>Ga0315279_10007054_pt1 | contig 13989 bp, 13 predicted proteins | sample YL17G06_20_MG_FD_203694 | JGI IMG/M metagenome (GOLD analysis project Ga0315279, IMG submission 203694) | Sediment microbial communities from Yellowstone Lake, YNP, Wyoming, USA - YL17G06_20 | ecosystem: Environmental > Aquatic > Freshwater > Lake > Sediment | place: USA: Wyoming | collected... | reverse complement strand
GAAACAGTTGCACGATCCCCGTGCTGAGATTGTCCAGCCTGAGGATGATCCTGGTGCATTCCGGGCAGGTCGTGAAGCGAATAACCCATTTGGCATCAACATCAGCGAAGTCGCTTCCGAAAACCTTCCACTCCTCGTGTATCCCCTGCGTGCAGTGCGGGCATTTCATGTCAGAGCCTCCTGGCGGCAGTGTAGCTCATTTCGCCCCGGTTGTGGACTTTTGGACCGGCTACCAGGGGCTTCCCGGCGCAACTGCCTTTCGCCCCCGGGCACGCTGAGGATGTAAAATACGGGCGATGGTTGAGCTGTGGCAGGCGATTCTCTTGCTTGGGGCCGGTACGCTTCTGACCCTGGGTTCCGGCTACGTGCAGCGACAGTGGGTGAAGTCCGACACTGTCGAGGCCGATAAACGAGCGTCCGCGCGCAGCCTGGAGGAGGACGAGCGGGAGGCAAGGCACCGGGTCGAGGAAGAGGAGAGGCAGGAAAGAAGACGGTCACGGCGGGAGCGAATGGAGCCGATTCTGGAGTTTCTCGCTCTCACCAAGCGCCACCTATCGGGCGAGAGCTTGGTAAAAGCTCTTGACGAGGTGTATCAAGGCTTACCCGAAACCAAGAAGACGATGACATTGGAGGAGTTTCGAGAGGATGTCCTCCGTCAACGCCCATCACTGCGGGATCATCCGGATGTCACTCAACTATTCCTTTCGTTCGGTGTGGCTCTCTCCACAACGCCCACAGTGGAGATAACAGAGGCCATAAGCCGAGTCTTCGAAGCGGCGCGTACACAGGCACTGGGAACCGAAGGCGGGGCATCGCAGGCCATAGTCGTGGCCGAAGAGGCAGTGGAACGTTACGTGATCGAAGTCTGACAGGGCGTCCGGTCTTACCAGCCTTACCTGCTGGGCCACCGCTGCGCGCAAGCGGGGCTCTTGCTATAATCTCAGCCGTCGGCCAGACCGCGATGCGTACCACCGGGGTGCCATGAACGCTCTCATCGTGACCTCAGCCCAGGCCGGCGACGGCAAATCGACCATAGCTGCCGGTCTTGCCCAACACCTGCTGGCCAGCGGACGCCGCGTGCATATCCTGCGCGTGCAGGGAAGTGACGCCGCCTCCGCCGAGCGAGACGCGAAGCTCCTGGCCGCCCTGCCAGGCGTCCATTCGCCAGGACGGGCCCTGACCTCCCCGGAGGCAGGCGAGGCCGTGAAGGCGGCGGTCGCCGACGGCGTGGCGGTAGTGGAGGCGGAACCGGCCGAGGCGCGAGAGGCCGCCTCCGCCTGGGGCGCTGCCGCCGTCGTGGTGCAACGCGCCGGGGCGACGGAGGCGGCCCTTCGACAGGCTCAGGGCGCAGCGGCGAACCTGGGAATCGCCGGCGAGAAGCCAGCGGTGGCCGTCACCGTGCTGGCGGCCCAGGGCTTGCCTCCCTTGCTCGTGCTGCCGGAGGACCGGACGCTGGCCGCCCCACGTTTGGGAGAGCTGGCCCGGGCGCTGGAGGCCTCCTTCCTCTGCAACGGGGCTGACGAGAATGAGGTCATCGAGCGCATCATGATCGGCTCCGTGGGGCATGACCCCGGCGTGCCCTACTTCTCGATGCACGAACGTAAGGCCGTCCTCACCCGCTTCGACAAGACGGACGTGCAGCTCGCCGCCCTTAGCACGCCCCTGGTCTGCCTGCTGCTGACGGGCGGACAGCAGCCCAGCCCCTACCTCTTCGACCGGGCGCAAAGCCTCGGCGTGCCTGTGCTGCTGACCGCACGGAACACGGTCGGCGCGATGGAGGCCGTGGGGGAGGCCTACGCCGGAGCCCGCTTCGGGGGGGCGCAAAAGCTGGAGCGGCTACGCGAGCTCTTCGCGGAGCACTTGGACGCGCCGGCGCTGGAGAAGCTCCTCGCCTAGCAGGCTCCCTCGGCAAACACCGGAGGCCCCGCTAATCGGGGCCTCAAGCGTCTCACACAGCGTCTCACACAACCAGAAGGCCAGCCTTTAGGCTGGCGGGATGAGGTGCCGGGCTCAAGCCCGGCCTTCGTCTCTACGGAGGGGCGGCTAGGGCAGAGGTTCCGTGTTCGCCGGGAGGCCTGCCCGTCCGGCAGGCGGGCCGCTCGCCGAGGCGCGGAGCTGTCGCGCTGGAGCCGCGCCTCCCGCCGACGAGGGCGCTGCCTGGGGCCGGGCCCCGCCGGCTTCGGCGGCCGTCATAGGTACGCGGTCGGCGCCGCAGTAGGGGCAGGCCACCCACCCGAAGCTCAGGGCGCGGCCGCACTGGGCGCAGGGCTTTCGCAGGCTGGTGCGACAGTAGGGGCAGAGCAAGTAGTCCTCGTCGATGCGCCTGCGGCAGGAGGGGCAGGTCCCCAGGCGCTCCACCTCTTGGAGCATGGCTTCCGTTTCCAGGGTGCGCTCGTAGGCTTCGGTCAGGGTCTCCTGGGGCCGCAGGACGAGGTAGAGGAAGAGGCCTGGCAGGTTGAAGATGAGCACCAGGAAGACGGACACGTATTGGGAGACAGAGTCGTTGGTGCGGCTCTTCGCGTCGCGATAGACCCAGACCAGGGCGCTCAGCCAGAGAACCACACCGTAGGCCACCAGCAGGGCCACCACCAACCACACGGTGTCCTGCCAGCTCCCTCCGGGCCAAGCTGCCAGCATGAGCATCCTCCCTGGCCCGCCTAAGGCGGGCCCAAGCCCCCGCCTGGCTACGGGCGATTATAGCATGGGCATGTCCACCTGCACAGGCAGGGACGCCCATGGGAGCCGGTCGGGCACGTCCGGGCGAAGCCTGCCGCTGGCCCAAGCTCAGTGCGCCCTCCCTATTGACAGAATTGATATGATCAGTATGATCGACGTGGTGACCAACCACAGGAGGCCTATGCAAGTGAAGCGTAAGGTATCAGCCGTTGAGGCCCGCAAGAGGCTGGGGGAGATCCTTGAAGGCGTCTACTACCGTGGCGACGAGGTGGTCATCGAGCGAGCCGGCAAGCCGATGGCGGTTGTCATTCCGGCCGGGCGCTACGAGACGATGGAGCGGAGCCGCGAGCGCCTGTTCGAGCTCATCGAAAAGAACTGGGAGCGCAACAAGGACAGCTCCTACGAAGAGGTTCAACGGGAGGTCGAGCAAGCCATCCGCGAGGTGCGAGGGCAGCGCGACAACGATGGCGGAGGCGGCTGAGTATGAAGATCGTGCTCGACACTAATGTCGCCGTCAGTGCCGTCCTCAATCCGAAGGGTCCTCCAGCAGAAATCGTCAAAGCTTGGAGGGCCCATTCTCTTACGTGGGTTACCTCTCCGCCGCTCCTGGACGAGCTAGAGCGGACTCTTCTATCCCCACGTGTCGGACGCTACTTAGCTTGGGGCGAGGACGAGATCGCCGAGTTCCTGGCAGCGGTTCACCAGGCGGCCGAAGTCACCCCTCCAACCGACCGGATAGACGTAATCAGGGACGACCCTGCGGACAACAGGGTCTTGGAGGCCGCCGTCTCGGCCCAGGCGGACTACATCGTGTCGGGCGACCACCACCTGCTTGAACTGAAGACCTACGAGGGCGTCCAGATAGTAACCCCAGCCCGCTTCGTGGCCATTCTCGCCACGACTTCCCCCTGACGACTACGGACCGCAGTATGAGTGGTAGCCTGATTACACTCGATTGATAGGCCTCCGATTCCCGCGTGCGGCGTCCGAAGCGGCCTGTTGCGCGTCCAGCGCGGTGCTACGGGTCGAGGCGTCGGAAGGCTGGCGGGTCGGCGGGCTGTCGTTCTTTGTGTTCTCCTCCTCATTGCTGGACCGGCCGGCATGGCGCTCTCCCCTTCGTTGTGAAATCTCACGCTCAGGTATATGATGATCTCGTTTCATCGTCGGGAATGTCAGTCTCCGAGACCAAGCGGCCTGGGACACACCGAGGTTGTGAGATGCCTAAGGATGCGAGTGAACGGATGCGAAAAGGAGCGAGTCAGTTAGTGGACGGACTCGGAGCCTAGTCGCGTCGGAGGAGGCTGAGAAAATGGTGGATGAGACCCGTCCCCTGCGCTCCGTAGACGACCTTGCTCCAGGGGATCACGCCTGTTGTTTCTACGAGACGGAAGCAGAGCGCCAGGCTGTCGTTGGGCCCTTCTTGCGTCAAGGGCTGGAGCGGGGCCACAAAGTAGGCTACATCGTGGATGCCGATACCGTCGAAGCTGGCCAGGCTCGCTTACGAGGCATCGGGATCGACGTCGAGGCCTGCGTGGCCCGTGGGCAAATGGTGATCCGGACCTCCGACGACGCTTACATCGAGAATGGCATCTTTGACCCAGACGCAATGATCACCTTCCTGAGGGCGGAGGCGGCTCAGGCCTTGGCCGGGGGGTACAAGGCCCTGAGTATCACCGGCGAGATGAGCTGGGCGCTGCGACCTCTACCAGGCTCCGAACGACTGATCGAGTACGAGGCGAAATTGAACGAGTTCTTCCCCGGCAGCAAGTGCCGGGGCTTGTGCCAGTACGGCTGGCGGGCCTTCGGCCCGGCGCTGGTCATGGACGTGATGTCCACTCACCCCATCGCCGTTGTTGGCTCAGCGGCCTATGACAACTACTACTACGTGTCTCCCGCCACCTTCCTCGGCCATCATGTCTCAGCGGCACAGATGGCTCACTGGATGAAGCATCTGGCCCAGCGCAAGCCGCGGGCGGAACCGTTGCCACGTAAGCTAGAGCGTCGGATGAGGGTACAGAACCTGTATGCGCTGACCTCCCGTGAACTCACGGTTCTCAGCCTCGTCGCGTCCGGGATGTCGGACACGCAGGTCGCGACCACCCTAGACATCAGCACCCTCACAGCTAGCAAGCATGTCGGGCACATCCTCAACAAGCTGGGCGCAGCCTCTCGAACAGAGGCGGGCATGCGGGCCTTGCGGGAAGGCCTCGTCGAATAGGGCTCCGAGTCCACCAGACTAGCTTAATTCCTCGTCGTTTCGAGGGTTCTTCACCTGGCTTCCCTGCTCGTCTACCCTCAAACCGTCGCTCTCATAGTCTAGGGGCCCCGTAAGCCCCTCCTCGCAGGCTTGGGCAGGCGCGCGCGGTCTTCCTCGCCCCCTCAACTCCACTGCCCACCTACTCACTCATAGCGCGGCACCCCTTTGCTGGCCCCAGAGCGCCGATGCTAGAATGACTGTGCCTTCAAATGGACATTCTCGGCTCCCTCAATCCGGCCCAGCGGGAAGCGGTGCAGGTGGAAGGCGGGCCCCTCCTCATCCTGGCGGGGCCCGGCAGCGGGAAGACGCGCGTCATCGCCCACCGCATCGCCTACCTGGTGGCCGAACGCGGCGTTCACCCCTACCGCGTCCTCGCCGTCACCTTCACTAACAAGGCGGCCCGCGAGATGCGCGACCGCGTTGTCGCCCTCCTCGGCGAGCCAGCCCTGTCCATCACGATGGGCACCTTCCACGCCGTCTGCGCCCGTTTCCTGCGCGTCGACGGCGAGAAGATCGGCATCGGCCGCGGCTTCGCCATCTACGACGAGGCCGATCAACTGGCTCTGGTCCGCCGCGCCATGACCGACCTGGAGCTGGATCAGAAGCGGTTCCAGCCCCGGGCCGTCCTTTCCGTCATCTCGCGGGCCAAGAGTGAGCTGGCCGGGCCCGCCGCCTACGCCCAGGGTGTCCGCAGCTACTTCGAGGAGGTGGTGTCCCGCGTCTACGAGCGCTACCAGGCGCTCCTGAACGAGTGCAACGCCCTCGACTTCGATGACCTGCTGATGCGGACGGTGGTCCTCTTTCGGGAGAGCGAGGACGTGCTCCGGCGCTATCAGGAACGCTACCTCCACGTCCTCATCGACGAGTTCCAGGACACCAACGTTGCTCAGTACGTGCTCGCCCGCCAGCTCGCGGGCGGCCACGGCAACATCTGCGTCGTCGGCGACCCCGACCAGTCCATCTACTCCTGGCGCTCGGCGGACGTGCGCAACATCCTCAACTTCGAGCGCGACTACCCCGGGGCGCGGGTGGTTCTTCTTGAGCAGAACTACCGCTCCACTCAGACCATCCTTGATTCCGCCCACTCCGTCATCAGCGTCAACCCGCAGCGCAAGGAGAAGAAGCTCTGGACGGACAAGGGCCAGGGCTCGCCGGTGGTGTCCTACGAGGCGTACGACGAGGAGGAGGAGGCCGCCCTGGTGGCCCTGGAGGTGCGCTCCCTCCTCTCCGACGGCCGCCACCGGGCGGGCGACATCGCTGTCATGTACCGCACGAACGCCCAGTCGCGGCCCCTGGAGGAGGCCTTCGTGCAGGCCGGCATCCGCTATCGACTGGTGGGCGGCACCCGTTTCTACGAGCGGCGCGAGATCAAGGACGTCCTGGCCTACCTGCGGCTGGTGCACAACCCCTTCGACAGCGTGAGCCTGGGCCGGGTGATCAACGTGCCGCCGCGGGCCATCGGCCAGAAGACGGTGGAGGAGCTGGCCCGCTGGTCGTCGGCGCTGAGGGTGCCGCCCTACGCCGCCCTCCAGATGCTGGCCGACCAGGAGCGGTCGAAAAAGGAGGGGCTGCCCGTTGAAGGTCAGGCCCATCCCTTTGGGTCCCGTAGCACCGGCGCCCTGCTGCCTTTCCTCGACTTGCTCAACGAGCTCATAGGGGAGGCCCCGCGCCGGACACCGTCGCAGCTCCTCACGCTGGTGCTGGAGAGGACCGGCTACCGCCGCTACCTGCTGGAGGACTTCGACGACGGCGAGGAGCGCTGGGAGAACGTGCAGGAGCTGGTCAACGTGGCGGCGCAGTACGATGAGCTGGAGCCGGCGTCAGCCCTGCCCACCTTCCTGGAGGACGTGGCCCTGGTCGCCGACACCGACGAGTACGACGAGAAGATGGACGCCGTTACCCTCATCACTCTTCATGCCGCCAAGGGCCTGGAGTTCCCCGTCGTCTTCATCGTGGGCATGGAGGAGGGTATCCTGCCCCACATCCGCTCCTTCGACGACCCGGCCCAGATGGAGGAGGAGCGCCGCCTCTGCTACGTGGGCATCACCCGCTGCAAGGAGCGCCTCTACCTGCTGCGGGCCTTCCGCCGCCACCACATGGGGCTCAGCGCCCACAACCCGGCCTCTCGCTTCCTGAAGGACATCCCGGCGGAGCTGATCGCGGCCCCCGCCGCTGCCGAGGGGAGAGCTCGGGACTGGGAAGTGGGAACTAGAGGGCGGAGGAGGGCCCTAGTTCCCAGTTCCGAACCCCCAGTTCCCCCAAGCGAGGCTGCCTTCAGCGCCGGCGACCGCGTCCGCCACAGCAAGTTCGGCGAGGGCGTCGTGGTCAGTTGCGAGATCAAGGGCTCTGACCAGGAGGTAACGGTGGTCTTCAAGGGCGAGGCGGGGATCAAGAAGCTGCTCCTCAGCTTCGCCAAGCTGGAGAGGGTCTCGGCGTGAGCGCCGCTGGCATGCGGGTATCACGGCCGTGACCGGCGAGATCGACCCCCGCGCTGTTCTCCGCTCCATTGGCTATCCCGAGGTGGAGTCGCTGGAGCGCGTGCTCGGCGGCTGGGAGACCAGCCTTTGGCGCTTTGCGACTCCCGATGGCGAGCGCCATGCCCTGCGAGTCCACCCAGGGCCCGAACACGCCCTCGCGGCCCGAAACGAAGAGGCGGCTCTCCGCGCCTGCGTGGCGGCCGGTGTGCCCGCGCCCGCCGTCGAGGCGACCGGCCAGTGGGAGGGACGGCCGCTGCTGGTGTTGAGCTGGTGTCCGGGGAGGACGTGCCTGGACACCATGCTGCGGCGCCCCTGGTCGACGTGGCGACTCGGCCTCTCCCTGGGTCGGCAGCAGGCGCGCATCCACCGCGTGCCGCCGCCCTCCGTCCTCCTCGAGGGCGCGCCAGAGTACTGGCTGGCCAAAGGCGCCCTTCAGTGCCCCGAGGTCTTTGCTCGGGTACGGAGAATGGCCCTCTCGACCGCCAGTCTCATTCACCTTGACTATCACCCTCTCAACGTCCTCACGGACAGGGGGCGCATCACCGGCATCGTCGACTGGTCGAATGCTGCCGCTGGAGACCCACGCGCCGACTTCGCGCGGACGGCCGCCCTGCTCTTGACGGCGTCTTCGCCACCGGGTCCGGCCCGATTGCTCATCGGCGCCGCGCGCCGGCTGTTCTACCTGGCCTGGCGGCGAGGCTACGTCTCCGAGGCCGGGCCGCAGGGCGACCTGGCGCTCCTCATGGCCTGGGCAGGCGCAACCCGGCTTCAGGACCTGGAGTACGCTCGATCCCGACCCCAATCGTGGGCGGGCGAGGGGGACTTCGCGGCCGCCCGCCGCTGGGTCGACCACTGGAAACGTCGGGCGGGGATTCCATAAGACCCAAAACCCCTGCGCAGTGAGAGGAGGCAGCACGATGCGAGACTTCTTCGCGGACATCGACTGGGACCGCTGGTCGGAGACGATCTGGACCCACGGCCTGCGCGTCATCCTGGTGCTGGTCGTCGCGTACCTGGGTTTGCGCCTGTTGCGCCGCGCCCTCGACCGGCCGGTGCGCGCCGCCGTCGCCCGGCAGATGGAAGGCCAACCCGAGGTAGAGATCGGGAAGCGGGCCGATACCCTGACCCACGTGGTGTACCGCACGGCCTGGGTGGTGGGCTTTGCCATCGCCCTGCTCACCGTCCTGCCAGAGGTGGGGATCAACATCGGGCCGCTGCTCGCCGGCGCGGGCATCGCCGGCCTGGCCGTAGGCCTCGGCGCTCAGAGCCTGGTGAGGGATACCATCAACGGCCTCTTCATCCTGGTGGAGAACCAGTACGGCAAGGGTGACGTGGTGACCATCGCTGGCATCGGCGGCCTGGTGGAGGACGTGAACCTGCGACGCACGGTGCTGCGCGACCTCAACGGGACGGTGCACAGCATCCCCAACGGGCAGGTGGCGGTCAGCAGTAACCAGACACGGGGCTGGTCGCGGGTCAACATGAACGTCCGCGTCGCCTACGGCGAAGACCTCGACCGGGTGATGGCCGTCATCGACCGCGTGGGGCAGGAGCTGGCGGGAGACCCCAACTTCGCGCCGATGATCCTTGCGGCTCCCCACGCCCTGCGGGTGGACGGCTTCGACGAATTCGGCGTTCAGGTGAAGGTGCTGGGGGAGACGCAGCCCGCGCGTCAGTGGGAAGTGATGGGGGAGATGCGCAAGCGCCTCAAGGGCGCCTTCGACGAGGAGAAGATCGAGATACGGGGTGGGGGCTAATGGGCCCGATGGCGGCTGTGCTGCGTTCGGATCATGGGAGGGCGCTGTGTCGCCGATAGAGAAGGAAGAATGGGGCTGGGCCGTTAGTGCCGCCAGTCTGCGACCGCTGGTCGCGGGTCTGCGGATGCTCGCGTCTCTCAGGCGCAATCGGGCTTTCATCAACCCGGGCCTGGAGCTGGACACCTGGGATGTGGTCGCCGACGGCGCTCACAATTCGAACACGGACATGATCCACTTCAAGGGCTCCTTCTACCTTGCGCATCAGACCTCGCCCTGGCACTTCGGCAGCGAGGAGAGCCGGCTCATAGTGCGGAGGTCGGCGGATGCCCGCCAGTGGGAGAAGGTGGCCGAGTTCGAGGCGCCGGGCGAGGAGCTGCGAGACCCCAAGTTCGCGGTGATCGGCGACAGGCTCTTTTTGTACGCGCTCAGGAACGGGGCGTGGGATCCGGAGCCCTACACCACTGCCTACACCTGCAGCGAAGACGGTGCTTCCTGGAGCTCGCTTGTCGATATCCGGCCGGAGGGGTGGCTCTTCTGGAGCCCGGAGACAATCGATTCGGCAACCTGGTACGTGCCGGCCTATTGGCGCGAGCACGGGAGGTCGATCCTGCTGGAATCGATTGACGGCATAGGCTGGTCTAAGGTCTCTGAGATCTATGAGGGCGAGAGGAACGACGAAACGGCCATCGAGTTCCTGCCGAACGGGAGAATGATCGCCACGCTGAGGCTGGAGGGCAGCGGCCAAATGCGGGGCGATCCACAGGCATCCACTCTCATCGCTGTGGCGTCGCCGCCATACGAGGAGTGGTCATACGCGAGGAGCCGGGTCACGAGGCTGGACGGGCCGTGTCTCTTCGCGCACGGCGGCGAGGTGTTTGCGGCGGGTCGCTATCAGGCGGACAGGCTGCCGGGCCTCTCAGAGCAGGGGAGCGTCTTCAGCAGAAAGCGGACCTCGCTCTTCTTGGTGAGGGAGGACGGCCTGACATACCTGTCTGACTTGCCCAGCTCAGGGGACACGTCGTACGCCGGCGCTGTGATCCAGGGGGACGAGGCCTACGTCTCCTATTACACCAGCCCTATAGACAAAGACTACCCGTGGCTGATCGGCATGCTCTCGCGAACCGACATCCGCATGGCGAAGATCTCCCTCCCCAGCCTGGCGCGGCTCGCCGAGTCTCCTCCCGCGGCGCGGATCGATAGCATCTCGCCCTGGGTGAAGCTTCTGCCCGTGCTGGGAATAGGGGCGCTGGGGGTTGTGGGGGTCTGCAGGGCTTTGAGACGACTCTGTGCGTGCCAGAACGAAGGGGCTTCCCGTGGGTGAAGCTCGTGGCGACCTGAAGGTCGCCGCTACAGGCGGGGCTGCGCTCGCCCCTAGAACTCAATCGCCCTGATGGCCTTGTCGATCTGCGGGAATTGAGTCGCCTTGAAGCTGCTCATCCTCTCTCTAATCTTGGCCTCGATGGACTCCATGTCGTCTGGCTGGTAGTCCTGCGGCGATAGAAAATCGAGTAGAAATGGGTGACACCACTTGTCATCAACGCTGCCAATGGGACTGAAGATCCGGTCGCCCAGACTCCGGACGGTCTCCCAGATACGTGACCGAACGCTGGGGTCTCCAGGACCCATACTCAAGGTCAACTTGAGGGAATCAGGAAGGTTCTGGAACTGAAACAGGACGATCCGTCCCGACTTTGTGAATCCGGTGCCTGTCCAAAGATGGGGCGATGTCCACGAAAGAGGCGCGAACCGTATGTACGCCTTGCTGCAGTCATCCAGCTCGAGGGCTGGATCACTTTTGATTAACTGCTCCAACAGGGCCCTAATGTCCGACTGCCTGTCGGGTCTGCGCTCAAAGAGCATCTCAAGCGCTTGGCGGTGCTTGTTGTAGATACGGGTGCAGAGCTTGTCTATCTCAGACTCCCCCATGATGTGCCTCCGTAGCATGCTGGCGTAGTGCTGGAGGAAGAGGCCGACTTCATCCCCCATCGTACCCTGCTTTGCGTTGACAACCCGCTTGACCAGATCAAGGACAGCGTCGTAACCCACCGGGACCCATTCCTTGCAGGAAGGCTTGGTGCGCCATGGCGTGAGGAACACGAAATGATAGCGGTATTTTGGAAAGTAGGTCTTGCACGTTTCAGAGTATCGGGAGAGTTGGTCGCCGTGCTCGGAGCTGTCGACTTTGTTCTCGATAGCGCATACAAACCGCTGGGATTCGCTGGAGATGAGGATGTCTATGTTCCTCCATTCACGTCTCACCGTTACGTCGGCCAGATCGAGGGTATCCACCTCAATCGGGATTATCGTCTCTATGTCCCGCTCCCTGGCCAGGCCAGCGGTGGTCCACAAGAAACGCTTCAGGAAGTAGTCGCCCAGGCCATGGTTTCGACTGGGGTCCAGCAGCCAAGCGAGAAAGCTGGAGTGACGAAGTTCCTGCCTGACAGCGCCGAGCACCTCGAAGATGTTGAACTCCTCGGCGATGTGCTCCAGCCTCTCCAGATCATCGTCCTGAAGAAAGGCCTCCAAGAGTTCCGTATCGACTGAGGGATCGTGGTCAGGCATTCTACCCCTTTATTACCCCTAGCGGCCGCATCTTGGCCACCTTGCGGGAGATGCCGGCCTTCTCCAGCACTTCGACGACGTCGGCCACGTCCTTGTAGGCCTCGCTGGCCTCCTCGGCCAGGGCGGAGCGGTCCTGGGCCCGAACGACGATCCCCTGCTCGGCCAGCCGGGCGGCGATGTCGACCCCTTTCAGAGAGCGCCTGGCCGCGCCCCGGCTCTGCAACCGGCCGGCGCCGTGGCAGGTGGAGCCCCAGGTCTCGGCCATGGCCCGGTCGGTGCCCACCGCCAGATAGGAGTAGCGGCCCATGTCGCCCGGCACCAGCACCGGCTGCCCTACCGGGCGGTAGGCGGCGGGTATCTCCGGGTGGCCGGCGGGGAAGGCGCGGGTGGCCCCCTTGCGGTGGACGCAGACGGTGACCTCCCGGCCGTTGAACCGGTGCCTCTCCACCTTGGCGATGTTGTGGGCCACGTCGTAGATGGGCCGCATCCCCAGCTCCTCCGGTTGCTTCTGGAAGACGCTGGCGAAGGACTGGCGCACCCAGTGGGCGATGCACTGGCGGTTGGCCCAGGCGAAGTTGGCGGCGGCCGTCATGGCTGCCATATAGTCCCTGCCCTCGCGCGACTCGATGGGGGCGCAGGCAAGCTGGCGGTCCGGCAGGTGGATGTCGTAGCGCTTGGCGGCCCTCTCCATGACGTCGAGGTAGTCCTGGCAGACCTGGTGGCCGAAGCCCCGCGACCCGCAGTGGAAGAAGACCACCACCTGTCCAGGCTCCTCCAGCCCGAAGACATCGGCGGCCTCCCTGTCGTAGATGGTGTCGACGGTCTGCACCTCCAGGAAGTGGTTGCCGGAGCCCAGGGTGCCCAACTGGGCCAGGCCCCGCTGGCGCGCCCGCTGGCTGACGACTCCGGGGTCGGCGCCGGGCAAGCAGCCCTGGGACTCGGTGACATCCAGGTCCTCGGGCAGGCCGTAGCCGCGGTCCACCATCCAGCGGGCGCCGCGCACCATGAGGTCGTCCAGCTCGGCGTGGGAGAGGCGCAGGGGACCGTGGCCGCCCAGGCCGGCGGGCACATCGCGGAAGAGCTGGTTCACCAGCTCGCGGAGGACGGGGCGCACGTCGTCCTCGTGCAGGTCGGTGCGCAGCAGGCGGGCGCCGCAGTTGATGTCGAAGCCGACGCCGCCCGGCGAGACGACGCCGTCCTTGAGACGCATGGCGGCTACGCCCCCGATAGGGAAGCCGTAGCCCCAGTGAATGTCCGGCATGGCCAGGGAGTGGCCGACGATGCCCGGCAGGAAGGCTACGTTGGCCACCTGCTCGATGGCCTGGTCTTCGGCCATGAGGTTGAGCATCGCCTCGTCGGCGAAGATGAGGCCGGGGACGCGCATGCCGGGCTTGTAGTCCTGGGGCAGCTCCCAGCGGTAGTCGTCGACCTTGCGCAGTATGGAACGCCAATTCTTTGCCATGATCAGATGTCCAGTATCACCCTCACCCTGTACCCGCCCTCGATGGGGCCCACCTCCAGGCCGTGGCGGGTCACCGCCTTGACGACGGCCCCCTTCGGGTGTCGCTCCCGGTCGAGGGGCTCGCCGTGGGCGACGGCAGTCAGGTGTCGGGGCGACGCCTCCCGAACATCGAATCGCCGGAACACCAGGCCCTCCACCTCGGTGATGAAGAGGAGCTCCAGCAGCCAGGCCGTCAGCAGCCCTTCAGCATCCTCCGCCTCCACCTCCACTGGCCGCTGCACCCGCTCCGACACGCGGTCCAGGTGCACCATGATGGAGTACATGCCGGTGGCAACGTTGGCGAAGGCCTCGGCCAGGGTGGCGCCCTTCGCCTCTAGGCCCACGTCCGCCGTGTGGTCCAGGATGCGATAGGGTGCCCGCCGTCGACGGGGCCGTGCTGGTGCGCTGCGCTTCACCATCGTCTCGCCTGCGTGATCATTATAGGGCGGACGGAGGGCGGATCGCAGGGAGGGCCAGTCGCCGACACGAAAAATACCGGGGCGGCCGCGGCGGGCCCGGCGGCGGCTGCCGCGTTCTCTAGCAGGGTGCTGGCAAAGTCGCCGCTCGCCCTTCGACAGGCTCAGGACGAGCGGTTTCTAGATTCCGTTCGTGGTGAGCCTGTCGAACCACGAACGGCCCACTTGGGTTCATCAACACCCTGCTAGGTCACGAGCAGTCCTTGCTGAGGAGGTCGCGGATCTCGCGCACCGTCTCCCGGCGCCACTTGGCCCAGACGGCCCCCTTCTGGAAGGCGAGGTA
>Ga0315279_10007052_pt1 | contig 13991 bp, 14 predicted proteins | sample YL17G06_20_MG_FD_203694 | JGI IMG/M metagenome (GOLD analysis project Ga0315279, IMG submission 203694) | Sediment microbial communities from Yellowstone Lake, YNP, Wyoming, USA - YL17G06_20 | ecosystem: Environmental > Aquatic > Freshwater > Lake > Sediment | place: USA: Wyoming | collected... | reverse complement strand
GTTAGGCAAAATACCACGGAAATATCGTGCGGGTGGAAGGTATCAAAGCTTTAAAACATTCAAACCACCGTTTGGTTGGAGGTCGGGTCGGGTACCATGACGGATTTCAAAGCGTTGGTAGAAAAGAAGCTGAAAGAGAAACATTCGGAGGATTCACGGCTCAAGGACGCCACACTACTTGTTTCAAACGTCTTCAAGTGGAATGAAGAGGGCCAGGGCACAATCGAGGAAGGGTTAAAATCCGAGGTAAAACAGGTTGCGGGCCCCGTTAAAAAGGATTTGAAGGCCTTGCTATCGAAGCTGGAGGAAGCTTGACCATGCCATCTGATCGCTACGCCGTGAAATCGGTTGAAATTGGGGGGTTCCGTGGCTATCGTGATCCCCAGCGTCTCGATTTGAACGGTCAATCTTGCATGTTTTTTGGGGGAAATCGTTCTGGCAAGAGCAGCACATTGGGCGCGATTGAGTGGTGCCTATTTGGCGAGTTCGCGTCTTTGAGGGGTGAGACGACTGGCACGCTAGACGAGCTTGTAAACGATCATTCTCCGCGCGCAAGCGTGACCATAGAGCTCCAAGGGCCGAGTGGAGTCGTGAAGGTCGTGAGGACAAAAAGTAGGGGAACGAAGATAACAAAACTCGAGGCAACGACTCCGGATGGGAAAGTTTGCAAAGACGAGGAGGCCCGAAAAACGCTCTACAAGCTGATAGGTCTCGAGTTCGACGACTTCACGCGCGCCGTCTACCTTCATCAAGAGGACATCCGAGATTTGATTGTTGGGGACAGGGACACGCGCAGCGTGGCGATGGACAGGCTCCTCGGTTTGGATCAGTTGAGAAATGTTTCTGAAGGGTTAAAACCCAAGCCAGTTCGTGATGCAATTTCTGAAATCCAGGCCGCACGGGACGAGGTGGTCGCCGCCATCACGGGACGCATCCAAGAGGCCAACAAGCACCATGTTGACGCAGTTAACAAGGCTGCGGAAAAAGGTTTGACCGGCCCCCATCTTTCGCTCGATGCTGGCAACACGATTTCTGCAAAGATATTTGACAATCTGACAGAGATTGCAGGAGAGGTTCAGTTGGAGGTTCAAAAAGTTACCCCGGCTAAAAGTGGGAATGAGTTATCTGGGTACGCAGCAGTGGCCAGAACCATTATTGAAAAAATCAGGAAACGGCTTCCTGAAACAAAGCAGATAAATGAGCTGACCGAAGAACAAGCCAGAATTATCGCGGTAAAGTCCGATTATTCGGCCGCCGTGTCCCGATTGAATCTTGCAACGGAAAGCGTGCGAACATACGAAAAAGAAAACGGCGGCAAAACATCGATTGAAGGCAAAATCGAAGCAACCCAAAGCAGAACAAAAGAACTCAACGCCGAGCGCGACCAAATCGACGCGAAACAGAAGACCATCAAAGACGGCTTGAAGTATCTGGACGAGTTCACCGATGTCAAGAACTGCCCGATTTGTCAAAGAACAATAGAGGACCGTGATGAGCTATTGAAGCACCTTCGCAAAGAAGCCAAGGAAAAAATAAGCGCGAAGCTAGTCGATATCGACGCTAAAATAGAAAAAGAAACCAAAAAGGAGGACGGGCTTGAAGGTATCCTCAGAAAGCTAGATCGCCTTCACGGAGATGAGGAAAGAGCGTCAAAAGAGCTAGAGCAAAAAATCATTGATGTATCTTCGGCCCTCTCTCGCCCAATAAAAGCCGGAGAGAATGTGGCGGCAATATTGGACGCCGAGCTCGGCAAAATTAAAAGAAAAATCCTCAAGTTTCAGAAACCGCTCGAGGAGAGGGAAAGAAAGTTTGAGGAGATAGAATCGCAGGTGGGCCAACTCCTGGCAATCGCGGAAGTGGTGAACAAAAAACAGCGCGTCGATGAGCTTCTCAAGCTGCAGCAGAGCGAGGAGCTGAAAAAAGCAGAGGACGCGTTGACGGCGCTCAGCGGTCTTGAGTACACTGTAAACATGGTGGGCGATTGTGTGAGAGGACTACAGACCGAACTCGCCCCCGCGCTGGTGGACAAGGGGATGCCGGCAATCAAAAAAATATACGATTGTTTAGTGGCGCATCCTTACTACAGCGAGCTTAAAATTGAGGTGGAGCCATCCAGCAGAGGGGCACTAAAAAATATCTACAACATAAAAGCCTTGAACCCCAGTGACGGCGGCGAAACGCTGGTATGCCAGAGGTTCAGTACCGGGGACATGAACTGCGTCGCGCTATCGGTTTTTCTGGGGCTCGCGCAACAAGACACCTATTCGCACAAGGCCGGCTTTTTAATAATAGACGACCCGTCACAGAGCCTGGAGCGCGAGCGCAAAGAAGAGCTCGTCAGGCTTTTTTCAAGCACCCACGAACGGCAGCTCCTCATAGCCTCGGAGGACGAAGTCTTACTACATCTGCTTGACAAGGCAATCGACTGGACGCATGTTAAAAAGGTAGAATTCGGTAAATGGGATGAACAAGGTGTCAAGGTGCGGTCTTGACAAATTTTCAGACGTATAAAAAACTAGTCTCGCTGTTAAAAACCCACGGGGCGCAGGAGTTCGGAAGGATATGCCAAGGGTTGCTCGAGTTCGCATTGAGGCGAAAGGGTTTCAGCACCCGCGGACGGTGGACAGAACGCCCCGATATCTTGGCAGAGAAAAGCGAAGACCGCTACGCCATAGGCTCTCAGGCCACGAAAGACTCCATGATCGGGCTCAGAAGCAGAGATCTCGATGGTATTTTGGAATATCAAAAACGTGGCTACGTGCCATGCCTAGCAATTCTGATATTGGAACCAAATGTTCGATGGACCATGATTCGAGCGAACGGACTGAAGCCAGGTGTACACAGCAAACACGCTCTTCGCGCATTCGAGTTGCGCGATATCACGGATGACGTCAACGAAGCTTTTCCTGGCATCGTTGAGGACTATTTCGGCGTGGTTTTGGGGCGGGGTGCAGCTGTATTGAGAGAGCGCCTTTAAACAGTTGACTGATAGTCATCGTCAATCACCTAGGCCTAAAATTTTATGCTGTTTATCACTTTATTGGTTGGCTGATTTCACAAATGTGGACTGAGGTTGACGGCCAATTATGCGCTTATCAAGGTTTCAACTACACGTCGGGCAAAAGGCGATATCTCAGAGGATTCACTGTAAATCTGTGCAAGTTCGTAACCCATGCGCCTTCCTTTATGGTGCTTTAGTTCACTCATAAGAAACTCCCGCTGAGCGTTCGGATCCCTTTGGGTTAAAATGTCCTCGGCTAAAGGTTGTTCTCCCCAATCTTTCCTGACCTTATTAACCGCAGATAACACACGGGGGAAAAGGTCGGAATTATTCAGGACCATATCTTCGAAAGCTTTGTCTTCAGTAGGCATACACCGCAATCGAAGGAGAAAACTTTCGTTTGCCTGAATCCACTCGTTGCTTGGACGTTCGGGAAGATTATTGAACTCCTCCTGAGTGATAAGCCGTTCCCGCAAGAGATTTTGGAATAGCTGTGTCTTCACATCTTTGGATTTATCTACTACGTAATGACAAGGGATATTTAGCTCCTTGGCTATTTTTACTAGTTTGGCAACTTTGGAGAGTCCTTCGGCCGCCACTACAGATATGTTGTGTCGATCAAAGTCTTTTTCTAGTTTCCTAGAGATGGCAGGATAATAACCAACCTCGCTTGGTCCCTCTACCACCAGCACCTTGGAGGCAAACACCATTTCTGTGGTGTCTCCAGCCAAGTGTTTGTCTAGCGTTTCAAGCAGGTCCGGTCGAGTCGGCATTTTGTAGCATTTGGAGGCTAGCTCTTCTTTAGCCACCCTCCAGAGGTTTGGTAGCGAGTCAGAATCCACAAGGTTGGGCGAGTGAGTGGTGACAAAAACCTGACTGCCCCCCGCGGCGAGTCGTTGGAACCGCCGCATCAACAAACGTTGGCCATGAGGATGAAAGCCAATTTCGGGCTCCTCCAAAGCGAAGATGTTAATCTCCTCGCACATCGCGGCCAATGTTTGAAATAATGCAAGGATGACCGAATTTTGAGTACCAACACCCTTGGTTTCGAGGGCACTCTCGAAGGTGTCCAGCCCTACAATGGATAGGTGGCGCAATAACTCTGACGGTGTTGGATGAGTAAGAGAGAACTTCACCTCCTTCAAGGAAGTCTGATCTTTAACTATGTCCTTAATAATAGCCTGCAATTCAACGAAAGCGCCGTCTTGCATTAATTCGTGGTCCGCTTCTCTGAGTCGGACTAGCACGCGCTGTTTACAGTCTGTGGTGAGCTTTTTACTAAGAATCTGTCGTATTTCTGAGAGGGGGGAGCGGAACGAAGTAGCCGTATGTCGAGAAATGTCCCGCACAGATCGCGCATACATGAAGTCGACATCTTTTTTCAGGAAGTATGTTGATTGTTCTTGCCAGTTCCCCATCCGGTCTTTAAACGCTACCTCTAACCCTTTGCTATCCCTGTGGCCGACTATCCTCATCACGCCCACTACATTACCACGAATATGCTGGTCAGACTGAATAAAATATTTCTCGTAAAACCAGCCGGGAAGAGTGTTTGGCACGCTAATGTCTAGACTTATTTCAAAAGAGTCACATGATGCCAGATGAAAATCTGTGGTGGGAGGAACATAGCTACTATGGTAAACATCTCCGATAGCGAGGTTGATGGCTTCCAATATGGTTGACTTGCCAGCATCATTTGGCCCAACTAGCGTGTTTAGACCTGGACTAAGGTCCATAACACATTCTGAGAAAGATCGCCAGTTTACTAACTTGAGCCGCTTCACGTAGCCCCTGTCTGTGCTACATTCTTCGATACTGAACACCTCCGTTACAAGTTCCAATTAAAGTAGTATGCGCATTACACATAAATTAAGCAGATTCTAATGTTTTTCTCAAATTTATGCAAAGCCAAAATCTGGGAAGCTTATAAGTGCAGTGGAGCAAACAGCGAATAGAACGCCATGAGGTTCCTCCACGGTTCTAATTTATCCAACAAAATATACGAACTGTCAGAACGCGTCAAAGAGAGAGTTTACGTTGCCACGCCGTTCGCCAGCAGAAATGCCCACGAACTCTTAAGCGAGAAAATTCGGGAAGTTAGCGACGTGAAGTTTATCGTTAACTTCTGTGAACGGAACATAAGATCAGGGAGCATAAGTCCAGAAGGGGTGAAAAAACTCAAGCGAATCAGCAGGGGCATCCATAGTTGCGATTATCTCCATGGCAAACTGTACCTGTTTGATAAAACCGCCGTTGTTACCTCGGCCAACCTTTCCGAAACGGCATTTTCTGGAGGCTCCTTGGAATTCGGGATTGCCATCAATGAGCCAGACACGGTGAATGAAATAGCCAAGTTATATACTGAACTGTGGAAAGGTTCGCGACCAATAACTATTGATGAAATCAGGCGGGCGGAAGAGATAGAAAGAAAGTACAGTTATATAAGGAAGCACGAAGGAGTTCCAAATTATTTGGGCTTTCCTGCAGGGGGTAGTGGGCGTTTAAGGCATTGGCAAAAATGGAAGAAACCTTTGGATTTTGAACCCATAGCACGGGAGGATCATATAATAATAAATATTAACTGGAGCTCAAACGAGTTCCAGAAAGAATGCTCAAATAAACAGAAGCGTTCGGAAGATCAGCGGCTATGCTGTCACGAAGCCAATCGGTGTATTGGAGAGGAGCGGGATGGATGCGCCAGCTCCGTCCTCTTCAGAAACTACGAGTATGCGACTTCTTGGAAGGCAATCAAAAAAGGGAGAATTGCCTTTTTCATTGCTTCCAATCCCAATATTGGAGGAGAGTATTACGTGGTCGGCTTCCTTCTTATGGCCTCCAACGAACCCACAGGAAACGGATACTGGGGCAAACAGAAGGTATATTATTTCAATGGTGATCCAAATCTCTCGGCGCAGTTTCCCCGCAAAGGCAAAAATGTGGCCATATTTGATAGAAACCTCACGCGCAACTTGAATGATTTCATCGACTGGAGCAGGAAGCCGCCTAACTGGGATGACGCTGGTTGGGTTGGTCTCTGTATGCGCAAAAATCCAAGATACATCTCTGAGGAGAATGCGAGGATACTCTTGAAGGAATGCTACAAGATTACAGGGAACAAAGTAGCCCAAAAAGTCTACAACGAAATTTTTGGTTAGGGCTCAAGCAAAGAGCGACCCTACCCTCTAATCCTAAGCCTGACCATCCCCCGATCACATTCCCCGTCCACGTAGGGCAGCCTGCTCATGATCGCACAGGCGATGGCGCGCCGCCCTATAATCCACCTGACGCTTCTCAATTTATACACTCCTGAATCCGACAGGGTGTCCCAAACGTATTTGAAATCCTCTTTTGTAACAGTTCTAATCACGCGCTTCCTGGACCTTTCGGACCTTACTTTGATGCCGTCCGGGTTCACTTCGACAATCTCGTTCTTGACCTTCTGGCACAGCGTCCTGACGTGCTGCCCCGCCCTGAGCGTGTTCTGGATGTCCAGCCATACGTCTTCGAATGTTCTCACGCTTTCGCCTCTAGATGCTGATTGACGTTTGGATATTTTCATTCTCCTTTTGGAATAAATTGTTTTAAACTTTCCGGAGTTTTAACAAAGGTTATTTTATATGGATGCCATCTTTATGCGCTTATGCAAATAGTTGTGCCAAACCTTGGTCATGGCGACTGTACGGGCATTTTCAAACACGACGAATGCTTGATAGTTGACTGTGGTGCGGGCGCGCCAAAAAAGTATGAAATGAACGTTCGCGTAATTGGACGTAGCTTGGGTTTCAAAAGAAAAAAGTCTGCCATTCTCTCTCACTACCACTGGGACCACTACAACTTGTTTCCGAGAATCTCCCCCGCGCCGTTTGACGAGTTGTTTCTCCCGGCTCTGCCGCCGAAAACGGCTACGGGCGATGCGATTTTGAATTTCTTATCTCTGGCTTCCGTGACTGGATACAAGTATTATCCATTTCTCCCAAGATTCCTCAAGATGGCAAAGGCAGTACATCCATGCATGAAGAACTCCATCTTCCGCACACTGGGATTTCAGTGGGAGGTTTTATGGCCAGATTATGGAATTATTGATAAAGTTTACAGACAAGAGTTGGCATGGTTGGGCAGGGAAATAAATCGCATAAAAAAGAAACTGGAGGAAGATAAACGCGCCGAATTTGAAAGGGTGTATCGCAGGCTCAGTTGGGCCTGCCAAGAAGGAGATAGGCTAGAAAATTTAAAGGAGACGCCGTATGGTGAAGAAACTTGTACGAGAACTGGGAGAAACGCCAGTTTCGAAATTGAAGGTGCTCTAGGGGGGGTAGAAAAAGTGTTTAAAGACGTGGCGAATGGGTCGTCTCTGGTAGCAAGAACCATTAACGGCGGCTTCCTGTTTACAGGGGACGTAGAAAGCGACATACTGAACAGTTATCTTACTTTAAATGATGCGGAATACTTCTTGGCCAAGGCCCCGCATCATGGAAGTCATTACGGCAGGGGAATGCAGAATTTAAAGACAAACATTTTGATTTTATCCAGAAAACATGAAGACAAAGTAAGAAATGAATTTTACACAGAGGTAAATTGGGGGATGTTGATAGACACTGCGCGCCAAGGTACATGTGTCATAAATGCGCCAACGTCCCCACCTTTTCAAGTGTTTGTTGTAAGCAAGTCTTAGGGGGGTTCAGCAATGCAGTTCGGGTTAAAAGCTAACTTGCCAAGTAGAATCGGGGCAGATAGCTACAGGCGCGAGGGGGCGTGATAAGAAATGGTTATTGAAGTGTTTATTGACGGATTAGCTGGGCCAGGTAATCCTGGCGTTGGCGCATATGGATTCGTGATTTATCAAGACAAAAATAAGCTTTGCGAAGGGTACGAATGTCTTGGCGAGTATGGTTCGAACAATTTCGCCGAGTACTGTGGACTGGTAGCGGCTTTGCATTGGATACTTGATAAAGGATTGCAGGATGAAGAAATCGTAATCAAGTCCGACTCCATGCTACTTGTTAATCAAATGATTGGAAGCTGGAGAGTGCGCGGAGGATTTTATGTTAAGAAGTACATGGAGGCACGCGAGTTGGTAAATCACTTGCCCCAAATTCGCTTCGTTTGGATTTCCCGAGAGAAAAACACCGAAGCGGACGCGCTTTCGAAAAAAGCATTTGGTGAGTGGTGTAAGACGGGCAAAAGAAACTAAGAGGTGGCGAAGCAGTGGAACACGAACAAATAAGATTGCTGCGTGATATAAGAAGCCCCGCTAACCCCACGATATTCTGTGATTCGTCAAAATACGTGCCCATGAAAAAAATTACGAATTTGTCAATATCTGTGTATGGTATTTATGCTCCAAACCCTAAAATTGGTTGATTGTCATGTATTACGAAGAATTACAGCTGGAACAACTGAAGTTCCTGAAACCATTTTGGGGCAGGATGATTTCTCTCGATTTAGAGACAAAAGTTTTAGATAGACACGAGATGTTGACAAACGAGACGATTTTGTCAGTGAACATCGCAAGGAGAACTTCGGGAGAACTCACCCATGCAGGAACAGAAGTAGAAACGATAATTTTATCGCGAGAAGATGACGAGTCCGACAAGCAATTATTGGAACAGCTAAACGATAAGCTGGCGGGAATTAGGCCACTGGGCGTTGTGGGTTACGCACTAAAAGGTTACGATATCCCGCTATTAAGCTAAGTTTTATAAGTTAAGTGACACCTACTCATATTGAGGTGATTCATATGGGTAGGAAAGTGGGAATAGCGTTGCCAAATGTTCAGCGTGAGCGGTTGGCACGTTTCATGAATGAGGTGAAGGACAAGAGGGAGTATCGCGCGGCACTGGGCGTTCTGCTGCGTGGAGACGGAAAGTCCGCAAGGGAAGTCGGACGCCAGCTGGGAGTTACAATGAAGCAGGTGTTTGAGTGGTGCCATGATTTCCGTGCCAGGGGCACGGACGGCCTTCGAATGAAGAAGCAGACCGGTCGCCCCGCCATCGAGGGAAACAAGGCAAAGAGAGTCATTCCAGAGCTGTTGAAGAAGGATCCACAGGCATTCGGTTATCTGAAAGGCCGGTGGGTGCTGCGCGACATTTCGCGCGAGTTGAAAAAAGAAGGCATAGATCTCCACTACACAGGCGTCCACAGAGTCCTCAGAGATCTCGGCATCGTGCTGAAGAGCCCGAAGCTTCGGGCCCCGGGCTCCATACGCAAAAACTACCGCAAACGGGCAGAAATCCGGCGATATAAGCGCGTCGCCAGCGCTCTCCTAAAAAAGGGGTCTCAGTAGCATTTGAAGACGAAAAGTGGGTTGAGCTCCTCCCGAGAGTCGAGCGCTGTTGGACAGCGAGAGGCAGCACTTTCCACGTTCCAACACTCGGCTACACAAAAAGGGTGAACTGTTTCGTCTCTCTCTTCTGGCCGCAGAAGAAAATAGTGTGGAATCGCTTTCCACGCCGAAGAAACATCGAGTTCAGAAAACACCTGTACAACCTTGTAGCACATGCCAAGAGACGCCGCCTCAAGAGGATAATCCTCTTTGTCGATAAAGCGTCATACCACCGAACTCCCCAAGTCAGGAGGTATGTCAAACAGCACCCGGTTCTCAGAACCAAATACCTTCCCAAAAAAGATCCAAACGCCAACCCCACGGAGTGCCTTGTCAACAAAAGACTATCCGCCGCGGTCAGCGTTAATCGTTGCCATCCCGACGTCGACGCGCTCGGTTCTGCCGCAAAAAAATTTCTCAGGAGATATAACTCAGTTTACGCAACTTAGCTTAGCCATGAAAAAACAGAGATATTATCAAAAATATGGAACGCCGTTATGGAAGCTGATAGATACACTTGAGTCGGCTGTCCATGTTGACATACAATCGCCGCTCAAGCGGATGGGATACAAAAAATTGGAAGATGCAATCTACTCTCCAGTATTTGGAAATTTGCCACTGAAGAGAACGAAAAGTCTGTTTCCATCTGCAGGAGAAGACAAAGCAAAGGCGATTTACGAAGCGTGGAAAAATGACCGAGAGAAGTTTAAAAAATACGCCGAGGGGGACGCGCACGATACGTTGCTAATCGCGGAGAAATTACTTATTGACTGGGAAAAGACTGCCAAACCGTAAAATACTAACTGGTGTCGTCCGTTGTTTTTAGCGATGCGGGCAATGGTTCTAGAGCTTCGCTTTTAAACCTTCGCAACGCTTGGAAAGATCTATTGATGGTATGTGTAACTCCAACGGTGTGCTCCCGTAGGTTTGAGTGTATGTGTGCATGATAGTGAATTTTGAATGGAAACTTTTTCAGCAATTGCGTGAGAGCACGATATCCCAAGTTAGTGTAATAGAAGTCCGTTGGGTCGTGCGTACAAAAAACTGTACGCTCCGGACTTTTTGGGCTGAAATTGTGTAGCGTCTTCTCTAATTGTTGCTCTACAACTTCTTTCCTTTCACAAAATTTTGGCTCATCCGAAGGACAAATATTTGCTAAAACGTGTACTCCGGCCACATAAGAATTGTTGGGAAGTTTAATTTCTTCGCAATCCGATGGCACTACGATGCGTTTGTTTATTTTCTCCGGATGTTTGGGCAACGGCCAGCCCAACTTTGGACATGTTTCAAGAACGAACATCTCATGAGTTCCATAATACAGTATGGTGGGCTTTTTCAGCCGCGGAAAGAAATCTTCCCAAAGTTTATAATCGTTTTTGAGCGCCGTTTTCATATCCTTTTTGTCCATATGCGCCGAGTTCGGGGACCAAAAAGAGTTCGCGAAGTGGATTATGTCGCCTAACAAAATCAGCAACATTTCCGGTCTGCGGTTTAGATAGTCTGAAAATGCAATCACTTCGTCTTGTGTGTGGATATGGAGGTCCCCAATCGGAAATAAGGATTTTACGGCATCCATTCCCATCGCTTAAATTACTTTCTTATCACAAATAATAATTGTGGCGTGAGGCAAAGATGAGTTTACTTGTTCTCCCCTGCCCGCTGCCTTGTGTATGCTGGGAACGTGTGCACGATTCTTACATTTTAATCAAACGGGTTCCAACGGATTCTCCCAGAGGTAAGCAACCTGTCGAATATCTTTGCTAGTTTTATCCTTTCTTCCTTTGTTAACTGCAGGTTGTCCAGGGTCATTACTTCAATTCCTGCTTCCCTTAACGGTTTTATAAAATCCCTGTAAATCTCCCCGCCCCGTATGGCGAAAAAAGCGACTTCTTTAATTTCATCAAAACCTGCATACTTTGCTGAGAATAAATCTTTTCTTTTCTCCAAACAGCTCCTTTTACATTTCAGTTCTTCCACTAATTTTTCCATCGTCGTGCTGAATGAAAACTCACATTCCACCAAATAAAGCGTGTTTTCTATAATAGCCAAGAGATCTATTTCTTTGTGCGATGGGAGTATCTCACTGTCCGAAAAGGACCACTTGATAAAACGAGGGCTCTTTTTTGCAAAGTAATAAATGCTCAAAAACTCTAGCAAAAGCCCTTTAACATCCTGACTTAATTTCTTGAAATCGTTTAGGCTCCTCTCTTTTGGGTCCAAATCCTTGAATGCACTCTCAAGCAGTCCCTTGTCAACAGTGATTTCCTTGATTTCTAGCCTTTTCTGTAGGCCTTTGATAGTTCCTTCTATCCATGCATATTGGGAACCGGAAAAACCAGAAAAGTCCCCGCAACAATCGTAAAGGAGTATCCAACCCGAGTAATCCCAAGTTCCGGCTGCTTGAATTAGAATAGCGTAACTGTAATTGTTGCCTTTGACATCGCATTGCGGATGAACAAATTTGATTATCATTACTTTATCGTCGTAGTTTAGACAACATCCAGTTACTAAAGATACGAACAGCCCAGCTCCTCTAAAAACGTCTCCGGCCCCCCAATGTCGTATTACTTCCACCCTGTAATTCAAGAAGAGATCCATAATCTGTTTTCTAGAAGTTATTCTCTTGGATGGGATAAGCCGGTCATTTTTCCGCACGACACGTCTTTCCAACAAAACACAATTGTCTAGATCACAACCTATTTCAGCGTTAATCCCCGCAATCACGTTATCTTTTATAACAAACAGGAATCTTCTGACTTCATCCCAGGTCTCGACATTTGCAAGTTTGTGAAGATTGGCACTTCCAAACAACTTTGGCGTTAATAATTTGGACCAAAGGTATTCAAGAGTTACAGCGTAGCCGTGTATTACATTTGCCAGTCGCTCCGGGGAGATTCGATTGTCTAGGGTGTATGCCCACCACTGAATCGGTTGCCCCAAAGTAGCGCTGAAGCTATGCCCTGCGTCTCCAAGGATGTTTCTGACTGGCATTTGAATTTCATGCCCGCTTATCCAAAGCCAGTAGATGCTGACGTACTTTTCAATCTCTTCTTTGGAAAATTTTTTGGAAAATTGCACGTTTTTCTTAATCTTTCTGTTAAGCTTCCTATTGAATTCAGACACGAAACTTCTTACCAAAGATTCAAGTTGTTTCCATTCGCTTGCTTCAAGCAGCGCCCTTCTGCGTTTGTTTATCTCTTTTAGAAGGCGAAGGTCCGGGTTCCTTTCAGCGAAATCGGAAATGGATTTGTTATTCTCGCCATAATGAAGTCTTCGTACAAGTTCAAAATTGTCTATGCTCTGCTCTATTCCACAATAGATGTTTCTGACAAGTAACTCTACTAGAAATTGAAATCCAGCGAAAACCCTTTTGTCAGGATACGTCCCTGTCGCTTTATTGTAGAACTCGATGAAATCTTTTGTATCCGCGAGTCGGTCAAGCAACCATAAACCGGATAATATCTTTCCGTATTCGCATGCATTTTTATCTAAATTATCAACCATGAGCCTCTAAACAACATTTGTGTACATTGATAAGTGTGATTGGGTCATGTCAGGCCGCTTTTTTGTCTAAAACTTGCGTGAAATATTACTTGTTCTTGCCCTTTCCCTGATTCCCGTTGCCGTTGCCCTGGTTCCCGTTAGCGTTGCCCTGCCCGTTGTCGTTCCCTTGGTTGCCGTTACTTTGCCCGTTGCCTTGGTTCCCGCCAGAATTGCCTTGGCCCTGACCTTGATTGCCCTGGTCACCCTGCCCCGATGATTGGCCGCCCTGCTCCGGGGGTGTCTGGCTGCCTTGGCCGCCCTGGGCTTGATTGTCCTGGCCACTGGGGACCTGGCTCCCTTGTTCAGGAGGCGTTTCTGCCGGGCTCTGGTTGTCGCCGGCCTGGCTGCCGGAGTTGTCATGTTCATTCCCTTGGTTTTGGTTGCCCTGACAGCCTTGGTTTCCCTGCCCCTGATTCCCGTTGCATTGGTCGGAGCTCCCCTGTCCGTTCCCTTGGTTGCCTTGCCCCTGATTTTCTTGATCATTCTGGCTTGGGGGCGTTTGAGGCGGTCCTTGCCCATTCTCTTGGTCACCTTGGCCACCCTGGCTACCGTGACTTTGCCCCTGATCACATTGGTTGTCCTGCCCGTGACTTCCAGAGCTTCCCTGATCCCCGCACTGCCCCTGGTTTCCTTGGTCGCCGTTGCCATGCCCGCCTTCCTGGTTTTGGTCGCCGTTTCCTTGGTCATGATCACAGCCCTGTCCCTGGCCAGGGTTGATCACCCGGATGTTGTCGCTTCCACTGAACAGCACCGCGTGCCACTTCCCGGTCACCGTCAATTTCACATCTCCAACGCTCACCAGCGCCTGCACCGCGGAGCGGTCGAACTTCACCATCAGGCCCTGCACGCCGTCGTGGTCGCCTATCTCGGTCGGGCGGGGCTCGGCTGGCACCACGCCGTTTAGAGTGATCGTACTGATGTTTACGCTGGCCAGGTCGTAACCGCTCGGGAGCTCGATGTAGGCGGTTATCCACCTGCCATTGCTCTTCAGGTTCAGGGTGTCCGGGTCTATGTCGACCGTGGCCGGGATTGTCGTGCCACACGAGGCATCTGCCTGTCCCGGTGGTTTCTCGGCGTTGCCCAGCACATCAGTTGCGGTTGAGTAAAACTCGTAGACAGCGCAGC
>Ga0315279_10007050_pt1 | contig 13993 bp, 14 predicted proteins | sample YL17G06_20_MG_FD_203694 | JGI IMG/M metagenome (GOLD analysis project Ga0315279, IMG submission 203694) | Sediment microbial communities from Yellowstone Lake, YNP, Wyoming, USA - YL17G06_20 | ecosystem: Environmental > Aquatic > Freshwater > Lake > Sediment | place: USA: Wyoming | collected... | reverse complement strand
AATCGCCAGCCACCATTTTTCGCTTGCCGTCGAAGAACTGCCGGTCCCAGCCTGTTCCCCCCATGTTAACGAGAATAGCACCAGACTTCAACATGCCCAACTCCTTGCCCCCAAGCACCGGAGAAAAAGACCCAGTCGCGTTAACAACAACGTCAGCTTCAGGCAAGAGCTCCCCCAAGTCTCCGACTTCACACCCCGAGTTCTCAGCCTCAACCACCCTCTCCCGATCGATATCATAAACGCTCACCCTGCACCCGAGACCCCTCAAGTATTTCGCACATCCCTCACCCACACTGCCAAAACCCAACACCAACACTCGCTTCGACGGCAAGAAAATGTGCAACCTAAGCAACGCCTCAACAAGCCCCAGCCCAGTTGCCATCTTGTTCTCCCCAACGCGTTTCACGTAGCTCATGTTCAGATCAAAAACTGGCTGACGCAGCAAACCCTTCGCCTCAAATTCCCTGTAAACACTGGTGCCTGAAGCCGTTTGCTCGATTATTCCCTTCGTCCCAGCTTGTTCACGAACGACAAGCCTCCCGAAAAACGCTGTGCTGTCATGAACAAAGTCACTGTTCCGAACAATCTTCCCGACGCCCTTAGCATTAAAGAGTCTGACAGAATCGCTCTTCAGAAGCTCAAGCCCCACCTCTGCACTACAGAACATCGGATAATAGAGCAAAGAAGCCCCGCCAGCTTCCAAAGCAGACAAGAACATGAACGACTCCCAAGTTCCAGGCAAACACACCCCCAACCTCAAACCCTCAAACGGACGCTTTGCATTTAACTCTGCTCTCAGACCCATCAGCATCGGAGAATGATCCTCAACCCAAACCCTGCCAAGGTTGGAACCTTTCGTAATGCTTTTCAGTTTCCAAACCGCATAACTACGGGGACTCCGCAGAACCTTCATCCAACTCTTCTCCTAGCCAAAGAGGGCGACGCAACGATTATCTCAGTGTCCGTCCCCTTCTTCGAAGACATCAACATTGAAAACAGACGCACGCGAAACTTTACGCTGAGAAACTCATTCAACAGCGGAAGGTGATTAAAGTACCGAACCTGAACAGGCTCAAACCCATATTTCCTCGACAACTCAATGAGCCTCGCAGGATCAATCGGCCGCTCATACTTCGAATGATACGAGCCCTTTCCATTCGAGCTTCTCCGCGTTAACCCCAGCAGCTTTCCTCTGAAAACCTGTACACAATAAAGTCCGAAAGACACCAACCTCATAACGATGCTATGCTTCGGACAAGGCTCATTCATGCACACCACTTCTCTGGTGCATCGAGTCAACTCCGCAAGAGCCCCATCCAAATCCAAGATATGATGCAGGACACCCGTAACACACGCCGTCGAGAACACCTTGTCACCGAAAGGCAGGTGAAGCCCATCTGCCAGCACCAAAGGAACAGTCGCACAACGCTTCTTCGCAAACCGCAACATTTCCCTCGAAGCATCAAAACCTACAACCTGCTTACCCAACCTCTCAAAAACCGCCAAAGCCATACCAACGCCACACCCAAAATCCAAGAAAGGCTCATGAAACCTATCAGCCCAAGAATGCGTGGTCAAAAAATCATACCTGTAATCCCACTCAGACGATATTGCCTTCTCGAACACTGTGGCGCCCGCATTCGCCTGAGCCTGCTCGTACCGCCTGCTATCAAAAACCTTCTCGCCCAACACGACACCTCAAGGAAGCCTGCCAGCCCGTTAAGGCCTTATCGAAACCCCAGAACCAGCTGTGGTTCGAACGCTATCTTTGAAGAACACTCGCAACAGCAGACTTAACGTGGTTTCAGAACGCATACTCTCAACACTTTCGCTCAGAGTCCGCCGTACCCGACAGACCCAACTCGCCCCAGTGCATGAGCCTTTCGGGAGCATGAAAGTAACCGAGATAGAACGCGGCCAGCATGTAAGCCCGCAGGAAAGCCTTCTTCCTATTCCCATACAAGGGATTAAAGGAAGCAACGGAACCAAAAATGGACAGAACAGCCAGGAAGGCCCTCAACGATTCAACATGAAAAGGCAACAATGGCCTGCGCCCACGAGCTTCAGCGTGTCCTCGATTTCCCTGCACACGACTATCAGAGAACAGCCTCAACGGATTCTCAGGATACTTTCTTCGCAGCGCCATACAGTCTACTCCCCACTTAAACGAGTGACTGAAGATTCTGCGAAGATCTCCCGCAATGTACTGGAACACTTTCAAGCTGGGAATAAACCTTAGAACCTTACCATTTTCCACAAGACGCCAACATATTTCTATGTCTTCTCCGGGCATTCTTTGTTCAAACCCTTTGACTGATAAAAAAGCAGATTTCCTAAACGCCATATTAGGTCCTTTGAGCGTGTGAGTCCAAACTTCCTCCCTTGGACCTATCGTGACTTCTTCCTTCGGAAAATCGCAAGCTTCAGCGTAAATCTCCTCTATGAAAATTGACCAATCGTTTATTCCGTTGTAAACTAATGGTAAAACAGGACCACCGATCCCATCAACTGTTTCGTGGGCATCGAAATACGATGAAATCTTTTGAAGATAGTCGACCGGAACAACACAATCAGAATCAACAAAACAGATAATATCATATTTTGCTTCTGCAACACCAAAGTTCCTTGCAATGCCTATTCCTTTCTTCGAGCACTCGACGATCTTAACCGGGAATTTCGAGACCAATTCAGGCGTCCCATCCGAGCTGCCATCGCAGACAACCAGTATTTCGTAACGATCCTTAGGAAAATCGTTACGCAAAAGCGAAGTCAGATTCGCACGAATAGTCTCAGCCGAATTCAACGCTGGAATCACAACCGACAAAGACGCGATGACCGAAACCCCCCACGCAAACCAATCTCAGCATCAACAAAACAAAGCTCAGCCAGACAGCAACCATCTCAGACCAACTAGGTTAGAAATGAACAAGACTCTGAGATTCTCGAATTCTCCTAAACTTCTCATGCCCTTTAGAGAAGACAAAGCATCATTCGCGACGGAACAGAATTTGCCGAACAGCGAAAGCCCACTTCCCCTACGATATAATCTAAAAAAGAAAAGATGATTCTCCCTGAGAAGTTCATATCCTGTCTTTTCCACCTCTGCCATCTTCCTCAGCTCCCTCGGCACCGCGTTCTTGAGGCTTAACGCATAAAGACTTCCAGTGAGATGTCCCTCACAGTAAATGTGCTGCACCTGCGCCTTCGGATTGAGAACCATTGAATACCCTTTTTTCCACACTTGCCAAGCCAAGAATTGTTCCCACCCATAACCTTTTTTCCATTCAGACGTCCGCTCAAAAACCGCACCCTTTACTGCTGAGGCCAAAACAGACATGTTCGCACCAACCCCAAGAAAAGACCTGACCATTCCCCTTTTCCTCCAATAAGCATAGTTCCCTACTGGGTTGCCCTCAAGCCAGAAACCATGCCAGATAGAACCACACTTTGTCACGCAACAACGATATTGCTCAAGCCCCTTCAGAGGCCGATTCCAAAGCCTCGACGAAAGACGCGTCCTAGCCGACTTCGAAGGCGATACTTCCACTTCCTCTAACTCTTCCACAACACCATCGGCTATAGTGGAAACAACCATGTCACCAGCCACACCGCCTATCAATGGGTCATCATAAGTCTTAACATGTTCCTCAATGCAATCCCGCTTTGGAACTGCATCGTCATCAAAAAAGACGATTATTCTTCCTTCGGCATGTTTCAAACCAACCTGCTCGGCGTCCACAACATGACCATTCTCTTGAATCACAACTTTGATGTCCAGCTCACTTCTACGCTCTCTCAAAAGCTCCAAAGTCTCATCAGCACTGGGCTTCACAACTGCAACGACCTCAAAATCCTCAAACGTCTGCTGTTTCAAACCATCCAACACGTACTTCAGAGTCCTTGCTCCCCCGTAAGTTGCAATGACAACAGAAACTTCGCGACCACCCATTGTCCCAACTTCAAAAACGCGCACAGACTAATCCAAAGACGGCTCACCCGAATGGTCAAACGAACGAATAAGCCGATCGGCCGTTTTCTCCCAAGAAAAAGACTTCGACCTCTCCAAAGCTTTTTCTCCAATCTGCCGCCGAATCTTAGAATCAGAAAGCACATGCACCACGGTCTCCTGCCACTGCTGAACGTCTGGCTCAACCAAAAAGCCCGCATCGCCAATCACCTCGGGCACGCCTCCTCTGTTGCATGCAACCACAGGCTTTCCACAAGCCATAGCTTCAAGAACCACAAGTCCAAAAGTATCTATCGTACTAGGAAAAAGAAAAACCGAACAACCCTGCATCAACCTAACAATCTGCGCTTCTGACGGACGCAAAATCAGTACAAACCGCTCCGAAATTTTCAACTCCTCAGCCAAACTCAAAAGCCTCTCCACGTACTGAACGTCACCTTCGTCAACATCTCCCGCAACCACCAGCGAATAGTCTGAATCAATGTTCTTCATAGACATCATCGCCAGTTCCAAAGACTTATGAGGATGAATCCGCCCCACATAGAGCGCAAAGGGCTCCTCTTCACCCTTTGGAAAAAACTCGGAATGATCAACCCCCAACGGAACAACAGCAGCCCTTTTTTGCCCAACCACACCCTGCACCATCGCTTGTCGAAGCTGGAACTCGCTCGGAGTAATAAACAAACCCACGTTTCTGAGGCTTGCCTTCTCAAACCTACGGACAAAAGGCAGACTGACCAGCCTGTCCACGATCCTTCGTTCCAGAGTCGACTCCTGAAAAGGCAAAGCCTCCGGGCGGGGCATCGGAGGAACCATGTTAAGATATACGGCGCCTTTCGCATGGTTCAAGTGATAGAAGACCGGAAAAAGCCAATGTTCCCCATGGTACTGAAAAAGAACTGCGTCGTATCCCATGCTCGCAATCTTTTCGCTCGTCTTCAGAGCGAAATCAGTCTCAATCAGATTATATCCATAATGCTTCGCAAGATCGATTATCGCATTTTTTCCGCTCTTCCTCATCGCCCTCGTCAGCACATTACCGCTTTCATCTTGAGAAGAACTTCGACTCGAAGCGACATCAACGGGAAGAGACAGGCACTTTCTGAAACATTTCTGCGTATTCAACCTAGACGTGAAGATTCCAACTTCATGCCCCATAGCCTGAAGTTGACCAGCCACCTCACAAGTAAAACGCCTCGATCCAGTTCTCAGAGACATATCCACGTCTACGAACGCAATTCTCAACCAGAGTCACACCGTACCTCTTTCGGCCGCTCAACGCATTCAACTCCAACAATACCAGAAACCGTCAATAGAAGGTTATTCCAAGCCTAACAATATATCAAAGACGACGACTCACTTGCTGCGCGGGACTGCAACGAACAACGATGCGACCGCCTACGAAACCTGCTCCGCCAGTGACCAGAGCACTTGTATGCTTGAACCTCACCAAGTTCAACCCCCACGATCATCAAAGGCCAAACCCAAGCCACAGTCAACCACAAATTACATAAAACGTTCAAGAACACCCAAACCAAAAAACCTACCTAACAGGGGGGAGGTCAAATGTTCGGATGTTACAACATCCCAAAATACAGATAACACACGCCAAATTTCCTGAACCCACACAGACAAACAGTGAAAATCAAGACCGGAAAAACCGACCGGGGGAGGGAGGGGGAGGCCGTCTCTCTCTGTCCACGTGATCTCAACCAAACATTCGATGGCCCTCATCGAACCGGTAAGCCGACGAGCCCAAGATCGGAAAAAACCTACCTAGGAGGGGGGGTATCAACAGTTCGCGTGTTTTCAGCCCAACCGTTGGGTATGTCCAGTCCTGCATTGAGCACACGCGGGATTTCACATCCGAAGACCCAAGAAACCGGCCTAGGAGGGGGGAGGTGCGTTTATGGCGTGTTTTCAACCCTAAAACGCAGGTCAACCCTCTGAGCCTTCACAACGCATGGTATATGATAAAGAATCCCTAAAAGCATCAACTGTCTTATCGATGTCCCTCATCGAATGCGCACTCGAGAGAAAACACGTTTCAAACTGAGAAGGAGCAACAAATACGCCAAGCTCCAACAGCCTCTTATGCATAAGCATAAACCTCTTGCTGTCAGACTTCTTCGCACTCGCATAATCATAAACGGGCTCTTCCGCAAGGAACAACTGAAACATCGAACCCACACGATTAACCTGCACCGTCAAACCCGAATCCCGCGCCACACATTCCAACCCCAGCACAAGCTTCACACACTTCTTCTCCAACTCAGAATAGAAGCCCTTCCTGCCCCGCAGAAACCGCAACGTAGCCAAACCAGCCGAGACACTAACCGGATTACCACTAAACGTGCCCGCCTGATACACCCTTCCAGAAGGAGCAATCAACCGCATCAGATCCTCACGCCCAGCAAAAGCAGCCAAAGGAAAACCACCCCCCAAAACCTTGCCCAACGTCGTCAAATCCGGCTTCACACCATAAAACTCCTGAGCCCCACCTAAACCCAGCCTGAAACCCGTGATCACCTCATCAAAAACCAACACAACACCGTAACGCTCAGTAGACTCCCGCAAAGCCTCCAGAAACCCTTCCCTCGGAGCAACCACCCCAACATTGCCCATAACAGGCTCAACAATAACTGCCGCAAGCTCCGACCGCTCCTTCTTCACCGTATTCTCAAACGCTTCGATATCATTATAAGGCACAACAACCGTGTTTCGAGCCGTCTCCTCAGGAACCCCAAGCGAATCAGGCATCCCAAACGTCATCGCACCAGAACCCGCCTTCACAAGCACCGAATCATGCGCACCATGATAACAACCCTCAAACTTAATGATCTTCTTCCTACCCGTGAAGCCTCTAGCCAACCTAATCGCGGCCATCGTCGCTTCTGCACCCGTACTCACCAGACGAACCATCTCCGCCGACGGCACCAGCCCGCAGACTGATTCCGCCAGCTCCACCTCCTGTTCAGACGGAGTGCCGAACAAGGTTCCATACTCAAGCTGTGCTTTCACGGCTTCAATGACCTTTGGATTAGCGTGACCAAGAATCAACGGTCCATAGCCCAAGCAGTAGTCAATGTACTCTTTCCCATCAACGTCAAACAGCTTCGACCCCCTCGCAGACCGGGTGAAAAACGGGTAAGGCGAAAAAGCCCTGACTGGACTGTTAACTCCCCCGGGAATCAGCTTCTGCGCCCTCTCGAAAAGCCTCTGAGACTTGGACATCACATCAACCCTCCTCGCTTTTTACCTTGAACAATCTTCCAGCAGCCGAGAGCAGTTCACCCTTGCCTTCGAGAGCCGACTTTTTAAGCTGCTCAGTAGGAACTTGCATTATCCTTTCAACAAGCTCCTTGGAAAACCTCTCCAAGACCATCAGCTTCTTCCCATCAGACTCCGCCATCTTCCTCACAGCCCTCTCAAACTCCCTCCGCCTCACGTCCTCCAAGCTTCTAAAAATCTCCGAAACCAAAGGCTCAACAAGAATCCACGAAAGCTCCCCCTCAAACCTCTCCAGTTCCTCAAGAACAAGCAACCTTGCCTTCTCAGCCTCAGCACGCCGCCTCTGAACACTCTCCTCAACCACGCCCCTGAGATCATCAATATTTCTGAGCACAACTCCCGACACTGAGCCTACTGCTTCTTCCACGGCCCTAGGCTGCGAAATATCAATCACGCACAACCGCTTTGAACCACCGGCCCTAGCCAACGCCTTTCTCATACGACTCGCAACAAGAATCGGCTTGTCCACCGAAACCGCCGAAATAACCACATCCACTTCAGGAACAACATCATAAACATCATCAAGAGCTATTGCTCTGCCAGAAACCTTCGAAGCCAACTCAGCCCCCTTCTCAAAGGTCCTGTTCGCAACCACAATATCGGCCACGCCTCTCCTCCGAAGAGTCTCCGCCGCAATACCAGCAGCCTCCCCCGCACCTACAACAAGAACCCTAGAGCCCTTAAGACTCCCAAAGTCTTTCGCGGCAAGGTCCACAGCCGCCGAACTCACCGAAAGCGAACCCTCATCGATCCCAGTCTCGGTGCGAATTCTTCTGCCCGTGTTAACAGCCTTCATGAAAGCCCTTTCAAGAATATGCCCCACACTGCCACTTTTCTTCGCCTTCACATACGCCGTCCTCACCTGACCAAGAATCTGATCTTCACCAACAACCATCGACTCCAAACCTGCAGCCAACGCGAACAGATGTGCCAACGCCTCTTTTCCCTCATAAAACTCGATGATCTTGCCTAAAACGTCACGACTCACTCCCACCTTTGAACTCCAAAACCCCAAAACCTCATGCACAACACTGTCCTTGTCAGAATCCTGCGCCACACAATAGACTTCGACACGATGACAAGTCTGAAGAACAACGCATTCCTGAACGATCCCACCATCACAAAGAGCCTTCGCAACACCCTCTTCATCTGAAAAAGCAAGTGACTCAAGCATAGGCAAGGCTGCCCTCCTATGCGACGCAGAAAGACACAAGATCATAAGACACCCTTCCCGCTTGATGAAAGACCACGCAGGCCTACTTGATGACCACAGACTTCTTGTACTTGGCCTCAAAAGTCCCTGAAGGCACAAAAACTACCTCATTAAACGTTATTCCAACTCTGTTCTTGACTTCAGCAATTATTTCTGCCGCCGTGGATCTCTGTTCAGCCTGCATGAGAGTACCCCGCGTTTCAACCTTCAAACTGGCCACATGCTGCGGCGTACGCTTATCAACCAACACTTGACACGTGCCGTTAAGCGCCGGAAACCTGCTTAATATCGTTTCGACCTGACTGGGAAACACCGGAACCCCACGAATCTTCGTCATAAAATCTTCCCGATCAATGTCGACGCCAACCTTAGGATGCGCCATGCCACACTCGCATTTTGCAAAACCCAAAAAGCTTGTCACGTCACGCGAAAGATACCTGATCAAAGGAAAAGCCTGCCTCTGCAAGCTCGTGATGACGAGTTCACCCTTCTCCCCGTCCCAGCACAGCTCATGAGTCTCAGGATCCACAACCTCAACCAGATAGTAATCCGCCCAAACATGATGAAAATCCCCACAGTCGCAGTTAACCGAAAAACCAGGAAACTCCGTGGCCCCATAATCCAAAGCAACCTTCTCATAGCCAAACTCGTTCTTCATAATCTCAACCTGCTGCTTCGTCGGCTTCTCCGCCACACAAATGCCCAACCACAAACTGTAATCCCTCAAAGACTCTCCAAGAGCCTTCGCAACCTCCGCGATCCTAAGATGATAATTCGTAACACCATAAAGGATCGTAGTCTTGAACTGTTTGATGATGCGAATCTGCCTCTCAGTATCACCGGCACCAACCGGAAGTACACATGCACCAATCTTTTCAGCACCCCACGTAACTGACCAGGCTCCCTGCCACAATCCATACGCAGACGCAACCTGCAAAACATCCTTCCCAGTGACCCCATGATACGTCAATTTCCTAGCAGAAGCCTCAGCAACGTTCTCAACGTCCCTCCTCGTATGCGCAATCGCCAAAGGAAAACCCGTGCTTCCACTCGACATTCGAACCGTCGCTACATCAGAAGAAGGAACCGAAAGCACCTGCCAAAAGCTCCTCTCCAACTCCTCACGCGACGTAAACGGCAACTTCTGAACGTCCTCCAGACTCTTAATCTGCGAACAGTCAAACCTAGCCTCCTTGAATTTTCGACGATAAAACCTGCTATTCTCAAAAGCAAACTTGGCCTGACTCCTAAGAAGCCTCAGCTGCAGCCTCTTCAGCTCCTCAACTGACGCCTTCTGAATCTTTCTATTCCAAAAAACTCGACGCATATACAAAAAACCCCCAATGCTAAGTAATCTTGCCCCCGAGAACCTCTCGAAGCACCCACAGCTTCTCGTAGGCACCCCACATTTTCGTAAGCCTACCCCTAATTTTCAGTCTGCCAGTCAACAAAACACCAAGCATCTTTCGCATCCCAACTTCCTTGCCCTTGATCCTGCTCAAGGTAGCGACATCACTGACGATCACCACATCCGCACGTTGCCTGAGAGCATCTTCCTTCTCGTGAACTTGCACACCGTCCCTTCCTATTCGCAGAAAGAGCGGAGGAGCGCTAGCCACTTTGAAAAGGATGTTGATTTCACCCTTAAGTTTCCCGACAGGTTTACCACCTGCTACAGCTTGATTAAAGGAAACTGCGTTTTCCTTCACTTTGTTCCAATTAAGAACCCTCGTAAACGCAACAGTCCGATCAGGTGAGGGAACGTAACCGCCGATAGGACTGTGAAAATGCTTACTTAAACCCGGGTTTGCAAACATGTAAATCACCGCAAAGCTGCCTTTCTTCGCAGCATCTGAAGCCCTCAAAAACTGCAAAAGCGCTCGGCCCACCCCCATCCTCCTATACTCGGGACTCACAGCAATGTCTGCTCCAAGCACACTCTCAACCTCAACCGAACCTGACATCCTGAACCTTCTTCGAAGCCAATGGTTGCAACCGACAAGTTTACCGTCTGCTTCAGCAACAGCCACCAAAGAACGATCAAAACTCGGGTTCTCCCGGTACTTCCAATCCCAAAACTCGCCCTCCATAAAACTGCTGAAAGTAGACTCCACGATCCGCTTAATTGCCTCTTCATCGCCGTCCCGCATTGCCCGACAAACAAACGCCTTTTCCACAAAACCCACGCAGCCTTAACCATAATCACTCAACGGCCAAAACCAGGAATCCTTCAAACGTGCCGTGCTGAAAAAGCTCAACACTTTCCCAGCTTTCCAGAAAGGTCTCACGCGTATTTTCCCTGCGAGAAAAGCACGGTACGCGCTGGAAACCCCAAACAGCACAGACAGGAAAGTCACAAACTCCGTTTTAACCGCGATGCTCGGAGACTGAGAAGAGCCTTTAACCACCGCCATTTCTCCTGTATGCGTCTCAACCCAAAGGCGATTCTCAACGCCCAAAGGCGAATCTTTCAGCTCAAAAACAACCCGTTCGTCTCCCATTCCTTTCTTGCCAGAGATTAATGCTGAAAGCAACGCGGAAGGGTCCAAAGTGCTCACGAACATCCTGTCAGGCGAAACCCGCGCAAAACCTTCACGCTCCAGTACCTGCTCGATAACAAAGTCGTCGGGCACGTTCATGTTCACAGAAGAAACGCCCGCAGCCTCAAGATATTTCAAGACCTCTCTCAAAAGAATTGAAGCTGCCTCGTCCTTCTCGCCGCCAACGCAGAACTCCCAAACGTTACCAGTCAATCCGACGACAGCATAACCGCAGACTTCTCCCGTCTCTCCGTTGCAGGCGAGAAAAACCCCGTCTTCCCTCACATCCGGCCTATGCAGACAAGACCAACGCCAATACTCTGCAGTTCTAGGCACGAAACCGCCATAGGCTTCATACACTTCATTGAAAAGCCTAGAAACTTTGTCCTCATCACCTTTCACAAAAGGCCTCACGACGTACTGGTTCAAGCGAACAAACTCCTAAGTAGAGGTCATGTTCAACTTCAAATCCACAAAACGCTCATGATACACGAAGTCGTGGATCGCGCTGCTGTAGAGCCACAACTCAAAAATCAAATCACCATAAAACCTGCTCGTGCTCGCATTCCACATGGTGCTTAAACCGTCCAAACGCACGGTTACATCGTTCAAAGCCAAACTGTTAAATTCAACACTAGAAAGCGTCTCATTAAAACTGTAATCAAAACCAAACGTCATATTCTGTTCCCACACGCTCTCATCAGCCACGAAAGCGGTAATGTTCAAAAGCGACGGCAAACCGCTCGAAGTCCCATTGAAACTATCCGGCGCAGGCTGACTCTCATTCCTAAACTTCACCTCAACCACGTAATACGCACAATACCCCAACTGATTCCCCAAACCCAAGTACACGCTGTAGCTCTGCCCATTGCTAACGTTAAACGGATAATTCTCCGCCATATGATTCGAATCCAGAATATAAAGCTCCGTGAAAAACTCCGTCCGCGGATAGACCAGCACATAGCTCAGCGCAGGCGAAGCCACAAGCAACATCAAAACAGCAGTGACGACGATGAAGGTCACACGAAGCTCATCCAGGTTCATGCAACCACCTTCCTAGCCTTCCTTTGCCTCGTCTTCAACCATGACCAAACAACAAAACTGCCCACCAGAACGATCACAGCCTCAACGATTGAGCCCACTACTTTAAACATAAAATTCGAATAACCAGCACGAGCTGCAGCATTCTGCAAACCAAGAGCCTGAGCCTCAAAACCATCAAGCTTCTGCATGCTCTGCCGAGCCGAATCATTCGCCGAATCAAAACTCCCGTTAATCAGCGCCAGATGCGCCTCCGATAGAAGAACCCCCGCATCATTAAGAGTCGCAAGCAGCCCAGTCGCGTTCGCCCCAGCCTTCTGCGCAGCGGCAACAGCCGCATAGCAACTTCTGACCCTCTGATCCGCCTGCGCAACAGCCGACGTCGCATCAGCCTCACTCAAACCATGGCAGACCGCCGTAAAACCTCCAGACACAAGCACAGCCAACAGAACTAAAACTACAAAAGCAGTCTTCATCTCTTATGCCGCTCCACAGTTTCCCCTTGAACACAGAGCCTCCAACATCTTCCGCTTACCATCCACATCGTTCAACCGCCTCTCAACAACCCTGTTACCCTTCGCGTACTCCTTGTAAACCTCCAAGAACTGCTGCCCCTTACTTGTCAAAACATAGCGCCGCTGCTTACGCTCAAAACTGAGCAGATACGCCTTCCTAACCACATCCAAGTACTTTGTCAACAACCTGTAACTCAAGTTCGCTTGGTACATGATCTGCGTCTTCTTCGCACCCGAACTGGCACCCAACAGCATGTCCGCTATTATGTCTAACTTTCTCCTATACGTCAAAATGCATCACTCCAAAAACCATCGATCAAAGATCAAGCATAACAGCAAAGAAACCTTGACACGACGCACATACTCAATGAGCTGCCTTTAGCACGCGCGATTGCCGATCGGGCATCCGACTCGCTGGCCGCCCTGCATGGCACTGACAAGCCTGACAACAGAAAGGCGCATAAAACCAGAAGCGTGCGCTAATAAGGTTCCGACTCAATTGTCATTTGCCCCCACAGTGTCTTTCTGGCACATCCGCTCAAGCATCTTCCTCGTCCCGTCAACATCGCTAAGGCTCTTCTCAACATCTTTGTTGCGCCTCGCATATTCCTTGTACGTGTCAAGAAACTCCCTCCCCTTAGATGTGAGCACGTAACAACGCCGCTTACGCTCAAAACTCACAAGATAGGCTCGCTTAACCTCACCCAAATACTTCATCAAAAGCCTATAACTCAAGTTTGCCCGATACATTATCTCCGTCTTCTTAGCCCCTCCGCTCGCCGCGTGCAGCATATCCGCTATAATGTCAAGCCTGTTCCTATAACTACCCAAAACAAGCCCTCCCAGACACGAACGTGCAAAGAGCGCACGCGGCAAAAGCGCTGATAATCGCTCGGCGCCAAAGAAAACTAGTGGCCAAAAAACATCGTGAAGTTAAACGTGCAGCCAGCCTCTGCCGCCCTTCTTTAAATGCTGCTTCTCTTTCTCGGGCTTAGGCTGACTATAGACGAAGGATCTGGCCCTCGAATGAACAACCTTCTTCAATTCCGTGTGAATGAATTTGGCCCATCCGCCTACAGAAGGATCAGGCGAATAAACAAGACCCTGAGACGCATAAGACCGCACGACCTCGGAAAAACTCGCGGTCTTGGCAGCCCTACTCGCGAAGATAACATGGCCACGACTCGCAAAAACCAGCGGATAATCCCGAGTGGAAACCCCCTCAGCCCTAACCTTATCATCAAACCGCTCCCTCCACATAAGCCTCCACTCCTCCTTAAGTTTGTTCAAGAAGGCATCCCGTTCTTCTCGACTAGTAGACTCCACTAGCATAATCCCTCCCTGACGGGAGCGGAAATGAAAACCTTCTCAAAAACGCTCACAGGGTCATCCTCTAACTCTCGTGCCTCAGCCTTTCGATAAGATG
>Ga0315279_10007049_pt1 | contig 13995 bp, 16 predicted proteins | sample YL17G06_20_MG_FD_203694 | JGI IMG/M metagenome (GOLD analysis project Ga0315279, IMG submission 203694) | Sediment microbial communities from Yellowstone Lake, YNP, Wyoming, USA - YL17G06_20 | ecosystem: Environmental > Aquatic > Freshwater > Lake > Sediment | place: USA: Wyoming | collected... | reverse complement strand
ACCCCCACGCGCGTGGGGACAACAGGTCCACGTTGTCCAGCGCCAGGCGGGCTTCCGGTTCACCCCCACGCGCGTGGGGACAACTCCCAGGTGCCGAAATCCTCGCAGTCAGTAGCGGTTCACCCCCACGCGCGTGGGGACAACGATGCCCCTTCTGGCGTCTTCACCCGATGCGCCGGTTCACCCCCACGCGCGTGGGGACAACTGGTGATGCGTTCCCAGAAAGTCCAGCAGGCCCGGTTCACCCCCACGCGCGTGGGGACAACACTGCAATCTATTGGACTTCGGGGACGCGAATGAGCGTAAGTCCCTCCCAGTCGACCACCCAACGGTTAGTTGCTCCCCAAAAGCGGACGGCAAAGCCCTGTTCATTGTCGGCGTTGTGAATCAGCATACCCGCGCCACCTTCCATGCCCTGGCAGACTTTTTCCCATAGTTTGTCGCGGACCATGGCGGAAACCTTGCCGACGAAGACGCCGGTATGGGGTTCCAGGAGCCAGCGGGTCAGTTCGCCGCGAACCGAGGAGGGCACACGCTCGAGGATCATGACTACCATGGCTCCTCCCCTCCGGCGGCGGTTGCTTTATCGGGTCCGTCTTCCCGCTGGGGTTCTTTGCGCTGCGGCCCCTCGGCCCGGTTGACGCCGCCGGCAACCTGGCCGAGTTCGGGGTCCCAGAGCCCGCCGGGCGCCGCATCGTCGGAATCGAACAGGGCCTGGTCCGCGTCGCCAGCGGCGCGATCGACACCGAGCGCCCGCTCGATGTCGGGGATGATCCGCTCCAGCAGCCGATTGGCGCGGAAGGAGTCGCGGCAGGCGTGGCGCGTCCTGGTCTCGAGTTGAGCGGCGCCGGCCGCGGCTGCCTGGAAAGCCATCGGGATCGTAATTTCCCCCTTGTACAGGTCAGCGATGTCATAGACAAAGGACAGCGTCTTGCCGGTGTGAATGAATCCCAGCGCCGGGGAAAAGCCGGCGGAGACAATGGAGGCGTGGCAGACGCCGTACAAGCAACTGTTGGCGCAGGAGAGGGCGCGGTTGACTGGGTCGGCAGCCCGCCAGTTCGAGGACTTATAGGAGCGGCCCTCCCAAGCCACGCCGCTGTCCCGCGAAGCGCGCGCATAGGTTTCGCGCATCCGCACTCCCTCTTTGCCCCGCAATTCCGCCAACGGGAGGGAGGGGTCGATTTCCTCGGCGAAACGCATCCGGTACATTTGGTGGACGACCTTGAGGCGGCTGGCGGGGTCGGCGTAAAGACGCACCTGGGCCAGCAGGTTGCGCGAGGAACACGTTTCCCCCATGCCGCAGGCGTATATCCGCACACCTTCCTCGCCGCACCACAAAACCATGCAGCCGTTATCGGCCAGTGCGCGGATAGCTGCGTGGGTGATGGTGGTGCCCGGACCAAGCATCAACAGGGCAAGCATCGCGCAGGGCACCGCGGTGCGCCCCTCGGCATCGTGAATCGCGATCGCTTTGTCCTGCTGGTCAACGCGGCAGTGCTCGACGTACAGATAGCTCCAGCTATCCCGGACCTTAGGCAGAAGATGGAGATCCTTCATCGTTCACCTCTCGAATGTGGCGATACCCTGCAGGCCGGGTCACCCTTCCAGCGACCCGATTGTCCAATGGGTGGGCAGGGACCGAGGTCCGTGCCTCCCATCGGCAGGCGCGCAGAGACAACAATGCGTTCCCGAGTCCGAGCCAGTTGCTACACGGCGGCTCTCACCGGCGCGACCGAGAGCAGGCCGAAGCCATACGCTTTGCCCGATCCGATGCCCTGTTCCACGGCGGCCCGGAAGAGCTTAGCGTCGGCAATACTCAGGCGGCCCTCAAACAACACCGAGAAAAATGTCAGGCGCTGCCTGCCATTGCCGTTAACGCCGTTGGCCACCGGGCGGCTGCCGGTGATGCGATCGAGGCCCGCCACCCGGGTATCGGGCACCGCCGGGCTGGCGCGCACGGAAAGCAAGCGGAAGCCGCTCTGCCCCGCTTTGCGCCCCAGCCAGGCCAGCCACTCCTGCTCGCCGTGCAGTTCGACGCGCGTGCCGTTGGAGCGGCGACCGTCCGGGCCGCTGCGAGTGTTGATTTTCCGCGTGGGATTGGCCCGCACGCGAAAAAGCAGTTCCCGGCCGGGTTGGAGCGCGTCGAGGCCGCCGTCAATGCTCTTGCAAGCGGGATTCGCGGGCTCGCCGCCGCTGTCCAGCAGGTAGCCGGCGGGCAGGTGGGACCAGTCGGGAGCGGCGCGCGATTGCACCAGCAGCACCGGGTGGCCGTCGCGGCCAGCGTCGAGCCGGTGCAGCACGCCAAAGTGTTCCCGCGCATCCTGGGCGGCCGGGGCCTGCGGGAACGCGCCCATGATGGTGCGGTGCAGGTTCTGGCAGTCGGCCAGGTCGCGGCGCGCGTCCCGGTTACGCTCGTTCAGAATCAGTCGCGAAAGATACATCGCGTAACACCTCCGCTGTCTTGTCGATCCACCTGGTTTCGACATAGCGCACGTCGAAGCGGCGCACGGAAAACGATAATGGGACGTCGCGGCGGACCTCCCCGCCGCGGCCGTCCGGCGCGTCTAAGATTAATCGCAACCTCTCGGGCAGGTCGTTGCCGGCGCGCCCGCCGTGGAAGTACGGGTAGTTTGTCAGGGCGTCTACCAGCGGCTGGTCGCGAAGGCCGGGGCCAAAAGGCGGCCGACCGGGTAGGCGCGGCGGCACGGCCGGCACGAACGATTTACGGCCGAGGTAGAGCTGCCATTTCGGCTCGGCCAGCGCCTGGTTCAACCGCTCGAGCAACTCCCAATCGCCTTCCAGTCCGACCAGGAAATCGGCGTCGGCCAGGTAGTAGCGCGTGGAGACGACCGGGTCCCTGCTGATGTCTCCGCTGGCCCGGTAGATGCCGTAGACCTCGCCGCGGCGGTGCGTACCGCCGGCTGTGTGGTAGTCGGCTTTCATGGAGCCTTCGCGGTCCACGCGGACACCCATGCGCAGCGCGGCGAGTTGCTCCAGCGTGGGCCAGACATCGTTCGGTTTCTCGTCGCGGGGCTTGCCGAGCGCGGCGCAGAGCAGGCCGATGACGCCGCTCTTGGAAGGCTCCAGCCCGGTGTCGCGTACGGAGAAGCGGCTCTGGGTGCCCCAGGCCTGCATGGGGCCGGCAATCCGCAGTAGCAGGGTGCTCATGCGTGCGTCTCCCGCGGCGCGGCTGCGAACCCCGCCGCTATCAGGACTTTCGAAACGAGTTGTTCGACGCTGTCCACCTTGTCTTTCGCCAGTGCATCGAGGCTGGGCTCTTCCAGCGTGCACGCCCATTTGCCGGCCACGGAGGCGTCGCCGTACATGCGCGCGAGCTTGTTCCAGTAGCCGTCGAGCGCGGCCACGGATTTCTGGACCAAGTCCTTGTCCGCCGCCGGCCGCACGGGCTGCAGGAAGGCATTGGCCAGCGACCAGAGACCCGAGTCCCGCGCCACGGCCATCACAAACGAGGGCGGGTTCTGCGCGGCCATGCTGTTCTGCTTGCCGGTGGGAATAGCGGCCACCGAGGAGCGCAGAAACGCTTCGAGCGCCTTCCCGGCCAATTCGTGGTCGTCATGCAGATTCTTGAGGAGTTGCCCGAGATCGATATTGGCGTAGCGGTAGAAGCAGGCGGAGTTAAATTCGACAGTGCCGATCATGTCGGCGCCCGCCGTATCCTCGGGCTTCAAATCGTCGATGGCGGTGTAGTAGTCGAACTCCACGCTGACCTTGTTGGTGGAAATGGCATGCGCCACCTGGCAGGCGGCATCGATGTTCTTCTCAGGCAGGTCGGCGAGCATGCGTCCGAACAGGGCCAGATCGGCCGCCTTGCCGCCATTGAGCGCGTCGGTGAGGGCCCGCTGAACGTCGGCCGCTATCGCGTCCTTGCTTTCCTTCTTCTTCTCCTTGGCGGTTTTGGCGCCTGGTTTCGCCGCCGCGCCGCCGGCCTTGTGCAGGGTTTCAAAGTGCTGCAGGCAGAGAGCGGCGAAGGCGGCGATTTCCTTGCGGCCGGCGAACACCAGGTATTGGGTCTTGCCTTCCTCCAGCCCCAGTTTGATGCCCTTCAAGGCCGTCTCGGCCACCACGGCCGCCTCTTCCTTGGGCTTGCCGGCTTCGGTCAATTGCCGAACCAGTTCTTCGGCCAAGCGCTTGGTTCGGGTGCCGAGGTTGTCCTCGATCAACCGGCTGTTCTTCACGAAGCCTGTGCGGATGGCCCGCTTCAGGCACTGGCTCGAGATGCGGGCGCGGCGATAACCGCCGAACTCGCAGTCCTTCGGCGACCCTGTGTCGTCGCGGTTCAGGTTCGAGGGCGCGAAATTTTGCAGGATGTGCAATTCGATCAACATGTGGTTCTCCTCTCGTTGGTTGATTGTTTCAGGAAGCGGCGGCCGGTTCCGACGCCGGCGCCTCGTTATCGGCCGGCCGCTCGGCATCGCAGCCCCAGAAGGCCCGGGCCCATTCACGCTGCGCGGCGCGACTTTCCCAGCCCCAGCTCTGGATGTCGTGCAGCAATTGCGCGTAGTCGATCGGGACCGACTTCGACTTCAGCAGGGTGACGGCGTGGCGCAGGTGCTGCGGCAGGTCGTCGGGGTGGCTGTTGAGCAGGGAGGCGAAGCGTTTCTCGGTGCTCTCCCCGGCCGGGTCTTGCGCGGCAAGGCGCGCGAAGGAAGCGCCGAGGTTGGTCCTTTCGTTGCCCCCGGCCTCCCAGCTCACCGGATGGGTGGCAAACAGCGACGCCGCCAGATAGAAGGCATCCTCGCGGCGCGGGTCCCTGGGGAGCCAGGGCACAACGTAGCGATGCATCTCGGCGACGCTGCCCGGCTGCTGGGAGAGCCCGCGGCGAAGCGCCGCCAGCGCCGCCCGGTTTTCGGCGGCGGCCAGCGTTTGCAGATATTGGACGAATTTCTTCTCTTGTTCATTGGGCGGTGGCACGGTTTACCTCCTCTTGTTTGTCGGGGTTGGGAAGAGTGTGAGCCAGGCGGCGATAGAAGGAGCGTTCCGCCATGGCGGCGGCCTTCAGGGAACGGGCGGAGGAATCGAGCGAGCGCGTCAGCTCGGCGAGCGCCCGCGCCGATGTACGGCGCAGCGCGAGTTCCCAGGCGGGCAGCGCAACGTTGCCGTACTCGGGAGACCCATCGTCGCGGTGGGTAACGTCGGCAGCCAAGTCAACCAGGAACCTGGCGAACAGGACTTCCAGCCGCGACCAGTAAACGCGCGTCGGCGACATGCTGTCCAGCAGCGCCCGCACGTTCTTCTTGTCGGGCTGTGGAGCACCGGGCCGATCCGATTCGGTGGCGAGCAGCAGCTTGCCTAACTCGTAGGTAGCCGCCCGCAAGTCGAACGCGACCTCTTCCGCCTGCTGGAGTGCGAGCCTCAACTTTTCGATCAGGCGCGGCTCGCTGAGATAGGCCAGCGGAAGCGGCAGCCGCTCGTGCCGCCAGAAAAGGACACGTGCCTGGTCGGTACAGAGGCCGAAAAGTTCAGCCGAGAGGCTCAGTGAGCGATCGAGAATTGCAGCCGCGGCCAGCTCGTTGAGCCAATCGATTGTCTTGGGTCTGGCCTGCTGCTGCTCAACGGACTGGAAAAGAGCCAGGCTGTCGCGCCAGACAACCCGGTCTTCCTGAAAGGCGATCGCGGGCCAAGGGTCCATGCCCTTCGCGGGCTTCAGGGCTTTTCGAAAAGCCAGCATTGTTTCCCGGCCATGACGCGACCAGCCGTCAGGGAACTGGTTACCTTTCATGATGACCACCTGGCGCACCACGGCGCCGCCCGTTTCGCTGGCTTCGGGATGCAGGCGGATACGACGGCTCTGCCAGGTGAGCAGATCCAGGTAACCTTCGGGGAAACGCTCCTCGGCGCGCGTTTCTGAGTCGCGCTCCCAGGCGGGCGCGTCGTGCGCGGAAGCCACGAAGGGTTCTTCGTGCTCGGCACTGAGGCGATGCAGGTTGAGCAGAAGGGTTTCGAACAGATTCCGTCCCTTCACGAGCGCGACAGCGCCTTTCACAACTGGGGCGCCGTCCGCCGATTTGTACAGCTTTGGGTCCCGTCCTTTTTCGAACGACACCAGACCGCCCACGGCGAATGCCTGGTGGGCAACCAGGCAGCGCGCCGCCGTGGGCGGCGTAAGAGCCGTGCCCAGTTGCTCGCTGGTATGATCGAAAAGGGTCGGGTTGTTGCCCGAGGCCAATTCATGGACAAGCTTGGAAACGGGCGCCTCGTAAGCGAAGTCCAGACTCCCGCATTGATAGAAGGGCCGCTCGGGATGGAAAAGGTCGAAGCGCTCTTGCCAGCGCTGGAAATACGGATCGAGCGCCTGGCTATCGAAGCGCCGCCGGTTCCACAGCGCCTGCCACTGCCGCTGATCCGCGGGGCCGAAGTTTCGATGGAGCAATGCGAGCAGCAACCTGTGCAGCGCCGCTGTTACGAGGGGGGATGAATCGGCGATTTCGCCGATCTCATGCGCGCGCCCAAGCGCTTCGGCCAAGCTCAGTTCGAGGGATGCGCCATCGTGAGCCGCGGTGCAGGGAATCCAGCGTTCGCGGATCAGGTTGAAGGTGAAGGGCACGTTGTCCTCCTACGCTTTTGCGATAAGCAGCCCCGTCTCGCTGTCGAGGCGCAGGCGGCAGCCGGCCACTTCAGCGTGGCCGCTTTCCTCGAATGTCAACAAGCGATAATGGCGGAGCAGGGCCGAGCGCCGCCAGCCCGGCGGCGGCTCCTGCGCGAGCAGCGCGCCCACCACGCGCCTGTCGGAAACCGTGATGGAGCGCGCCAGCAACAGCCGGGCCAGGTTGCCGTTTGGCAGTGCGTTGAGGTCCAAACCCTGGCTGCGGGCGGCGTCCAGGCAGGGGCGGTCGGCGTTCCCATGCAAACAGATGACACCAGCAGACGGTTCACTGAGCCTGGTTAACGCCTGATGCGCCCGATGGAAATCAGGCGCGTCCTCTTCTCGCGCGCTGCCTGTCATTCGCCACAGTTGGCCGACATAGCCGGGAGCTTTCAGCCACCGCTCGAAAGCCTCTTGCTGGTCGGACAAAACCTGCTTTTGGTGAGCATCGCGGCTATTGTCCCAACGCACACGCAGGGCGGCCGGCAGGTTGCCGGGGCAGCCGCGGTCGTCGTAGACCGCCTCGATCAACTCTTCGATTTCGTCAGGAATGCGGATGGCGGCGCGGTCCTTCAATACGAGCCACGAGCGCAGCAGCGCGTGGGCATCGTAGACGGCTTCGTTAGCGCGGCCGAACACGGGCAAGCCGTCCGCGTCCTGTTTCGGAGCGCACACCCAAAGCGCGGGCAGCCGCAAAGCGTCCGGGCGCTCGCGTTTATGGCGATGGAGCCTGCCGGACCGCTGCAACAGAAGGTCGGCCGGCGCCAGGTCGCTCACCATTAGGTCGAAGTCCAGATCGAGGCTTTGCTCGATGATCTGCGTGGAGACCAGGACGGCGCAGTCGGGCCGCCGGGTTTCCACGCCGGGTTTCGAGAACCGAGCGAGGCAGCGGTGCTCGCGCGCTTCCCGGTCCTCGAACAGAAAGCGTGAGTGCAGCAGGTCGAGCCGCGGCAGGCCGTCGCTGGCAGCGCCGGGGAAGTAGCGTTTCAAGCGCAGGTAAACCTGCTGTGCCCGGCCGACTGTATTGCAGATAACCGCGGCACACCCTCCGCCGGACAACGCGCGGGTGAGGCGGTCACCGAGTGGGAACGGTTGCTCTTCGGCGTCGGGAAGCGCGCCATCCACCCACTCGATCGAAAGCAGCCGGCAGGACTGGGGCGAGGCGGGCACGCTCCGCGCGCCGAGGCGAACACCGTCGGCCCAGGTGATTCGCGGGTAGGCCGCGTCGGGCAGGCGTTCGGGGGCCTGTTGTCTGCCGCGCGCGTAGGCCTCCAGTAGCGCGCGTCCGCGCGCCTTGGGCAGCGTGGCCGAAAGCAACACCACCGAGACGTCGAGCGCGGCCAGCCATTCGAGCAACCGCTCGAGCAGAGTGCTCATGTACGTGTCGTAGGCATGGACCTCGTCAATAACGACCGTCTTGTCGGACAAGCCAAAGAGGCGGACGAAGACATGTCGCGTTTGAAGGACAGCCAGCAAGACCTGGTCGATTGTGCCGACTCCGAACGGAGCGAGCAGGCCGCGTTTGCGATGGGTGAACCACTCGGCCGCCGCCACCGACGCTACGTCGCCGCCCGCGTCTTCCTGGCAGATGTTGGTGGGGGCGAACAGCCGGTTGCCCTTGCGGAGCAATTCTTGGAACTCGGCGGACAGCGCAGCATGCCCGTGTAGAAGCTGGAGGTTGACTGCGTGAGATGCATAGCGGCCTGACAGAAACTCGCACACACGCCCGAACATCTGGTTGCTGGTCGCCTGGCTGGGCAGGGCGAAGTAGCAGCCACGGCGGCCGAGAGAGGCGGCCCAGCGATCGGCGAGTAACAATGCCGCTTCAGTTTTGCCCTCGCCCATCGGGGCTTCGATGATCACGAGGCTGGGGCCGTCTGAAACATCGCCCACTCCGGCGGCAGCCTGCTGAATGGGGCGGGCGGCTCTTCCCGGAAACAAGCTCTCAAACGAGGCAGTGCTTCCGGCGTGCGGGCAGGCGATCCAACCGAGCGTCGCCAGGGCGCGCGCAGCGTTGAGCCGTGCCTGCTGCCGGTAGCCCGCCGGGTCGATGCATGGCGCTTCCCAGCCGTTAGCCGCATGCGGGAAGAATTCCTCATTGGAGGCGATCCAGTCAGCCACCGAGATGAAGCCGGCGAGGATCATTGCGGACGGCTTGTCCAAGCGTTCAGGAGTAGCGTCTCGGGGAAGAGCAAGGGTCTCCGCCAATAGCCGGGCAAGTTGCGCGCGGGCGTCCCGCCACCCGGTATCGCCGCTCGCATCCTCGGGCAGATTCTGCAGGTCTGTGGCGCTGGGAAAAATGCCATGGTGCCCCCCTGCCAGCGTTCCCAGTTCGCCGGCAAGTTCGCGGGAAACGCCGAACACGGGCAAGGTTTCTTGTAGCGCGCGGGCTGTCACCATGCCGTGCGGCGCTTTAATCGCCAGGCGAGGGAACCAGAAGCCGGCATCCCGCAGGAGGGCACGCGCCGCCGGTTCCTGCCCCTGGAACGCCGGGCAGGCCTTGCCAAGATCGTGCAGCCCCGCAAGAAAAGCGACCCAGGCGGCGGCTCCCCGCAAGCCGATTTGCAGCGAAGCCGCCGTGCGCGCGCGGGCACCGTCGGTCAGTACCTCACTCCACATCGCATCCGCGACGGCGGCCGTGTCGAGCATGTGGCAAAGGAGTGGGTGGTAGCCCAGAGATTTCTGATCGCTTGGGCGGCTCTTCGCCCAAAGAAGAAAAAGACTATCGAATGCGCGTTCCGGGGGTGAGGAAGACGCGCCCATAGAGCAAGCATGATAGAACGGACTGAAGTAAGTCTCAAGGGATCATTTTCCGCCAAGCGTTCACCGGGAGGATGGCGCCTTTTGAACTGAGAAATAAGTTTGCAGCAAACGCGCGCCACCAGCGGCCGTGAAGCCGGAAGGGACCGCCAGACGGCTCTAAAACACCGGCGCCCGCAAGTTGCGCCCGTACAGCGCTTTAGCGCCCTCCTCCAAGAACAAGCCAATTTTCAAAAAGTGCCGGCCAAACTTTATTTCCTTTGCTTTTAATGACTTGCGGTGCGAGAGGCCCGAAAAACTTGACACGGTATGTCATAATGAAATTATGGGCACAGGGGAATGATTTCAAGCGTTTTTTGTTCCCCGCCTCTATATCACCAGTATTTTACTGGAGGCGGGCCGCGACGCGTTCCCAGTCTTCGAGGTGCGGGAAGCGGCGGGCGAGCAAACCGATGTCAAGGCCGGCACGCTGGCGCGCCCAGCTCAGCAGTTCCGGTTTGACTTCGGCACGCATCGCGGCTGCCTCTGACCCGGATGCCCACCAACGTAAACAGCTAGGCTTGAACCTGGGAACGCGAATGCTTGCGGCTGCCGGTCACCGGCTCCATATCGATGCCGCCGATGCCCGAGAGAACCACTGGCTCGCGGTCCGGAAAATCCGCGACAAGCGAGAGGCGGCCGCCCATGGCTTCCACGCAACTCCGTAGCGTGGAGATCAGAAGGTCGCTGCGTTTCTCGAGCTTGGAAACGCCCTCCTGCCCAATGCCCAGGGTCTTGGCAATCCTTTGCTGCGTGAGCTTCCGGGCGCGGCGGAGTTCCTGAATCGTCATCTCCTCGGCAATGAGCTGTGCGCCGCGGGCCTCGACCTTCCTTCGTTGCGAGGGGCTGAGTTTGTTGATGATGTCGTTCACGTTCCTGGGCATGTTATCCCTTCATGTTCGCGTGGCTGGAACCGTTGAGAGTATCGACACGGGGCCTTCCCAACCGCGGCCCGAATTGCTGCAGAAGGCGGGACAGGGCCAGAATCTCCGTCCGCACATCTTCATGCAACTCTTGAAACTCCGGCTCAAACTCGTCACCGATCTCAACGACCCATCTCTCCATTAAATTATGCCCTATTTTGCATATGCCGTAAAGTGCATGATTTCCATTAAGCTTCCGGGACAGTGTCGAACCCGGCCCGCTCGCGCGCCCAGCGCAGCAGTTCCGGTTTGACTTCGACACGCATCACGGCTGCCTCCGAACCTGATGCTCACCAACAGCCACAGCGCCGGTTCCGCTCCCTACGTCAATTTTACCCCTGACAGCGGCGGCCATGAGAGCGGCGCGGCGTTCTTTCAGCAGGCCGATGGTCCGCTCCGCCGGCGCACGCAAGTTGCGCCCTTACAAGGGATTAGCGCTGCCTTTCAAAAACGGCCCGTTTGCCGCAAAGTGCCGTCCGAACTTTATTTCCTTTGTTTGCAATCACTTGCGGCGCGAGAGGGCCGAAAAACTTGACAACGTATGTCATAATGAAATTATGGGCACAGAGGAATGATTTCAAGCGTTTTTTGTTCCCCGCCTCTATATCACCAGTATTTTACTGGAGGCGGGCCGGCAAACTGAAGCAACGAAAGGGAGTGGCAAATGCCAGCAACGATGGAAAGACCAGTTTCCAAGCCAGATGAAGCCAGTAACCGGGCCGGGCGCGCCGCCGACGGGCGGTAATGGGGTCTTTTACCTTGAGCTTTTTCACTCAGACATGGGGGCGACCGTGCCGAAGCACCAGCAATCGTGGGTCAAGGTGAATGCCCAGGTCGATTCCCGGATGGTCGAGCTGGTGGAATTGCTCAATTCCGTTCCTCATCTACAGACGTTGGATAGCTGCGAAGGAGACCCCAACCGCGCGGAATCCTTCGTCTACTTTTACCTGGACGACTGGTCGGCTATTTGCAGCTTTGTTTTCGGTACGCTTGCGGAGGCCCTACGCGGGATCGAGGGATTCTCGGTTTCAGTCCAGGTCTCTAACGATAGCGAACCAATGGGCAAGTTAAGTTTCAGGGCGGAGAATCTCTCTCAGGTTTCCTCCGCCCTGAGGGGGGCCTTGGTTACCCGTACGTGCGGGTGTTTTCATGGCAGGGGATGCACAGCGCTTCGCAGTTAGAGAGCGTGTCGTCTCGTCTGATTGCGAGGGCTGTCCTGTGGCGTCCTCAAACTCGACCCGTGTCGCCAGAGCAGCCCGTGTCGCTACTGGTGCGAGGAAGGATGTGTCTTCATCAATCCGAGCCACAGCGAAATCATCCTGCGAAAACTCGTTCTCCCATCGCAGCATTTCGCTGAAGGAAACAAACTTCACCAGTAGGCCCACCTTGAAAGCCGCCGCGAGACGCACAAGCGTATCAACGTTGAACTGCACCGCGCCGGGGCGCTCCATTGCAGAAATGCGGGGCTGTTTCATCTCTGCCGCTGCCGCCAGCTCCTTTTGGGTTCCGATGAGCTTTAGGCGTAATGCGCGAATCTGGGAAGGTACAAGAACGTTGAGCTTGGCCTTGATGTAGGCTGCTCGGGATTCCTTGCTCGTTTGCAGCTTAGAGAGTTTGGTTGATCGGTCGCTCATAGACCTTTGCCTTATCTTCCCGCAAAGCCCTGGCCCGCGTCTCTGCCGTGTTGATAGCATTCGCCGGGGTATAGACTCCCTGCTTGTGATAGCAGCCTGCGAGCAGGATTGCCCGCTTGCGGGTTGATTCTGTGGCACGCGGCCAGCACCCTGGCGCGACGATTGAGGCGAAAACACACAACACGCGGTATGCCCGCTTGTCCGCCCTGAACTCCAACTCCCAAATCGGCTCCTTAACTCCCTTTAGAAACTTGCCAAATCCGGGCCATTGCTGGTGATTCTCGATCTTGGCACAGTTCTTGAGAAGCGCATCGAACTGGTCCTGCGCCTCTTCTGACAGATCGTTCTGATACCAGTTCTCAATGGCGCCTTCGTAGTCCCAAAAGGTCCAGTGATCGGGCACTTCAGATGGTATCAGTTTTTTGTTATCTGTCAACACTTTTTTCTTGACAACGCAGTATAATTTCTTTATTATATAGAAGTGATTAGCAAAAGGCCAGCTAATCCAGTGACTTACGCGGAATCACTGGCCCTTTCCTCGTCGCTCTCACGCTCGCGCCGGTACCTCAACCGGACAGAGGAGCCGCCTACTAAGCGGCGTGTTGCGGGTCCGATCCCCGCCCGGCGCACTCGATAGAATCAAGCCCCGCCGCCAGTTCGCGCTGGCGACGGGGCAATCTCAGGCGCGGACGAAGCCCACACCCAAGACCCAGTAGTGATTGTCGGGCTTCGCTGGCCGCCTGTCAAGGAGCCCGACATGAAAATCGCCTGCCCCTTTTGCAAAAGCGGAAACCTGAAGATCCACCAGAAGAACGGGCACGCCTATAGCACCATGTACCGTTGCATGGAATGCAGCCGGTTCTTTTCGGAGCGCCGATTCACGGGATATTCAGGCTTGAAGCTGCCCCCGGAGAAAATCGTGCAGATCGTGAATTGCCTCATGGAAGGCATCTCCGTCCGCGCCACAGCTCGTTTGCTGGACGTGGAAAAGAAGACGGTTCTGCGGGTAATGTCACACGCAGCCCGGTTGTGTCAGCGCGTCAAGGAAACCAAATTGCGCGGGCTGCGGCCCCGGTATGTTCAGGCCGATGAACTCTGGTGTTTCGTGAACACCAAGGAAAAGCACCTGCGCCCGAACGCGCCGGCCGAGTGGGGCGACGCCTATACTTGGATGGCGATTGATGCTGAAACAAAACTCGTTATCTCGTATCACGTGGGCAAACGCGACCCGGTGAGTGCGTTCGAGTTCATCAGCGATCTGGGCCAGCGCGTTGTCGGCCAGTTCCGGTTTCAGATCACGACCGACGGCCTTCGGTCGTACATTCCCGCCATTGAGGAGCGCTTCGGGGCTGGCGTGGACTACGCGCAACTCATCAAGGTTTACGGGACGCCCGACGCCAACCAGGGGCCTGACTGGTATCGGCCCGGCCGAGTTCTGGAGGCCGTCCCAATCGCGGTCAGCGGCGATCCTGACGAAGCGCACATCTGCACCAGCCACGTCGAGCGGCACAACCTGACGATCCGAACCCAACTGCGGAGATTCACCAGACTGACCAACGGCTTTTCAAAAAAGCTGGAAAACCTGAAGGCGGCGGTTGACCTTTACGTGACCTGGTACAATTTCTGCCGGGTTCATCAGACGCTACGGGTGACGCCTGCAATGGAGGCGAAGTTGACGGATCACGTCTGGGAGATCGGGGAATTGCTCAATGCGGGCGCTTCAAGCTAAGATCTCCACCGAAGGAGGCGATATGGACCAGGAAACGCGGAAATTTATAGAAGCGCTTCAAGCAGACATCGACTGTTGGGAGGAAGCAGCACGCTATTGGGAAGACCCAAGGGTTCTTGGAACGGAGGACATTGCTGGTTCTAAGAAAAGCGCTAAAGAGCTGGCGGCAAACTATAGGGCTAGCAGCCCGTGGCAGAAGTAGCTGTTTTCACGCAGCGACTTGAGCGGCCATGAAGCGGGGCAACTGGAACTCCGCGGGCCGCGAAGGGCCGGAATGGCCGTCCCGTGCCACGAACCGACCGAAAA
>Ga0315279_10007048_pt1 | contig 13998 bp, 6 predicted proteins | sample YL17G06_20_MG_FD_203694 | JGI IMG/M metagenome (GOLD analysis project Ga0315279, IMG submission 203694) | Sediment microbial communities from Yellowstone Lake, YNP, Wyoming, USA - YL17G06_20 | ecosystem: Environmental > Aquatic > Freshwater > Lake > Sediment | place: USA: Wyoming | collected... | reverse complement strand
CTTGAAGAATGGTCGTACCAATATCTAGCATTATAATCCTACTCTCTTTTATAAGGCTAGCCGCGGCGGCACCGATTCGCTCTTTCTCCTCTTTGTTTAAATTGACTCGATAATCGAAAACAAGGTCATGTTCTGATTGATGAGGTAAACTGGCCCCACCGAAGACTCTTTCAATAAATTTTTTTCTCTTCATTATGAGCAAATCTCGCCGAATTGTAGAAGTTGACACTCCCAGCTTGCTTGAGAATTCATCAACTCCTACGAGGTTATTACTATTTTTCTGAAGCAGCTCTATAATTTTATTTTGCCTTTCTTGAGGCAACATCATTCTCTCTCCTTGACTTAGCTATTAAACACCAAGTTAGCTTATACTACACACTTATGCTTTTTTCTTCGTTTTGCAATCATTTTTATGCACATATTATAATAAAAAAAATCAATTTTGTCAAGAGGGGCGATAAAAAAAGTATTATTAATATGTAATATTTTTTCTTCTAACTACCCCACTAAAGTTTACACTAACGTATTTAGTAGCGAAGGCAATTCTGATATTAAAGATAGGCCCAAAAGTAGAAAAACCTATTTCTGCAATTCTTTGAGTTATTATTCGGATTTCAGGAGTAGTAATGTAATTCTGTATGAGTTTAATCATCGTTGGTAACCATGCAAGAGCACCTAAAATGGCATCAAATTCGATATACTCATAATTCCCTCACTTAATTAAAAATATTTTTAAAAGTTTTTTTATTGGCAATCTAACCTTGGTTTATCTGTGCTAATGAAATTAAGATCACTACCTTTTTTAACCATATAAAAATTCTCTTTAAAAAACTTCTAATTTTTTTCAAAATCTTTATATATATTAACTACAATATTCCCCCCTGAATCCTTCTTTTTTTAAAAAAAACTTTTTTTGATTAAGTCAATATGCATAAGAGTTAAAATATATAATTTCCCCAATTTTAAAGAGCTTCTTATATTTAATTCGGATAACCTTTACCTGATGAAATATGGATTTATTTTTAAGGGCTTGGAAGATAAAAAAGAAATATTTAAAATAATAAAATCTTGTCAAAGGACTATCCCTAGACATACAAAAAATCTTTTCTTATCTCTATTTATTTAATATAATCTTATATCAAATGTCATCAAAAGAACCATCCCGCTGACATGTTCGCCTTTTTGGTTGATTTGCGCTATTATTTGCATAAATTTATCCTTTTATATGACCCAATTATTTCCACTAGAACTTTTCTATTTTCTTTTGAGACCTAATTATCAATCCAATCACCTTATTTCTAAACCATCCATTAAAAAAAACAAGATATATTAGCATAAAAAGATTGGTAATACTTATAATAGTTTTATATCCATGTAGTGCATTAGCAGAATTAATTATTTGCATTAGAACAATAGAAGCTATACCAAAAGCAAGAGTAAAATTTCCCCAACTCTCTTTACCTCTTTCAACAGACATTTTAAGATTGGATTGTTTTCTTAAAAAACCTTTTTCATGAAGTAATGCATAAATAAACAGGAACAGGAAAGCTCCTTCAAATAGTGGAAAAATAAATTTATCACTAAAATAAAAACATACATTCATAATTACTTCCAAAAAAATATGGTATCCTTTTATTTATCCAAGGTAGAAAACAATTCTTTGAAACTCTTAAATCTATATCTTTCAAAATCTTCCTGGTTAACTCTCATATAGGACCAATTTTCTCCTGTTAAGCTAGTAGTATCTTTACACCATTGTGTTGCTCTTTTATCCTTATGCGGTACTTCTAAATCAACCAACCCTTTTGTTTCTATTATCCAATAATCTCCGTTCTTAAGTTTTATTACAAAATCAGGATAATAAAATCTCAAATGATTTTCTTCGGAAATATATTCTATATAAAATCCATTCTTTACCACAATTTTAGTAAAGGCTTCCACATCTCCTGCATTATCTAAGAATTTAGCAAAGTCAACCTCATAATTACTATCACAGGGAACATAATTAAAAATACACTTATTTGCTGGATAAACCAATTTTGACCATACAAAAGCACTTGTTTTTGAAAGTTTTATAGTACTCTTCCTTATAGGCTCTCTCTTAATAAAAGTCTTATCTCTCAAAGCATTAACAAATAAACTTATCAACTTTTCTTGAACCTCGATAGAACTCAATTTATAAAGAACTCTGGGATCTTCAAGATCAACTTCTTCAGTAAATAATTTTTCTATGACATATCTTTTCACTATAGGATGAAAATGGGCAAAAGCACCACCAATTGACAATTGTTTAAGTATTTGATATGAATAATAAGCAATTACACTTTTTGAATCTTGTGGAACAGGTAAATTCCATTTTCTCTTTATGACTTCCACTCCTGTAAGCATATCTAAAGCAATATATTCCATCTCTAAAACTTTATTCTCTAAAGGAATCTTCAAGGAAGATAAATTATCAACCTCAGCTTTATCTATATAAAATTCTCCTATAGAAATTCTCGGACTCAAAATAGGTATCTCAATGTCCTTATCCAATTTATTTTTATCTACAAATATAGTAGTTAATTCAAGTGGCTTTCCGGTATCAAATTCCGCAATTTTTATACCTTCTTGTGTTTCTAATTCCTCAAGAATATCTATTAGTCCTGGCGGGCCAATAACTTCAAGTACATTTATTGATTTTTTTATATTTGCATCTTCTTCAGGGAACATCTTTCTTAAACCTCTTCCAATGACCTGTTCTGGGAGTACTTTCCTTTTTGAAGTATAAGACCTTAACCCCACAATTACATTTACATTTCTTACATCCCACCCTTCATTTAACATCAAGGTACTTACTATAGCCTCGTAAGGATTTTTATCTGGATCGGGGTCATCAATAGTTTTAGCAAATTCTCTTGCCTTGGGCAAGTCAGCTTTTTTTACCTCTCCGGTACTATCGGTGTGAATTAATAAAACTTTATCTTTTAGGTCAGGCACAGCAGAGTTAACATATCTAAATATTTCATCCGCCTCCTTATTCTCAGGACATTGAAAAAATAACACAGGTTTCTTTAATAATGGTTTTAATGCCTCTTTATACTCTCGCCATCTTCTTATTCCTGCATCAATCCAGACTCGATATCTTTCCACCGCCTTAGTAGAAGCAATTTCTTCAGCTTTCTTGACTATTCCCTTTAGTGGTAATTTTACAATATTCATTTCAATGGCTTCTTTAAGTGAAAAATCCACAATAATCCAGGGAAATAACGCACCACCCTCTGTTTTAGGTGTAGCCGAAAAATCAAATTCCATATTTATGCCTTTACCATATTGAGAAGCAAGATTTTTATTAAGTCTTAAGAGTATCTTCTTCCATGCCTTTTCAAAATTGTATATATGATGAGCTTCATCCTTTAGAATCATTACATTAGGGCAAGTTAATAGGACTTCTTTTATTCTATTTTCATGATAAATATCAGAGACATTATAAACTGAAGGCAACTCATAAATCCTATCTACATATTCTTCAACCTCTTTCTTTTTATTCTTTCTCTCCTCTAACTGCTGAATATTAGTTAAAAACAATACATCTTCAGGGATAACATGAATTGGATCTTCTTTGGGGATTACTTTTAAAGCAAAATCATCCTCCCATTCTGGTGGGATAAGCGGCAATTCTCTGAATATCTTTCCATCTTTAAAATCTCTGTAGAGTCTGTCATAGATGACATTTTTCTCTCCTGCAATAAGTAAAAACTTGGAAGTATAATCTTCCTTATTTTCCTTCTTATGATTAAAATAAGACCAAACTATAGCTAAAGCCATTACATAGGTCTTCCCTGAGCCAGTTGCCATTTTAAATGCATAAAGAGGGTATTGATCATAAGTAGGGTCATATCCCTGTATAGGACCTGCTCCAAAGTCTCTGGCCATATCGATGAAGTTGCGTTTTTTCATAACTTCGTAAACATAGATCAAAGTTTCAATTGCTTCTCTTTGGCAGAACCAGAATTCAAAAGGTTCATCGTTTACAATATGGTCTTCACTAAACCAGAATTGCAATAATCTTTTTGTAGTAGAAGTGATCCCGGGATAACCTTGCTCTCGCCAGTCAAAGATTGCCTTGCGAAGTTCATTTACTAAGTATGTCTTGCTTGGACGTCTTTGTTTTGGATGTAGAAGTTCAATTGGAATCATATTTAAAACCTCCATAGAGATAAATCAATTATATTATCCCCTATCTTGCTCGGCTAAAATCTTTATCGCCTCTCCCTTATAAACTCCTTCCTGAAGGATTGCATCAAAAATGTTCATAGCCATTTCTTTATATGTATCATCAATTACTCTATTATATGCTTCAATTAAAATTTGCACTAACTTTCCCTGAAGAGCATTGTATCGAATATCAGGCTTTTCAAAGTTTTTATAATTTTGCATTAAATTAATACATTTGTCTGGCTCAAGGTTAACTACCTTTGCCAAAAACTCAAAAAAGGTCTCACAATACTTCTTAATCATTTTCGTTTTGGAATATTCCAAGATTAAAGCATATATTTTATTAAAATCTTCTACTTTGAAATTATTAAAACAACAGTCGTATTGTTGGTTTATTTTATCAGTACCTTCATTTAAGAATCTCATATATATTTTTTTAGATTTATTAATTATTTTTGGGTCGGGGTTAACCAAATGTCTTGAGGCAAAGTCAATTGCGCCCAGTTTTATTTCTTCGCTTGTTTTAAACCCTTTTTCTAATAATTCCTTACTCCTGGGATAGTTTCTAAGATAAAAAAGCAATAAAATCTGTCCCATATATTTACCCACACTATGATAATCAAGATTTTCTTCTAAAATCATTGCTCTTTCTAAATGAGGAATAAAACTCTTAAAATTATTTTTAGTAATCAGATAGTAAAGACATTCTAACCCATATTTTATTACTTGGGGATGTTTATCACTGGTTATTTTCATAAAGAGATTATAAGTTTTACTTCTATCCCATTTTATCATTCCCTGAAGGAATTTTATTAAACAACATCTTACTGCTATAGATTTGTCTTCTGATATTTTATTTAGAATTTTAAATATCTTCTCTGGATACTGCGTTTCATAACCATGTATAACTAATCTTTCAGTTGCCGAGCCACGGACTGTATTTATTCCGCAAGTAAGAGGATCGCCACCATAATATGGAGTCCCACTGCCAGCATCGATTTCCCAGAGCTCTTCTTTGGGATCAGGGTCATTTAATGCATAATCTGCTAAAATTTCTATTAGATCTAAATCAACATTATCCTCCTTATCAATGTACTCAATAGCCCTGATAATACATTTTCTAAATTCTGTATTTTTATATCTCCAGTATGTCTTCACCAATTGTTTTATTTGCTCTATATCATATTTTGCCTTTACCAAACCCTCTAATCCAGATCCAAGATAGGTAATAGAAATATCTTCTCTTTTTCCAAGATTAAATACAAAATCATAAAATTCATCAGGTCGCTTTGATACCTGCTCTGTAAAGCTCGGGAGTGTTCTATTATTCCTCCCTTTAGAATATCTTCCCTTGGCATGCCCCAACTAGTTGATTCATCATATCTTTGAAAAGAGGATAGCCATTGCTCAGATGTCATTTTTTCATATGCAGTTGGTGGCAAAGGAGGGCCTACCCCTCTAACTTTATAAACTTGAAGAGGTTCATCTTTATATCTACCAAATTTATGCTCTAATTCCAGAAGCTGCTTTTTCATACTAGGGTCCTGTGATAGTTCTTTATCCGGAATTGCATTTAAAAGCTTATATTTTGTATATCCAATCCAGCTTTGTTGGCCTTTTTCCCTATCTTTTTCCAAATGTGGCGATACAGATAAGATAATTTCATTGATTTTCTCCTTTTGCCCTTTTGAAAAATACGGATATAAATTTTTAAGCAAGGTTTCTAACTCATAGCCACCTGTGACATCAGAGGTTACATTTTCAAGGATTCCTTTTCTGCAAAATAGTTTAAATCCTTCCTCAACATATGAATCTGGTTTTACATTATATCCCTTTAGTACTATTTTCAGTAAGGTAAAGGAATAACTCCTATCAAACCCCTTAACTAATTTTAGAAACTTAGATTTATCATTTATTGCTACTGTTTTTAATTTTTCTAAGACTAATGAAAGGACTTGCCAATGAGGATATAAATCATGTTCAAATTGTTCATATCTATAAAATGCACTATCTGAATAAAAGTCAGTTTTACTTTTCCATTTTGTTTTATCTATTAGTTTATGGATCATTTGCAATGATTTAGAAAGAATTACATCAGAATTCCAATTTAATAATTTTTTAAAAATTTTAATATCGTCATAATTAAGAAATTGTTTTTTATCAAAAACACCAGCAGCTCTAATAGTATTGGCTTTTTCATTTAAATCATCAAAAAATATCTTACATGCAATTTCAGGCTTAAATTCTAAGATCCTCTCTAAAAATTGGCTATAATAGAAGCTGTCCCTACTTTTAATAACTAGTAAATGACTTTGAAATAATTGGATTGCTTTTTCATCTTCCCAATGTTCAAGTCCAATGAGAACTTGAATTATATATTCATCTTTTTTTTCAATGTTTGGAAACCGAAGTAGGAAATCAACTATAATCTTTGTATGAAAGTTTATAAGAATCCTTAATTTCCAAATAATAAGATTAATAAGTTTTTCATCGCCTGATTGCAAAAACGTCTGCAAGTATCCACTTGAAATCAGATATTTCAGCCATTTTTCATATTGAATACCATCAATAAAATGCTTTTTAAAATTGTCATCTTTTTCTAATAATTGTTTTACTATTTGCCATTCTTCATCTTTTGGATTTTGCAAGAAGGCCAGCTGATTTATAACTAAAAGGCAAATATGGAATCTAACTTTAGGATTTGTTAAAAATCCTTTTAATTCTGTCAAATATGTGTGGAAATCGCTATCCCTAAGATAAGCCAATACCTGTTTTACTTGAGGTCTAATAAACAAACCTTGATGCTGACCAAGTACCTCTTTTATTAATGAATCATGTCGTGTTAAGAATGTTCTGGCATAGCAATAATCAAAGAAAGATGAATGGAAAAATTGAAGTTTATTATTATGCTTATATAATATTGACTGGCTTAATAAGTAGTTTCTTCCTTTACTATTCCTATCTAATAAAGCAAATGGTACAGTTAATGCTTTTGCACTGTCCATCTTTTCTATAATAACATCAATCGCCTTAAGAACATCTTTTCTAAGATTGTCATTAGATATTCCAAGGATCTTTTGATTCCAGAGTTCATTGTATAGATCCTGTAAGGTGTTTAAAGAAGTAAGATTAATGCCTGGTTTATAAATCTCACAGAAGACCTTAAGGTTTAAAGCAACACTGAGAAGACTTAATAAAGTTTTAGAAATTTGTTGCCTATGTATACCTAATTCCGAAAGTATCTTATTTATTTGTTGGTCATTAAGCTTTCCTACTTCAACAGTATATTTACCTTCAAGCGAACTTAATAAAGGATCATATTTTAGATCAAAACTCCTACATGATAGAATAATCCTTATTCCTCTAATAAGAGAAAGCCTAGAAATTAAATTAAAATATGCATTTATAGGTTTCCTATCTTTGGACATTGTAAGAGAAATGGCATCGAGTTGATCAAATAATACTACTCCTTTCCCATATTTTTCTACAATAGCTGCCATTGTTTCCTTTATTCCATCTGCTAGACTTAGTTCATTAGACAAAGCCTCTAAGGTATCAAACGCTAATAAATCAGCTTTTATTCCCAAAACAGGTATCTTTTCTGCTCTAATTTTTATCAATAAATCTCTTTGAATAACTGTTTTACCACAACCAGCTTCCCCTGTTAAAACTGCAATAAGGGAATTTTCCTCTTTTAATGGTTTATTAATCCAATTAACTAAAGTAGTAACTTCTTCTCTTTCTATGTGTACATTCTTAATACCGTGCGGCACAGAGTTTAAACTAGCTGATGCATTATGTATCTTCTCTAATAATTCTTCAATTCTTAAATGAGGTTTTAGATGAATATTGTTTTTCTCAAAATACTCAATTATATCTTTTTTGGTAATAATTCTGCTTTGCTTTTCGGCTTCTATAGCTAATTGGTACAAACAATTGTAAACAGAATCCAAATTCGTTATATGACCTTGTAGTTTATTTCTAATAAGTTTTTTTGTTTCTTCTATATCGATAATATGTTTAAATTTTACCTTTTTTGCAAAACTTATCGTTTCATAATCTGAAAAATTTAATTCATTTTTCAACTTGTCCCATTCCTTTATGTAGTTATTTGCTTTAAGATTTATTTCTAACTCTTCTCTTGTTTGACAAAAGGCTCCACGAGGTAATACTTCAGCAAAAATTGGACAAGGACTTTGAGTTACAAAATATAAAGATGCATCGGGAGATTTAATAAACTGTTTTTTGAATTGATGTAATACTTTTTGCTGTTTCAGACCATTTATAGTCCAGCTTTTAATATTAGGAGCACGAAATTTCAGATTGTAAAATTCTTGTTTGGAATCAGAATGGATATAAATATCATCAATTGCTATAATTTCTACTTTTTGAGTCTTAGGGTCTATATATGTTTGGGCTTGAGGTGTTACCTTTAAATGCTCATCAAAAAAAGCATCTACAAACTTTAATGCAACAAACCATACTTCAAAATCAAATCCTGTAATTGCTGCTGGCCCTCCTAATCTTGGCATTATATTTTCACCTTCAGAATTTTATTTGTATCGTTTCCGAATACATCCACTACTTTTATCATAATCTCATAATTCCCAACATCTTCGTATTTGTGTCTAGCCTGATAATCTATTCTAGGATTCTTTTTCATCCTGAAACTTTGCCACTGATTGTGGAAAGTATCTTCTTTGTAATCCCAATCTATTGCCCAGTAATCTATTAGCTCTCTTGAATCTTTTACTTTGCTGGCTATTTCGGCAAGCTCTGCAGTTGGTGATAGCTGAAAATCAGTAATTTTTAGGTTTACCTCATTTCCCCTTGCAATGTTTTCAATCTCTAAATAGGCAACTTCCGGAAATTTTATATACTTGATCAACTCTTTCTCTATTATCTGTTCGGGTACTTTTAATAGCTGCAAATCAAAACCAACCAGAGAAGATTTTATCTCATTCACAGAGGGAATTTGAATAAGTTTTAAATCAACTCCATTTTTTTTTGCCGATGTTTTAGCTAATTCATTAACTTCATAACTCCACTCCCAACCAAGAATATCTGCCTTGTTGAAGTTATTGCCTCGGCACTCGACTACTACTTTCTCAACATCTTCCATTGTAACAGGCGCATTCAAGGGCCCAATATGAACAGTTCTGTCTCCTTTTCTTCCGTGCAAATATCTAAAGCCGGTTAATGGTGCTGCCTGATAGAGTTTTAGCATAAAGACAAGGTATTCATCCTGCCTTTCCTGCCAGTAAACGGTTTCATAATTACCAATATTCCATAGTTCAAAAGGTCTTGCAGGGTTGCCGTATTCTTTCTTGTTCTCATTCTTCAAGTCCTTAGAATTGTGAATATCCAGAAGCCTCTTTCTTGTTATCTGAATGGCAAACTTGGATAAATCTGACATAATCCATCTTCGTCCTATTTTTTCAGCAACTGCTCCTGTTGTGCCTGAACCACAGAAGAAGTCAGCTACAATGTCGCCGGGGTTGGAAGAGGCAAGGATAACGCGACTTAAGAGGGCTTCGGGTTTTTGGGTGGCAAATCCCAATGTTTCGTAAGACTGTGAATGGACATAAGAAACATCCCATATATCCGACATGGAAACACCTCGTTCATCTTTTTTTAATGGAGTTTTCTTATCAACACTAATTGCTCTTTGAATAGTTTTCTCGGAATATGACTCCCATTGTTTATTCCAAATATATTTTTGCCCTTTTGTATACCAAAGAATAACATCATGCATTCTCTGAAAAGTACCTGAATCAGCAGTCCACCTTCTATATCTCCACACAATCTCATTCCTAAAATTCTCATATCCGAAAATCTCATCCATCATCACCTTGACATAATGTCCCACATGCCAGTCAAGATGAACATAGATAGAGCCGTTTTCTACTAAAAGTTCTCTCATTAAAACCAATCGCTCATACATATACTTGAGATAAGAGGCAATACCACCGCTCCAGGTATCTTTGTAAGCCCGCTCTTCTATGATAGACGGTTCTTTTTCTATTCTCTCATCTCCGAGTTTTGTTCTTATCGTAAAATCCGAGCCGGTGAAAAACGGAGGGTCAATATAAATAAGATTGATTTTACCAGCCCAGCCCTGCTTAATTAAAGAGCTCATTATAAGCTTATTATCGCCCCAGATAAGTTTATTTTTCCAATCTTCGGGATAATTTTCAGGATAATTACTTTCTGGATAATATTGTAATTGATCAAGAATCTCGCCTAACTCTTTTAATCTTGGTCTATTTATCGTTTCCACTACTTGAAAAGGGAGATTTGGCTTTTCTATTAGAACCCTCTCCCCTTTTTCAAATTTATCATATTTATCTGCCCAAAGCAGTTCCACATATTTTTTATTATTTTCCATCTTCATCTCCTTCTTTTATCAATTTTCCAACTTTATACAATCTATTATTACATTTTTTTATTTTAATAATCTTACATATATTTATATTCGACATAACTTTTAAAAATCCTCTTTTTTGTGCAGCTTTCGGCTTATGGTTATTATAATAAAACATTAGAAAGTAAAAAGATTAGAAAAAGAGATTAAATAGTATTTCTGTTGGATATTTTAGATTCGAAAAAGGTGAGCATTAGTTATTGCAATTTTTTTTATTTTAATACTTTTAATTTTTAATATCAAGTTGCTAAAATTTTGGGGTTGAAGTTTCAAATATATTCGATCTACCAATCTGCCGACTGGTTTTAAGTTGTCAATAACCAGAATTTACTGGATTCCTGCCCCCCGCTTTCGCGGGTACAAGTTTCATGGGAATGACAGAGGAAAGATGGATTCCTTCCTTGCACAGGAATTACATATAAAGAGCAGGAATGACAGATAGGAAGAGGAAGGTCCTATTTGGAAAAATATTTTTAAATAGGGGTTGAAAGTGGAAAGGAGAAAGAGTATAATATTGTAGCAAACAAATGTTTTATATAAGGAAAGGAGAGAGATAAGAATGTTAAAAAAACCGATGAAGATGAGAAGTCTGGAGGAATATGGTATCCCCTCTTATATTATTGATATCTGGGAAAAATATTATTCCCCTTTTTTGCTCCCGATACAGGAAGAGGCGGTAAGATATTATGGGGTGCTGGATTATGATGAGGAGATGAGATTGCCACAGGTAGCACTCAAAAAACTTGAGTACTCCCCTCAAGGGCGAGGGGACAATGGAGGAGCAATAGATTCCCGCTTTTTATTGACTCTTTCTCCTACCTCCTCCGGCAAAACCTTTATCGGAGAGATGGCAGCCATAACCCAAGCCATCCACTACCAAAAAGCCATTTATTTAGCACCACTGCGTTCTTTAGCCGAGGAAAAATACAGGCATTTTAAAAAACTCTATAGTGGCAAAGATTGTCCGATAAAAATCCTGATCTCCTCTCGAGACCACCGGGAAGATGATCATAAAATAATTGAAGGAGAATATGAGATAGCGATAATGGTCTATGAGAAGTTTAATTACTTTCTTTTGAAATACCCTGCCTTTTTAGAAAACATTTCTTTAATCATTGTCGATGAACTACAAATGATCCACGACCCGGAAAGAGGACCACTACTGGAAGAGATGATTAAATATATCCGTAAAAATAACTCCCAGATAAAACTTATCGGGCTATCGGCTTACCTGGAAAATGAAGCCGGGTTTTTAAATTGGCTCCCGGCTCATCACCTGCTCTCCTTTGTGCGTCCGGTAGAACTGCGTAAAGGCATCCTGCGGGAGGGAACCTTCCGCTATATCACCCATAATAAAGGGGAATATGGAGAAGAGGAATTCTTTAAAGTCCAAGAAAATCAAGACTACTCTTATGAAGATTGCCTCAAAAATACCATCTCCTATTTTAGGCAAAATAATGAACCTACCCTGCTCTTTTTCCCCACCAGGAAAGAGACCCGAAAATGGGCCGCCTGGCTGGCAGAAGAGATAGATGCCCCCAGGGCAGAAGAGGCTATTGCCGAACTCTCCCGCATGGAAGAGACCAGATCCCGCGATGAACTCCTCTATCTATTAGAAAAAGGGATCGCCTACCATAATGCCGACCTCTCCTGGGAAGAGCGAAACCTGATTGAATCTTATCTGAAAAAAGATGAAATAAAAATAATCTGTGCCACTACTACTCTATCTATGGGCATAAACCTGCCCTTTAAGAATGTAATCTTATCTAAAGATAGATATGTATCTGATCATGGGAATTATAAGAGCAGTTACCGTACCAGTCTCTCTCTGGCTGATGTGGAGAATATGGGAGGAAGAGCCGGAAGGTTAGACTGGGGAAAAGAAGAATTTGGAAGGGCCATCTTTCTGGCTGATTCTCTCTTTGCGGAGACCATTCTAAAAAACATATTTTTTAAATTTATGAAAGAAGATAGCAAAAGACACCGGGAGACGATCAGTGAAGATGGCGGATTGTATATTCCGGCTTTAAAATCAGACCGGCAGCTGCTCTATCGGCCGGTAAAGAAAGAAAAGGATTTTACCACCTTTTTACTAAAAGCTATAGTAGACGGGGAAAATAGCAAAGATAAACTTAAGGACTACTTAAGAGGAGTAACTACTAATTTTCAGGAAAACAGCAGTTACTGGCTATTTGATTTTGCCCAAAAAGATGAAGATCTGGAGAAAGAAATTGATTTGGCACTCGAAAAGCTGCTGGAATATCATCTTATCACTGCAGGGCTGTCCCCTACTGAAGAGGGAATCCTCATCTGTGCCAAGGGGATAGATATTGAGACCTATCTCTTATTTAGAAATTATTTAGAAAATAAAGCCGGAAAGATGAGCAATCTGGAATTAATTACCCTTATGGCTTTAAGCAGTGAAGGCAAAAGATCTTACCTCCCCTTCCCCCAGTTTAACCATAAAACCAACCGCTACAATTTTAATGACTGGAAATATCAATATTTTAACCAGATACGAGAATTAATAGCAGACCAGGAAGAAGAGTATAAAGAGATATATCAGGATATATTGGGAAGGGATAAAGAAAAAATTTCTTTAGATGACCAAGATTATCTATCCATTAAGAAAGCAGTCCTTCTCTATGATTGGATAGGAGAAAAAGAGATTCGGGAATTAGAAGAGGAGCATAAAATCTATGGCGGCTCTATCCAGAAATTGGGAGAAGAATTCTCCTGGTTGGCTGATTCCCTAAGGACTGCGGCAGAAAGCCTGGGCTGGAAAATGGATGATCCCAGCCAAAAGAATAACCCATTAAGCCAAGAAGATAAAACCAAAAAAGATAATTGGGAAAAGATTAAGACCTTAGCAGAAAGACTCAACTGGGGAGTGGAAGAAGAAGGGCTAAAACTTGCCCGCCTGCATATCCCCGGATTAAGCCGAACCTATATTAAAGTGCTGCTAAGAGAGGGTTATGAGGATAAGAAATGTTTGGAGCAATTATCTGTAGAAGAACTTTCTAAAATAGTACCGAAAAGATTAGCCGGAAGAATTAAAAAGAGATTCTCTGCCGAAATCTGTAACCCAAAACCTGCACCCTGCAACTCTCAACTTGAAACTTGCAACCTGCAACCTCTCCTCCAAATCGACCAGCACCGCCCGGATAGAATTATCTTTATGGAAAAAGAGATAAAAATTACAACAAGAGGATTTTCCCTACTCTATCTTCTGGCTCAACATAAAGGAGAAGTGGTAAGCTATGATAGTATTTTAGATTCACTCTGGAAGGATGATGAAGAGGCAGTGTATACACGGATAAATTATCATATTTGTAAAATCAGAAAAGATATTCTAAAAATAATGGATAAAAAAGAAG
>Ga0315279_10007046_pt1 | contig 13999 bp, 13 predicted proteins | sample YL17G06_20_MG_FD_203694 | JGI IMG/M metagenome (GOLD analysis project Ga0315279, IMG submission 203694) | Sediment microbial communities from Yellowstone Lake, YNP, Wyoming, USA - YL17G06_20 | ecosystem: Environmental > Aquatic > Freshwater > Lake > Sediment | place: USA: Wyoming | collected... | reverse complement strand
GAACCTCCATGCGGGCAAGGCCGTATGTGTGGCGCGGAGATGGCGGCCGCCGCCCTACCACACGCGCCGCCAGAGCCAGAATCAGCGCAACAACGTCGCTGGCGTTGTGCATGGCGTCGGAAAGCAATGCCAGACTGCCCGAAACCAAGCCGCCCGCCACCTCCGCAACGACGATGATGGCGTTCAGGCCAATCGAGATCGCCAGATTCCGATCGACCGTGGTTCGCTCCGGCTTGCCGGGGCTATCATTAGGATGTGGGTGATGATTCATGGTGTTTCTTTCCATGATTTGCAGGTTTCATGAATTCGACTATTTCCTCCAGGATGTATTTGACGAAGGAATCTTTAATCGCCTCCCGCTCCCAGATTTTGTCCAGATTCTTCCAGCGGACTTCTTTGCCATTTGATCACCTCTTGGAAAGTCATACGGAAAGAAGATCAATTGATTTTGTTACGACCTCGGCGATGCGCTCCTCGGTGGGAGGCGATTTGCGCTTTTCCATGCCCATGTCGCGTTCGAGCTGGAGATGGATGAAGTCCTTAAATCCCGCGTGCTCGAAGCAGACGCGCCCGCAATCCTTTTCGCAGCCGTCTATCACAAGGATTTTCTTCGCCGAGCGGGCGGTGTCCATGATGTCAGGAATCTGGGCGCCGATCGCCGCCACGCAGGACATGTATGCCGTTTTGGAGCGCGCCACCTTGCGCGCCGCTTGGTCGGTGATGCACCCCACATCGGACGCGCCCGAACAGGCGAACACCAGATTGACCGAAAGCGGTCCGCAGCAACTTTTATTTTCTTCGCTCATTCTCATGCTCCTTTTGATTACGATATTCCTATTTCATTCCCAGTTCAACAAATTTATTCTCAATCTCTTCCTGGGGAAAAAAGCCCGTATGCCGAAAAACCTCCCGTCCGGTTTTATCAAAGAAGACCTGAACGGGGATGGATTGGATGCCGAAGCGGGCGGCGAGGATGCGTTCCTTGTTCACATGCACAAAGAGGATGTTAATCTTTCCCTCGTATTTTTTGCCGAGGGCTCCCAGGATGGGCGTCATCATATCGCAGGGACGGCAGCCGCTCGCGCCGAAGTCCACCATCAAGGGCTTTCCGCTCGACCGGGCTTTGTCCACGGGATTATCGGAGGCAAGCGCCGACTGCTCCTTGACCCATGCCGCCGAAATGGAAATGGGGCGCAATGCGCCAATGTTCCGGATGTGGGACTGCGCGGCATCCTGTTTCTTCTGCTGAAGGACATATCTTTTCAATTCAGAGGCGATCTTATCAAGGGACGCCCCGCCGCACATATCCTTATTCTTTTCATAGAAATCCGCGACTTCCTTATCAGAAACGGAAATGTCTTTTAAAAGATTTTCAAAATAGGATTGAATCAGAGAGTCTTCCACCTGCTGGGTATGGGTTGTGCCGCCTTCTTTTTTAGCGAGAAGCAAGAGCAGGCGGCGGGTTGCCATCTGTTCAAGAAGGAACAGGCGGTTTTTCTCCATTTGCGTCTTCATCTCCGCGGGCAGCTTTTGAATTTCCTGCTCCAAATCCTTCTTTGATATTTCCAGACCTTCCGTTTTGAGGAGAACTCCATCGGGAAGTTCTGAAAGCAATCCCTGCATCAGGGCGCCGCTTGCCAGACCCGGATAAGACGTTTCGACCGTCTTTTTATCCGACTCGGAGAACGCCATTGCAATACATCCGACACCTAAAGTTAGAATCAATACAGCGGATCTGAAACCGCGGGGAAACTTTTTCATTTGATGCTCCTTTATTGATTATACCAGGAATTTCTTGATCTCTTCGGCGGAAGCCACGCGCCCGACGAGAACCACCTTGCCGTCAATCGCCAGGGAGGGCGTCGCCATGACGCCGAAGCCGATGATGTCGTTGATGTTCGTCACCTTTTCGATCTCATACGCAATGCCGAGCGCTTTTGCCGCCGCTTCAGCTTCTTCGGCGAGTTTCTTGCACTTCGGGCATCCTGTTCCAAGAATCTGAATCTTCTTCATCTTCCGACTCCTTAAAATGTTCCATATATAAGACCCGTGATTGTCGCCATAACGACAACCAGCAGAACATAGACTATAGTTTTCTTCGTTCCCATGATGCTGCGCAGAACCAACATGCTTGGCAGTGAAAGCGCAGGTCCGGCGAGAAGGAGCGCCAGCGCGGGCCCCTTGCCCATGCCCGATCCGATCAGTCCCTGCAGGATGGGCACTTCGGTCAATGTGGCGAAATACATGAGCGCACCCGCGAACGAGGCGAAAAAGTTCGCCCAGAGGGAATTGCCGCCGACGGCGTTGCTGATCCATTGCGAGGGGATGACGCCCTCGTGTCCCACTCGCCCCAGCAGAAAGCCCGAAACGACCACGCCGCCGAGCAAAAGCGGGAGAATCTGCTTGGCGAAGACCCATGTCGCAGAACACCAGTCGCGCAATTCTTCCCTGCTGAACCACGCCATGCACATGGCTGTCAGCCCTACTCCGCATATGCCCGTCAAAATCCATTTTGCCCGATATATTGCGAACCAGACGCCGGATGCCTCCGCCGGTTTCGCCCAGTTTGCGAACACCAGAATCCCGACCATAGAGGCGAAATAAAGCGCCGTTTTCCGGAGCGGGCGCGTTGCATGCGCCTCCGGCAGCAAGGTGTTTGCCTTCGCCCGCGCCAACTCTTCTCTGCGGAATATCAGGTGCATGAGCAGACCGATTACAACGCTGAACACAACCGCGCCGACCGCGCGCGCCACGCCCAGCTCCATGCCGAGTATCCGCGCCGTCAGGATGATTGCCAGCACGTTGATAGCGGGACCGGAATAAAGAAACGCCGTTGCCGGACCCAGACCCGCGCCCATCCGCCAGATGCCCGCAAAGAGCGGCAGAACCGTGCAGGAACAAACGGCGAGGATCGTCCCGGAAACCGAAGCGACGCCGTAAGCCAGAACCTTGTTGGTCCGTGCGCCGAGGTATTTCATCACGGACGCCTGACTCACAAAGACGCTGATGCCCCCCGCAATGAAAAAGGCGGGGACCAGACACAATAAAACATGCGCTTGCGCATACCATTTCACAAGATAGAGCGATTCCATGACGGCGTTATCGAAACGGCGGTTTCCCACGGGAAGATAAAATGCGATCAAAAAGACGCCTGCCATCAGAGCAAGATATTTCCACTCATTCTTCCATGTCATGATTGGAATCCCCTTGAATCATGGATTTTGTTCAGTTCGCGTTCCATGCAGTCGAGAAACTGGAGAACGCAGGGACAGCGCAGGTTGTAAAAGACCTTGTTTTTGCGCTTGTCGTCCCAGATGAGACCGGCCTCTTTCAGCAGGGAAAGATGTTTTGAGATGGTGGACATGTCTGCGCCGACCATGTCCTTGAATTCGCAGACGCAGTGTTCGCGTTTCGCCAGCTGCCGGATAATAAAGAGTCGCGTGGGATGCGCCATAGCCTTGAGTGTTCGTGCCAGCGGCAGGAGTTTGCGCCGATTAAATTTTTTCATTGATTTTTCCCCTGTAAAAAATAAGAATAATTGGCTATTTGACCAAATAGCAAACTATTGTCAATAAAAATATTGAGGCTCCGAACCGCAAAATTCCTTTGACGCACAAGGAATATCTGTTACATGAAAATGGCATGTTATTTTTTCAGTTCCTTCTGCAGGTGGTTTTGATTTCACTTTCGGGCGTGATGGCTCCAGGTCCGGTGACGGCGGTGACGCTTGGAAAGGGGAACGGTTCGCCTCATGCCGGCGCGCTCATCTCGCTCGGGCACGGCGCTGTGGAGTTCCCACTTATGGTCGCCCTGTTTTATGGCTTTGGGGCAATTCTCAAATTTCCTTATGTGAAAGGAATAATCGCCCTCTTTGGCGGCGCGCTCATCCTGCTCATGGGCGTTGGGATGCTGAGGGACATGAACAGGCGTGAGGTTCGGGCGAAGGGGGAGAATCATTCATCATTTATGGCAGGAGTCCTTTTGAGCGCGGGCAATCCCTATTTTATTCTCTGGTGGGCGACTATCGGGATAACGCTTATCATGCGCTCTGTGGGTTTTGGCATCCTGGGATTTCTTATTTTTGCCCTTGTCCACTGGCTTTGTGATTTTACCTGGTTATATTTTCTTTCCGCCCTTTCATACAGGGGAGGGAAGTTTTTCGGGAGGAGATTTCAGAGGATTATTTTCGGCGTCTGCGGGATTTTGCTTTTATTTTTTGGCGGCGTCTTTATTGTGGATGCCACGAAAACATTCCTGTGAAGAGGGATTATGGGTAAAAAACTTGTCATTCTCTCCGGGCCGAGTTGTGTTGGGAAGGGGACGTTGAGGTCAGCCCTCCGGAGGCTACACCCGGAAATCCATTATGCGGAACCTGTCCTCTGCCATAGCCGGCGTCCACGCCTGAAGAGGACCACAAACACCTATGAGATTCATGGCGTGGATTATTACTTTCTCCCGCGCGGTCTTTTTCAACTGCTGGCCCCCTGGAGATTTCTGACCATCAAGATTCGCTCTGAATACCAGGCGCTTGACCTCGCACAGATTGAATACCTCTTTGAGAATTTTGACCTTGTCATCACCGAGGCATATCCCACGCTTGCAAAACTTCTCATCGATTGGGCTAAGGCGCGCCGCGGTGACCCCGTCTTCGCAGTGACGAGTGTATTTCTCTCACCACTTTCGCAGGGGGAGGTAGAATCGGCATCCCGCGATCAGGGTATATCTGCCGAGGAGGTGGTGTATCAGATTATGATGAAGAAGATTGCACGGAGGAGAGAGGACCCTCTGGAGAAAATGGAGGAGCGGGCGCGCAGCGCCTTCTGGGAAATCCAGCAGTCTGTTCATTATGACCATTGCATCGTCAGCCACGCCGGCGAGGATGACTTAATGGCATGGAAAGACCCATTGAGTTCCGAGGCGCAGAGGGCGCTGGATGAATTTGTCCGAATTATACTAAAATAGGGGCGAAGGACTCATCATTCCTGCCTGATTTCCGCCTACCTGTGCGTGATAATAATAACCTTATTATTTTATACCGCCATCCAGCCGCTGGAGGTTTGACTTTGCTTCAGGGTCATCGGGACGGATGGCAAGGAGGCGGGTCCATAGTTCACGAGCCTTTTCCTTCTCACCTTTTTGCGCATAGATGATGGCAAGATTATTCAGGGCATCTATGTTATCGGGATGGCGCTTGAGGAGTTTTTGGTAGATGGCGATGGAGTTTTTGAGGGCGCCGGCGTCTTTTGCGGCGCGGGTTTCATACATGTCGGCAAGGAATAGATATGCCTCCGGCGCTTCGGGTGAAAGGCGGATGGCATTTTTAAATGCGCCCATCGCCTCATCATCCTTCCCGATTTTGCGGAGCGCCATGCCTTTATAAACATAAGACGGGGCGAAGTCCGGATTGATGGCGATTGCCTCTTCGGCGGCATGGAGAAGTTCTGCTGCGGGAGCACCACGTCCAGCGAGGGTCTCCATCAGTCCCGCAAAAGCGCTGAGGAGTTCGGGGTTCAGCTCTGCCGCCACCCGAAATGCCGCCTCTGCCTCAAAAAGTTGCCCCCGGGCAAGTTTCAGCCTGCCCTTCAGAACGGCATTAAATGCGGAGCGGGGAAGAACGGACTCGCTGCGCCTGAGAGCCTCTTCAGCACGTGTGAGTTCCTTTTGCGCAAGGTAAATCTTAACAAATGTCTGCTCTTTCTGGCTCGCAAGATTGGGGCTGCTGGAGGTATCCGCCGCCATGAGTTCCCTTTCGGACTCTGCGTATCTGCCGCGGGAGTATAACACCTGGGCAAATATGATGCGCGCCTGCGGATTGGCGGGATTTTTCCGAACGGCATCGCTCCATAGCGTCAGTGCATCGCGCCATGTGAGTGAGCGAGCCATGGATATCCCAGCGAAGATGACAAGCACGGCGCCGAAAAGGATTCGCACTGCCAGAAACCTTCCCATCCGTCCATCCGCCGCCACGGCAATGATGATGGCTATTCCAACCATTGGAATGTACAAAAACCGCTCCGCCATCCACAGACCCAGTGGGAATATGTTTGACACAGGGAGCAGGAAAAGGATGAACCAGAGGACTCCTGTGACATATTGCGAGCGCTGGCGAAGGAGTCGTGCCGTTGCCAAAAGCATTACCACAATCACCCCCATCCCCGTCAGGAAGCGTGGTGATAATGGCGAGGTCTCAATTGTGAAATAATTCGTGTAATCACAGACAAGACCTGCAGGCGCAATAATCAGCCGCAGGTAACGAAGAAAGACACGGGGCATGGTGAGCCATGTTGTGAGGGCTGAACCGGAGGGATAGTGCGGGATTTGGATTCCCTTTATCAGGAAGAAATGGGTCATCATATAGACTATGCCCGCAAGGAGGAATGGGCTGAGGCGAAAAAGCAGGGCGGGCAGTCTTTTAGTCAGCATGAGTTTCTGCGACGTGGTTTCTGAGGCAATGTAATCAACGCCCGCCAGTGCCGCAGGGAGCATCAAGACCAGCTCCTTTGTGAAAAGTCCCGCGATGAAGAAGAGGAGTGCAACAGTCCTGTAAAAATTTTGCCTTGTCCGCTCATGATAAAATAAAAGGGCGGCGCTGAGGATAAGACACAGGGCGAGGAGGTCTGTCCTGCCGGAGACAAAGCAGACCGGTTCCGAAAGGGCGGGATGAACAGCGAAGAAGAGCGAACCTGCAAACGCCCCGTTCCTCCCAAGTTTCAAAATCCCCGTCAGGACAAGGTAACACAGGACTGCATTCAGCGAGTGGAGCAATATATTTGTCAGCCGCCACCAGAATGGTCTCAGACCGAAAGTGCGATATTGAAGGGCGTTAAGAACCGTAACAATGGGACGGTAAAAGGTGATTTGCTCCGTTTCAAAGGCGTTGTGGGAAAATTCATGCGTAAATGCCGATGGGATATTTTTCAGTGATTTGATTATCGGGTTATAAAGAATCAGAAACTCATCATCCCAGATAAATCCGCCTGACACAGAGGGGAGAAAAATCGCCGCCCCGATAACGGCAATGGTGAATATATGGAGCGTCCTTTGTTTCATAACCGTAATTCCCTTCATCCCTCATTCTCAGGGCTTCAGCCAGGCGTTTTGTTCATGGGGAAAGACCTTCAAGATGCGCCTGCCGCGTCCATCAAGGATGTAGAGCGAGCCGATGGAATCAAAGGCGATGGCATCAGCCCTGACCTCCGGCAAGCCCTCCTTATCCCGGTCGAAGACAACGCCGCCAAGGAACTTGCCGAGCGGTGTGAAAAGCTGGATGCGTCCGCCTGAGGAATCCACCACGGCAAGAATCCCACTGTGATTCACGGCAATGGACGATGGGAGTGATAAATCCCCCCACCTTGACCCCTTTTGACCGAAGAGCCATTTTTCAGCCTTCGTAGCCACTTCGGCGAAGTAGGCTAATGTCCCATCAGGTTGAAAAACCTGCACACGATGGTTTTCGGTGTCCGTCACGTAAAGTTCGCCGGTCACGCCGGATGCAATTCCTCCGGGGCGCCCCAGTTGCCCATTGGCGCTTCCCGCTTCTCCCCACGCCCCGATTAGTTCCCTCTTGAAGGAGAAATGGAGAATCCTGCACTTTTTCGCATCGGCAACAAAGATGTCGCCCGCCGGTGTAATGGCGATTGCGGAGGGGGAATCAATTTGTCTCCCCTTGTTCGCAGGGGTCTCAAGCGGGCTTATGAGCCTGCCGGAAAAGTCATAGCAGAGGACATCCCTCGTTTCGGTGTCAATGATAAAAAGGTCTCCGAAGGGATTCATGGCAAGGGGACCCGGACGATGGAGAGTGCGTGAATCGCCAGTTTCATGAATCATGGTTTTCAAAAAGTCGCCCCTTGGGGAAAATACATTAACCGCATTGCGACCCGCATCGGAGATGTAAATCCGGTCGTTGCGGTCAATGAAGAGTCCTGTCGGCTCCGTGACAGCCCGTGGTTCATTTCCATTAGGGATAAAGAGGTCTTGCCGCTTTTTCTCCGCCTTTGGCTTATACACAAAGACCCGCGGCTGGGGTGAGTAATAAACCGTCTCGCCGTCCGGTGTGATATAAAATTCCCTCCCCGTGCAAATTATACTTTGCAGGAAAAGAAGAATTATCAGGAATTCTTTACTTCGGCGCATATTATTATCTTCCACGCTCATCGGGCGACCAGATATATTTATGAATCTGGAGATTGAGCCTGATTGGGAGGCGGGTTTCAAGAATCCACCCGGCAAGGGCGTCCGGTCTCATCCGCCCGAAGATGGGGGAAAAGAGCACGCCCACCCGCTCGATAAGGGCATAATGGCGCACCTTCTCCAGCGCAAAGTCAAAATCCGCCCTGTCGCCAATCACAAATTTCACCTCATCCGAAGGACGAAGCCTCTCCAGATTCGCAAGGTGATTTTTACCCGCCATTCCACTGCCCGGACATTTTACATCCAGAATCACGTTCACGCATTCAGGAATCTCGCCCAGGGGGATGGAGCCGTTAGTTTCGAGGATGACTTTGAAGCCCCCCTGTATGAGTTTGTGCATAAGGTCACGCGTTTCCTCCTGCAGAAGCGGTTCGCCACCCGTCAGGAGCACCAGCCGGAGACCGCTTGCATGGCAGAAGGCGCACACCTGCTCCAGACTCATCTCCATATATGATGAGCGGGCGAAGGGCGTGTCACAGAAGGAGCAATCCAGGTTACACCCTGCAAGCCTTACAATGACGCACGGCAGACCCGCATGACTCGTCTCACCCTCGATAGCGGGATATATTTCACAGACATTCAGCATGGCATTGCCATTTATGGATTTGTTTTAAAATAAAGCCAACCTGCGGGGCGATGTAAAGGTCATTTTTGATGAATGTGCGGAACTTTTTTTCACGACAGTGTGTCTCAATTATCAAAAGTCCTTGAAGGAGGAATGACAAAATGAAAAGCGCATTACGAACATATGTTTTCACTCTTCTGTTTATTTCACACCTTTGTTTGCTCCATGCAGACGGGCTCATCATCATAGATGCCCCTATCCCACATGGGGTTGCGGTTCGTCCGGGGGTGCCCAAGCCGGAAGCCCTGCCCGTCAAATATCATCATGTGAAGGTTGAAATTACCAATCAGGTTGCCACCACACACATTGACCAGGTGTTTTTAAATCCGCATGACCGCGACCTTGAGGGGACTTATATCTTTCCCCTCCCCGAGGAGGCGGCAATCTCCGATTTCGCCCTTTACATGGACGGTCAAAGGGTCAGTGGCGACGTGTTGGAGAAGGAAAAGGCGCGCCGTATCTATGAGGATATCGTCCGGCGCATGAAAGACCCCGGTCTTCTTGAATATATCGGACGCAATATGTTTCAGGCGCGCATCTATCCCATCCCTGCGCGGGGAGAGAGGCGCATTGAGCTCACCTATCACCAGACCCTCAAATATGACGCAGGCGTGGTGCAGTATGTCTATCCGCTCAACACAGAGCGTTTCTCGCCAAAGCCCCTCGATGAGGTCTCCCTCTCAGTGAAGGTGAAGTCCTCAGTGCCGATAAAGACCATCTATTCACCCAGTCATGAGGTGGATGTCAAACTGGAGAAAAATGAGGCGACATGCGGGTTCGAGGAGAAAAATGTCCGTCCTGACAGGGATTTTGTCCTGTATTATACCGTTTCGGAGAAGGACCTCGGGTTGAATCTCCTCACGCACAAGCGCCCCGATGCGGATGGCTTTTTCATGATGCTCATATCGCCCGGAAAGATTGACGCACCAGCGCAGGAAAAGGATATTGTGTTCGTCCTGGATACCTCCGGCAGTATGAAGGGTGAAAAGTTGGCTCAGGTCAAGGATGCCCTGCGATTCTGCCTCAAGGGTTTGAAAAAGGGCGACCGCTTTGGGCTCATCACCTTTGCCACTGCTGTGAACCCGCTCAAGGATACCCTTTCAGAGGTGAATGATGCGGAGATTCAGTCGGCGCTCAAGTTTGTGGACGTGCTGGAGGCAAGAGGTGGAACGGATATCAATAGCGCACTGGTCAAGGCGCTGGAGATGCTGCCCGAATCCAAGCGTCCGCGTATGGTGGTCTTTCTCACGGATGGCGAACCTACCATCGGCGTTACCAACCGGGAGGATATACTGAAACACGTTGCCGAGGACAATAAGACTAAGGCGCGCATATTTGCCTTCGGCGTTGGGGATGAGGTCAATACCATACTCCTTGATAAGATTGCCGATACGCAACGCGGCACTGTTGAATATGTTAAGCCGGGCGAAAATATAGAGATTAAGGTTTCATCCTTTTTTGACAAGATAAGTGAGCCCGTGCTGACTGACCTTGCCATCGATTACGGCAAGGTCAAAGTCACAGACATCTATCCCCAAACCCTGCCCGACCTCTTTTATGGCAGTCAGATAACACTTATGGGGCGCTTTAGCGGCGAGGGCGTTACGGCTATAACTCTCACAGGCTATTTGAGCGGCAAGAAGACGAGTTTTGTCTTTGAGGACAATTTCAAAAATACGGAGCGCGAAAATGAATTCGTCCCGCGCCTCTGGGCAACACGAAAAATCGGCTATCTACTGAGCGAGATGCGCTTGAAGGGGGAAAATAAGGAACTCATTGATGAAATCGTCCGCCTCAGCCGTGAATATGGCATCATAACCCCATATACATCTTTCCTTATTGTTGATAAGGATGAAGTGCCGGGACGGGTGGCTAACTTACCTCAAGGGACGCGGGTGCCATATTTTGGGATTCGGGCGGGGGACACTACGGCTGGCGCTCCTCAGATGCAGGCGCTGACAATGCAGATGAAGTCAGAGGTCGGACATGAGGCAGTTACTGTATCCAAATCCCTGCGCGACTTGAGGGAGTCACAGTTTGTCGCCGCGCCGGCGGAGGTGAAGGACAGGGTCAAGCACGTCGGGGGCAAGACATTTTACCTGAGGGATGAATACTGGGTGGATTCCGCCTTCAAGGAGGGCATGAAGGTCAAAGAGGTCAAATATCTGAGCGATGAATATTTCAGCCTTCTGAAGGATAAACCTGAGTTGGGGAAATACTTTTCCGCCGCAGAGAAAATCATCATCGTTTTCAAGGGGGAGTGTTATAAAATTATAGAATGAGCAAGGTGCAGAATCAGGGAGCTTTGAGAGTCCTTGATAGAAAATGCCTCCTCTCCAGAGATGGATGGAGGCAGTTCTTTTTTTTAAGGGAGGTCATATCTGGCATGGAAGCGAAGCTTTTATGTTTTTTCAAATTGGGAAAAATGTTATTGACTTGTGGTTTATCTATAGTTTAAATAGAATCAAAAATTTTCACTAAACTTTTCATTATAAAGGAGGTGAACAGGATGTCCTTGAGAATAGAGAAAGAAATAGGGACAGCGAGGGGTAAAATTTTAAGAAAAGTGTTTATTTCCTCAGTCATCTTTTTGTTCATAGCCCTGCCCATCCTTGCAACAGAGCAGTATGATATACTCTTCAGCACAGATGAGGATTTTTCGCTCAATCTTCTCCGCCCTGCCGATGATAATCTTGTTTATTATTCCGCAGGCAGTTATAATATATCGAGTCTCCTTTCCCCCGGAACGCTTCCTCCCGAGGTGAATATTGATGCCCTGTCAATAGTCGGCGCCAATACAGTGGTCTTTTCCCTCGATGAGGATGCCGTCCTGCCGGGCGTGGGACTTGTTGCGGATGAAGACCTGATTTCCTTTGATGGTTTAAATTTCAGCCTCTGGTGGGATGGCTCGGCAAATGGATTGCCGCCAGAGGTTAATCTTGATGCCGTTCATGTGATTTCCCCCACCGAATTTTTATTCTCCCTGGAGGAAGATGCCGTTCTTCCGGATGTGGGCCTTGTGGCGGATGAAGATATCATCCGGTTTTCAGGCGGGACGTTCACCATGGAGCTGGATGGTTCCGCGATCGGCATTCCGCCCGAGGCGGATGTTGATGCCATATCTATCCTGCCTAATACGACGCCTTTGACCTACATTTTATCTCTGCGTTCCGCCAATTTTATTGATGGAAATCTCTATTGCCATTCCGATTTGATTGCCTACAGCATGGGAGGCTTTTCAAAGTTCTTTGACGCCGAAGCGAATGGTATCCCGCCCGAGGTGAATATCAATGCTGTGGAAATCCTCGGCAGGACAGATGTCCCGGACTGGATGCATATTAATCGTTAAATCGAAGAAGGAGGTTTGGAAAAATGAAAAACTTAAAGTATACAATAGGAGGTCTTCTGATTATTATTCTCGGCATGGGAATGGCTTATGCCGGCGATGGACAGATTGATATTGCAACCCTGCCATATATAATTAATCAGTCTGGCTCTTATGTAGTTGTCAAGAACCTTGACCTTGTTACAACCGGAATACATGGCATCACTATTAGTGTTGACAATGTTACACTTGACCTTAATGGGCACACTCTAACTGGACCGGGTAAAGCCGCAGGGTCGTCTGGCTCGGGTATCTATATAAGCGGTATCTATTACAACATTGCCATCCGCAATGGCACAGTTCGTGACTGGCGGGAAAGCGGTGTTTTTGGTGGAGATCTTAATGCCCTCAATAGTCAATTTGAACACCTGCGCTGCTATAATAACGGTGGCTACGGCATTATAGCCAAAAGCGGATGCCTGATTAAAGAAAATAACTGCTACAACAACGACTTCACTGGCATTTTTGCAGTGGATTCCTGCACTATCCTTGACAACACCTGCACTAATAACGGCTGGGACGGAATAGCTGCCGGTTATTACAGCACGGCTTCCCATAATACCTGTGATTATAATAGCTTCGCTGGTATCCGTGCTGCAGCGGGTTGCACCATTAATGATAATACCTGCACTTTAAACGACAACGCTGGCATTACTGCAGTGAATTCCTGCACTATCCTTGACAACACCTGCACTTATAACGGCTGGGACGGAATAGCTCCCGGTAATGACAGCACGGTTTCCCATAATACCTGTGATTTTAATGTTGCCGCTGGTATCTATGCTGGAATGGGTTGCACCATTAACGACAATACCTGCAATCAGAATGATGATAGTGGTATCTATTCATCAATGTATAGCTCACTAAGAGGGAATACCTGCTGCGGTAATGTATTAGAAGGCATTTTGTCAGGGGACGGCAGTCAATTCATTGAAAATACCTGTTTCAATAATGGATATAATGGCATATATGCATATTCAGGCTCCACAGTGAGCGGGAACACTTGTTATTCCAACACGCTCAGGGGCATCCGTGCCAGCACTTTCTGCATGGTTAGCAGAAATACCTGCTATGGGAACGGCGACGACGGTATCTTTGCAGATACCAGCAGTCTGGTCAGTGGAAATACCTGTGGCTTGAATACAGGCGACGGGATAGAGGTCAACTACTCTTGCCGGGTAGTTGATAATTCTTGTAGTAATAACGGCAATAATGGGGATGGCGCTGGCATCAATGCTACCGGTTCAAGAGTTAGCATTGAACATAACCTGGTCAACTTTAATGACCGGGGAATCGACTCCAATCCAGCCACAAACAATTACATTGCCAGCAATTGTGCCAGCAATAATACCACCGACTACGATATTGTTGCTGGAAACTTGTATGGACAGATTATTAACGGAACTGCCGGCGGGCGAATCGACACCCTCACCACTGACCCGTATGCCAACTTCAGGTTCTAAGAAGGACCAGGCATGGTAAGCCGGTTAGTCGGTTCTATGTGGCTGAGCCAGTTCGAGTGATGCTCCGCCACATCCTGATGATTGGTTGATTATTTTTGATAAGGAGATGAAAAATATGAAGAAGTTATTCATGGCAATCATGGTTATGACTTTTCTGGGAATCGGGATGGTCTGGGCTGGCGATGGACAGATTGATATTGCAACCCTGCCCTATACCATTAGCAAACCTGGTTCTTACATTGTTACACGCGATCTGACTCTCACCACCCTTGATACATCTGGCATCACCATTACAACAGGGAGTGTAACGCTTGACCTCAATGGGCACGCATTAAG
>Ga0315279_10007045_pt1 | contig 13999 bp, 11 predicted proteins | sample YL17G06_20_MG_FD_203694 | JGI IMG/M metagenome (GOLD analysis project Ga0315279, IMG submission 203694) | Sediment microbial communities from Yellowstone Lake, YNP, Wyoming, USA - YL17G06_20 | ecosystem: Environmental > Aquatic > Freshwater > Lake > Sediment | place: USA: Wyoming | collected... | reverse complement strand
TCTTTGCCGTCTCCTTCGCAACATCGCCTAGGATGGCAAACCTCGTGGAGACATTCATGGTCAGAGTTCCCCTCTTTCAACTGCAAACTGAATCGGCTTCAGTGGGGCAAAAGCTAGGCTAGCGCAAAACGAGGCCAGCGCTGGCAAGTCGTCGAGTGTGGCAGGGGGCGCCTCACAATCCGCGACCGAACGCGCGGAGGAACCTCACTGCAACCCGTACAGGCCGCTCGACGATCGCCCGCTCCTCTTCCCGGCTTCCGTGCAGGTAGAGCGCAATGGCATAGGCGCAACCGCCCACGAGCGAGGCGCCTGCAACTGCCAGCCAGCCGGTGTCGCGAGCGAAATATGCGATGCCCAATGCCGGGACCGCGCAGGCGAGGAACGGGAGCAGCAGGCCCTGCGCAACGGCCCGAACCACGTGGAACATCCTTACGCCACAGTCCTGCGAAGCGGCGCGAAGAAGTGCAAGCCACCCCAAGGTGAACACACCGAGCAATACCCAGGCCGCGCCCACGATGCCCAGCCGGGCCAGTAATCCCAGCGTGAGGCCAAAACTCAGGACGGCCATGCCACCCACGACTGTGAGCACCGTCTTCATCGCTCCCCGGCCCCACAACCAATAGAGGGCGCCTTCGCCCAGGGCGTTGGCAAACACCGCCACCGTAGTAAGACGCAGCACCATCACTGTGTCCGGCTGCGCCTCCCCGATCCATGCCCGTAGAAGAGTCGGGGCGACAATGAAGAGAACCGTGCAGATCGGGAGTGCCAATACCACAATCCACCGCGTCCCAACGTCTAGGACCGCGCGGGTTCCCGGCAAGTTCTTCGCTCGCTCGTGCTCGCTGGCAGCCGGGAACAGCACCTCTCCAGCGCGAAATGTAAGGCCGCAAACCGCCAGGGGAAATTTCTGCCCAATGTGGTAAGGCACTACCCACGCGGATCCCAGAACCACGCCGATCAGCAGCGGCGCGGCGCTCCAGACGGCGCTGATCAATCCTGAAACCATCTGGCTGGCAATGCCAAAGGGGATGTGGGCACGCAGTGAACTCCAATCAAGAAGACCCCACCGGGAGCGGAAACGTGGTTCGAGCCGACTTACGACCATGAGCCCCGCAACAGCCACCGTGGCTACAATCACTGCGTGCCATGCCGCAATGGCCACCACCGCCGCGCCTGCCCGGAGCAGTATGATTACCCCGGCTGCCCGCAAGAGCACTCCGGCGATGGAGATCAGGTTAACAGCGTCGAATCGTCGCAGTCCACGTAGAATGGCCGTCGCAAAGGCGCCCAGTTGATCCGCCGCGAAGGTGAGGCCCACAAGCAAGAAAACGGTGAAGGCAATCTTCCTGGTCTGGGATGAGAGATGCATGCCCGCGCTCAAGGGTACGCCAAGAATCATGACGAGCAAAGCGCCCACGAGACCAATTACCACGTAAGCGCTGCCGGTGGCCGCGACGAACCGCGTCGTCTCATCCCGGATGTTGGTGCTCAGGGTAGCGGCGACTTCTCGGATCAGACTCGTCCCCAGACCGACGTCAAACGCCCCCATCAGCCCAGACAAGACCAGCGCAGCAATCCATAGCCCGTACGCTTCTGCTCCCAGCCCTTTCAGCAGAAAAGGCACGAGAATGAGGCTGACTACCCCCGAGACAACCAACCCCGCATTGTTGATCATCCCGTCACGCATCAGACGCACGCGGGCATCAACATCGAGCGCGTGGCCGTTGCCCGGACTTATCAATTCGCTGGGATTAGACGGAATAGGAAAGCTCCCGCGCGAACAAGCGCCAGCTGTTTTCGCATAGCCGATCCACGTCGTTGAGGTTAACTACTCACAATAAGCGGCTTTCCCCTGTGGGTCAAGCTCGCAGGCGAACTTGCCACTTCCCTCACGCTCGTGGAATCCCCGGCCGCGCTATCCGAGAGTTCGCTGAACGCTCTGGGTCTTGTCTTTCGAGCCGCATTCGAAGCATTGCTCCCCCCGGCTGACCAAACGTCACTCATCGGCTTCCCGGCGTATGCCCTCGACCTTCTCATCCTTTCTCTCCCAAACCTGGTCAAAGTCTTCAAAACTCTTAATCACGCGGTAGTGGCGGTGCAGATAAGCGCGGAGCGGTGCCAAGTGATGACTGAGGAGGGGGCCGGTTGGAACGTCCAAATGGAGCGGCCAGAGCACGAATCGCACCCGGTACTTGTCCAGCGCTTCGACCACGGCCCGGACCTGTTCGGGCCGCGTGTAGTCCGTGGCCGTGACGAACGGCACCCCTGTTGGATTCCTCAGTCCCAAGTAGAAGCAAATATCGGCCCTTCCAGCCTCAAAGAAGAAGTCCGAGGGTCGGGTTCGATGAAGTACCCACTGATATTTGTTATATAGCTGTTGGTCAAAAATCGCGATGCGGCCTGCCGGAACATCAAGATAGGCCCGCCATCGCAGTTGGGTTCCCAACGGCCAGAGAACCATCAGCACTAATGCGAGAGCCCAAAGCATCCGTGAGGCTGCTCGGTTGAGTCTTCCCGGCGAATTCACAAGCCAACCGAGAAGGATAAAACCGTGTAGCGACACTGCGGCCAGCCGCCCCCAATCCGGGGCTGGTGCAACCCCGACAAATAGAGACAGCCCCATGACCGCGAGAAGTATCAGTCGGGCCCAGGCTTCGAACGGCTTTCCCTTCATCTCCCTTCGGCAGCGGAGCAGAAACAACAAATAAACGAGGGGGATAAGAGCGTGAACGAACAGCCACGCCCCAAACGACGGCAGATGGTACCAGGGTGGGATGGTCGGACCGTGCGCCATATAGGCCTGCAAGGTATTCCACGTCGACTCAGCCGGCCAGAACCTGATTCCGAAAATGACAGTGCAATCCAGGAATCGCCGCACCCCAACCCTGTAAAGAAAATATGCACTCTCTGCCATTACGGCAGCGAGAAACGTCCCAAACAAAATCACTTCAACCTTGAGAAGCGCCCACCGGTTCTGGCGTTTCCAGCGGGATTCCCACAACAGGAATATGGCAAGGCCAAGCAGCGCCACCGTTCCCCGGGCCTGGGTGAAGAAGAAGGACAAGGCACAAAGGGCTGCCGCCACAGCGACTCGCGGGTAACTTCTATCCTCCATTACGACGGCGGTGGCGGCCATGACGAACAACGTGCTGTGCCAATGGTGGGCCCCGTCGAGCACACTGCGAAAGGCAATGGTGAGGAACAATAGGCCCGGCAGATAAATCACGCGACCTGTCATCACTTTTCTTGAAATCGCCACGCTAGCCCAGATCAAACTGAACCCGAGCAGTATTATCTCGACGTGGAGAACCCAAGGGTGAGAACCGAACAACTTAAAAAGCCCGGCGTAGATCAGCTCTGTACCAGGAGTGGTGAATTGAAAGAAGTCCCGGTAAATGAGTTGGCCCTCGAGCATTCGCATGGCATTGTGCAAATAGATCGTCTGGTCGCCCCCTTGGAAAATAGGAGTGCACGGTAAGACGAAAAGGCTGAGGTAAAGGAAAACGAATCCGCCAAAAAGGAAACACAACAGGAGCGCGCTGTCAGGTTGTTCAATAAGTAGCTTGCAGCGTCTACACAGTTTCATCTTCAGATACGTACCCGAGCAAATCTTCAAGCCCGGTTCCTCGACAGGGGATTAGTGAGGCACGTCCGGCCGTAGAGCAGCGGCCCTGAAAGGCAAGCGATGAGCTTGCGCCAACCAGAGACAACACGAGGCAGCCTCGCGGGGGCTGGCTTGCGCCACGGACGTCGGGCACCGCGCAACGCCTGGGCAACGTACTTTACCGTGGCCCACCGGAAGCGGGGTTCTTCAAAAAACAGAAATGTCATGTACCCGGTCGCTGCGGCAAGCGCCTTGAGATACCGCGCCCGGAGCTCCGGGAGCGACCGCGGGTAGGGATGACGGACCACCGCCTTCGGTGTGTGCACCACCCGATAGCCGACCTTGACCAACGAGAAAAACGCATAGTGCTCATCTCCACCTGGTCCCCCGGTGCCCGGTCCCAGGCGCTCATCAAAGCCGGGCCACTTCTCAAAAGCGGAACGGCGGAAAGCCATGCTAGACCCGTTGCCGATCCCGCCGAAATTGGCAATCTCGAACCAGCGTGGCGTCCGCCGATCCAGCACCCGGCGCTTCTGGTCTCCAACGTCAAAACCTCCGAGCGCCGCGAACAGGCGCTCGGCCTCCGTCTCCACACGCAGTGGAAGGATTCGACCGGTGACCACCATGACTTGCGGGTCACGGAACTCTTCGACCAGGGCGGAAATCCACTGCGGTTCAGGAACAGCGTCGTCATCGAGGTAGGCTACGATTTCGGCGTCCGTGGCTCGTGCGCCACGATTCCGAGCTCGGTTCTGGCCCGGCATCGGCTCTGCCATGTACCGCAGGTTTCGTTTTGTCGCCACTTCCCGCGTCTGGTTGTCGACGGGCCCGCTGTCAACAACCAACACTTCAAAGCGTGGGTAGAGCAAACCTGCCACGCCCTCGAGGCACCGCTCGAGTTCCTTCGGACGGTTGCGGGTGCAGACCACTACCGTACAGGCTGGCTGGAAATCAACGGGGGGTTCCACGGGAACGTCAACACTCCAACAGAACGAACTAAGCCAACATTCCTTGGCCTTTAGATGGCCCCACCATTCAGTAAAAACAATACCACAGACAACCCGCCACCGTGTCCCGTCAGGTCACTGGATACGCGTTGACCCTTTTAAGGCAACGAGCAGAAGCAACGCATGGCCTTCCACGGTCACGTCTCGACCTCGAGGCCGGGACAGGCAGCTTGGGGCAGACTGATCGGTCCTCCGGCGGCCGGGGTGCCCAAACAGCTCTCCCACCGCCAAGATAATCCAAACCCGCAAAGGCGACCAGCCTTTTCCCCCTTTGCAGAAATTCCCTCACCCTGGTGTCTGGGAGTTGCGAAGCGGATTGAGAAGGCCGGGTGACCGCTTTTGAATTGACGCTGGTGGGTTGATTCGTCTACATTGCACCCATGGCAACGGTTCTGATAACGGGAGGGAGTGGCTTCATAGGCTCGCATCTTGCGGAGACCCTTATTGCTCGGGGTAATCGAGTTCTGATAATGGATGATCTCTCGAGTGGCACACTTGAGAACATCCGGCCTCTGCTGTCCAACAGACTCTGCACATTCATCCATAGCAACGTACAAACCTGTAAAGACTTAGTCGAAATCGTGGACTCCACCGACGTGGTGTTCCATTTGGCGGCCACCGTCGGAGTTCTAAACGTTCTTCGCGATCCTCTCTACACCATCAGGAACAATACCACTAGCACGCACGCGGTGCTCGAAGCAGCCGCTCACAAGAAACGAAAGGTGGTCGTGGCATCTACGTCCGAAGTGTATGGCAAATCGATGAAAGCCCCGCTTCAGGAGGAAGATGAGTTAGTTCTCGGTGCCACCACCAAGCCCCGCTGGTCCTACGCGGCTAGCAAGATCGTGGGTGAATTCTCCGCCCTTGCCTGGCACGAGGAAAAGCAGCTGCCCGTTGTCATTACCCGCTTGTTCAACACCATCGGTCCACGTCAAACCGGCAAATACGGAATGGTTGTACCGCGCTTCCTAACCCAAGCCCTACGGCGTGAGAACCTAACGGTCTACGGAACAGGCAAACAATCGCGTTGCTTTACTTATGTCGCGGACACGGTGGAATGGCTAGTCTGTCTTTCGGAAACCGCCAGCGCCGTGGGTCAAGTGTTCAACGTGGGAAACCCGGAAGAAACCACGATTCAAGCGCTCGCCGAGCTGGTCATCCATGTAACCGGCGTGCAGACTGGGATCAGTTATGTTCCTTATGAATCTGCCTATTCACAGCAGTTCGAGGAACCAGAGCGGCGGGTTCCTGATATCACCAAGCTCCAGAGTATCACGCATTGCTCACCCCGGGTCCAGCTCAGAGAAGCTCTGGTCCGGACACGCGACTGGTTCATCTCGAATCCGTCGAGGCTAATCGAGAACCCTCCAGGAACCCAGAGGGTGTCCGAGGGTTCATCGGAGGCGGGAGGGAGTCAAGTTCATGTCAGGCCACCTGCCTTGTGAGTGAAACCCAATTTCCGTCCGTGGCTGGTTTCGGCAACCCAAGGTCGCGGCGGCCCAGCGTGACGCGGAATCCCCGCTTCCGCACTTGACTCCTGCCAGCAACGGGCTCGTGCACATGGCGAATACCTCCTTGGATCGCCACTTCGCGCACACATGCACCACTCAGGCGTCTTCCACCTCCGGTCCATCATGGTAATTCCACGTAGGAAAAGGCAAGTTTCTGCATCTCCAACAGCCACATCCGCGCATCGGCTCGGCGGGTCCACCAGTGGTCCACCCGGAAAGAGGTGTCCGCAGATGGGTGGATCAGTACGCGGATCCCCGCATCCCTAGACAAGCGCTGAAAGATCCGCTTGGCGCGCCGGGTGTGGAAGTTCGACGTGACCACGATGACCGTGTTGTACTTCCGCTTCTGGCACTCCGCAAGGAGGAGCCGACTCTCTGACAATGTAGAATCAAGAAGTTGCCCCCGCCCCGCCGGCGACTTTCCGGGAACAGCGATGATCTGGCTTGGTGGGACCCCGAGCTCCACAGCCTGCTTGCGCGCGACCTCAGCAGAAGTGACGCCCCAAGCGATAGGCGCATCGCTGACCATCAACACCTCGGACCAACCCCCGCGCAGCAGGGAGACCGCTTCCGAAACGCGGCTGCCGACCGTATCATCTCCCGCCAGGACCACAATCGCGCCCGCTTTCTCCAGCAGGTCAGCGCAGATCAGGAACTCACCCAGGAACGGCAGGTACAACGGCCGCGCAATGTAGGCCGACAGGCCCCAGATCGCCAGGACGAGGAAGACGAGCGCAACTCTTCTCTTGGTCAGTTTCATGTCCGGGGAAGCGAAACCGCAGCGTCCTAAGACCATGGTGAGCGTACCAAAGGTTACTGCCTGGAGCAACAGCCGGCTGCCCACCCACCGCTCACCGACGCGCCGCCTGCTTGCCGCAACACTTGCCGAATCCCAAGGCCCAGCATAGGATAGTAGGGCTCAGCAAGCTCAAACGGAGGACGTACCATTCGCTCCATTCCAATGGCCCGGGTGCAGCTTGACCGGCGCGAATTGCGGGCGGTCCAGCAGGTTTTGAAAAGCGGGCGGCTGCGCTCGGGGCCAATCATCGAAGACTTCGAGAGGCGGTTCGCCCGCGCCGTGGGGGCCCGCTTCGCGGTCGCGGTCAATTCCGGAACGACCGCTCTCTACCTGGCCTATCGAGCGTTGTTGGCGCCCGGCGACGAAGTCATCGTGCCGGACTTCACCTTTGTGGCCACAGCTTCAATGGTCGTCGCTGTCGGAGCCAAGCCCGTCTTTGCGGACGTTGACCCGGAAACATTCACGCTGGACCCTGCCGACGTCGAGCGCCGTCTTACGCGCCGCACGCGAGCCCTGGCCCCCGTACATCTGTACGGCCACCCCGCCGACATTTCAGGGCTGACGCGCCTCGCGCAGCGCCATCACCTCCGGGTGATCTGGGACGCTGCGCAGGCCCATGGCGCCAGCTTCCGCGGTCGCGACGTGGGTTCATTCCCCGATGTGGTTTGCTACTCCTTCTATCCCTCCAAGAACATGACCACCGGCGAAGGCGGCATGCTGACCACGTCGGACCCCTCGCTTGCCGCCGAGTTCCGGCTGGCTCGGTCCCACGGCGAAGAAAGCCGGTACCGCCATGTCCGCCTGGGTTTCAATTTTCGACTCACGGACTTCGCAGCCGCCTTGGGCCGCGAGCAACTGAGAAAACTCCCCGCGGCCATCCGACTTCGCCGGCGTAACGCTGCCGTTCTGGCCTGCGGCCTGGCAGGCGTTCCCGGCCTCAAGATGCCCAAGACCACGGCGCGGGCGGAACACGCCTTCAACCTTTTCACCATTCGCCTGGATCCCGATATCCTGCGGCTGTCTCGGGACGAATTTCAAAAGCAACTGGCACGGCGAGGTATCGAGACGGCTGCGCACTACCCCCTGCCCCTGCATCGTCAACCCATATTTCGCGGCTATGGTAGTGACCGGGAGTTCCCCGTCAGCGCCCGACTGGCTGAAACTGTGCTTTCCCTGCCTGTTCATCCCGGCTTGAGTCACCGGGACCTTGGTTACATTGTGCGGTCCGTGCGCGAGCTGGCTGGTTGCGCCGCGAGAGCTTAACGGCGGCGTTTTCCTTTCAACGCCGGGCTGGTTTTGCGGGGAGCCGTGCCCGGGGAGATTTTGCCACGTGCTTCATCGGCCCGCCGGCAGATCTCGTCATTGTACCGGTCGATGGCCTCAAGCAGCGGTGCGCCGCCGAAGGGTTTGGCGGCACGGATGATAGCCGCGATATCTTTGGGTAAGCAGCGCCCGCGGTAGCCGCGCTCCTCAGTGACGATCGTGTGGGAGCGACCAATACGTTCATCCGCCAGCCAGAGTTCGCGCAACTCGCTGTAGTTCACGCCGTAGGCCTGCGCGAGGTCATAGAACTGGTTAACGAAGGCCACCTTGGTGGCGAGAAAACAGTTCTCCATGTACTTGCATAGCTCAGCCGTCCTCGCGTCCGTCATGTAGTAGCGCACGAGTGGCCCCAGATATTGCTGATAGGTGCGAACTACAAGGTCGCAGAGAGACCTCTCGCCTCCTACGATCACAAACCCGTGGCTCTCAATCCCCTTCCACGGATGCCACCGTGTCTCTCCCACGTATTCCGGACTGAAGCAAATCCGCTTGCCCGTCGCCGCAATGAGCCGATCCACGGTGCCTGGCAGGACAGTGGATTTTAGGCACATGGGCGGCACTAGCCACGAAACGACCTCCTCGACGGCTGTCAGGTCACAACTGCCATCCGCGGCTTCCGGCGTCGGCACGGCGACAAACACAAGCTCGCAACCCTGGATTGCGGCTTGGCTTTTCGCGTCGTTCATGCCTGCGACAAACTTATCGTAGATCCGCACATCGAGGTTCCCAGCCTCGTATCCAAACAGTCTGGCCAGGGTCCCACCCACCACTCCGTAGCCGACGATGCCAATGACCATGACGAGACCTCTCTTCCCAACGTTCTTCGGTGGGACACCCCGAGACATGACACAAGGGTGCACCGGCCAAAGCACATGAAAACGAGTTACACTAAGCCACCCCTTTTGGATTTGTCAATCTTCCCCTTCGTCGCACTCGCGTCCTCCTGGCTAAACTTCCCTCCCCTGACCATAGCCGGCGGCTGCTGTTCGGAAGCCTGCACCCCCTGATCCGATTCAAGTCGTCGGGCAAGAACGCTCGAAGACCCCACTGGCTTCCGCCCGTCACCCTCCGCGATGGCAAATTCAAACATGCTGGAATTTTACGGGCGCGCCCATCAGGGGGATGCATTCCAAGTTATAGACTTTTGCTAGAAAGGAGGTACCGACTATGTTACGCTACCGGGGGAATGCGAAGGGCGGCTATCCGTGGCCCTGGCCTCCAACGGCCTAAACGCCAAAGTCAGCTTTGGATGGGCCAGGGAGTGGTGGCCCCAGCCCATCCCGGGCCGGCCGCATGGAAGCGTATTCTTTAGGTCGCGGTATCTCCAGCTCACTTCTGGACGGAGCAGTCCTCTTCAGAGCGATGCGCGGGAGATATCTATCTCAGTTCCCTTTTTTCTACTCCTACTTGGGCTACGTGTTCTTCGGTTCCGCAACCGCATATTATTTGGTCTTACAGTTCTGGCCCCAGTATTATGCGAGTGTTTTCTGGTTCTATTTCCTCGTAAGCCTCCTGGCGGAATTCGCAGTGCTGGTAGAGATCTCCGATCGCATCTTCAACCCTTATCCGGCAGTTCGCAAGCTCGGTCGCTTTGCCACGTTCTGCATTTGCCTGACTTTTCTCTCGCTATATGTCTTGCCTACGCTGGTTGAACCTCAATCTTCAGCTCTGGCCATTCTTGACCTAGTGAAAAGGACTTCCTTAACCAAAGCTGTAATTATTCTCGCCCTTCTCGCTGCGGCCTATCACTACCGTCTGCCCCTCGGCAAAAACATCTCGGGAATGATGCTGGGATTCTCCCTCGATCTGGCTGTCAACGTAGTGAACTTTGCCCTAGCGAGGCGTATGGGCCGAGCCTTTACGGCTGGACGTTCAGTGTCGTCGGACCTTTAAGCTATGTTCTCTGCCTTCTCGTGTGGACTTTCTCATTGTAGCGTTACGAGCCGGTCCGACGAATGCACCGGGAGCTTCCGGAAACCGGTGAGAGGGTGTCGGAACCCTTGGCGGTGCAGCTCGGGAGACTCGACACTGCGTTGAGCAGGTTGTTGCGAAAATGACTGCTACCCTCATCTACGCGCTGATCGCCGTCGGGATCATCGTCATCGTGGCTCTCCTGCTCTGCCCCAGCCGCGAGGGGGCGGCTGCCGACGCCGAAATCAGTAGGGAGCATGTGCGGGGGCTCTGGGACGCACCCGGTCTGACTCTGGCCGAGCGGATTCTTGATCCCACCGATTACCTCTGGCTGCGTGAGGAGTTAGGCTTTCCCGGACTCGCCAAGGCGCTCCGCCGCTCCCGCCAGCAGATGGCGCTCAAGTGGTTGAAGGCCGTGCGAAGATCCTTTGACGAACTGGTTCGCAACCCTGAGCCCGCGCTCCCTGGCGGCGCCCCGAGCGACGCCCGTGGCAGTTGGGAACTTCTGCGGTTGACGCCGAGGTTTCACCTGATTCTCGGCTACGCTTTTCTCGTTGTCCGGTTCTTCGGACCCTACCACCGCTTGGTGCCGTCGTTCGGCTGGATGCACACCCTTTTCTCCCGCGCTGAACGCTATGGCCCGGCGGACATAACCCGATTCCCTTGACGAACATCCCGCAGAGTTCCCGCCTGAAATGAATCCGCCTTCCGAGACGGTGATGAGTCCGCTCGGTCCTGTGCCGCGCGGTCTGCGGCGAGAAGATAAGCCAGCCCCTCGCCCCTGGCGCGAAAGCGCGCGCCCAATTGAGTGCGAACATGCTGCTTCCGCGGTTGATCGTGAGCCGCTACAATCGTGGTGCGGGAGAGTGCAAATGACTCGGTTGGTTTACACGACCGACCTACATGGCAACCTCGAGCTTTATCGCGCCGCCGGCGAGGCCGCTTTGCGGCTGGCGGCGGACGTCGTGGTGTTGGGTGGCGACTTATGTCCCGGCACGCCCAGCGCTTCCTCTACCCATTTGCCTCAAGCCCAGCCGGAGTTCCTGCTCCGCGAGGTCGGCCCCATGATTGAGGCATGGAAGCAAGCCCAGCCGAGCCTGCGCGTACTCGCCATCCCCGGAAATGATGATTGCCAGACCATCCTGCCAGCGCTGGACCAACTGGAGCAGAAGGGCCTCATCGAGAATATCCACCAGAAGGCGGCAACGCTGGGCCGTTACACGTTGGCGGGCCTGGCGTATGTCCCCCCCACGCCGTTTTCCATCAAGGATTTTGAGCGCTGGGATTCAGTCCGCGGCCTGTGGCGCCAACCACAGTTCGCGCGATGCGTCGTAGGCACGCCCCAGGGTTTCAAGGAAGTCGTAGATTTCGAAGCCTACCTGGACTCTCACCCCACCATCGAGGAAGAACTCCACCGGCTGCGGACACCTGAGCCCGAACTGACGATTGCCGTGATCCATTGCCCGCCTTACCAGACTCGCTGCGATGTGCTCTATGACGGGCAACACATCGGCAGCGTTGCGCTGCGGCGCTGGATCGCGCGGCGACAGCCCCGCCTGACGCTTCACGGCCACATCCACGAAAGTCCCAGTCTTTCGGGCGCTTACTTCGATCGCATCGGCAGGACCATCGTCGTCAATCCCGGCTGCGACCACCAGCGCCCTCACCTGGTGTTCATCAACCTGGAGGATCTCTCCGAGCTCGAGCACTCTGTCTACGGCAAGCCGGCACTATAAACCGTCCAACCAGTCTCTAGCTCCGCCCGGCGAGTTGGCGCTTGAGTTCGACCACTGCACGCTCCGCGACGTCCTGCTGCCTCGCGACCTGGGCGGGAGCGGTGCCGCCCATCACGTTCCTGCGGCGCACCGCCCGCTCTGGAGATGCGGCCACAGCTCGAAGCTTCCCATCCCAGGAGGGAATGAATTGCCTCGCCTCGCGCAGCGCGAGCCCGGCGAAGGTTTTCTGCCGCTCGTCGCAATAGTGCACCAGCTTACCCACCTGCTCGTGCGCCTCAGCGAAAGGCACACCGCGACGCACGAGTTCTTCGGCCAAGTCCGTGGCGGTCAGGAAACCCTGGGCAGTGGCGGCGCTCATGCGTTGCGGGTGAATGCGCAGCGTCCGAACCACGCGCGCCGCCAGCACGAGTGCGTCGCGCGTTGTGTCCACCCCATCGAACAACGCCGCCTTGTCCTCTTGCAGATCACGATTGTAGGCAAGCGGCAGCCCTTTGAGTAGCGCGAGCATCGCGGTCACCATCCCCAGAACCCGCGCTGCCTTCCCGCGGATCAACTCCAGGACGTCCGGGTTCTTCTTCTGGGGCATCAGGCTGCTTCCGGTTGAGTAGGCGTCGGCGAGTTCGACGTAGCCGAAACCGGGCGAGCAATAGATCACCAGGTCTTCCGCCAGGCGGCTCAGGTGGACCATAAGCAACGCGCAGGCGAAAAGCAGCTCGCACACGAAATCCCGGTCAGAGGTGGCGTCCAGGCTGTTGCGAGCGACGCGCGCAAAGCCCAGCTCCCGCGCCAACCGCGCCCGGTCAAGGCGAAAGCTGGTTCCCGCGAGCGCCCCGGCGCCCATGGGCAGCTCGTCCGCGCGCCCCCGGCAATCTTCCAGGCGGCCCACATCCCGTCCAAACATCTCGAAATACGCCAGCAGGTAATGCGCGAAGAGGATGGGCTGGGCAGGCTGGAGATGAGTGTAGCCGGGCATCACCACTTGCCTGTGCCGGCGAGCCTGAGCCACCAAGGCTTCAAGAAACTCAACTGCTGCTGATTGGAGACTTGAGATTTCAGATTTCACAAACAGGCGCGTTTCCGTGGCTACCAGGTCGTTGCGGCTGCGGCCCGTGCGGAGCTTTCGCGCCACCGGACCGACCTCGCGCTCCAGCCGAGCTTCGACCCAGGTATGCACGTCTTCGCCTGCCTGGCCACGCGCCCAGCCGGGATGGGTCTCCACGTAACGGCGCAGTCGGTCGACGCCGCGCGTTAACCGGCGCACTTCACCGGCCGCTAGGACGTGCGCCACGCCCAGGGCACGAACATAAGCCCGGTTGACCTGAAGGTCGTAGAGGATGAGCCGTTGGTCAACAGAGAAAGACTCGGAGAATTTCTCGAAATGGGGATCGCGCCTGCCGGGAGCGAAACGCCCGCCCCAGAGTTTCATCCCGCTCTCCTCCGGCGAGCCTGCCCGGCCCGCACGCCGGCTTGCTTGGTTGCCGCGAGTTTCACTGGCAAGCCCAGAATGTTAATGAAGCCTTCCGCATCCTTCTGGTCGTAGTCTGCCTTCATCGCAAAGCCTGCGATGCTGGTGTCATAGAGCGAGAAAGGCGAGCAACGGTCCAGCACCCTCACGTTCCCTTTGTACAGGCCGAGCGTCACTGAGCCCGTCACGTTCCGCTGGGTGGTCTGGACGAAGCTATCGAGCGCCGCACGCAAAGGCGTGAACCACTGCCCGAAATAGACCAGTTCGGCGTAGCGCAGCGCCACGTGCTGCTTGTAGTGGAAGGTTTCCCGGTCGAGGCAGAGCGCCTCCAGCTCATGATGGGCAGCATGCAGCAACGTTCCCGCAGGGGTCTCGTAGGCGCCGTGCGACTTGATCCCCACAAAACGATTCTCCACCAGATCGGTCCGCCCCACGCCGTTCCTGCCGGCCACGGCATTCAAGGCTTCGATCAAGCGGACGGGATTGAGCTTCTTTCCGTCCACCGACACGGGAATCCCCGCTTCCAACCCGAGGGTGACGGCGGCTTCGCGGTCGGGAGCGCGGCGCGGAGACCGGCTGATCTTCCAGGCGTCGTCCGGCGGCTCGCCGAGTTCGGTCTCGAGCGGGCCACCTTCATGGCTCA
>Ga0315279_10007042_pt1 | contig 14009 bp, 16 predicted proteins | sample YL17G06_20_MG_FD_203694 | JGI IMG/M metagenome (GOLD analysis project Ga0315279, IMG submission 203694) | Sediment microbial communities from Yellowstone Lake, YNP, Wyoming, USA - YL17G06_20 | ecosystem: Environmental > Aquatic > Freshwater > Lake > Sediment | place: USA: Wyoming | collected... | reverse complement strand
TGTTCCGGGAGAAACCGAAGACGTTGGTCCGCCAGAAGTACCGGAAGACGCCCTGGGCGATCGCGGCGACCGCGATGAGGGCCGGATAGCGCAGCAGACCCCAGCCGTCATCCGCGATCGTGTGGAAGCCGTCCAGCGCCAGGCGGGTGAACCACGGGATGAGGAGATGCACGGCATCCGTGGCCAGCAGGGCCAAGATGCCCACAAAGAAAAGCCGCCGATGCCGGCGGAGGATTGGCCAAACGTGCTGCAAGAGCCTGGCGATGGCAAACCTCACGACGAGGGGGAATGCGCGGACGACGGGCGAATCATTCTGCTATGCGACGCCGGACTTTGCAAGGATTTCGTGACCGGTGAGAGCGCCACCCGCGCCGGCAACACACACAATGACCGGTCCCCGTTGCCATTCGGCACACATCGTGTTAGATTCGGCCCGTGAAGTACTTTGCGTGGGACGCCGAGAAGAACGAGCGGCTCAGAGCGGAACGAGGAATCTCCTTCGAGGAGATCGTGTTCCATATCGAACGTGGGGATATCGTGGACATCCTCGAGCACCCGAATCAAGAGAGGTACGGAGGACAACGGATTCTTGTGGTTAACGTGAACGACTATGCCTATCTCGTGCCCCTTGTGGAGACAGAGAGCGAAGTCGTTTTGAAGACGATTATTCCGAGCCGGAAGGCGACCAAAAGGTACCTTCGAGGAGAGGCTAACGATGTCTAGGCTGGAGCCCAAGGAAAGAGAACTTCTCGAATCGGTAGAGCGTGGCGAATGGAAGTCCGTTCGGGGAGTGAAAGGGGAACGAACGCGGTACCAGAAGTCTGCCCAAGCAACATTCCGGAAGGACAGGCGGGTCAATATCCGAATGTCGGGCAAGGACCTGGAGGCGATTCAGAAGCGCGCCCTGGAAGAAGGGATCCCCTACCAGACGTTGATCTCGAGCCTCTTGCACAAGTATGTCTCCGGACGCTTGGTGGAGAGGGAAAGCCTGGCAAGACGATGAAGCGGCCGACCGCCCGCAGCCCGATCGATCGGTCTCTGGCCGCCGGCGGGGCTTGGCAGACGGGTAGCGCCTGGAGTAGGCTCCCTCCGCTGTAGCAATCAGGGGACGTAGGTGCGGAAACAACTTGCGAGGTGGGCCGGCGGTGACCGCTGAGATTTCCGTCTATGCATCAAGCTTCCTCAGGGGCACGGGGCGCGCCCCGCGGCGGGAGCTTGCTTCGGGCCCGCCGGCAACAGCGGCGGCCGACGGCAGCGGCTGCCAGGCTTTGGGCAGAGCGGAAGGGGGACCGAGCCCGAACCCGACCTGCCTGAATTGCCAGAAGGTGCCTTAGAACCAACGTACCTCAATTATTGCTGTGTCACCCAGCAGCGTCACCGCGAACGGGAGGCGGCATGGACACACTTCAGGAGATCTCCCGAAAGAGGAAGGAGGCGCACGCGAGGCTCCGGTCCCTGAAGTCGAAGGTCTACGAAGCCTTTCTCCGCATGGAGGAAGCTGCCTTCTCGGACGGCGCCCTCCCGAAAAAGACGAAGGAACTCATCGCAGTCGGCACCTCCGTGACAATCGACTGCGAGTCGTGCATGCAATGGCACATCGAGCAAGCCGCGGCTGCGGGCGCCACCATGCGTGAAGTCCTCGAAGCGGTGGAGGTCGGCATCGAGATGGGTGGTGGTCCTGCGACGGTGTCCGCCCGTTTCGCGCTGGAGGTAATGGAGCGCGTGTTTCCCGATCAGGTAGGCTGAAGAAGTGAAATACTGTGCGGTGCCTAAAATAGGGGACAGTCCCTCCCGGACCGCACAGTCCGGGGGAGAGTCCGAGGAGGGGCGGCGGTCCGCCCCTCTCGGTAGGGTCCGTGGGGAGGGCTGAGCCCTTGCCGCGGGTCCTGTGCAAGGGCGAGGGCCTTCCCCGCGAACGAAGCAGCGCGGGGAACGGTGTAGCCATTATTCCGCGCTGCGTAGTAACTGTGGGGCGTCCCTTCAGGCGCCTCAGTGGATGGCGAAGGCGAGGCCCAGGCCATACGTGATGCCACCGGCGATGACGGCGACCAGGGTCATCTCGAGCCCGCTGATCCACCAGGGGCGCGTGGTGACCAGGCTCTTCGCCAGGCCCACGCCGAAGTGTGCCAGGATGCTCAGGGCGGCGGCCCAGACGACGGCGGGCGTCCCGCGGGTGAAGAAGAAGGGGATGACGGGGATGAGGCCTCCCACCGCCGTGGAGGCCGTGGCCGACAGGCAGGCCTTCCACTGGTTGGGGAAGGTTGTCTCGGATAATCCGAGTTCCTCCTGCACCAGGGTCTTCAGGAAGTGGTCCGGCTTTTCCCGGATGCGGGCGACGAGGGTGCGGGCCTCTTCCTCCGTGAAGCCCTTGAGTTGATAGAACAGCTCCAGCTCTTCCCGCTCTTCCTCGGGGTTCCCCTCGATTTCCGCCTTCTCGCGGGCGATCTCCCCCTCGTAGACCTCGCGCTGGGACTTGGCCGCAAGGTATGCGCTGGAGCCCATGGACAGGGCGCTGGCCAGCGCGCCCGCCAGGCCCGTGATGAGGACGATCTCGCTGCCCCCGGTGTATCCAGCCATCCCGGAGACGATGCCGAAGACCGCGCCCAGGCCGTCATTGATCCCGTAGATCGAGTCGCTCACCCAGCTGGCCCCGGTGACGTGGCGCTCTTTCTTGAGGATCAGGTCGAGGGCGGTGCGGGGGTTCTGGGGGCCGGCCAGCACGCGCAGGATCTTGGCGTGGTCCTTGTCGTCATAGGAAATCTCGCGGAGGAGCGCCCGGCTCTTCTCGTCCAGGGCCGAGGCCAAGGCCTGGTCGGCAGCCAGCCCCTTTTCCTCGCTGGCCTCCAGCTTTCGATAGATCACCTCCGGGCTGGCCATCTGGAGCGTGAGGCCGAGCGCAGGCTTCACCGTGGACGGATCCGGAGGCGTCCCGCCCAATTCCCGAATTCGCGCCTCCCACTTGGCGGCATGTTCCAACTCCGCCTTCACCAGCTTGTTCAGGATGCCGCGCCGCCGGGGATCCGTCTCCCGCTCGGCCAGGGTGCGGTACGTCGCGGCCGCCTCCATTTCGTGGTGCCAGCTTTTCTCCAGAGCGCGCAGAACGTCTCGAGTGTCTGACATGATGGTTCCCTCGTCGGTGGAGTGTGACACCAGGCCCGCGCAGTATATCCCCTGAGCGCCGATCTGCCCATCGCAAACCGCGGCGCAGGAGATCATCCGCCCAAGGGAGCATCCCGGCTCGCCTGGCCGGATCTTACAAATCCGAGGGGGAACTTTTCCAGATATATGGTCCCTGGGAGTCCTTAAGGCACCTGTGGCCGACGATCCGATTTGAGGGGCGGATCGCAGCGTGAGGACACCGCGACGACCACGGTGCGGAGCGTCCTGACGACGGCCCGGAGGCGGGAGGCGGGGAGGGTTCGTCCGGGCTAGGCACCCGTGAAGGGACAACAGCGAGCGGGGGTAATTGCGCTTGACACCCCCACCCGCCCTTGGTAGCGTCTCGGCCGATGTGGGTTTCCCCCTGGTTTTTGTCCCTGGCTCGGCTATCGCGCGGTCGCCCGCCCGGGTTGGTGACGGCGCGCGGTCGCGCCCGGTTTCCAGTCTCCTATCCGGTGGGTTCCCACGACGTTTGGCTGCGGCTGGCCCGAAACAAACTCCTCTCGCGTTTCCGCGGCAGCAGGAGGAGGGCAAGATGGATCGCCGAACGTTCCTGAAGCGGACTGGGGTGGCCGTCACGGGCGCACTGCTCAACCCGGCAGCGCGACCGTTTGCGCCGGTCGGCGATTCCGCCGATCTGGTTTTGAAAAACGGCGTCGTCGTCACGATGGACGACAAGCTGCCATTGGCTGAGGCGCTCGCGGTGCGCGGCGGGCGGATTGTCGCGGTGGGCACCAATCAGCAGATCGCCGGGGCCATCGCCACCAACACGCGGGTCATTGACCTCGCGGGCAAGTGCGTCAGCCCCGGACTGATTGATGCCCACAGCCACGCCGCCCCGTTCGGGCACATGCAACTGAAGTTCGTGCTGCTGCGCCCGCCGAAAGTGCACTCGTTCGCCACGCTGAACGCGGAACTGGCCAAGGCCGCCAAGGACAAGCCGGCGGGCGAGTGGATCGTGGGCCGGGGGTTCGATACGTTCAAGGAAGGCCGCTTTCCGCGACGGCGGGAACTGGACGAGGCCGTGCCGAACCATCCCGTGCTCATCATCCACTGGGGTGGCCAGTACGGTGTGGCCAACACGCTCGCGCTGAAGAAAGCCAACCTGCTGAGCGCGAACGCGCAGGACCCGTACGGCGGCAAGTTCCTGCGCGACAAGAGCGGCGTGCCCGACGGCGTGCTGATTCATTACCCGGCATCTACGCCGTGCACGAGCCGCAGATCAGCGAGCAGGAGCAGCTCGAGTGCGCCGAGTGGGGCCTCAAACAGTTCGCCAGTTGCGGCGTGACCTGCATTCACGACAATTTTGCCAACGTTCACACCAACCGCGCCTATGTCCGCCTGGAGCAGACCGGGAGAATGCCGTGTCGGCTGCGGCTCTATCCATACGTGAAAAACCTGCAGACCTGCCAGATGGCCGTCGAGCAGATGCGCCGATACAAGCGGCCGCTGGTGCGGATCCAAGGCATCAAGCTGGCCGTGGACGGCTACGCGCTCATGTACGACATCCTGCCCGAGCACCGGCACCTGGCGATACCGATGCACCCGCAACCGCTGTTCGAGCAGATCATCGCCACGATCCATAACGCCGGACTGCAGGTCGACGTCCACGCCGTCGGCGACAAGGGCGTGGACTGGACCCTGGAGGCATTCGCCAAGGCCGCGGGCAGCGTGGCCGCGTGCCGCGAACGCCGCCATCGCATCGAGCATTTCCCGTTCTGCAAACTCGACTCGATCCGCCGCGCTGCCGAACTCAACGTGCCCGTGTGCGAGCAGCCGCTGTTCATCGAGATCAAAGCTGACGAGTTCCTCGAGAAACTGGGCCCCAAGGCTGCGACGCAAGTCCAGAAGCTGTGCCCGATGCGGACGTTTGCCCGCGAAGGCGTCCATCTGGCGTACGGGGCCGACGTGGCGGCGTTCCCGTCGCACTTGCCGATGGACAGCATCCGTTGCGCGATGGATCGCGTGACCCAGGGCCGGCGCAGGCTTGATCCTGACGAAGCGATCTCGTTCATGGAGGCGTTGCGCATCCACACCCTCGGCAGCGCCTATGCGGCGTTCGACGAAAAGGACCTCGGCTCGCTGGAGCCGGGCAAGCTGGCCGATTTCGTCATCTGGAACCGCGACCTCCGCCAAGTCCGCACCGGCCAGGACACCCTCGCCCTCAAACCTGAGGCCACCTACGTGGGGGGGGCAAGGGGGTGTACGAAGCGGGGTAGGCGACCGCCGGTCGCCCCGAAAGCATTCGGGCTCCTACGGGTTGTGCGTTTCCTCTCTGCGCCGCCTCTCTGCCAGTGCGGACAGCAGACAGGGGGCGCTGGCCCGCCAGCGCAGACCCTCCGCTGGACTCCATCGCCGCTTGTTGCTGCCGGCTTATCTTGCCAGCCACCATCGCCACGGCCACCCGCGAGTCCGCGAGCTACGAGCGGCGGGCAATCCCATCTGGGGCCGGTCCACGTCCGGGTGTCTCTGCGTGGCGTGTCTTGTGACGTGTGCCCAGGGACCGGCACCCACATTGTGCGCATGGTTTTGGCTGGGAAGACTTGCTCCGATAGGGGGAAAACCTTTCGCTGTGTTTATGAGGAGTTAGGTCCACATTCAATGCGCGATTGGGTGGGCAGACAGAGTTTTTGTGGACCATAACTGCCGATGTGGTGAAACCTCGCCATGTCGAGAGTGTTACCCCAGGAATGTCGGGTTGAGTCTCGCTAAGTAGAATCACCATGCAATCCACGTCCTCGCGCGGGCTTCCGGCGCATCCTCGCCTTCTCGTGGACCGGCCAACCCAAAGGCATGGATTGTGCGCTGCACCGCTACAGTATAGGCTGTTGGGTACATCAGGATGACGCAGAGGAAAGTGACCGCGATCGCCACCATCTGGGCTCTTACTCTTCTCGCTGGCGTAACCTATTGTCGGAACTGCTCCACGGGGTTGCCATGTCGATCGCCGCTTGATCGAGCACACGGACGATGAGATTTCCCCCGGGCCCACCTGACCGTCGGGATGCTGCACGGCAAAGGTCCCCTCATTGGGCGCCGGCGGTTCCCCGCCGAGGCCAGGCCAGAATCGAAAGCCGTTCGCCGTCACGCGCGAGACGAGGGGGCGCGGGCGCACCTTTTCTTACAGGCTTCCCCAACGCTGCCTTGACGGCATTGCGATCCTTGTGACATTAGCTCCCTGTTTCATCGTCTGCCTCCTTTTCTCCAGAGCCCCAGGAGCCGCTCGCCATCATTCTATGCCGCGATGAGCCCTGCCGGCCCGCCCCTATGAACCCGCCCCTATTAAACAGATGCGAGCAGCCGTGCTGTTTCAGTCGATGTACACGCCACCGTTGACGTCGATCTCCTCGCCGGTGATGTACCCACCCGCGTCCGACGCCAGGAAGGCGACCACGTTGGCAATGTCCTGAGGGGTCCCCAAGCGCGCGAGCGGTATTTGGGCCAGGACGAGGTGACGCGTCTCCGGAGTCAAGAGAGGTCGGGCCATTTCCGTCTCGATGACCCCGGGGCAAATGGCGTTCGCCGTGACGTAGGGCGCCACCTCGCGAGCCAACCCGCGGGTGAACCCAAGAAGGCCGGCCTTGGCCGCCGCGTAGGCGGTCTTGCTGACGGCGGGGAAGGCTCCCCCGTGCTTGGCAACCATTGACGACATGCTGATGATCCTTCCCCACCGCTGGCGCAGCATGTAGGGTAGGACCGCCTGCGCCCAGTTGAACGCGCCCTTGAGATGGACCTCGATGGTGCGGTCCCATTCCTCCTCCGACAGTTCCAGAAGAGGTTTTGCCTGTTGAATCCCGGCATTGTTCACTAAGATGTCGATTCGGCCCGTGGCTGCAACGACCGCCGCCGTTACGTCCTGTGATTCCCCGTAGCTGCGGACGTCGGCCCGGAAGGCCATAGCCTTAACGCCAAGACGGGACGCCTCGTCCGCTACGTGCTTTACAACGGCCAAGTCCGTCCCCACAACAATTGGGATGACACCGCAGGCGGCGAAAGTGAGGCAAATCTGCCGTCCGATGCCGCGTCCGCCTTCGGTGACGATCGCCACACGCCCACTTAGATTGTTCTGCGTACTGCCCGGCGTTCCTTCACCATGCATGTCGTCTCGCCTCATGTCGTATGCATGCTGGAAAAAGCTCCGCATCGTCTGGCGTGTGCTTCATGATCTGGGTGGGACTTGCCTTCGCGTTTTCGGGTCAGGAGGTCAGTCGAGTGCTGGAGCCTGGATTGGGGGCCGCCGCGGATCATCGAGTCTGAGGACTGTCTCGCATCGGCACCGCCTCGCACGGGCCGATAAGTTCATTCAGGTGCCGCCCAACTCGGATAGATCTTACAGATCTTGGCGCCCCGGTCCTTCGGGTCAGCTCTCACCAATAGTGCGACGCAGATCGGCAGCCTCCTGGGACAAGGAGCGAAGCAGCCGGACTTCAGGGGCACCACCCGCTAGAGCTAGACCGCCTCCCAGCGCGATGAACTCCGCCGCCGTGCGGGGATACATTATGTTGCCCAGCGGTAACGCGAGCCGTGTGCGCTGGGACTTCCGGACGGCATTGGCGATCCGTTCCATCGCGGCAACGAGGCGCGGGTGGTCGGGCTGTCCGATCACGCCGAGTGAGCGAGCAAGGTCGACCGGCCCGGGCGCGACCACATCCACGCCTTCTGTCGCGGCGATGGCATCGATCTCCTCGAGAGCCTCCCCGTCCTCAATCAGGACTGTGAGCAGAACCTCCCGGTTAGACTGGGCGATGTGTTCAGCGAGCGGAAGCTTCCCGTAACAGGATGCTCGACTCGCCGTTAAGAGTCCCCGATCCCCAAGGGGTGGATAGTACACCGCCCTTACTGCAGCCCGCGCCGCCTCAGCGGAGGTGACGTGAGGAACATGGATACCCTGCGTCCCACAGTCGAGAAGCCGCAAGATCAAGGCGGGGTCGAAGCCAGGAATCCGCACTAACGGCGTGATCCCCATCCGCTCTGCCGCCATCACCATGCGTTGGATTTCGCGTAAATCATATGGCATGTGTTCCATATCTATAAAAACCCCATCGAACCCGCTATGTCCGATGATCTCCACCATCTCCGCGCAACCAAGACACCCTGCAAAGCCCGCGATCGCCGTCCGCCCCTGTCGAAGAATTCGCTTCACACGATTCTCTAGCACCTCTTGCCTCTCCTCTGAGCTGGCGAGTCCCGGCCGTCCAGCCCTTAGCCTTCGCCGTCCGGGGGAGCATAAGATAGGCGCCGGCGCCACGCCCTTCAGGACCGGAGCGTTGGTCCATGAAACACAAAAGCACACCTGCTCCAAGGCTCTCAGTGGGTCTTGTGATCGAAACGGGCGGGCGCCGCACATCCCGCGCCTAGCCGCATTTTCTCGGAGAGTTGTCCCACAACACACAAACTACGCCAAGTTGAACGAGACTCGCCCCAATGATTGCATTCGCTGCCAACGCCTCATTCAACGCCAGCCACCCAAAAAAGCTGCCACCAACAACTTCCAGTGAACATACAGCGTTCGCTCGCGCGGGGTGCATCTTTCGAATTGCGGCGAGATAAAGCGTTTGCCCGACCACCAGTGGAATTGCTCCAAGGAGAATAACTGCGCCAATCTGGTATACTGATAAGATTCGAATTTCCTCGCGCAGCCCTACTGGCGCGGCGCAGAGTCCCGCGATCAAATACACCCAGAAGGCCATCGCCGGTAAGGGTGTTTGATTTCCTACTCGACCGCCCAGGATCGAGTAGCAACTCCAACACGCGCCTGAGAGGACCGCCAGCACCCCAGCGAGCAACACCTGCCTCGTGAGGTCCGGCGCGAATCCGGTCAGAATCCCGATTCCTGTCAAAACAAGCGCCATCCCCCAGTAGTAAAAAGCGCCGACCGGCTCCTTGAAAAACAGCCGCATGCCCAGTGCGATGAAGACGGGCGACAGATAGGACAGGGTGAGACACAACGCTATGGAGCCATAGTGGAGAGCCACGAAGAAGAGCACAAACGTCGCTCCCGCTAGAATTCCCATCGGGATGACGACTCGCAATTCCCCATTCGACAGCCTCAGGCGTCCCCCTCCCATCTTCACAAGTCCGCCAATGATGGCGGCACCGACAAGCGTCCTGAAGCTTGCGATTTGCCAAGGCGTAAAGGGCTGTGCCAGCCTCGCCAAGACCGGCGCGAGAGAAAAGCACACCACCGCGCCGAGGACGAATGGAAGATCGGCAAGACTGCCCAGAAGCCTCGCGGCACCCATCATAGTTAAAGCTCTCCCACCGTCTCTCGTCCGGGAAAGTAGAAGAAGCGTTCCCCTCGCGCCATGTAATGACACGGTTGTTCAGGGTGTGCTCGTGCCAGGTATTCGATGAGATGGCCAGGATTTGCGCCGTTTGTTGGAAACAGATCCCAATGGCTGGGCACCAAGAGGCGAGCCTTCGCCGCCACCGCCAAGTCCGCTGCCTCCCGAATATCAAGATTTCCGACCACACCTCGGTGCGAGCGAAAGTAGTCCCGCCCATTGATCGGCGCAAACAGCACATCTACGCAATTCTCTTGAAGCCGCTCCGCCAAGCCGTCATACATGATTGTATCGCCCGTATGACAGACTCGAATTCCATCCAGCTTAATGATGTATCCTTGCCGTCGGCTTACAAGCTCATCAGTCACGGCTTCATGAGCGGCCGGAATCGGCAAAATGTCGATCTCCCCGACTTCCACACGTGCGTCAGCCCGAGTCCCGATGGTCGCCTCGACGGGAAGAATCTCCGCAACTGCAGGGAGGCACCCGACCGGGAGCACGAACACCGCTTTGGGCGACGCTGAGGCGATCCTCGCCAGTGTCCAGGGATCCAAGTGATCGCTATGATCATGGGTACAAACGACGACATCCATACCGGTCAGCTCTGCCGGCTGAACGATTGGCGCATAGGCGCGGGGCGCCTTCCCCGGATAGTCCGAGAGGTAGAGGTCAATGCCAAGGACGGCATTCTGTCCCTTGAGTACAAACCCTGCTTGTCCAAGCCACCAAATAGATATTGCCCCGCGCGGAACACTTGTCTCTCGGATTTCGGTAGCTAGGTTTCGCACACGATCCTCTTTCCCGGCAACTCACCGGGCCGGCAGGGTCTCGCTTCGAATCGTGACGCGCGTCACGTGGCTCTCGCCTGGCTGGGCGGTTCTTGTGTTGTCGGCGGCGTTACACGTCTCGACGCACACCATGCCCGCCCACTCATCATCCCCGAAGTCCGGTAAGCTCCTGGCCTTTTCGAGCCAGGGATTCCACACAACGGTCGTCGCCGAGCCCTCCTTCTTCAAGAGGAGCCGCCGATTCCACATGGGATCCTCAATTAGGCATGCCGCGGTGGTGCCTACATACACGCGGTCGGTATGGCCGGTAATAGCCAGGCGTTCACACGTCTGCGTTTTCCGCCGCATCCCATCCGTTTTGTCAATATACTCCGCGCCTCGCAGGCCAACAATTGATAATAGCCGTACGTCTCCCACGGCGAAGTACGTGTGAAAGCCGTTCTCGTATCGTACCGGGGAGTCGGAGCAATTTGTCAGCGCCAGTTTCAACGACAGCGCACGGCCAACCGCAATCTGAAGACAAAGGTCGTATGGATGCGGCCATCCAGAGTAGGTCGCGGCCCCGGCATTAAGTCCGAAGCGCATCGTGACTGACCCATCGACTGCGCACGTCACCTCTTCAACCGTCCACTCCGCGAAGCGGGCAAACCCATGCAGGGGAGCGCTCGGATCGCCCGCTTTGCCGGCGAACCAGGGAAAAATAACGGGAATTCCCCCTCGAATGGACGTGTCGGGGCTGAACTCGCTCTTCTTGCTGAGAAAGAGGAGCTGTTTGTCGCCCACTCTCTGGTAATGCGTTACATGCGCTCCGTGAGTATAGACGTGCGCCTCCGCGTGCGGGGTCGTAATCACGCTGCGGATGAGCCCGCTCGGCGAGCGCTCGAACCTTACGCGTTCCGGAATCGTAAACGTTGTCTGCAGCGATTCGAGGTCGCTGCTGGCTAGGTTCCGCATCGTCCTCTCCGTATTGCCGGTCGCCCGATAGCCCAATTTTCCTTTCCTTCACCCGATCCGCCCTACCACGCCCGCCGCTTCCCGACTCCGGGCTGCGCTATATCGTCCAACCACCGTCTACATAAATCGTTTCTCCCGTTATGTATCGAGCATCGTCCGAGGAGAGAAACGCGACCGCTGCGGCGATATCATCGGTCGTTCCCAAGCGTTTCACGGCTGTCCTACTAATGTTCCGCTGAAGATGCTCTGGATTCGCCAACGCTTCCCGATTGATATCCGTAGGTATACACCCTGGGGCTACACAGTTGACCAAAATGCCATCCTCTCCCCATTCCAGAGCCAGCACACGGGTGAGTTGAGACAGCCCTGCCTTGCTTGCTCCGTATGGAGCGTGCAATTTCATCGCGCTGGCGGAATGGACCGACCCGATGTTGATGATACGCCCTCCTCCCTGTTTTCGCATCTGCCGTGCAGCCTCCCGAGCGCAAAAGAAGGCACCTTTCAAGTTGGTATCGAGAATAGCGTTCCACGACTCCTCAGTCACGTCCCATGCGGCAATTCGGGGCGAGATTCCGGCGTTATTCACCAGGATATCCAACCGTCCGGCTACATCAATCGTTGAGCGGATCAATGCTTCTATGTCATCCACGCGCGACACATCCGCGCTAAATGCAAAGGCTCGGGTTCCATACTTCTCTGCAATTGACGTAGCAACCGCATTTGCGCCATCAGAATGACGACTCGCCACTACGACATCGGCACCGCAATAGGCTAGCCGCTCCGCAATCCCTTTCCCAATTCCTCGGCTCCCACCCGTCACTAATGCGACTCGTTCGGCCAGATCATACTTCGTCACTTACCCCTCCTCCTTCCATCACGGCAGCAAGCTGATAGCTATCATCCTTTGATCGATCCACCGCTGAGACCGGTAATGAAATACCGTTCTAAGAATGCAAAGATGAATACTGAGGGGATAGACGCTAACACAGCCCCGGCCATCAAGTTGTTCCATTGCACTCTGTACTGGCCGATCATAGACGCGACCCCGACGCTCACCACACGCATGTCGGGCGTTGCGGTTAGAACGACCGCGAAGAGATAGTCATTCCACGCGACCAGGAAGCAGTAAAGTCCGGTGGCGACTAGACCCGGCAGGCTCAATGGCAACACAACGCGGCACAGAGCCCCAAGTCGTGATGTCCCGTCGATCAAGCAAGCCTCATCAATTTCCCGAGGAACAGCGTCGAACACCCCCTTCAGCATTAACATTGAGAACGGCAATACAAAGGAGACATACGCAATAATTAGGGCAAGTCGTGTGTTGAAGAGACCGAAAAAGGTCGCCACACCGAAATACGGGATGACTAGCACGATGCCGGGAAACATTTGAGTCGTCAGCGCGAATATCATCAGCCCGCGTTTTCCAACGAAAGCAAATCGGGAGAATCCGTAAGCGCCCAAACCCGCGACTATTAGGCTGAGAAGCGTGGCTAGTGCTGATACTATCATGCTGTTTACGAGTAGTCGCCAAAACGACTCAATTCCCCAAATGTAGACATAGTTTTCAAAGGTCACGGGACTCGGAATCCAAGTAGGAGGAATTACGTACGCCTCGCGCAAGGTCTTCAGCGAGGTGATAAGTATCCACACAAGCGGGAACATACAAGTGCCGCTGATCACGCATAATGCAAGGAATGGCAGGAGCCTGTGTCGCCTATGCATTTCTCATCACCAGCCAGGCGTAAGCAAGGGCGAAGCCAAGCGAGACCACGAACATGAGTCCAGCCATGGCAGTCGCGTGGCCCATATCAAACGCCTCGAACGCGCTCCTGTAAATGAGAGTGGTGAGAACCTCGGTGCGACCGGCGGGTCCGCCGGCTGTCATCACCTGAATTAAATCAAAGTACTTAAAATTGAAGATTGCGTCGAGTGTAGCGGCCAGCAGCAGGGCATACGTGATGTTGGGAAGCGTGACATGTGTAAACGCTTGCACGGCGGTAGCTCCATCAACGGCAGCAGCATCATACTGTTCTTCTGGGATCGACTGCAGCGCTGCCAAGACGATAATTGTAATAAACGGAAACCCCCGCCACAGGTTGGCGAGGAGGACCGCTGGCATTGCAAGGAATGGATTGCCCAAAATGTCCACAAGAGTGGTCAAGAGGCCTAATCGCCTCAATATGTCATTGATGACACCGAATTGGGCGTCATAGAGCCAGCGCCAAGTGATTGCAACGACAACCGAGGAGAGCATCCAGGGGATGGCTGTGACAATTCTAAAGAACTTCCTGCAGGGGACCTCGCAATTTAGGAGCAATGCTATGGGCAAACCAACAACTACGTGAAGAACAACACTGCTAATGGTAAATACCATTGTATTAACGAAGGTGCGTGAGAAGCCGAATTCACCGAATATCTCACCGTAGTTTCGCAGGGTAATGTGACCCGAGAGGTTGCCATCCACCCTGACGCTACTATTGAGAACGGTTAGGATTGGGACGATTAATACTCCGATGAGCATAATGATGGCGGGAGCAACAAACAGCGGTCCGGGACCCAGCCTGAGGCGTCGAGGCGAGGTTCGGGTGAGCGGAGACCTGCGCTGAGGATAGGCCCGAGATGGGAACTCCACTGATGCCATTGCGACCACCTATATAGGTAAATACAGCAAATAGCCCCTGATTCAGCACGCGTAAGCGCACACCGAACAGCCGATCCAGAGGTGAGCACCAGCATAAGGAGAAAACAGGAGCAGTCAACTCTCTCGCGGTCCTGGGTGCCCGCGAATGCTAGCACGATTCCACGTCACACGAGTGGCTCCCGT
>Ga0315279_10007041_pt1 | contig 14010 bp, 10 predicted proteins | sample YL17G06_20_MG_FD_203694 | JGI IMG/M metagenome (GOLD analysis project Ga0315279, IMG submission 203694) | Sediment microbial communities from Yellowstone Lake, YNP, Wyoming, USA - YL17G06_20 | ecosystem: Environmental > Aquatic > Freshwater > Lake > Sediment | place: USA: Wyoming | collected... | reverse complement strand
AACATCCGGTATGCTATCCCACCCCCGCTGCAGGATCGCATGGAGATCATTGAGTTGCCGGGGTACCTTGACTACGACAAGCGGGAGATCGCCGCGCGCCACATCATACCAAAGCAGTTGAAGGCCCACGGCTTGAGTGACAAGGAGATAAAGTTTGAGGATGTAGGTATCGATAGGATCATCCGGGAGTACACGCGTGAGGCGGGTGTCAGGAATCTCGAGCGGGAGATCGCGTCGATCTGCCGTAAAGCCGCAAAAGAGATTGTTCTGCACAAAAGGAAGAACGGGTCATCTGGGAAGCGGAAAACGTACAAGCCCGTTGTCTTGACGGAAGAGAAAATTGAGCGGTATCTCGGTGTGCCGAAGTTCCGCAAGAAAGAGGCAGAGCGCGAGCGGCGGGTTGGGTCGGTCACGGGCCTGGCGTGGACGAGCGTCGGCGGCGACATTTTGAATGTCGACGTGACGATCATGAAGGGCGCGCAGAAGCTGACACTAACAGGACAATTGGGAGAAGTGATGAAGGAATCCGCTCAGGCAGCGTTAAGCTACATTCGCTCGAACGCGAGAACGTTCAAAATTGATCCCGACTTCACCAAAGGGAAAGAGATCCATATCCACCTGCCGGAAGGAGCGATCCCGAAAGACGGTCCATCGGCGGGGATTACCATGGCGATGGCAATCATCTCTGTGGCGAGCAATCGCCCGGCCCGCAATGACGTGGCGATGACCGGCGAGATCACACTTCGCGGCAGCGTTTTGCCCATTGGTGGCCTCAACGAGAAACTCCTTGCTGCACAACGGAGCGGCATCAAAACGGTGATTATCCCGAAAGAGAACCTGAAAGATTTGACAGAGATCCCCGAGAAGGTGAAGGAGGGCCTGAAGATTATTCCAGTTGAGACAATTGAGGAAGCCGTGGGGTATGTGTTTGGCGGGAAGAAGGGGTAGGGGGAATCGGGAGAGCAGGCAGATGAGAGAATCCGGAAGGCAAGGGATAACGAGACCCGCCGCATCACTGGCTGACGCCACTGCTTCTGAATTCTGACAACCAACTTCTCGGTTCTGCTCATTCATTTTGCTTTTTCCGTTTTAATTTCTAATTTGAGCACATATGTCCTACCAGGTTACCGCACGCAAATGGCGGCCGATGGTTTTCGAAGATGTCCTCGGCCAACCCCACATTACCAGCACCCTGCGCAATGCGATTTCCTCAAATCGCCTGGCGCATGCGTACATCTTCAGCGGCGTGCGGGGGATCGGCAAGACTACCACAGCTCGCATCCTGGCCAAGGCGATCAACTGTACCTCTCCGAAAGACAGTAACCCCGATAACGCATGCGATATCTGTCAGGAAATCACCGCCGGACGCAGTCTCGATGTCATCGAAATTGACGGTGCCTCAAACCGCGGCGTTGAAGAAATTCGCAACCTCCGCGACTCTGTGCGTTACCCGCCAACGCGCGGTAAGTACAAAGTGTACATTATCGATGAAGTGCACATGTTGACGAAGGAAGCGTTCAATGCGCTTCTCAAGACGCTGGAAGAGCCGCCGGCGCATGTGATTTTCATCTTCGCGACAACCGAAGTTCACAAAATCCCGATGACTATCCTGTCCCGCTGTCAGCGGTTTGACTTCCGGAGGATTTCCATCGACGAGATCATAGGCAACCTTCAGACAATCTCCCGTGAAGAGGGGGTGACCATTGACGACGAGGCGTTGGTGATAATCGCGAAGAAGGCCGACGGATCGCTTCGCGACGCACAGAGCATCTTCGACCAGATCCGTTCATTCTGCGGGAACGAGATCAACGCCAGGGACGTGCTGAAGGTATTGAACGCCGTTGATCAAGAAATATATTTCCGCGTATCAGACCTGATTAAAGGACACAATGTGCGAGGGGGCATTGAGCTTGTAGATGAAATTGTTCGCAGCGGTTATGATCTGCGAGAATTTCTCGGCGGCTTGGTAGAGCATTTGCGTAACCTCTTGGTTGTGCTTACAACAGGGTCGACAGAGCTTGTTGAGACCTCGGAGCCGTATCGGAAGCGCTATCTGGAAGAGTCCAAGAACTTCCGTGAAAACGATATTTTACGCCTTATCAAGCTAACCAACGAACTGGAGCAATCCATTCGCTGGTCCCCACAGCCGCGCTTCAAGCTTGAGGCCGGCCTCCTACAGATGATCAAGATGGAGAGCTCGGTGCAGATTGACGCCCTGCTCCGCCGGATTGACGATCTGAAAAAAAAACTTAGCTCAGAAGGGAGCAACGGAGAGGGGCGCGGAGCGAGCCCCCGACCAGCCGAAGCCAAAGACGCGACCGAGATAAAAATCGTTGGGCAAGTAAGCGCCGGCAGACTAAGAAGCGCCCCGGCTTTTTCACCAGAGTCACACTCTCAGCAACCCAATCCTGCATCAAACCGCGGTTTTGTAGCGGCCACAAGTTCCGTGGCTGCCCTCCGGGAGTCTCCACAGCCATACCAGGCAACCGGGTCATTAGCCCCGGAATCGAGCGGTTCTATCGAGGGAATGCGGAAAATTACAGCCGAAGAAGCGTACACGCAGTGGCAACAATGGGTGGGCGAAGTGCGGAAAACGAAAATCGGGGTTGGTACCATCCTTGGCGAGAGCCGGATTCTTGATGTGATGGATGGCGCGTTGCGCATTGGCTGTCCGGACGATTATCACCTCTCCTCTCTCAAGCGGCACAAAGAGTTTCTTGTGGAATCCTTCCAGAAGGTCACAGGAATAGCGCTCCGCATTGAGCCCGTTCTACACACCTCACTGGGAAGTGGCCGCCAAACCCCGCCAACGTCGGCAAATAGCCAGTCTGCAACCAGTTCTTCCCTTCAGCATTCTCACAAACCTAGCAACGGGAACGGAGAGGACCATCCTGTTATCCTTGCCTTAAAGCGCGAGCTTGGAGCAGAACAGATCGAGTAGGTGCAACCAGCAGTCGGCAAGGCCCCCCAAGATCCATGTCGTTCACCCCACAACCGAAAGAACCGGTTCCGGTGTCTAGAATGAAAACTTCCGTACGAGGAGGATGGCTCGTTGCCTTACTGCTCCTTGCCGGTTGTGGTACGAGCAAAGAGCTCAGCGTTGAACCGCGTAACGGCGCACGATTTGTTATTATTTATCAACCATCACACCAAAGCGACACAGGCGAAGATTTCAACGAAGCACTGGTGTGCAATAGTATCGTTGAGGCTGCAGTGGCAGCGTCAACCGGCGTCGTGATGGTTCACAAGGTGTGGAGCTACAACACGGAGGGAATTCACCATGCCCGCCAGGGGAGCAACACGAAGATCGACCACACCTCCGCAGTGGATTCGCTCGGCAGAATCTCTGGCTATGCGTACGAACTCAGAGAGTCAAACAAATTCTTGCCCAACGTCTTCATCGCCGTTCACAACAACGGTGCAACAAACCGGCACGCGTGCTGGGGATTCGTGCACGAAGGGGATCAGTACGAGGAGCAAAATAGGGAACTAGCCAAAGAGTTCGTAGACGAAATTTGTCGTGTGACCGGACTGGAAAATGCGGGAGTGCTCGGCGACAGCTCCCCAAATCGCAACGACTATCGGTGTAAGAATACAGGCAGGCTGTCTTTCTATAGCCTGGATGAAAACGTGAACACCGCGCCTATCCGGGTGCTGCTCGAAATTGGGGACAACAAAGTAAGTTACAATTTTCTGGTGAATCCTAAGAACCAAAGAGAGATAGGCGAGGTAATACAGAGAGTCGTTGAGCGGAGGTTCAGACGGGCAGGGAAATAGACGCACCGCTATTCTGAGACACTTCCCGTCTCACTTTGAGCAGCAGAGCGGCGAGAAGGCCTTCTCAATTAACACCCACAACGCGCTCTAGTGAGTGCGCTCCCGATGCCGGCCTTGACCTTGGACTGCAAAATGTTTAGTATACGTGAGAGAGCTTCACAAAAGAATTTGAGCCCCAGCTAGAAAGCCCGATCATCATGGTACAGCAGGGACGCAGCATCCCAGAACTTCCCGCGGTTAAAGAGTTCTTCCGCATCGGAGAGATGATCCTTCGCGAAGGCGACCCCAGCGATGGGTGGTACATATTACACTCGGGGAGGGTTGGCGTCTACAAGAGGGACTTCACCGTGGCGGAGATCTCAAAGCCCGGGACCGTCATCGGTGAGTTGGGCTTCCTTCTCAAGATTCCGCGAACGGCGACGCTCATAGCTCAAGAACCGACCCTGCTGCTTCACGTCAAGATCACGGTCGACGACCTGCTTGCCAAGTATCCCGAGATGGCCAAGCAGATGCTGATGAACCTCGCGGAGCGCCTCGTGAAAACGACCGAGGATTGGAGGGAATCGGTCGAGAAGACCGAGATGGCTTAAGAAGTATAGCAATCCTTTCTTGCCTTTCCGCTCGAAGTCACTCCAAGAAATATCAGAATGTCGAAGCGTTGCCCCGAGAAGCTCGCGTGCCCGATCTCTGAACAAAATTGCTATCCTCGAGAAGAACACTCGGGGCGCACAACAGCATATTAGGACGACAAGGGCTATTTATGCACCTGGCGGTTGTTCAAACAAAGCCGGTTTTCGGAGAGGTGGAGACAAATGTGCGAGCGGCGGTGGAGCTGATGCAGAGCGCGCCTGCCGATCTGTATGTTTTGCCGGAGCTCTTCAACACCGGCTACAATTTCATTGACCTCGATGAGGCAGAAGGGTTGGCGGAGAGCTCCACAGGCCCCACGTACACTGCCATCAGCCGATTCGCGCAGCAAAATTCCTGCTATGTGGTTTACGGCTTTGCCGAGAAGGCAAACCAGCTTTACAACTCAGCTGCGCTCCTCGGGCCCTCGGGCCTCATCGGACTTTATCGTAAAGTCCATCTCTTCGATCGGGAGAATCTGCTCTTCAAACCCGGTGATCTTGGCTTTCCCGTCTTTGATCTTCCCTTTGGCAAGGTGGGCCTGATGATCTGTTTCGACTGGATCTATCCGGAAGCGGCACGCACGTTGGCGCTGAAGGGAGCACAACTTATTGCCCATCCCTCAAATCTTGTCCTACCGTATTGCCCCGACGCAATGGTCACGCGCTCGCTAGAGAACCGCGTCTTTGCCGCTACTGCCGACAGGGTTGGACGCGAAACCCGGGGTGGGTTTGATCTTTGTTTCATTGGAGAAAGCGAGATCGTGTCGCCACGCGGCGAGATTCTCGGTCGACTGAGAACAGATGAAGTTGGCGTGATCGTCGTTGGTGTGGACCTTCATGAAGCGATCAACAAGAAGGTTAACAACCACAACGACCTGTTGGTCAAGAGAAGAACCGATCAGTATGCCCTGTAGGTGAGAGCAATGAAAAACCCGACGAGTGTCTTCACCTATCGGGTCTATGAACGAGGGAGACCCAACGGGCTTCAAGAGCCGGTTAGGTCTTCATCATCAGAACCTACTCCTCCAGCGTAAATCCAACCTTGATTGTCACCTGCCACTGCGAGACCCGGCCGTTCTCAAGGGAGCCGCGCGTTTCAAGCACCCCCATCCAGCGCATGTTTCGCACGGTTTTCGCTGCTCGAGCGATGGCACCCTGAATGGCGTCTTCTATGGAGGTGTTTGATGTACCTGTCAGTTGAATATGCTTGTAGACGTTACTCGGCATAGGCAACATCCTTTTGACGTTTGTGAGACCGTAGACCCGCTGCGGTCCGAGGGGCAGGACGGAACAGGATTGTACCTACGTTACCTTGACAATCCAATCATCAGGTTTGAACTTTGTGATCTCAATTTCCGGCACAATCGTTCTGGGCATGAGGTTGGCATCCTCGACGACCCGAAGGTGGGTTGGTGCAACATCCTCTGAACATTCATCACAATGGAGAGGCAGTGCATTGGCCAGGCCGTCGGATTTCATATCGTGTGACCAGTTGATGAGGTCATCTCTGGTGATGACGCGGAAATCAGCTCGTTCGAGAAAATGACCGCAGCGATTGTGGCGGGCCGAGTAGAGTACGAAGAAATGCGACTCTTGTGGCGCATTCATATTACAACCTCCTTCTTCTCCAATACCACGATGACACTAAGGATTTTTGAGACTAAAATCAAGATCGAAGCCGAGGAGGCACAGCCGCGCTGTTCAACAACGGTTGCACCTTGACAATCAACCGCTTTTCCCTTACTTTAGTCCACGAAAGGGTCATCGTTTATCGACAATTGTTAGAGCTTGTTCAGCAGCATTTATGTAGCATGGAATTCAGCTCTGACATTGTCCACGCACCGAATTCGGCTTGAGGTGTTAGAGCGGATTCGGTTTTTTCGTTTTGAGGTTACCGGATGGTGGCACGGGGGAGAAATTGCATGCGAATCATCAGGATAATTATCGCGTTCTGTGCAGCGCTCGTGTGTTCGGTGGATGCTCAAACCGTCGCGAAGTACGCTGGAGAATTCATGTCCATCGGTGTCGGCGGCCGAGCACTCGGAATGGGAGGTGCACATGTCGCTCTTGCGAACGACGCGACGGCTGGCTACTGGAACCCGGGAGCTCTGGCGCGCATCAACTACCCAGAAGCGATCATCATGCACGATGAGCGGTTTGGAAGCCTCATCAACTACGATTTCGCGAGCGTTGCCATACCGTATGGAGCAGACATCAGCCTCGGCTTGAGCGTTTTGCGGCTTGGCGTTGACGGAATTCCCGATACGCGAAAGGCATGGGTTGACAATAACGGAAACGGTGTCTTCGATAATGTTGACCGATTGGAGTACGATAAGATCACGTATTTCAACGCGGCTGACTGGGCGGTCTATTTCACGTATGCAAAGCGAGCCTCAGCTGACCTTCACTATGGTGCAAACGTGAAGCTCATTCGTCGCGATCTTGCCGAGGAGTCTGCAACCGGCATCGGATTTGATGTTGGAGTTCTCTACTCCCCGCTCGAGAACCTCTATGTTGGTGCCACCGCGCAAGACATTACAACAACATTTGTTGCATGGAGCACCGGTCGCAATGAGTTGATCTCGCCGACGCTCAAGCTGGGCTCAACATACTTCATCGACCTCTTTGGCGGACGCTTTGCCCCGGCGCTTGACTTCGACCTGCGGTTTGAGAACAGACGGTACGCCTCTCTCGCTCATGTGGGTCCCATCAGTATGGACACACACGTCGGACTGGAGTTTGACTACAAGAACACTGTGGCGCTGCGGGTTGGATACAACGACGTGAAGCAGATAACACTCGGGGCGGGCGTGCACCTCAAAAAGCTGGATGTTGACTACTCATTTGCAAAGTTCGGAGGCGACGGCGCGTTGGGAAACACCCACAGGGTCTCACTCCGGTTCGTGTTACAGGATGAACGGTTCGCTCGCGAAGCCCGGAAGGACTAGAGTCAGCCTGTTCGGGAAACAATTCGATGATTTGCAACTAAGCCCAGCGCAATTCTCCCCCTCACCTTACCCGCCCAAAGCAACACTCCAGCTTCAGACCCGAACGCCGGGCGCTCCGACCCCATGGGAGATCACAATAAGCGCTAAGAGATTTGTGAGGCAGACGACCCGGCGGAGTGAGAGAAACGAGTGCATCGAGAGAAATACAAAAGCCGGAAATGGTCAATTCCCGGCTTTCGGCTGATCCTTCCAACGCGACCTTCAAACGACGGTCACTTTGTTGTCATGACGAAGACACCATTCCATTCCGCGGGTGGTGGGTTGAGCTGATACAGGCCTGCTCGCTGCTCATAGATTTCCGCTACCCGGCATGCCGGGTCAAGCTGCTTCGCCTGCTGGAAATACGCTATAGCCTCATCCCAGCTGCGGGCGCGATAGAGCTTGAGTCCCTCATGATACAGTTCAAGCGATTGCTTCTGATTGTCGGTCGTTGGCATGTTCGCGGGTCCGAGAAGCTCCCACACGCGAATCGGCTCGGTCTTTCCTTTCACCTGTATGAGATCGAGCTCGCGAACGGCAACATCGCTCTTGATTTCCTGGTAGGTGAAGTCGCTGATCATGACGTGCGAGCCGTATTGCTTGTTGGCTCCCTCGAGGCGTGATGCTAGGTTAACACTGTCACCAATGACGGTGTAGTCGAAGCGATCCTTACCGCCCATATTTCCTACGATCATGACTCCCGTGTTGACGCCGATGCGCACCTCGAGCGCTGGTTTACCTTCCTTTTTCCATTTTGGCCGTAGCTGTGAAAGACGTTTCTGCATCTCAAGGGACGCGAGGCACGTCCGCAAGGCATGATCCTTCTGTGGAATCGGCGCACCCCAGAAGGCCATGATGGCGTCGCCTTCGTACTTGTCGAGGGTTCCCTCATGTTTCAAGATTATTGCCGTCATCTCATCGAGATACTCGTTCAGTAACTCGACAAGACCCTCCGGCTTGTCCTGGAACTGCTCGGAAATTGTGGTAAAGCTGGCGATATCGGAAAAGAACACCGTGAGCTCGCGCCGATCGCCGCCAAGCTTGGCTTTTTCAGGATTTGCAACCAGCTCGTTCACGACGGCCGAGCTGATGTAGTGGCTGAACACGTTTTTAATGAGAGCCTTCTGCTGCCGCTCCGCAAGGTATTGGTGAACGGCGGCACCGAGGTATGCAAAGACAACAGCCAGACTGGGATAGACGATGTTGAGTCGCGTGTTGCTGTTGGTGAACGAGAGCACGGCGAACTCGAAGATGCCGGAGATCAAAACGGCAGCGACAATTACTCCACCAACTTCCAACAGAGCGGCATACCTGACCTTTATCTGTCGAATTGCGAGAAAAACGAGGAACGACGCTATAGAAAGCAACATAACCAAGGTGTCCTCGGCCGATGGATCCGCCCTGACAATAAAATTGCCATCAAGAATGTTCTGAATGGCTGTGGCATGAATCTCCACACCATTCATTGTGGTTATCTCGCCCGGTTTAAATGGGTCGTAGAGGGGCGTGTTGTGGAAGTCCCGCTCTTCCGGCATTGTTGAGCCGACGAGGACGATCTTGTCTTTGAAGAGACCCATGGTCCCCTCATCAAACAAATTGATCTGGTCTTCGATATCCTTCTCGTCTTTGGTTTGGAATAAGGAATCATCAATAGCCTGTGTGAAGTCGACATAGTGGAATGTATGGTCGGGGCCATAATAATTGAGAAGGAAGGAAATATCGTCAAATCTCGGTATTACGCGGTCGCCAAGGGCAAACGACTTCTCGCGGATTTCAGCGGTGACGTTCGGCCCAAGGTTGGAGTACCGGTTCAGCGCCGCAAAGGCAAACGTGGGCGTGGCATAGTCGCCAATATACATAAGCGGCAGATAGCGGCGAGCAACCTCATCATTGTCTTTTCCTGCAATGCTGACAATTCCAACTCGTCGGTCAGGTTTGTAGAAGACATTGTTGTAGGTGCGCTCTGTAGATCGGAGATAGAACTTCCCAGCTCCAATATCAGACTCGCTCTTGACGGCAAGGATGACGTTATCGTGCTTTTGCAGGATCGCATCGAAGAGAGAATCCTCTTTGCCCACGTTTTCAAAAGTGAGGTCGAGCGCGATAACCCGGGCACCTGCCCGATTCAAATTCTCGACAAGGTGAGCGTAGTACGAGCGGGGGAACGGAAAAGCATCTGGCATTGCCTCAAGATCTTTTTCGGAGATGCCAACAATAACCACGTCTGACCGTTGCTGAAAGTCGGCCCTGTAAGCATCAACCGTGTCGATGCGGTTGTATCGGTTCTGGAAACGGTAGTCGGTGGTGAGATTGTCGACCCGTCGGATGAAGCCTGGGTCCCAAATCGACAAAAGTACAACAAGGGCACCGATTCCCAGCCCGATAGCGATCTTGATGAGAATCGGAAGGAGGGTCTTCTTAAAGGAGGCCATGGTTAGCCTTTCGCAGTTGCTGTCCAGAAACCCGGGAGATACGTATTAAGAACCGCCAAGACGCAAAGGAAAACAATCTCTTCTTCCTCTGTGTTCTTGGCGGTTCAATCAGACAAGCGGCTTTCGACAGAGCTTCTAGAAACTATACCGGAAGATCAGACTGGCGATGTTGTCGTCTTTGAATCCTGAGTTTTGGATAAAGTCGTACTGTGCCAGCAGGGCGAGATTCTGCGTGAATGAGTAATCAACTCCCACCTGGGCAAGCGTACGGTTGAGATCTCCCAGCGAGGTGCTGACGGTTGAAGCAAGCTGCAGTTTGTCACCTAAGAAGCTGTACCGGGCGTTGAACGAAATCGCGGTGATCTTGAATTCTGTTGTAACCAAAGCGGCCAGCGGGAGCGTGCCAAACTGCGAGCTTTCCGTCAAGTTGGTGTTGAAAGACAATGTTGTTTGCAGAGGAATCGTGTAGGTTGTCATCAGCGAGCCTGAAAAACTGTTGTTCTTCTGATCCCGCTTATAGAAGGTATTGTCTGTCTTGTCAGAAAGGCTCGCGCCGAGAGACAGGCTGTGTCGTGCCCCGGCGTTAAAATCATAGTTGAGCTGGACGGAGATCCTGTTGGTTTTGTCGTCTGCCACAAAGAGTCTCTTCAGCGAATCCGTCGGACTTGCGTCGCTCTTCCTCGTGACGATGCCGTAGCCGATCGTGAAGGATGGCAGGTTGACGCCCGGAAACACGGTTAGCGAGCCGTTGATATTGCCAAACTTGGTGGTTGCGACTTTCGTCTCGGCCGTGTTATCCTCTCTCGCCTCGTACGAGATGCTTAGCAACGCTCTGTTTTGGAACATGCGGATGCGATCCGACAGGGCAATCGCTTTGATATCCGACTGAAGGAACTCGTTTCCAAAGGAGAGATATGCGTTTCCACGCTGATAAAATTGTGCACGGATAAAGTTGTTAAAGTAATTTAACGTCAGCGTTCCTTCGTACGCGACGCCGGGCAAGCCGGTGCCGACCGGATTCAACGGGAAGAGGTTCTCGTTAATGGTGATGAATTTTCCACCGATGTCGGCCAGCTTCTTAATATCCTCTTTTTGCTGGCGACGATCGTCGCGTTCTTGTTGGGTTAGACCGGGATCGTTCGTCCCCGCAATCAGATCATAATCGGCGTCGGTGAAGGAGTCTTTTGTAATGTCCTTGTTGGTGAGGCTCAGAGACGCCTGACCCTCCAGTCTGAAGCGCTGATTATCGAAAGCAACCAGGACATCGGACCCAAGCACCAGGTTTTCTTGTGGAAACACGCCGTAGCGGATCGATCCCTTGTCATCCCTTGACTTCATATACGTGAAGCCCAGCTGGAAATTCTCTCCCGAACCGAAGCTGGGTCGTACGGCGAGAAAGCTTCGTGAGAACGTGCCCGGCGTGAAGAAGGAGTATGTGAGGCCGGACTTGAGGCTCGTGTTCAAGGGGCGAGCAGCCGCGGCCGAGGCATCTGCATATGTGACGGTGCTGTCGCGCAGAAGCCCCCCATCGATGCTGCGCACAGTTTCGCCAAACGACACGTCGACGTTGAAGAACTTCAGAAAGAGGTTTGCCGTGACACCGCGGACGCGCTTGCCGCTGACAATGTAACTTGGGAACTTCGGGAACGCATCACCCACCTGTATCTTGAAGAAGTCAAGATCGCCATAGGCCAGAAACCTGTTCTGGGGCTGTCGGTCAGACTTCTCCTCGTTGGTCATGAAGATGTTCGAGCCAAAGGTGAGTGCTCGAAACATACCGTTCGCGCGCAGCTGCCCGCGGAGAAACGTATTCTTCGTCGCACCAACATCCTCATTGCGAGCCTCCAGTGTTCCATCCACACCCACGCGGAAACGCGACTCCTCGGCGGCGAGCGCTGTCGCGGTGGAGAGATTGAAGTTTGACTCCATGGTATGATACAGCGCGCCCTTTGTATCGTAGAGCTCGATGCGTAAGAATTGAACGCCGAGATTGAGTTGTCGGGGGAAATTCGCAGCAGAATACAGAAGCACATCGTCCGAGAAAATGGCCTGCGCCGTCACGTCGACGCCGTTGAGATATAACTTTGTTGCTCTGCGGTTTACCGCATCGGACGAGTAGTACAGCGACACAGCGATAACGAGATCTTCAGCGGCAACTGTCTCACCCTGCTCCGGGCTGAGAAGGCGAACTTCAAGGTTTTTTGGATCAACGGGCCTGATTGTTGCTTTCAAGGGAGAAGTCTCCGCGTTCTGGAGCGGATATGTTTCGGTCTTTCCACCACCCAGCTCAACGAGAACATAGTACTCAATGTACGGGGGCAGAACATATTGAGCTGAGAGGGTCAGCGTTGCAGCGTTCCCCGCCAGGAGCATTTCCTGTTCCTTGTACTCTGTTTCGCCAAAGCTCCGGTATTTGAACACAACGCGTTCGACCCGGCCGCTTGGTGTAAACTCCACACTCACCGGGAGCGGCTGACCCTGGCTTACCATAGGGACATTCACGCGCACAACGATCGAGCTCACTTGAGCCTGAGCCGCGGTGCTCGCGAGAACGAACAAGCCGAGGGATGTTATGAGAAAGAGTAGAGAACGATTCATGGCATTCTCCCTTGATTATGTGAGTTCGATTAAGGAAAAATCGTTGTGAAAGTTCGATCGGATCAATAAAAAACGGCAGGTCGTAAACCCCTGCCGTCAATGTATGAAAAGCAACCATGAGAAGCAACAACCGACTTAGCGGTTATCAACGCTCCTCTACTTATTATTATTCCTCGTAAGAAATCTCCAAGAACCGCGCAGTCCCACTTGGATCCGTTACAGGTATCCTCAAACGCACAATTCGCGCCGTAATGGGAAGAGCATAAGCATGCGCTTGCGGATCAGTCTCGGGGAACGTGTACGTGGTGCCGTCCAAACCCTGCATCGAAAAGTAGAACTCAAAGGTACGAGTTGCGCCGGATTGAATGTCCGAACCGGGGATAGTGCCCGACACGTTCGCGCCGTTGACCGACATCGTAAGTTGCTTGAATGACGGATCCCCTTGAATTCTATAGAAGAGGGTCGCTCCTGTGATGTCAACCGGTGGGTTGACGAGAACAACCCGCATACTGGCGGGTTGGCCAGATCGCAGGGCGCCGGTCGGTGTGCTGAGGCTGAATCGGTTTGGCGTACCAGGCTGCACGGCGGTCGTATCGCTCCCCGCCCCACCGTCACCACCCTGGTTAAGATTGGAGTTCGGGTCATTGTTGTTGAGCTCACCCTGTGTTGCACCCCGCCTCGAACACTGCCCAGAGGTATCCGTTCGACCAGTCTGTCCTGAGCCAACGGTTGTCTCACAGTTCGACTGAGTGTTCCTGAAGATCGCTTCTCCGACGATGATCGTTAGGTCGGCTTCACCCTCACCGGGCTCGAATCCTGTACCGCCCGTGGTTCCGCGAATCGAAGCGACTGAAATCGGGGAGCTGAACCGGAACTGTTCGGTCTGCTGCTTTTTGATATCAAATACCGCACGCCCGCGTTCGATGTAGACATCGCGACTCAGGATTCTCTTTCCTTCAACCTCTCCCTGAACCGTCAGAAGCGACTTTGCGCGGACCGTGACCTTCGATTCATCGGAGAACTTTATGATCGCGAGAGAATTCTCCAGGGTTCGCACTTCATGTCCAGCCTTGAGCTGATCAAGCGTGACGGCCTTGACCCAGCCTTGCGTTGAACCCGTTCGCCGCTCGGCGTTATTCTTCACTTTGATGATGTACGCCGAAATAGATTTCTTATCCTGCTGAAAGTTCCAAGCGGTGGCGAGGAGAAGCGCCGCGATGGCGACAAGGACGACGAGAATAAACGATCTATGTTTCATTGGAACGATCCTCCGTCAAAAGGTTATTCTGACACAATCTGAGCGTTAAGGCGGACATTCCGTCGCGCCAGATCATTGAGGAGGGCAAGAACTTGAGAGATATCGATCGTTCGGAACGGGCCGTCTCCCTCCTGGATTCGAACCGGGTTAGAATTGGAATATGCAAGCATGTATCCAGAACTGGTCAAATTGGTGAATGTCGAGCCAACCGGGTCCGGAGCACCACTCAGCGCGTTCACCAAATTTGAGAAATTCGGATCATTGGACACAATCGTAAATGACCATACTGGGCTGCGGCGTGTTTCGGTTGATCCGCCGCCCGTTGAGGC
>Ga0315279_10007040_pt1 | contig 14011 bp, 13 predicted proteins | sample YL17G06_20_MG_FD_203694 | JGI IMG/M metagenome (GOLD analysis project Ga0315279, IMG submission 203694) | Sediment microbial communities from Yellowstone Lake, YNP, Wyoming, USA - YL17G06_20 | ecosystem: Environmental > Aquatic > Freshwater > Lake > Sediment | place: USA: Wyoming | collected... | reverse complement strand
GACTGCAAAGCTGCTCGACTCCGTGATGCGGGGATACCCAATCGGCATAGTACTTCTCTGGGAGACCTATAATGATATCCAGTACCGAACCTTTGAACGAGATTTCAGGGCGGGAAACGCCTACACATACCACGAGAATCCGAAGCATCACCGACTCAGGCTCGTGCTCGACGGGCAGCAGCGACTCCAGTCACTTTATGTTGCGCTTTACGGAACTCGGGAGGGGAAGCGTCTCTACTTTGACGCCCTGAGTGGCAAGGAGTCGGATGACGTGGCGGAGGACAGGTTTCGGTTTGACTTTTTCGATTCCGTCCCTGCCGCTGACCTGACCCCGATCACTAGTGGGTCAGAGCCACGGGGAAACGAAGCCCCACAGAGGCGCTTCTATCAGGTAGACGAGCTCTTCATGCTCGACGCGCATGAGAAGATCGATCTCGTCGAGCGTCTGTGTCGAGAACTCTCTCTTTCCAGCGAAGACAGGGTACGGCTGAGCGTGAACCTGGCGACTTTGGGTGACGTCCTCTCAAGGGACGAGAACATCATGAAGGTCTCCGTAATCGATGAGCAGTTGCCGCCCGAGAGCCGCGCGCGCAAGTCGGAGGCGGACGTTCTGGAGATATTCGTCCGCATCAACCGAGAGGGCACGCCCCTTAGTCGGTCTGACCTGATCTTCAGCATGCTCAAGCTGAACTGGCGGGAAGCCGCTGTGGCTCTGCCCGACTTCTTGAGAAGTGTCAATGAAGGGAATTCGTTTGATCTCGACACCGACTTCGTGATCCAGAGCCTCTTCGCAGTTTCGGATCTCGGCACCAAACTCGACCTGAACCTCTTGAGGAAGAAGAGTAACGTTCAGAGACTGAGGACAAACTTCGATCAGTGCTGCGAGGCTATTCGGGCGACAGTCGACTTCGTGCAAGCCGCATGTTGGTGCCAGAGCAGCAGCCTTCTGGGCGGCTCCTCCACACTGATCCCCTTTGTCTATTATCTGTTTTATGCGAAGAACCACGAAGTGCCGAATGATCAGGTTGTCAACGTGAGGAAGGCCCTATACCTGTTCGGGTTCGCGAGGCCGTTCTCCCGCTGGGGTGAGAGCAGGCTGGGGAGCTTCATCCGGAACGAGTTGCGTCCGCTGGTAAGCAAAGGTGCCAGCGGTTTCCCCTTCGAGCGTGCTGTGGCGTGGGTCAAGTACTGGGAGCGCATCGAAAGATACGACGCCCTCCTGCAGGCCAACCATCTCCTCACGCTACATCTGGTGCAGGGGCTGCGGGGCGCGAAGGTTCTTTACGACCGAAACGCACCACAGATAGACCACATATTCCCGCGATCCGAGCTGCGCAAGAAGAAGCTGGACGAGTCACAGATCAATCATTTCGCCAACTTCTGGATTCTCGCGAAGGGCAAGAACCAGAACAAAAGCAACCGCCATCCGGCCGACTACTTCAAGGATGTGGGTGACGGCGTGCTGGCCCAGGCACTCATAGACAGGACGATGCTCGATTACCGCCGATATACAACGTTCTTGAAGGCCAGAACGGACAAGATCGTTGAAAGGGTGAAGGAGCGCCTCGAGCTCACTGAGGAAGATCTTAGCTCGTAGTTCTCCGTGGCCCTTCTGCGGGCTTAGATCTGGACGTTGCTCGCTGGATCAGTAGGCGTCAAGCGGCTTCACTAGGTCAACGCCTAGTCACGAGTGTGTACTATGACCTAGTCGTGCCGCCACAGTGCACAACATAGTCAAAAGTGCTTTGTGCAGGAAGACTGACATGCCAATGGACACTTCGCCAGAGCCAGAGTATTCATTCAGGTCCCTAGCCTCCTTGTTCATGGGTGACGAAGGCGTAGCGCGGTACTCGGACCTGCCCCACGCGATATAGGTGCTCAAGCAGGCCGGGCTATCCGGGCAGCACGATAGCATCGTGGCCCTCGGCCGCCAGCTGTGACTGCGAGCCCACACATGAATCGCACCACGATCCGTCCTCTCACCAAGACGCGCTTCGGAGCCGGTCTGCAGTGCCACAAGCGACTCTATCTAGAGAGCTACTCGCCGAAGTTGGCGGACCCTTTAGATGCGGCTCAGAAGGCGCTCTTCGAGACAGGCACAGCCCTCGGGCGGCTGGCCCAGGAACGCTTTCCGGGCGGCCACCTGATAAGCGACCCCCCCTTCCAGCACGCTCAAGCCGTGGCGGCGACCCAGAGAACGCTGGGGGACGGATCTGTGCAGGCTGTCTACGAAGGGGCGTTCACCTTCGACGACGTGAGGATCAGGGTAGACATCCTCAGCCGGGCCGATGGTGGTTCGTTCGATCTCGTGGAAGTCAAGTCGAGCACCAGTGTCAAGGCCGAGCACGTTCCGGACGTGGCTATCCAGCTGTACGTGCTGCAGGGGTGCGGCATCCGCGTTCGTGATGTGTTCCTGATGCATATCGACAACAACTATGTGTATGAGGGCGGCCCTTACGACCTAGGTCTCCTTTTCCGGCTTGAGAGCACCACTCGTGAGGCAAGGGAGTTCGTGCGCTCGGGTGTGCGCGAGGCGTTGGCTGAAATGCGTGGCGTGCTACGGCGACATGATGCTCCCGAGGTCGAGATCGGCCGCCAGTGCACGAGCCCGTACCGGTGCGCATTCCATGGATACTGCCGCCAGGGGGGTCCCGAGCATCATATCGAGCAGATTCCGTGGGCTAGGGCTCCTCTGCTGGAGAGCCTGTCGCGGGCCGGAATTCGGGACATCCGTGACATTCCGGCGGGCTTCCAGGGCCTGTCTGTGGTACAGCAAAGAGTCCGCGACTCGGTTGTGACCGGGCAGCCCTGGCGCAACCCCGAGATCGGTCGTGTACTCCGCAGGGCGGCGCAACCCCTGCACTTTCTGGACTTTGAGACGTTCAATCCTGCGCTGCCCCTCTATCCGGGAACCCGTCCCTATCAGGTCATCCCTTTCGAGTGGTCACTTCATGTTCGGGATTCGGCTGGGAACCTTCGGCATCACCTGTTCGTGCACGACGGCAACGGCGATCCGCGGGAGCCTTTCTCCGCCAGTCTGCTTGAGCACATGGGACCGGAGGGCAGTATCGTCGTCTACTCTGGATATGAACGGAGGATCTTGACGCAGCTGGCATCCGAATTGCCTCAGTTCTCCGACCGCCTCTCGCCCCTCTGCGACCGCATGCTGGATCTCTTGCAGGTGCTCAGAGAGTTCTACTACCACCCGCAGTTCCACGGGAACTACTCGATGAAGTCTGTCCTGCCCGTCCTGGCCTCGGATCTGGGCTACGATGACCTAGAGATCCAGGACGGCACTCAGGCATCGGCGGCGTTTGCGAAGATGATCCTGGACGAAACTCCACACTGGCAGAGACAGCGGCTGCGAGAGGCACTGCATGCCTACTGCGGGCGTGACACTGAAGCGATGGTGCGGGTCTTCGATGCGCTTGGATGAGGGCGACCGCTTCTCGCCTTGCGACTCCAGCGCGGCCAGAATCGGGCTGAGAAGGGCTACGTCGCCCGTTCTCAATGACGAACCTCTGGCGAGGGACGACGGCTAACCCACCGGCTATTGACTCAAGGGCCAGTCGGCGAAAGCTACTCCATGTAACGTGCTGCCTCCAATCTTCGCTATCGGCCCTTGGCCGCCAGCCGTGCCGGCCTCCCCGACGCCGTTGCGGCAACATTCGGCCCTGTGTGCCTGCTACAGGAGCCGGCAGCACCGGAGGCCCCCGGGCTCCGGGTGAGGTTGCGCGCGCTTCCCGACCGGCGAACGTCGGAGATCCTCCATTGTGGGACGTTGTCGCGCTCAGTGCGATCTGCTTCGAGTCCGCGGGTTGCTACAAGAAGGGCAAAGTTAGTTGTTGCGGGTCCTCACGATGTCTACCAGAAGTCAGAGCCCTGGACTGGTTCAACTTTCGGAGAGTATTGCGACGGGCCAGCAGTGCGCGGGCGAAGCCGATCATTGTCCTCACGTGCCCAGCGTAGACCATCAACCTTCCATCATCGACGTTGATGAGGCCGCATCCGGCTTCGTCGGCGGCTTCGAGTAAGTCCGGCACACGCGCGGGCCGAGCACGGAAGATCACTACGGGGAACTCCTCCGAGTGCCCCTTCTCGCCGTTGCAGCTATAAAGGGGCACGCAGTGGGCAGCAGACAGAGCCAGGACAGCGGACGCTACACCGAGATCCAAGTAGAAGAGCTCCGCTGCTTCCTGGTCAGTGAACCCCTCTTCCGCAACGCCCTCACCCCTGTCGAAACGCTCGAGGATTCTCTGTTCTAGGGGAATTGCATCTTGCACCTGCCTCCAGGAGCAGCCGCGGAGGTCCACGTACGACCGATTTATGCCTTCTCCGTCTTCCCCCGACGCTATTTCACGGCTGGGCCACCGCATGGCCTGGAGGTCAACGGAACGTTCCACCTGAAGTCGTTCCTCTTCGCTCATCGTGTCGCCGCCTGGTCGCGTACTAATCCGCTCAGCAACCCCCCATGTTGCGCCAGCACGCATCTCTACCAGCGTGGGTATGGAGATAGCTGTCGGAGGAGTACACCGAATGCGCGTTCCGTGCCAGGACGGGGTTAGGCCAACTACCCGGTGTCCGGATGCCGGTGGTCCGTCGCAGCGCACTGGGCAGGAAGCCCCATCTCACGAGCTGCTGCTGCGTCGCACTGCAGTCAGCTGCTTACTGCGAAGACATCTTCATCTACCTGTTCGAACAGCTCTGCGTGTCCTAGGAGGGTGTTGTAGATGGCCCACTTCGATCCTCGTACCTCAGGGTGTTCCTTGCTGACGATGTCGGACAGTACCTCCCAGTGAAGGGGTCTACCGTGGGCCTTCATGATTCGGTGAACAGCTTCGGCTGGGGCGTCTGTGCATCCGAGTCCCCGCATCGAGACCCGTGGTTCCTGGCGCGCCATGCGTTCCAGGCCCTCCATTATCCCCGGTATGAGTTCGGAATTGAACGCCACCGTTCGCCCAGGCCTGTAGTGTCCTTCAGATGCGTCCTTGTACCATATCTGTAGGCGCGTTACGTCATAGCCCTCGTACGGGCCTCTCGAGATTCTGATCACCTGCCGGACGTTCTTCCTTATTTGGAAATAGTCCATGGCTCCGACCCCCACGTGCGCAGCGGTTAAGGGCCCAGGGACCCCTCCAATGCGCGAGTCCGCGGATCATTCTTTCGACTCACGCTGCAGTTCCGCTCGCGCTTCCTCCGCAAGCATAACTGCCAAATCCTCGTCGATCTTAAGTCCGTGTTTGGACGCCAGGGCATAGTCGGCCTCGGATAACAGAGCGTCAAAAACCTTCATCAAGAGACGCGGAGTCGCTCCACCATCAGAGCACAGCCGTCGTACTACCGCCTGGATTACTTCGGGTGTGAATGGGAAATAGGCCGTGGGACTACCTGGTGTTCTGAAGGCGCTGAGGAGATCGTTGACGAACTCGAACGCTGCGTCTTCGGAAAGCAAGTCTAGTCGGAGAGTCCTGTAGTCCGCGATCGTCTGAAGCTCCGGGCTGAGAAGGTGTCTGACATACCGTTCTTCGCCGGTTCCGAACGACAGGATAAGTGTCAGATGGTTGGGGTTAAGGTTGAACCAAGTTCTGAGGCCCGCGCTGATCTCAAGTCCTATCGCGGGCCTGAAGCTGCCGATCCTTTGGCACTCATCCAGCATCACCAGGACGCGACGATCGCTAAGCGAGTTGACGATACGAACCAGACCAGCCAGAAGGGTCACCGCGTCGTCACTAGTTCGCAGTTGGCGTGTGACACCGATGGTGTCCAGCTGGCGCCTGGTGAGGCCGCGGGCACCCTGAAGCCACGCGGCAGCGATATCCTTCTGCAGTTCGGAACCGTCTGCAAGGATGTGTAGCGCCGTTACGGCATCCGGGACGGATGGAAACAGTTCCCTTGCGGTCTGGCTTCTGTCCGCACGACCGCCCTTCCGGGCGAACAAGGCTGCGATCGCCTTTAGATCCACCGCCGATGCGATTGCCTGATAGACTTGAAGGAAGCTGCGCACGTACATCGGCACCAATAGATAGACCGGAAGAAACGATGTCTCGCCTTGTGCGAGGCACCGGGCCTGGATGTGCCGGAGCGTATGAGTCTTCCCAGCCCCAAGGTTGGCCCACATCAGATGAACAGTGCTTCGTTCGACACGGGACCAGCGCCAGAGCAGCCGGTCCACGGTGTTCTTCAGTTCAGCACGGTCCGCCCAAATGGAGGCGAACGTCTCATCCGGGAGCATTTGAAAGGGCCAAGCCGACAAGTGAAGATGTGACCAGTCGGGCATCGTAGTGCTAGCTAACGTCTAGTCATGCCTAGACCCTCAGTGGATCGGAGGCCGCTCAATTCGGTGATTCGTTGAGTATGTGTAGTAGTGGGCCGCCTTGGTTGTCGCCTGGTCTAGAAAGAAAGTGTGCTCGGCACCGCACTCATCGCAGACCACGTAGCTCAGCAGCCCGTCCAGCGCAAGCAGTTCTTCCCCCCAATCCCACAAGCAGGTCTCACCTCTCGACACCTGTTTGGAACACCGGGCTGTCTCGATTCTCCCCATCGGCGACGGGCCCATCAGAACCTTCAGGTCGTATTGGATGGTCCCGCCGGCAAAGTTGATTTGCTCGACGCGCACAAGGGGAAGGTTCAGGAATGGAAGAGACTTCAGAGAGTCGTGAATCTCAGACACGTGCCTGCGGTACAGTCCCTCATACACTCCTTCTGGCCTTGCGGAGCCGTGACCGCGTTCGCGGTTCCGGAGATTCACGAACTCGGACAGCAAGAGTCTGTTTGCGGGCGTAGGCTTGCCACTCGATCGAAAGAGCCCAGTGGTCACATGTTCAGCGAATTCGGACCTCGAGGCACGCAGTGATTCACTTGATTCCGCGACGAGGCCCGCCCAGGAGCCGAGAGAAATGGGCGCGCCCATAAGGCGCAGAGGTATAGGTGGCGAGGCGCCATCGCAAAGTACAGCCAGCACTAAGGCGGCGATGTATCTTACGCTCGTTTCGCCAACATCCAGCAGACTGAAGAATTTCTCATGATAGTGAGCTGCGGACTGCTCGCGGGCGAGGGATGTCGCAATCGGCTCAGGATACGTCAGTACGAGGTACGGTGCCGCGGGGCCTTCAATGAGCTGCAAGACCGTCTGTTCTAGAGACGTCAGTCGGCGTTCCAGGGCACCAAGTACCTCGGCAGTCTGCTGAGGGTCCAATGACGTCACCTGATAGATCCCGCTGGCTTGCGCATCACGCCTCGAAACCACCGTGAAGCGTAGCCCTCGGGCGCACCGCTAGGAAAAACGTGCGCTCACTGTCGACCGCTGAAACCAGGCACTGGCCAACACTGAGGAGACGAAGTGCCTCGGCCATTGTCTGCTTTCTTGATGCCAGGACAATTGAACTGGGGTCTGCTGACTTCAGATTGGCCAGAACGTAGGCAACATCCTGCCGCACAGTCAATGTGTGCGCCATCAAGGTGTCAACTTGGGCCATGACCCGGCTGTCGATGGCGATAGGTTGCTGTGTACTGATTGCCATCGAAAGGCCGAAGTTCCGGCCCTCCCGTACGAATCTGGTGAGAACATCATTCGCAAGAGAGGCAGCTCGGGCCGGCATAATATTCTGGGCTTCGTCTATCATGACCCAGGTTTTCGGTATGCCAGTTTCACCCGTGTGACCCTTGATGAGGGCATCCTTCGCTGCTTCTGAGGCGGCGCTTCGTTCTTCCAGTAGACGCCGGATGACAAGGAAGGCCACGAGTGACCGAAGATCCTCGGGCACGCGACCAAGCAGCAGGATCGTCAGTGATCCGGGCTTCAGCATCTCTGGAAGACGAGTGCCTTGGAGCGAGAATACGCCGCTTCTATCGAACGCCGCCAGGCGCTGGCGAACAGCCCTCCTGGTCTCGGGAGCAAATTCCAGGGCAAGCGGGGAGTCCCTTTGGATGCAGGCGATCAGGTCTGAGATGGCAAACTTGGGATTGGGGCGTACCATACCGCCTCCGTTCCTCCAGCCAGTAACAGCAACCTTCTCCTGGGCCGCGACGAGCAACTGCCCCATCGGTTCTGTGAGAATGTCGGCGCCAAGGAGCAATCCCCAGTCCTGCGGGCCAAGATCGCTAGGGCGCAGTGTGAACGGCCGCGAGTCGGCCACGGTCGGCTCGCAGCCAGCCACATGCCAGAAGGTCGGGCAGATGGTCATTCCTTTCAGTCCCCAGCTAGTCAGCACTTGACGCTGCTCTTCTGCAACCGGACCTTTGGCGTCATCTAGCGGAATGTGCATCCACTGAAAGATGTTCAGGGTATCTAGGAGTAGCACAGCGTGATCTTGCGGACCAGCACCTATGGTGGCCGCCGAATCCCTCGGACGTGCCACTCCCTCAGCGACGACACCGAGTGTGTGAGTCTTCCCGGAACCGCGCTTGCCAACAATAGCAAGGACATGCTCAGCAGAAATGTCCAGAACCACGTGTCGGCGAGGGCCCAGTTCTGATAGCCGGCCCAGGTCTAGATACTGAGCGCTTCTTGGGTTGCCTACCGTCACGCGGCGGCTTCCCCGGCCAATGGGCGGGCTCACCCTGAAAACCGGCAAGGTCCCTCCCCGCTACCCTTCTGGAAATATCGTTTCTTCGACGATCGATTCTTCGACAAGTTGGTGTCTGTCGAGGTCCAGTCGCCGCCGCCAGGCCTCGATAGCGGCATTGCTCATCCAGGAGATGATCGCCGCTGGCAGCGCTCTTGAGGGATTGTCAGAGATATGCGTTGAAATAGATTTCAGGCCGTCATTGGTGAACGGGAACAGATCAGCCGATGTGTCCAGACTCTCCGCTGCGATGATCCCTTCGGCCTTGCGCTGGTCCACGAGGTAAGCCAGGGTCTGGCGGATGAAGTCTTCGACATCTTCCACCCTTAGGACCAGGCCGTTGAGATCAATGTACCCCTGGGCGAAATCCACGCGGCGCATGATGTCGGGAGCCTCAAAAAACTCTCCGATGTCCTCCATCCCAGCTTCGGCCTGGATGGCGAAGACGAATCCGATGAAGGAGTTCGTGTTTTCAAGGAGTATTCGCACGGCGTGGATGAGCTCTGCCTGCGAGTCAGGATTAGTGACTCGGCGAATCGCCTCCGCCTCATCGACTAGAAAGACGATTCGCTTCCCTGTCCCCTTCACATGCAGGGCACCCAGGTTCAGAAGGCAGTTGACGAAGTCTTGAGGCTCGGCGAGATGCTTCTGCGTCCCAAGCATTTGGGCCTCATCCACCGTAGTCTTCCTGCCCCTCATCCACTCCCAGGACAGCTGCATCTGGCGGCCCCCGAACAGGAGATTTCTAAAGACGTTCGCCTGGGAGCTCCTCAGAGCTTCATCCCCAAACGGAAGGACTCCTGACTGCAGGAATCCTTCCACTTTGTCCACCTCCGACATCGCATCGGCCACGCTTTCTACAGCGAGCCTCGCTCTGTTGAGCCCGATAGCGTCCATTAGGCGCCCGTGGATGCGTTCGTATCTCTCGCGGGAGGTTAAGGGGGCTATGTCCAGGTAGATGGGTTCGGTGGGGTACATCTCCCCAAACTTCGTTGTCAACTGGAACTGGATGTGAGCCAGGGTGTGTGTCTTGCCCGAGCCAAACGAACCAGTAATGAAGAATTTCGGCACACCGCGTGGCTGAACAAAGTCGCTTTCGATCCGCCTGGTGATCCTTTCGGCGAGCTGCTGATCGCCGAAGTAGACCTTGCTGTCCCTCCATGGGTCGATCGAGAACGATTCCCTGTCACGAAGGCAGAAGTACTCTCGCAGGGGAACATTTTCAAAGGCCATGGCGGCTCCTCCCCCTTTTCTTTATCACCCTGGAGTCGGGACGGGTTCTCAGGTAGTTCAGCCCAAACTCAGCGAGCTCCTTCACTATGAAGTCGCCGCCGCTTGCAGATAGCACGAGCAGGCCGATCTCGTACAGGCTTGCGGAGTGCGTGGTCATGTTGGCCGAACCCAAGATCGCAAAGCCGTACGGCTGAGGACCCAGGCAGGCATAGATCTTAGCGTGCAAGTTTGAGTTGTACACGAGCTCAACTAGTGGACATTCCGTCAGTATGTTCACGGCCTCAGCCTGTTCCGCGGTCTCAGGAGGGCGCGTGAAAACATATCCCGGAATCGTGAACCGCCTAAGGTGCGCCGTGAAGCGGGCGAGTGAGTAGGGCCGCCCCTCGAACGTGCTTATCCATGGGGATGCTATCATGACAAGCCGGACGTTTCTTTTCGCCCTAACAAGCCGACTCATGAAGGCACGCTGAACGCCGCACCGGATGATCGCGGCCCTGACCGAACGTACCAGGCCCGTTTCCACTAGCTCGTACACGTCAGGGAATCCACCAGCTTAGAATCTATCCGGAACTGTGCCAGCGGGCCGCGCCTGGTCTGGGTCAAGCGTATCCGTCTTCCATAGGTGCGGGCCGCTTCCACCACGGCAGCTTCCGCGTCAGCGATCTCATAGCCCAGTAGCCCGTCTTTTGTCGCCTGCGCTACGGCCAGGACTCCGGCCTCACGCAGTGAGCAATACCCGAGCCCCGACCGCATCCGGGAATAGGCTGACGCGACTCCGGCAAGGATCTCTGTACCGGAGGCAGGCTTGGGTGACAGCCCGAGCAGCTCCGCCGTAGCCTTGCCGAGACCGCGTTCAATGAATTCCGTCACGGACTCCGACTCGATGAGCCTCCGCAAGAAGGCCCTGCCGCCCTCCGTGACCGCGTACTCATACTTGTTTCTTACAGGCTTGTAGAGAACACCGCAGTCTACGAGCGGCTCAGTCCTGGGAGTCGCAACGGACTCCTTTGGCCCCATGCCCGACCCAGACTGCTCATGGACGGATTTCAGGACATCGCGCATTCGCCGGGCGACCTCTTGCTCCATTCCCGTGGACGGCCGTCTGAGGCGATCGCGCAGGAACTCCTCCAGGGCCGACGCGATTGTCTCACCGAAGTCGGTGCGAGTAAAGCCATCGAAGCGACTCGTCATCTGCCGATACGCAACCCTCAATAGGTCACCGTCGGCGTCGATCAGGGAAAAGAGGAAGAAGAAACGCTCGTCGGACGCCAGCATGAACGGGTTGGAGTCGGGCTCGAAGGCTCTGAACGCCTCCATAGTTGGTGCTAGTTCGAGGAGCGCCTTTGCGCGGTCGGTGGCTGTGTAGTTCTGCCGTCTCAAGAGGCCTAGCTGTACGGCCCACGGCGGCATCTCCACATAAACAGCGTGACGGTACCCTTTGCGTTCCTGATCTCCCGTCATCGCTCCGGAGCGGGCGGGCAGGGCAGGGTCGGAAAGATACAGGTCTTGAACCTGCATGACTGGCGGCCGCGAGGACGCGGCCTCGCGCCCACGGGCGTGGAGGCCTGGATAGCGGTGGTGCAAGTTCTGTTCCGTGACGTAGTCCCTGACCCGCGGGAGGATGTGGTCGGGCACCCTGTGCTTGGCCGTTACGGCTGCCTCGAATCGAGTCGTGAGTCCCTGGAGGGTTGTGCTCCCTAGAGAATCAGCGATGGCGACCAGGATCTTCAAGTACCCCAGCCGCTGCATTGAGCGGCGCGCGTAGTCAACCCACCGGATTCCTCTCGGCTCGCGCCGGATCCTGTCAGGAGCCCTCACCCTCTGTACGGCCTCCTCCCGGGAACGTTCTTCCGATGCCGCAACACTGCTGCAACGGACATTCCGTGCAAAGCGGATTCCGGGGACGGCACAGGGATGCGCCAAGATCAAGCAGCGCCCAGTTCAATTCAGCAGTACTGTGACCTGCCGCGAGCGCAAGCGCGCTTGCGCGATCCCAGAACTCCGGGCTCTTCCGGTTTTCGCTTTTTGAGCCGGTGATGCCAAAAAGACGTGAGAGCACCCTTGCGATGTTCGTGTCCACGCCGACCCTGGGTTCACCGAAGCACACTGCAGCTGCCAGTGCAGCGCTGTACCGGCCAATCCCTGGAAGAAGGGAGAGCTCCTCAGATGTCATGGGCTCGGCTCTCGCTTCAACCAGGGCCCGTCCCAACCGTTTGAGGTGATCGGCGCGCTGCTTACTCAATCCGACTGGTTGGAGGAGCCTGACGAGCTCCGATTTCTGAGCTCGCGCCAGCGCGGCCGACGTCGCGTATCGCCGGAGGAATTCAACGTACACCGGCACGACTGAGGGCGCCGCTGTCTTCTTGAGGAGGATCTCGGCGACGAGGACACGGTAAAGAGCATTGCCTTTGACGCGCCAAGGAAAATTCCTGGCGTGCACCGGGTACCAATTGATGAGGACGGATGCAATTGAAGAAGGGGTTGCTTGAGTGGGGGCGGCGCTACCGGCGGTAGATGCAACGGCTCGCACCCTTGCGTTCGGCTTCGTCGGCGATCTGTTGGTAGTGACTTGGTGGTGGATTGCCGCCCTGACGGAGTGCGCGAGGGCGTGTGCAAGCGGCGGCGGGACCGCGTCAGAGACGAGACGATACTGGTCGCTTAGCGTGCCGCGCAGTTCGTAAGAAGACGGGAATCCTTGAAGCCTCATGGCCTCAAACACGCTAAGTCGGCGCCTCCCCGACGGGTGCACATGAACCTCGCGGTGACCGTAGGCGACTGTCCAGCTTGGTCGATCCCACTCGAGGACCCGAAAGCTTCTGCCTCGTTGATCCCCTGCCTCCAGCGCACGATTGAACTTCTGTGATCTTGGATTCATGCACCAGTGGTTCGGGTGCAATCCCAATTCTGCTGGCTCAACGCCGCGCCCGAAGACCGCCGGCTCCACCAAACCTTCAAGCGCCGAGCGTACGGTTCTCAGAGACCCGTCTCCACCCGGCGGGGGACGGAACCCTTCCACTGCGAACCGGTCTTGATTGAACCCGACGACGAACAGCCGCTTCCGATGTTGCGGAACCCCGAACCGGACGGCGTCGAGCAGGAAGGGCTCCCGGACGGCAAAACCCGCGTCGCCGCACGACTGCAGCAGCTCGGCGAGTGCGTGGAGATGTGGAGGGCGCAGCAAGCCAACGACGTTTTCGAAGACGAAGAAGTCAAGCTGGTACTCATCGTGAAAAGCCTTGAGCAGACGCGTGTACGATCGCAGCAGGTGCGCCCTCGGGTCACCCGCGTTCTTGTGGACATTGCTGGTGGAGAAGGCCTGGCACGGCGGACCTCCGACAATACCAATAGGCCGGTGAGAACCGGCCGTCTTTCTCCAGAGCCCCAGTACGGTCGACGGTCGGGTCTTCGCCAGGTCAACGACACGAGCTACTACACCTCGGTGGCGGCGGTTGTGATTGTAGGTCTGAACGGCGGCAGGATCGTCGTCTAGTGCGAGGAGGGGGAGGAAGCCGACCTCCTCAAACCCGAGATCTAGCCCGCCGGCACCGGAGAACAGGCTAAGCACGGGAATAGCGTTGAGCCTGTCGTCTTTGTCGCCCAATCTTCGTCACCCAGTTGACTTGTCTCCAGTATTTGATCCAGTGGACCTGCTCAGGCGCGCAACTTGCTCTGGGGAATAGGTCGGTGAGCGCTCATGCTGAGCTGGCAGGACATCAAGTTGCGGGCTGTACGACCTCCACGAGTTCTTCCTCGTGGCAGAGGTCCTCGGTTCCGACTGCACTCGGGTTCTCGGGATCCGCCAGGTAGCGGACCAGAATCCAGCGTCCGTCTTCGGTGTTCGCCACAACTTCCACAAAGGCGCCGTCGGACGTTCGAACCCTGTCGCCCGGTCTCAACTGCCAGAGGTCCATTCGCTTTCTCCTTCGGGATTATACTACCCTATCTGCGCAGGCGATGTCGCCCAGCCTGCCTTTGTCATCAATCCTTGGCAGACCCGCCAAGGACGGCCAATCTTCGTTATCCGCCCTAGGGGAAGGTCCTTGACCCGGCGGCCTTGTACAACATAGTCGCAGCTCAACCCCCGATTGTAGCCCTCCTCGATGCCGACATAAGCAGAGGGGCTCGCCATGGAACCCCTCTGCCTCTCCGCACTGGTTGCGAGCAGCCGCTGAAGCGGCCGGCTCTGCCCACCTAGCACCGCTTCCCCAGCTGGC
>Ga0315279_10007039_pt1 | contig 14011 bp, 11 predicted proteins | sample YL17G06_20_MG_FD_203694 | JGI IMG/M metagenome (GOLD analysis project Ga0315279, IMG submission 203694) | Sediment microbial communities from Yellowstone Lake, YNP, Wyoming, USA - YL17G06_20 | ecosystem: Environmental > Aquatic > Freshwater > Lake > Sediment | place: USA: Wyoming | collected... | reverse complement strand
CGCGCGCCATAATACTTGCGTACGCAGAACTACCTGCAGATATCTATTTAGATTTGGCTGTTAACAGTTCAATTAACAAAGGAATCTACGGAAGTAGGCGAGTTGTATCCTCAATCACATTTGTTTGCGAGTTTGATAATCGCATCCGTTTCTTTGTTCTTCGGTCAGAAGGCTCCCTTTCTTTCCGTTGAACTCTTCGGCTTCAACTTGACCATTTTTGTTCTTTGTATCATATTTGGCGTCTTCCTTGACGTAGACCACCTATTGGACTATTTTCTCAACAGGGATTATCCTCATGAGAATCTGGAGTCGCAATTCCTGAAGGGAAGGATGTATGTTGTGTTGCACGGGGTTGAAGGTGCTGCACTTTTGCTTGTCCTAGCTGTCGTATGGCCCTTCCTGGTATTTCCAGCAATAAGTTATGCTTGTCATATTCTCATGGATATCCATTACAACGGCGTCTCCTTTCAAGCCTATTTCTATATATTCCGGTTTGGAAAGAGGCTGAAGCTTCACGCGCGTGTTAATGCGAGGTAAATCCAAGCGCGCGGGAGTGGTCACATGGACCCTAATCCGACGAAGACTACACAGAACCCAAGGGGAAATCATTTATCAACCGATTTTTGACAGGGAGAAGGATTTTGGTCATCAGCCGAAAAGTGACACTTATCAGAACAAACTAAATCAATCGAAGAGGTAACAGAGCCTTAGCGGTCACGATTACAATCTAGAGTTGTTTTTTAGAACCGAAAACGCTCTTGGCTATCCTTTCGGCTATTGTCAGTGGTATGTTGATCAGTTTTGATAATAGTCCCAGGCCAGAGAACATGGTTCTGAGGTTGTTGATGTCAGTTAGGCTTACTGCGCCGATTATGGGTGCGCCTAGTACGTAGACGGTTAGGAAGACTATTAGGCCGATTATGAGCTTTATCCAGTTGGCCGTGTAAAGAAATATCGTGGGCAGGTACGCTGCTAAGGCTGCCATCGTCGATGCTGCAAAGATCCTCGCCGAGGATTGAAAGTCGGCTCTGGCTCCGTAGTGCTTCCATATCCAGTAGAGGATCCAAATCATGCTGGGCACCCCGGCGAGAACGCCGGCGATTAGTAGGCCCGTTATTCCGAGAGTCGGGATCAGGAGGAGGCCTAGGGGGATGCCGACGATGATTGTTATTATGTTCTGTTTCATGACCATTCCTGTTTCTCCCAAGCCTGGTAGGAAGCTGTTTAAGCTGAGGCTTCCTAGGACGGCGAACAGCGTGCCTACAACGTATATAGTGAGGAAGAAGGGTGCGTAAACGTATTTTTCTCCGTATATCGTGCCTACTATTGGGCCAGATAGAGCCATTAGGATCATCGTTGCTGGCACTAGCAGTATGGAGGTGTACTTGATTGAGGCTGCGAAGACGTTCTTTACGAGCTCACGCTCGTTCTGTGGGTCGAGCTTCGCAAACGCTGGGAACAGCACTGTTGTTATCGGAGTCGTGAAGAAAGTCAGAAGCACTCCAAAGTTAAGTGCCACAAGATAGTTGCCGTACATCGCCTTGCTTACTAAAGAGATTACCATGAAAGCATAGACTTGAGTTAGGATGCCTCCCACGATGGAGCCTATTCCAAGCGGGAATCCGTAGTTTAGCATTGTTCTGAGCGTTTTGGTCATGTTGGAGCTTCTTGTTCGCTTCTTTCTGAGAGGTCTAATCAGGATGAGGTAGAAGGTTATTAGGCCGATGATTCCGGCGGCTACGTAGCCCATCGTGTAGCCGATGACCGCTCCAAAGACGCTGTATCCGAGGATAACCAGTACTGGACCTACTGCAACCTTTGCGACTGCTTGGCAGATGAGCGTGAAGCTGTTGAGCTCCATTCTTTCAAAGCCTATGAAGCCACCTTGGGAAGCTGCGAGCAGCGACCCAGAGATTATCGAGACCGAGATTATTGCTATGTAGGATGCGGATTCGGGCTTGTGAAAGACTGTTGAGGCGATGAAGCTGGCCAAGAATAGTGAGAGGAACGATAGGGCGATGCCGCTTGCAACTTCGAAGATGAGACCGGCTGCGATGAAGTCGTGTATTTCTTCTTCTCTGTGTGAGGCTCTTAAGCTGGCGGTGTATCGGGTCATTGCGGAGTTTATGCCCCAGTCTCTGAACAGAATAATAAGCGTGGATGGGACCATCGCGATGCCGTACAGCCCATACTCGTCGGGTGTGAGAAGCCTGCCCAGGATTATGGTTCCTACCGCCATGATTATGGTGGATGCGGCCACGCCTATGAGCAGCTGGAAGCTTCCAGTGGCCCCTCTCTTGCCCATCTCTAACGCTTTTTCCATGGTCTTTCACCTTAGGTTTTCGATGAGACCGTGCGCATAGAGTTTGTTATGGGTACGTATTCTATGGGACAGTATCATTTTTCCGAACCGAATTATGTAGAAGTAGGCTCGAAATGAGACGCCATTATTTTGGATGTCCATCATCATGTGTAGGGAGTAGCTGATGAGGGGAAAGACTAGAAACGGGAAGGCAATGGATAATCCTGCGAGTATTATTATGTTTTCTATTCCGTGAAATACGACGAACATTCTTCCTTTTCTGAATCGAGTTTCAAGGCTTTCTGACATGCGCCAATTGTTCAGTCTAAAGTCGAGAATGTGATCGACGTCTATGAGGACGCCGAACACGAAGCACAAGAGAAAAACCGTGAAGTTGTAACCGAACAACTCGACGCTAAAAAAGGGGACTTGCTGATTGAAAAACAACGAAACTGAGGCTACCGCCAAGCTTGCAAGCAAGTGTCGTTGAGGGTACAAGCAGATTTTGCTCCAATGAGTGAGTTATCATTTCTCTCGAAAACGTTGGGAGCCGAACCTAATAGGGGTATCTTCGTGAGCGCGCGGGGCATCTTGCAATAAATATACCAGAAGGCGGAAAACTCTCGTGTTAACTTGGCAAGTAGGGCTTCGGGAGAGATTTTTAGACTTGCCCTAACTATTTAGCCTCCTACTCATACGATGAAGCAAGATATTCTTTGAAACGCGTTGAGAATTTTTCTCGAAACATAGCCTGGCTAAATCGTGCTGCTATATTACTCATTTGATTGCCGATCTCAGGAGTCCATTTAACTAGAGCTTCTTCTACTTTTTGACTCGCACTTTCTGGATCATTGTACAGCCACTCTTCTGGGACATACTCCTTAGGACCACCAGAATTGTGAACTACTGGAATGCAAGACGCAGCCATTCCTTCGACTATGGATATTCCAAAATCTTCAAATTTCATTGTATGCAAATATACCTTAGATCTCCCCAAGAGAGCCACTTTCTCGGAAAAAGGTAGATTTGCAAAAACTTTCACTTTGTCTTCTATACCATATTGCTTAATTCGCTCCATCATTTTTCTGTACCCTGCTAGGGTCATCTGGTCATAAACTGACCCAATTATAACGAATCTAGCATCAATTTTATGAGCTATTTTGGGTAGTAGTTCAAGGCTCTTCTCAAATGAGAACCTTGATATAGTAATAACAATTTTTTCCTTCGAAATTCTCAAAAATGAATTGAAAACGCTTGTGCTCACGGGAGGGTAGATAACTAAAGGTTTAATCCCAAGTAATTCTCGTATTCCTTGGGCCGAAAAATTTGAGTTGGCAAGAATTAATCTTTGTGGGTCAGACGATAGAGTTTTTTGAATTAAAAGGTTTAACATTTGAGATGGGTGCAAAAATGGGGGCTTAACCTCATTTTCTTGGGTCAAAATGCCAATATGCCTAAAACTATGAAGATAAGAAACATCAACAAAGGGCGATAAAACATTAGAATACGCGTCTATGATCAAGTCACATTTTTTCCTTAACAAAGAAGGGACAAAAAGCTTCCAAAACATGTCCATTAAATATGGGAACTTTTGGTGAAGTTCAACTGGAAGCATTGCGGTGTCGTCTACGAGAATCTCTATTCCGAAATTTCGCTCTATGAGAGGTGTATCAATTTTTTTGGAGAAAGTAACAGAATTTCGCAATGCATTTTTTTTAGGCAATCAATTATGCTCAAAGCTAGGAATTCTCTGCCGCCACATACGTTGAGATTGCGACCAATTATTCCTATTTTCATCTAATGGTCCTTATCCCATCATTAGTGCGAGCATGCAATCTGATATCAAGAAATCTCCCCTCATTATCAAAGACTGAAAGATCCGTGTATTTACATTTCCTGCCTAGTGAGTGCAGCTTTCTCTGAAAACTTTCATGTATGCCCAGTCCTCAAGAACGAGTCAAAGTCAAATAAACAAAGATGTCAAAAGCTGAAAATGGGCATCAAGATACATCGAATTTAACGCTATTTAAGAAGGCGATAAGCTCGTCTATTAGATTGGGAGTTTTCTAATTATTCTGTAAGTGCGCGCTATAATTTCGTTAAAAATTCTTCTGTCTTCTCAAGGATGAAATTCATTTTTTCTTCATCAATCCCCGGATAAACCCCAAGAAAGAACGAATCCTTCATAACTTTGTCTGCATTTTTCAATTTTCCTACAACCCTGACAGGTATACCGTTATAGGCAGGATGTCGAACTATATTTCCCGCAAAAATAAGCCTTGTTTCAATATTCCATTTTTCGTACCATTTCAGAATATCTTGGCGACTAAACGGAGTTCCTTCCTGTAGTGTTAAGGGAAAAGCAAACCATGAGGGTTGGGCTTCTGCCTCCCAGACGGGAAGTGTAAAAAAGTCTTCGTATTTTTTGAAGAAATCATACAATTTTGCAAAGTTTTCATTCCGCTTAACGATAAACCCAGATAATCTTTCTAGTTGAACCAGACCCATTGCTGCTTGAAATTCTAGGGGCTTAAGGTTGTAGCCAATTTCTGTGGTAACGTATTTACTATCATACCCGTTTGGTAAGGATTTATACTGCTGTTCGAATCTTTTGGGGCATTTAGCATTTGAATTAAAAGCAACTACACAAACTGGACAGGTACACGATCTTCCCCAATCTCTTAAGGAACGCAAAATCTCTGACAATTTCTCATCGTCCGTAAGAACAATACCGCCTTCACCCATAGTTATATGATGTGCAACGTGAAATGAGCAGGTACTCATGATTCCAAATGATCCTGTGTATTTGCCGTCATACTTTGCTCCAAGGGCGTCACAATTGTCCTCGATCACATAAAGATCATGCTTGTCTGCAATTTCCAAGATTCTTTTCATCTGACAGGGGTTTCCAAGATTATGAAGAAGCAAAATAGCGCAGGTTTTTGGAGAAATACCTTTATCTAGCTGGTCTACGTCGATGTTATATGTGCCTAATTCTACGTCTACAAATACGGGTTTTAAGTTATTTTGAATGATAGGGTTTACGGTTGTAGGGAAAGCTGTAGCAGGAACTATTACTTCGTCCCCGGCCATCAATCGCTTCTCAAACCGTCTAGATCTTAAAGCGGAAATAGCGAGGAGGTTGGCCGAAGAGCCAGAATTAGTCAAGACCCCAAAATTTTGTCCTATTAACTTAGAAAACCGCTCTTCGAATAGATTAGCCCCTTTTCCAACACCAAACCACCTGTCTAGAATAGCATCCGTTAACGCTACTAATTCCTTGTCATCGAAAGAAGGTCCACTATACTGAATTTTTGTAACACCAGGAATGAATTGGCGCTCTTTACTTTTGATCGCTACGAATTCTCTTATTAATTCACGTATTTCTGTTCGGGTTGCGTCAGACATTTTTCTTCACCAATCGGGGCTTGAGATCTACGTTTTCCGTTCAGGTATGGGCTGGTCTTTAGGATAACAAGACAGCATGATCAAGGTATAAGAATAACGCGTGCGCGCGCTTATCATGTATCTTAAATATGCCGCACACAATCAGTGGTGCTTCTTAGTACTTCAGAAACGCAACTCCAAAGCTGTTTTCCCATGTTCTTCAGATCAAACTTCGTCGCGACAACTTTCCTTGCTGCCTTGCCTATATCTTCAACTAATCTGTTCTCTTTTGAAAGAAGTGAGATCTTTCTGAAGAGATCTTCTGGGTCATAAGGCTCATAATAAAGTGCCGTCTCTCCATCTGTAACATATCCATCTATGGGAGGAACCTTAGACGTGAGTACGGCTTTTCCCAAAGCCATGGATTGAAGACAGGTCATAAGCCCTGTGGACCTGAGAGTGTAGTGCAACGGGACGATTACGAACTTCGCTTTCAGAGTTTCAGCCTTAAATGTAGATATTGGAGCTCTCGGCAACCATTTGACTTTTGGTGGGAGATGTGCTGGAGCGGGCAACTCGCTTCTAATCCTTAACTCTGGCAGTTTCGCGTGCCATCTTTCATAGACATTTAAGAGAGTGTCGAAATCCCGGAATTCACCTGCTGCGAATATGTAGTCTTCGCTTTTGACTGATTCTGGTTTGAAGTAGTCTGTCTCAACGCCGAACGGCACGTATGATAGCGCATCTTCAGAAAAACCAAGAGCGTCTCTGTAGAATGAACGTTGACACAAAGAATGAAAGATTATATGTGAGACGCTCTTCTGGTTGAAAGTCTGCTTTAACATTCCGTATATTAAGCTTGAAGGAATATTTTTAAGAGTCTCCGACGCCTCAGGCATTCCAACGTCAATCATGATATGCGGAATTGACCTGTAAACTCTAGTCTTCGCTCTAAATAGAGCAAAGAGAAAAGCGCTCGGGGAGTCAAAAGTCAATAGCAAGTCATAATTTTTGACTCTGTTAAATGCCTTTACGTGTTGTATGTATATCCGCGAGAGATCCTCTAAAGGATGAAGAAAAAAGCCTTTTTGGATCCCAACAACATCAGCCTCAATGTCATTTGGCCAATACTTAAAAAACCAGTATCTTTCTCCAGATACTATTTGGTCAGGATTCCTAATATTACAGTCAAATTTTTCAACCCTGTAAATGGGCCAATTCACAAACATGAGAACTTTAAGCATAGACTTCCCTCTTGTGGAATTGAGAAGGTAGCAGGTATTTGCTATCTAAAAGATTTTTGCTCAATCGATGCTGTTGAGTTTGTTGTGGTGAGTTAACCAGATACTGTTAAGTCAAGTTGCCCAGACAGATTAGAACTTAGATTTTGTCTCGATTGTTTTATCTGCCTAGTTGGTGGGGTTTTGCCTTGCTGTTCTGGGCTAAAGGTAGTTTTGTTGCGCGCGCTCTCTCAGTTTCTTCTAAATGCTGGTCAATAATATTTAGAACTCCCTCGTCTATATCAGGATCGAACTTTCGTGCAAACAATTTATTACTTTTCTTCATTTTCTCAAAATCATCCTTTGTCAAGATCGTTGGACTTGAGCCTATGCCTCGCCTCCAATCAATGTACCTCTTATTATCATTGACAATCCTTGATCGATACGAAGAATTCATAAGTATTGTTTGGAAAAACATTTCGTCTGGACAGGCCGTACGCCTGAAGAACTTCTTCACTTCTGGTTTTTGCTCCACAAAATCGAGGATATAGCGCACGACTTCTTTAGGCAAACAGAACCAACAAGACCCTCCGTAGGGTTTAAGACCGTATGGCAATTCCTTTTTCAATCTCGGGATACGAAATAGTCGCACGTAAGGGTATTTGCCACGCGGAAAGAAATAAAACCTGCTTTCCAGTCTGAACATTCCTCCTTGAAACCACCCTTTGAAAGGCATCTCAAAAACTTCCATAAAAATGGAGTCCTGATGATCAAATTCCTCCTTAATGATAACGGTTGACTTCAAGGGGTAGCAACTGCTACTGAGGTTAATGTAGTAATCGTAATTGAAGTTGTCAAAATACTTCATTGAGCTTAAGATTGATTCAACTTGCCCGAATGACATATACTTGCTCCGAAAAACAGATACAATCTCAATATTCTTATTCGGACATTTCTTCTCTATTAGTCTCTTCCAATTGCGAAATCTCTGTTCTCCTATGGAGGCATCAAAATGAACATATGTAAAATCTGAGTCCGTTTGAAGTCTATTAACTAACCTAGCAACCAGTTCAGGGTCCTTGAAAGCAAATATGCCATACGCTATGCTAGCCATAAATCAACACTCTTGTTCTTCAATTTTCAGCGCACACACTGGTAGGCCTCGTTCACTAATGCCTGCCGGTGCCAATTCTTTGACGCAGAATATCCGTAGCGCGCCCAAACGCCTCTTTTTGACCTTTTTCTGAGATTTTCCGAGCGGGGTTGCCAGCAATAGTAATGTCTTTTTCCGTGAAAGATTTGTCAACATAGGAATTTGCGCCTATAGCTATCCCGTCCGCAATTTCAATTGAACCTACGATAACAGCCCCTGGGCCAATAAATACGTTGTTTCCAATTTTAGGGACAAGAGCAACATTGTCCGTCGGGCCTGTCCCGATAGTAACACACGTACTTATCCGACAGTTTTCGCCTACTTCAGCAGCCTGACTCACCACTATTGTGCCGCGATGAGCAATTGACAAGCCAGGTCCGAACACATTTCGAGGAATCGAGAATCCAAGGGTCAAGCTTAATCTATGCAATCTATATATAAGATAATACAGATAAATCCTAGAGAGAAAACCGGTTTTACAATTCTGAAAATATTCTGTCTTTCTCAACAGACGCTGAAATTTCCATATTTCATCACCACCGAATAGAGCTGGTCGCTTCCGATCACTCCTGCCGAGAGCTATGCGATCCGCTTCCAAGTAAAATTCATAATCAGCTTTTGATTTGATCAAGTCGTTCACCTGTAAATTGCGTTGCGTCTACGCGCTCGCTACAGTATTCTTTCGTTTAATCAGTATCAAGAGAATTATTCTATATAACTTTTAAATTGACTTCATTCTTATTGGCTTTAACTTGAATATCCTTGACAAATCTTATCTTTTCAGCTAACCCCTTGCAGATCGCGCTATGTGCATGGGCAACATCTTCTGAAAGAAAAATATTATTATCCTGGTATAATCCTCTAAGCTTCTCTAATTTCGGGGGAGATTAAACAGGCAAGATGAACCAAGATTGCGCCTGCTGTTTCTAAAGCTATCTTCCTTTCTACAACCAATGGACCAACGCATGAGTTATCCGCTTTTATGTGGGCATAGTAGTTTTTAAGTAGTATGATGCAGGGGGGTATAAAATTGATCCATTATGCTTAATTGATTTCAATTTTGGAGTAGGGATGAACCCCCACTCAAATTATATAGCATTCAATTTCAAATAAACAAATTGAAGCTCAACCTAAATGTCTTTAACATGTCCATACCCATCTAAATGGGCACGAATAAACCCAATATAATTGGCTATCATGCTAAAAGAATTGAGAATTGCGAAAACAAACACCTTTTTCATATTAGTCACGCGATAAATCAAATATGAAAGCTTGAGTCCACTCCATAAGACGATAGGCGGAAAGTAATCCATGATCAACCATTGATCTTTATACTTGTGGAAAAGGAAGTGATTCCCATAACCGTACCAAAAATTTTTTTTCCATAAAGCCTTCAGTGTTGCCGGCGGATACTTTCGATAGAATCTTGCTGAATTATTAATTGACAACGCCCAGCCTAACTCTCTTATCCTAGTTGAAACATCTAGGTCTTCTCCCGCTCCTTTGATTCGAATGTCAAATCCACCTACACTTTCTAAAGCTTTAAGGCGAAAAATAGCACCTCCAGTAGCAATTGATTTCAGATCTACTGAATCAAAAGGAATAAGAGAGGAGTAGTCATTCATAGTAATTATTGTCGCCTGACGTGAGACTTGAATAGTAATACCTTTGGTTGCACCCACACTTGGGTTTTTTTCCATAAACTCCACCTGATTTCTTATGAAATCTTTCGAGAGCACAAGATCGTCGTCTACCCACACTATATAATCACCTTCGGCATTATCCACAACCATTTGCCTAGTGGCGCCAAGCCCTTTACCTTTGCTGGAAGTAACAAAAGTCTTAATATCTGTTTTTTGAGCAAACTCCATCGCCAGTGATAAAGTGTTGTCACTGCTATCATCAATAATTACTAGCTTCATCAATTCATGAGGATAATCTTGAATGGAAATACTATCGAAAGCTGTTTTCACAACCTTAGCACTATTCTTAACGCATAATCCCAAAGTTACTTTTGCGTTCATTTCAACCCACCCAAGCTATTAGTTATCGCAATAATGAGTTTGGAACGTTGCCATTTTGTCATGTGCCCATGGCGTTCAACTTAATGCTGACGTGATCTATTGGCATATTCAATTTGACCCAGTGGCGGTCCATATTTCGCTGTTGCCATTTGAATAAATCAAATCGCTCTCTGTGAGAGAAGAGGAAATTTCGGAAGTATTGAAAAGCTCCAAGCTACCTGTGTATATTGTTGAAGGTGTTATGCCTTTTACAACATTCAAGCTGTCCAAGTATACGTAGCTACCTTGCTCTGGTATTGTGGTGTTGGTTAGTGGAAGTATGAGACCCCAAGGAACTAAGCCTTCGCTGTATAGTACGTGACGATTTGATAATTCGTCAGAATAAACGATTGATGACGCATTTGCATATTTTGATAACCAAACTGCACTGAAAACATCTTGCTCTGGGGTATAAGCATCGTAAAATTGAATCTGAACCTGAGGGTCGCTCGATGTTTTCATTCTATAGTAATCAAATCGTACATCGTGAAAACTTCCGCCCGTCACGTAATTTATGAATCCTGACTGCGAAAGGAAGTAAGCACTCAAGAGAACGGCAACAAGTAATAGCGTCGTTTTCGCGTATTTGTTCAGAAAGGCAATATTGTTTCTATTCTTTTTTCTAAATATCTTGTGGATTATTTTTAGAAGACTCAAGCCACCTATGGCTAGACATGGCGACAGGAACAAAAACGATATTGCAAGGAATCTAGTGAAATTTAGAGTCCGAGCAACCGCAGGAAACACAAAGGTAATAGCAAACACGATTGCGCCAAAAAATATTATGAATTTAAACCTATCAGAAAGGGAAATTTCCATTTTTCTCGATAGCAACATCACAGAGAGAATGCCTATTACTAATAGAAGATATACTAGGCCTGATACTGCTAAATTAATCCAACTTGCAGCAGTAAAGATCGTTGGAAGACCGTAAACAGCAGAAACGGTCCCGGCACCTCTAACTTGAAAGTTGGTAAACTCGGTAACAAGAGTTTGAGCTGTATTTGTAATGAGGATTAGAATTGAACCTGCACTAAACGTATACCATAAAAATGTTGCGCCAAAAATAGCCAGAACTGTAAAAGCGTTGAACACATCACCAAATTTGGATTTTACACTTGAAATAATGATGACAAGAGAAACGAAAATCACTGAAATAACTGCAATAGAATAATGCGAAACGGCTATCGAAATCCCGAAAATTATTAGCAGAATCCTCTTTTCTTTGATAGGTAGTGTCTTGTCTAACCAAAGAAGTATAAAGAGCATTAGGAAGAATTCCGCAACAATTTGCCTGTTGACACCTATTAGTTCTCCGAAAAAAGCACTTAAAGTAAACACAAAAAATAGCGTTGAAAGCAATCCGATCAATTTACCAGTCTCGGCTCTATATATTCCATAAAGAGTTATTGGTACTAAAGAAAAGATGAAAGAATACAAAACCTTGAAAAGCAAAGCATCGTTTTGAAGGTTCATCAGAGCAGAATAAACGTTTGGCAACACCGTAACTGATAACATAGAGTTATAGGTAGTAGCAGCCCCAGAATTCAAAAAAGGATTAATAGGACCCCAAAACTCCCTAATTTGATTAACCTTGAAAATGTAATATTCAAGGTTCGCATCATCGCCGATGACATATTTTGACGACAGCAAATTTAGGAGAAGAACAGATATAGAAATGGAAAAGATCAGAAAAGGGTAGGCTTTGCTGGGGATAAGTTTGTCGGAGACAACACTCAATACACACAAGAGGGCTATTGTTAGGCATAAAATTATCATAATTGGAACACTCATATATAACGCACTAACGATGCTGAGTATGGGAAGAACAATTAGCAAAAGTGTCAAGGGTAAATAACTTCTTGTTGCTTTGAGCATTCCATCTAAGGAAATAAAATTTATTGAAAGATCGCGCCTATAACTGATAAAGAAAACGATTAGTGTGAAAGTTGACATTGCAACTGTTAAAGGAATAATCGACAGAGGCTGCGAAAGCCCCAGAATAACATACAACTCGTTAACTAACAGCCCAACAAACATTGAAGCAACAAGACTCAAACCTACCGATATCAAAAAAGTGTTCAGAAGACTAAGTTCCTTCAGTTTAAATGTCTTAAGAATAACAAAGCCAGGCACAAATGACAAGTAAGCAAATACTATCGTATATCTGAACATAGGAATGTTTAGCAAAATTGCTGCGACCAGTAATAAAGTCATAACTGGTATGGCCAAAGCGTTTTTTCTCATGCCCAGATCTACCCCCAGCTAGCTGGTCAGGTCTGTGTGTCCAGCATATTAGATTTTTTAGGGGAAAAAGTACTGTCGCTACCAAATATCTGTGTAAGACTTCGTAAAGAGATTATGCTTTTTCAAAGTTGAAAAAATTGAGTTGTGTGGTTAGTATTAATTGAGCGCGCGCTTGCAGGCATTGTCGCACAAGAGAAACGTTTGCACTTGTCACGTAAACAAAATGGTCTTGATTCATCCAAAGCGTGAAGGAGGTCCCTGTCAGCGTCACGTTTGAACCGCCAAAATTCAGAATACCACCAAAACCCTGATTAATACTGATTTGCGTCGAACTAGAATAAACCTAAATTCCTTGAGCGTGCGCTAGCTCTCTCTTAGTTTATGTCGGCGGGTTTCTTGGACAATTCAGTTTCTTCTATATACTGGTCAATAATATCTAGTATTTCTTTGTCTATCGTAGGATCGAACTTTCGTGCAAATAGCTTATTGCTTTTCCTTAGTTTCTCAAAATCACCCTTAGTCAAGATCGTTGGAGATGAACCTATCCCGTTACTCCAATCAATGTATCTCTTGTTATCATCCACAATTCTTGACCGATACGCGGAATTCATAAGTATCGTTTGGAAAAATATTTCATCTGGAATAGCCGTACGCTTGAAGAACTCCTTCACGCTTGGTTTTTGCTCCACAAAATTGAGAATGTACCGCACAACGTCTTTTGGCGAACAGAACCAACCACTGCCCCCATAGGGTTTAAGATTGTACGGTAATTCCTTTTTTAATCTCGGGATACGAAATAACCGCGAATATGGATACTTACGACGCGGAAAGAAATAGAACCTGTTTTCCAGCCTGAACATTCCCCCTTTGTACCACCCTTTGAAAGGCATCTCGAAAACTTCCATGAATATGGAGTCTTGATGGTCAAATTCTTTCTTTATGGCGCACGCTGACTTCAAAGGGTAGCAACCTGATGTGAGATTAATGTAGTAATCATAGTCGAGATTGTCAAAGTATTTCATTGAACTTAGGACTGAATCAACTATCCCGAAGGACATATACTTGCAACGAAAAATAGATACGATTTCGATATCTTTGTTCGGACATTTCTCCTGTATTAGTCTCTTCCAGTCGTGAAATCTCTGTTTTCCGATGGACGTATCAAAATGAACATATGTGAAATCCGAATCTGTTTGAAGACGGTTAACTATCCTAGCAATCAGTTCAGGGTCCTTGTAAGCAACGATACAATACGCTATTCTAGCCATAAATCAACACATTTGTTCTTTAGTTTTTTGGCGAAAGAAGCTTTTGAAAATCATTGATCTTACTTTGTTTTTTCCCAAAAAGTGGGTATCCGAACAAAAGAATGAAAAGAGAAACGTTAAACACGCGCGCTTCTTCCCTTGTTGCTTCTTCTGTCAAAATAAATATCAGGTAATGCAGAATTAGTACTTCACAGGCATGAGCTCTCTTTTCCTTTTTGAGCGATATCTAATCCTTTCTGCAGGCTTTAGCGCGCTAGGGTGTTTAGAAATTAATTTGCTACTTGGGCTATCTTATGTTAGGAAGAAGCTTTGAGTATTAAACAAGCGCTGGATTCGCTGAACTTAGGTTCTATTCGTAGGTTCTTGATGTC
>Ga0315279_10007038_pt1 | contig 14012 bp, 18 predicted proteins | sample YL17G06_20_MG_FD_203694 | JGI IMG/M metagenome (GOLD analysis project Ga0315279, IMG submission 203694) | Sediment microbial communities from Yellowstone Lake, YNP, Wyoming, USA - YL17G06_20 | ecosystem: Environmental > Aquatic > Freshwater > Lake > Sediment | place: USA: Wyoming | collected... | reverse complement strand
CCGGTCCAGCATCTCACTGCCCTTCTCGATGTTCTCCTGGCGTTCCTGCTTCTTGAACCACTGACGTACCTTCTCCCGGGCCTGGCTGGTCTTGATATAGCCCAGGTTAGGATTCAGCCAATCGCGGGAGGGGCCGCGAGAGCTCTTGCCGGTCATGATCTCGACCACGTCGCCGTTTTGGAGCTGGTGGTTCAGCGATACCAGGCGGCCGTTAACCCGGGCGCCGATGCAGTGATAGGCCACATCGGTATGGATACGGAACGCGAAGTCGATGGGGGTGGAGCCCATGGGCAGGTCCTTGACTTCGCCCTTTGGCGTGTAGACGAAGACCTGGTCCTGGAAGAAGTCTGTCTTGACCGATTCGACGAATTCGTCGTCGGCCGACATCTCCCGCTGCCACTCCAGGAGCTGTCGGAGCCAGGAGAGGCGCTGTTCGTACTGCTTCTCGCGGCGGCCGCCCTCTTTGTAGCGCCAGTGAGCGGCTACGCCGTACTCGGCCAGCCGGTGCATCTCGTGGGTGCGGATCTGCACCTCCAGGGGTCGGCCGCCGAGGCAGAGAACGGTAGTATGCAGCGCCTGGTAGAGGCTTTCCTTGGGGCTGCCGATGTAGTCGTCGAACTGGCCGGGTATCGAGTGCCAGAGGCCGTGGACGATGCCCAGGGCGCCATAGCAATCGGCAACGGTGTTTACTAGCACGCGCAGCGCCATCAGGTCGTAGATCTCGTTGAAGCTCTTACCCTGGGCCGCGTACTTCTCGCTTTTCTGGTAGATGCTGTAGATGTGCTTAGCCCGACCCTGGACCTCGGCCTCGATCCCCTGCTTCGCCAGCTCGCCGCGCAGGATCCTCTCCACCTGGGCGATGTACCGCTCCCGCGGCACGCGCTTGGCGGCCAGGAGCTCGGAGATCTCGTTGTAGCGGTCGGAGTGCAGGTGCTTGAACGAGAGGTCTTCCAGCTCTCGCGCTATCTGCCAGATGCCCAGGCGACTGGCCAGGGGAGCGTAGATCTCCATGGTCTCCCGGGCGATGCGCTGGCGCTTGTCCTCTGCCAGGGCCTCCAGCGTGCGCATATTGTGAAGACGGTCGGCGAGCTTGATGATGACCACCCGCACGTCCTCGGCCATGGCCAGGAACATCTTGCGGAGGTTCTCGGCCTGGATGCTGGGGTCGGGGCCCCCGTCGGTGGGGGTGTGCCAGGTGATGCGTTCCAGCTTGGTGGCGCCGTCCACCAGACGGGCAACCTCTCGCCCGAAGTGCTTGGCGAGCTCGGCGTTGGGGATGCTGCAGTCCTCCTGCACGTCGTGCAACAGGGCAGCGGCCACGGCCGCGGCGTCGAGCTGAAGTGCGGCCACGGTCATCGCTGCGTCCAGGGGATGGCTGATGAAGGGGTCGCCGGACTTCCGCACCTGGCCCTCGTGCGCCGCCTCGGCGAAGGAGTAGGCCTCCTTCACCAGGGCCAGTTTGTCCTCGGGCAGGTACTCGCGTGTGCGGGCGAGGAGGTCGTTAACGTTCACCTAGCCTCAGCTCGACTTCCTTGCTAGGATTCTACTCTAAATCTAGCACATTGACCCCGATCCTGCAGGGTGCTGGGGAACCGCGGCACGCCTCTCTAGCCCCGCTCCTTGACTCGCGGGTGTACAATGCGCGTGTCCCCGCTAGTCTTGTGTCAGGAAGTGCAAGATGAAGGGCCGGAACCACCATGGGTGATGCGCCTACCGAACCGGACCAGCGTGCTAAGGAAGTATGGGCATTCGTAGTAGGAGAGCTGGACAAGTACAAGAGCAAGGAACCGGTCGTGGCACAGTTGGTAGAGGCGGGTTGGCCACTCCACCAGGCAGCCGAATATGTGGAAAACGCGAAGCGTGCAATTGATGCTTATGAACGCCAAACACCTCATCGCTTCATAGAGAAAGATCCAGCCGAGGCGACGCGCTGGTATGCCAGACACATGGTCATAGGCTGTCTCGTGGCTGCTGGAGGAGCCCTATTCGCCGGGATAAGCTACTTGGCGGCATCCTCAAGTCCGGAAGGGGGGTATTACATCGTCCCCTTCGGGGCAGTGGCCTGGGGGATCGGTCAATTCCTGTACGGCCTGCACGGCTGGCGGGCAACCGCTCGCTATAGGAGACATCTCGGCTAGGGGTGCCCTGGCCCCACCGCAGGAGGCGCAACATGAGGCGACTCGGCATCGTGGCGGTAGGCGCGGTCTCTACGCTGCTGGTTGTGCTGGTGATTGCGTGTGGGAAGTCCGGTTCGCGAGCGTTTGACTCAGGGACACGCGAATACTACGTCTTCCATCTGCTACACAGCAGCCTGCCGGCCTACGGGCACGTAGCGGGCGAGTATCTGCAGGACGATGGTGACGCTTTCCTTCTTGGATGGATGGAGCAAAGTGTGTGGTCCAGCTGCCAGGACGCGGAGCGGCTTGAGGACTCAAGAGACCGTGATATCTTCCTGGAGGCCTGTCGCAAGTGGGAAGCGTTGAGGGACTCAGTCGGCGCTGCCGGTTGGAGAGAACCCGTTGACGTGCACCCCTGGCAAGATACGCTGAACATCCTCGACGAGATGAATGATGCGCTGCTGAGCGACTAGGTCTTCTCGACGCCCGCCTCTGCTGCGCGTGGTAGGGCCAGAGCGGGCACATGGCATGAGAATGCCTGTACAACCACAGAAAGCCGAAAGGGAGGTACAACCTAAATGGGAGACACGAATGCCTACGACGTCATCATCAAAGCCATGGAACAGGCCTATGAGGTGACAGATAAGGCGATCAAGGCTATGCCACTTAAGGAGGCGCAGAGCCGAGAAGATATCGTGGCACAGTTTGGCCAGGCCTACGAACAGGCTTTTGCCGCCATCAGAGAGACTGCGCTGAAATCACGTTAGTAGTCATGGCGAATCTTTTGGGGCGAGCAGGCCTGTCGTTACCGGTTGGCCCCCTGAGGCCAGCACCCGGAGGTCTCAATACACGTACTCCCCAGTGAAGTAGCCAGCGACCGTACCAGCGCCAGCATTCACCTTCAGGCCGAGCGCGTTCCCCTTTGTTAGCTGGACGCCTGCCCCGAAGGTATACGGCACAGGAGCCATCTCATCAGCGCCGACCATGAAGGTTGCCACAGTGCTGGCCGCTGCTGCCGTGCTGGCCTTCGCGGTGCTGGCGACCTTGTCGGTCAAGAGGTGGCGCGTCAGGTAGCGGGGCCGCCACCTGACTGGCGGGTGTACAATGCGCGTGTCCCCGGCTTGCTAAGTGCAACAAGGAGAGTTGAATTGGCATTCTCAGATTCGGTCAAGGATGATGCACACCACCGCTCACGCGGTCAGTGTGAGTGCGCCCGCCAACACCCGGGAGCGATAAGCACCGCACACTACGGTGGGCGGTGTCCTACAGAGGTCACACGCCATGGGGCAGAGTATCATCACCTGTTGTCTGTCGGGGCAGGCGGCATCGACACCCTAGGCAATTGTCAGGTGCTCTGTGTTACCTGCCACCGCCTGGTGCACGCGTAGGGCCGCCGGTTGCCTCTAGGGTCAGCGCCTCGGCCAATATCGGAACATAGTCTGCTCGGACCAACAACATAGCGGGCCGCCCTTGAGAGTCTAGCGTCGCCAAAGGAGAAGCAGCAATGCCCCAAGTGCCACCCTTCCACTCGGCGTTTGAAAACTACAAGCGGGGAGTGGACCGAGTGCACCACAACAACACAGCATGCGGTCTGGGGCGAAAAGTCTTGCAGCCGGACCGGCGTGCTGGCACCGGCGACTATCCGCTCTGTCACGACTGTGCCGAACTGAACCGGCCCCGTCGATAAAGGGCCTCGACCTCTCAGCGGCGTTCATTTCGGACAGAACTCCTAGGTGTGCCAAGTATCCAGTCGCCCGACGGCTGGGGTGCTGGCCTTCGCGGTGCTGGCAACGTTATCGGTCAAGAGGAGGGGCGTCAAGTAGCGCCAGCGTCACCGCCCCGCTTTGGTGCGCGTGCTAAAGGCAGTTGTGGGGGATCGGGAAGTGCTACAATCGCCCTGGCTCGCGTTCTGGAAGGGCGCGGGGATGAAAGGAGCGGAGCATGATGCGACGGATCGCGCTGCTACTGCTACCGGCCGCCCTCTTGCTGGCGGTGGCCTGTGACGAGGAAGCCAAGCCAAGTCCAGCCCCCACCACAGTGGCGAGGGCCACCGCCACAGCAGAGCCTTCGGCCTCTACTAACACACCAGCACCAATGCCGACTGATACTCCTAAACCGCTGCCGACGAACACACCGCCGCCACCGCCGACCAACACTCCTACGCTCTCCCCAGAGGAGATACGACTTGTTGAACCCGGCGTCTACCTGATCGACCCTAGCGACAAGACGGCCACCCGTCTCACCTCTGGCGACTACGATGTGGCCCCAGCCTGGTCGCCGGACGGGCAGCTTATCGCTTTTGCTCGGCTCGACGCTCCATACGCGACCTCGGGTGCGATATATCTGATAAACCGTGACGGAGGCAATGAGACTCGCTTGGCGGAGGGGGCGAGGCCTCTCGCCTGGTCCCCCGACGGGCGCATCGCCTTTCGAGGAACAAGCGGTGACCTGTACGTGGTCGGCGCCGACGGCACGGGTCCGGTGAACCTCACCGAAGGACGTATGCGGCTCTCAGAGATGCTCGGCGACGGTCTCTCGTGGTCACCTGACGGTCAACGTATCGCCTTCGTCGCGGACGGTTCTATCTATGTCATCAGCGACGATGGAGGGAATCCGACCCGGCTACAGGCCGGCGAGCCGCACCTGCGAAACATGGGCGGGGTCCCCTCCTGGTCCCCCGACGGCGCGTCCGTCCTGGCGCAAGCCTGGTTCACAGACATGCCTGACATTCTTGCCCTCAACGCGGATGGAACCGGGGCTACACCCATCGCCGAGACACCTGCGAGCGAACGTGATGCAGCCTGGTCGCCAGACGGTAGTAGGCTTGCCTACTGGAGTTACATTGTGGCGCCACGACAGGCTGTCCATGTGGTGGGTGTCGATGGCACCCACGAGGCAACCGTCTTCGAAAGCGACAGCCCCAACGGTTATTCAGGCAACTTGCCCAGTTGGTCGGCAGACGGTAATCATCTAGCTTTCCTTGGCGAAGGCAGCATCCTGTGCACAGTGGACGCGGACGGAAGCAATCTGCGGGTGCTGCTGCGCGTTGCTTGCTCGGACAGCCCCGCCGCCTGGTCCCCCGACGGCGGTGCGATTGCCGTCTCGGAGATTCCCTGTGGAGAATAGCGAGCCTACGTCATCGCCGCGCTCTCCGACAAGGGCTTCGGTGACGACGCCGATGTGCTGATCACGGAGCTCTCGCGCACGGTGTGGGAGCACTACAGGACGCTCCGCGCCCCTTGACTCGCGGGTGTACAATGCGGGTGTCAGTGCTAGTCTTCCAGCAGGAGGTACACGATGAGGCGCCTGGCAATCGCAGCTATGCTTAGTATCACAACCGGTCTTCTGACATGCGGCTGCTTGGGGGGCGTGGTCACGGACGCCGTGTCGGGAAATCCTGTCGGCGATGCCCAGGTTAGGTGGGTGGATTCTAATGGAAATTCGGGCCAGACGACAACCAATCCCCTCGGCATCTACGTCTTCGACGCAGGCAAAGGCGACGCTGTCCCGGTGTCGGGACCGGTCTTCTTCTCCGTGTCGTGGTTGTGGGACGAGGCCGTGTGCGCAAACCCCTTTGTGGGGCGGTTAGTCGAATACAACGACCGTCCGGCCTCAACACCCCCGGCCGAACCTTGGGAGATACAGAATTTCGCCGTGCAGTGTCCGGAATTCCCGCGGCCGAATCTCAGCCCGGAGCCCACGAGCACGCCGACACGCACTCCGGTACCGACGAGCACGCCGACGCCAACGCCGACACCGACGAACACTCCGGCACCGCCCACGGCAACCCCTAAGGTGGCTCACACACCAACGCCGACGCCAACATGCAAGCCCGGATTCATCGGCTGCTAGCTGGCCTTCGCGGTGCTGGCAACGCTGTCGGTCAAGAGGCGGGGCGTTAGGTAGCGCTGTCCCCGCTATTCTTCCTGTAGGAGGTGCGACATGAAGCGACTGGCAATCGCAGCTATGCTTAGTATCATCACCGGTCTTCTGACATGCGGCTGCATGTGGGGGCACGTCACAGACGCCAACACTGGCCTCGATGTGCCCGGCGCGACGGTATCATGGGTGGATGCCTATGGAAATTCCGGGTCTGAGATGACCGGGCTATTCTGGGCACCGGGCCTGTATGTCTTCGACTGCAAGGTAGGTGGTGTGTCCCACTATAATCCGGTCACCTTCCATGTGACCGCCCCGGGCTATTCGCCACTCGTGGTGCAGAGAGAAATCCTATATGACGACAATCCCGATGCAAGTTTCGATGACTGTTCCAGCTTCTGGGCTATCAACGACTTCAGTCTCGTGCCCCTTCCTCCAACCTCCGGGATGCTACCCCAGCCTTCCCCTTCGCCCGCTGCGACTCACACGCCGGTGCCAACGCCCACGCCGACACGCGTGCTGATCCCTATACCACGGCCATTGCCGACTTCCACGCCAATCCCACCGCCGCGCTGACCTGGGGCGCCGCCCGGCTCTGGTGCTCGTGATAGGGCGCGGCCTGCTTGACTGGCGGGTGTACAATGCGCTTGTCCCCGCTAGTATTCCCCTGAGGAGGTGCAGCATGAGGCGACTCGGCAAAGGAGGCCCAAGTTGACAACCACAACGGCGATCTCGACACCACTCGTCACCCGCTGGATCGAGCGCTATCAGGCATTCGCCGAGACCTACGGTCGCCTGGACCACGCGCTCACGACCGAGCTGGGCATTTCTCTGCCCCAGACCCATGCCCTCATCTTCCTCGACGCGCACGGGCCGGCGGGCAACGGCGAGGTCGGCCACTTCCTACGCCGGCAGGCCCAGAGCATGACCGGCCTCATGGACAGGTGCATCGCTAGGAAGTGGGTCGCCAAGAAAGCCCACCCGAAGGACCGCCGGGTCGTCGTCCTCTCGATCACCGCGAAGGGCCGCGACATGCTCGCGCGGGCGCTCGCCGTCATGGAAAGGGTGCTGGGCGAGTCGTGAACAGCCGTGAGTACCTGCGCGGCGGCCGGGGTACTGACCTTCGCGGTGCTGGCGACGCTGTCGGTCAAGAGGTGGAGGGTCAGGTAGCGGGGTCGCCGCTTGACTCGCGGGTGTACAATGCGGCTGTCCCCCCAGCGGCCACACCTTCAGAGCGGAGGAAGCCATGCTTACGCGACTCATGACCCTGCTGACGGGCTCAAAGACATCGCCGCAGGAGAAGGAAGAGGTCATTAGCTACTACATCAAGGAGACTCAGCTAACTAAGCTGCAAGACCGCGAAGCGGAGCGCTACAACACGATAATGACCCAGCATGGGAGCCACCTGGACAATCCTGAATCGGTCAAAGTCCTGGTAGACGCTTCCCGCAGACTGGCGCTCTGCGCTAAGGAACTAATACACCGTCACGTAAGTCTTGGCCAAGTGCCCGACCGTGCTGCCGTGAGCTACGCAGCGTGGCACGGAGTCTACCTGGTTTATGATGAATGGGCCAACGCGGTGCATGCCGCTCTTACAGCCGTCTCTGAGGGCCGCAGTCCGTTTGGTGTCGAGAGAGTGGGTGCCTTCTTCCGACAGATGGAGGCAGCACGAAAGACTGCTGAGCGCGAAGACAAGAAGATGCTCAAAGCGGCGGGCTTAGAAGCGGGTGACTTGTTGCGTTTGATTGCCGGAGGCCACGAGGCGAGCGCGGTTTCAGACTGGGAGCCTGATACGGACACATGACGGACATCACCGCCTCGCCCTGGTGCGCGTGGCAGGGCCATTGACTCGGGGGTGTACAATACGGCCAGTCACGGACAGAGGTACGTGCGATGCTGCGTATCGTTCCTACAGTCCCCGAGCCGGTTAGCTGGTTGTTCTTGGTGGTAGTCGCCGTTGTCATTCTTTGGGCTACTCCCTTAGGCAGGAAGGTCTCGCCCAACCCCTCCGAACGCGAAGTCGGTGTCATGGTGGCCCTGCTCATTGCGGCGGTGCTCCTGTTCGTGCTGACACTTGACGGGGATGGCAAGTGTCTGCAATGGGTGGAGACACCTGACGGTAGGGAGTGCGTGCTTGAATCTGAGGAGCTTGAACAGGCCCCGTGAGTGAGCCGCGCTCTCAACAAGACCACGAATCTGAGATTCTGCGAAACCTGGCTGAAGATGAGCAATACCACTCTGCTTGCGATAGGCTGCTGCATGGCCTACTTCGCTTCTCGAGCCGCGTGATGGCGTGGTCGTGGGGCTTCACTGCCGTCCTCCTCGTGCCTGCCGCCTTCGGTCGGACTGGGTACATTGATGCCGCCGTGTGGGTCGCGGCTTTCGGGTTCTTCCAACTGTTTGCGGCGTTCGCCATATGGCAGTTCCTGCGAGTAGTCTTCCTGCCAAGTTCCATCGCCCGCAATATCTATCGCCGCTGGGTGTAGGTACTACCAGTTTGCTGCGCCGTTGGCTCATCGATAGGGCTCTCTGGATACTGGCGATTACCGCGTGGTGCATCGGCATCTGGGCGGGCTACGCCATCCTAATCAATGAGAATGACAACCTGTCGTGGAACGCCGTGCAGGTCGTCATCTACGCAGTCTCGCCGGTCTTGGTCTTGCTGGCGTTGGCCTGTGCTTACTTGCCGGTGTATTCTCTGTTCGTCCTGCTTCGTCTCCCATTCATTCTTGTTGGTCGGCTGGTGAAGGCATTGACTCACGGAGGTGAACCATGAAGCGACTCGGCATCGTGGCGGTAGGTCTTGCCCTGGTGGTGGCGACCTTGGTCATCCACAGCAACTCAGTGGTCCGGGCGCAACCGGTCGCAAGTATCGCGCTGCCCTCTCGTGGCACCGTGCAGCTTTACTCTGGGTGCAACAACATCGCCCTCTCGTTCCCCGATGGGACGGACAGCCAGACGGTGGTGAATGCGGTGACGCCCGCCGGGGTAGTCCAGGGCATGTGGCGCCACAACGCGGCTCTGAACACGTTCGAGGGCTTTTCTCCAGCGGCGCCGCAGGCGAGTGACCTGCTGACCGTGAACCAGTGGGACGCCGTGTGGCTATGCCTGGCAGCGGCGCCGTCGAACACGGTTTGGCTGTGCCGTCCCGGCCTCGTCGATAACCCTTGCGAGAGCGATCTTACGACGACGGTCTTGTATGCCGACGGCACGAGCACCGTCGAGCAAGTGGCTCCGGCGGCCGACCCGCCGATCGACTGCTTCTACGTGTACCCGACGGTCAGCGACCAGGCAACCGTGAACGCAGACCTGACTATCGACCCGCAAGAGACGGCAGTTGTTGTCCAGCAGGCGGCCCGCTTCTCGCAGGTATGTAAGGTGTACGCGCCGATGTACCGGCAGCTCACCTTGAAGACAATCAACTCACCGGGTGGGGACACGACGGCAGCCCGCGACGTAGCCTACAGTGATGTACTCGCCGCGTGGCAGGACTATCTGGCCCACTACAACGACGGCCGGGGGGTTGTCTTCATCGGCCACTCCCAGGGAACGATGATGTTGACCAGGCTGATCGCGGCCGAAGTCGACCCCAACCCCAGCGTGCGTCGCCTCCTTGTCTCGGCGCTGCTGATCGGCGGCAACGTCACCGTCGCCAAGGGCCAGGATGTCGGTGGTGACTTCCAGAACATCCCCGCCTGTCGGTCCACAAGTCAGACGGGCTGCGTGGTGGCCTACTCAAGCTTCAACGAGCCGCCACCGCCCGACAGCTTCTTCGGCAGGGTGGGAGTCGGGCCGAGCTCGGGCGAGCCAGCCACTGGGGATCTAGAGGTGCTGTGTGTCAACCCGGCTTCGCTTTCAGGGGGAACAGGCACGCTGCAGACAGAGTTCGCGACCGCTCCGTTCCCCGGGACAATTGGCATCTGGCTCAAAGGCATACCCTCCGCACCGACGGCGTGGATGAGCTACCCCAACCGCTCCACTGCCCACTGCGCAAGTACGAGCGATGCAAATTGGCTGCAGGTTGACGCCACCAGTATCCCAGGCGACACGAGGCCAATTGTGAGCGCGGCGCCGACGGCCGAATGGGGGCTGCACCTCTATGATGTCACCCTCGCACTTGGCAACCTCGTGGATCTCGTCCGCCAGCATTCGGCCGCCTTCACACACTGAGTGAGGCCGGGCGGGGCTGTCGCGGCAAAGGGTCGCCCGGCTCTGGTGCTCGTGGTAGGCCCCGCCCCTTGACTCGCGGGTGTACAATGCGGGTGTCCCCGCTAGTCTTCCAAAGGAGGAATGAGATGCGTTCTCACCCGGTGCTCTCTCGTGTCATCGTCAATTTTGTTGCCTGGCTCGTTGGAGTGCTCTCTCTCGCCATAGTCGCCGGGCTAGTCCTGCTCCTTACCTTGCCAGGCGTAACCGCGCTCAGCATTCTTGCGTGGCTCGTCGGTGGAGGCATCTTCCTCCTGGCAGCGGGGTGGACGGTGACCGTTGTTTTCTACCTGCCAGTCGAAATCGAATTCACCTAGTCCCTTTTCGATAGAGCGCCGCGCCTGGCTCTGGTGCGCGTGGTAGAGGGGCCGCCGCTTGACTCGTGGGTGTATAATGCGCGTGTCCCCGCTAGTGTTCCGTCAGGAGGTTTCACCATGAAGCGCGTGGCAATCGTAGCGGTAGGTCTTGCCCTGGTGGTGGGCATCGTCTTGGGCGGCATCAGCAAGTCGCTGGGTGCTTCAGCCCACACAACGTGCACGAGCGGAGCGGCGAATGCCATTTGGACGGAGGGGAATGGCCACTGCTACATGAGGTTTGACACCTTTGAGCACTTCTATGAGGCTCGCCGGGACTGTGAGAATCGTGGTGGCTACTTGGCAACCCTGACCAGTGCCGAAGAAGATGCTTTCGTATGGGCGAACGTGGGCAGCGACGCACAACCCTGGTTTGGCTTCTCGGACGCTTTCATAGAGGGTCAGTGGCAGTGGATTACCGGTGAGGTGGCGGTCGTTGATCAGGACACGGTGTACACAAACTGGGGGCCTGATGAGCCCAACGACGGCGACGGCAGTGGCGAAGACGGCGCCACGTACTCCGCTATTCTCGTCGACGGGACGTGGAACGACCTCGCGCTTTGGAGTGTTCATCCCTACATCTGCGAAGTCGAAACGACCCCATCCTACGCCGTCGGCGGCTTTGCGGAATACCCAGCCCTCGCGGGTGCGCCAGGGACGGGCACTTCTGGCATGGGCGGCACCACGTATGCGGTGCTGGCAGGCGCCGCGGCCGGTGTGCTGGCCTTCGCGGTGCTGGCAACGTTGTCGGTCAAGAGGTGGCGCGTCAGGTAGGCCCCGCTCAACGCCCCGGCTCTGGTGCGGGTGGTAGGGCCAGCCGTTTGGTACCCATTGACACCCTCAGAACGCATATGCTAACTTGCCTTCAGACAAGGACGTTCACGACAAACAGGAAAGGACAACTCGGATGGCAGACGACACCAACCCATACGACATACTGCTGGAAGCGATGGAGCAGGCCCAGGAATGGGTGAAAGATGCGCTGACCAAGACCCCGGGGGTGAATACGGGCGAGGAGCGGATTGAACAATACAAGCAGCTGTATCAGCAAGCCATTACAGCCATCGCTGCGGCAGCACTCGAGGGTATGAAGAAGTACAGAGGGGAATAGTCGCGCAGGCGCCCGGAGGTCTCTCAGCCCATCGCCGCCGTGCCCTGAGTGTAGAGTAAACGCGCCGTCCCGCTCGCCACGATACCGGTGATAACGCCTGTCCACAGGTCGCCGGCACTCCTGATCATCTCATAGCTGGCCCCAGCACCGAGGCGTAGGCCTTGGTTCACGGCTGCTCCTGCGGTGCCTAGGCGCAGGTAGATCGCTGCGTGGGCCTCGAGGACGCACCTTCTGGGAACCTGCGGGCACGGTGGTCTGACCGGCCTGGCGCCTCACTCCGCCGCCTTCCCCGTGGCCCCGCATGCTGATATGATGGCGCCCGGTAGTCGGGGAGGTGATATTCCCCTGCGCGGCGGCTGCCAGTGCCGCGATAGCGCGTAGCGGAGGGCTTCAGCCCTCCAGGGGATTGTGGAAGGCTGAAGCCCTCCTCTACGGTGCAACTGACGCTGGCGACGGCGGGGCACCTGCCGGCGCTCCCCGGCGAACAGAACCAGTCTGGATTAAGGAGAAGCGGTGTGTACAGGATCGCTGTGATCCCGGGCGACGGGACTGGGCCGGAGGTGGTACGCGAAGGGTTGAAGGTCTTCGATGCCGCCGCCAAAGCTGTCGGTTTCAAATACGAGACCGTCACCTACGACTTCGGGGGGGATCGTTACCTTCGCACTGGCGAGACTCTCCCGCCGGGCGCCCTTGACCAGCTACGCCAGTTCGACGCCATCTACCTGGGCGCCATCGGCCACCCCGATGTGCCTCCGGGGGTCCTGGAGAAGGGCATCCTGCTTGCCATCCGCTTCGGCCTCGACCAGTACATCAACCTCAGGCCTGTCAAGCTCTACCCCGGTGTGGACTGCCCTCTGAAGGACAAGGGCCCTGAGGACATCGACTTCGTCGTGGTGCGGGAGAACACGGAAGGGATCTACACCGGCATGGGGGGCATTCAGTACATCGGCACCCCCCAGGAGGTGTCGACTCAGGTCCATTGCACCACCCGCTTCGGAGCGGAGCGGGCCATTCGCTACGCCTTCGAGCTGACCCGCAAGCGCAACAGGAGGAAGCAGCTCCATCTGGTGGCCAAGACCAACGTCCTCACCTACGTCCACGACACCTGGTGGCGCGCCTTCAACGAGGTCGGCGAGGCCGATTACCCGGACATCAGGCGGGAGTATGCTCACGTTGACGCCGCCTGCATGTGGTTCATCAAGAACCCCGAGTGGTTCGACGTCATCGTCGTGGAGAACATGTTCGGCGACATCATCACCGACCTGGGGGCGATGATTCAGGGAGGAATGGGCATCGCCGCCGGCGGCAACATCAACCCCCAGGGTGTCTCCATGTTCGAGCCTATCGGCGGCAGCGCCCCCAAGTACACGGGCAAGAACCTGATCAATCCCCTGGCCGCCATCTGCGCCGCCCAGATGATGACCGCCGAGCTGGGCGAGACGGAGGCCGCTGAGCGCATGGAGCGGGCCGTCGTCAAGGCCCTGACCGGCGGCAAGCTCAAGTCTATGAGCGCCGGCAAGATGGGCATGGGCACCTCAGAGGTGGGAGACCTGGTAGCGGGCTACGTGTAGCACGACGTGCTGGCGAAGGTGAATAGCTGCGCCGTGGTGGGCCTCGACGGGGCCATCGTCGAGGTAGAGGTGGACATCGCCTCCGGCCTGCCCGCCTTCACCATCGTCGGCCTGCCCGACACGGCGGTACAGGAGGCCAAGGAGCGAGTGCGCTCCGCCATCCGCAACTCCGGCCTCCACTTCCCCCAGAAGCGCATCACCGTCAACCTGGCCCCCGCCGACGTGCGCAAGGAGGGCCCGGCCTACGACCTGCCCATCGCCGTGGGTATCGTCCTCGCCTCCGAGCAGGCCCTGGCCGATGTCTCGCGCTCCCTGTTCCTGGGCGAGCTCTCCCTCGATGGGCTGGTGCGCCACGCCCGCGGCATCCTGTCCATGGTGGCGCTGGCCCGCGAGAAGGCTTGCGATCAGGTCTTTGTCCCGGAGGCGGACCTTGGCGAGGCGACGCTCATCGGCGGGATGAACGTCTTCCCGGTAGCGAGCCTGACGCAGCTCGTGAGCCACCTGCGCGGCGATGGCGCCATCGCTGCCGTTCGCAGCGAGGGCCCGCCCGAACAGGCGCCGGAGCTGCCCTGGGAGGGCGTCGACTTCTCCCATATCAAGGGGCAGGAGCATGTGAAGCGGGCCCTGGAGGTGGCGGCCGCCGGAGGGCACAACGTCCTCATGAGCGGCCCTCCAGGCAGCGGCAAGACGCTGCTGGCCCGCTCGCTGCCGTCGATCATGCCCGCACTTACGCCGGAGGAGGCGCTGGAGGCGACCAAGATCTACAGCGTGGCCG
>Ga0315279_10007037_pt1 | contig 14012 bp, 7 predicted proteins | sample YL17G06_20_MG_FD_203694 | JGI IMG/M metagenome (GOLD analysis project Ga0315279, IMG submission 203694) | Sediment microbial communities from Yellowstone Lake, YNP, Wyoming, USA - YL17G06_20 | ecosystem: Environmental > Aquatic > Freshwater > Lake > Sediment | place: USA: Wyoming | collected... | reverse complement strand
AGCATTTTAACTTTTCTCGATAGATATTAACAAAAGGGACGGGTCTCACGGTAGAAAATTAACTTTAATATTATTTATTCCCGAAAATATATTGGTTTTAATTCTTGAGTTTTTTTTATAGATCCGAGTTAAAAATCCTCGTATATGATTACGTTCGCTCTCTTTTTCATACGGGCAGCGATTTTTGATTGTTGGTATTCCGTAAGTTTTAGCATATCGTAAAACCAACTCTTTATCAAAGTTATACAGCGGACGGATAATATAAAACTGTTGTTGGAAAAAATCTTGTTTGGGTACAAAAGTTGCTGTTTTTGACGTAAACATCAGATTTAGAAAAAAGGTTTCGTTAACATCTTCTAAATGGTGTGCTAACGCAATCTTTTTTATCCCTTTTTTGTCAGCGATTTCGAATAATCTTTTTCTTCGCTCGCGAGAACAAAAAAAACATGAATTGATCCGTCCTGCGGTTTTAATTTGAGCAAGTTTCTTTGGAATATTAGTACTCGCAATTAAATAAGGTATATTAACGTCTTCGAAAAATCTTATGATGTTCTGTGTGTTCCAATTTGGAAAACCTGGATTGATATGGACGGCAAGCAAATTCCAGTTTTTATACCGTCTCATATTGTACGAATTAAAAAGATGGGTAAGAACCATACTATCAACACCACCCGAGACACCGATTAGTACCTTTTCGCCATCCTCTAAAAGATTATACTTCTCGATTACTTTCTTAAACAAAAGGTGACTTGTTTTATATAACCAGTGTTCGGTCATTGATGAACGGTCAGGTCAAGACGAACTCCGTGAATTTTTCGTAACTGGTCGTAGAATATTTGTTGAATTTCGATTAAACGTTCTGGCGATTTTGCTTCGAATCGTAATACCAAAACCGGTTGCGTATTCGAAGCTCGCACCAATCCCCAACCGTCAGGAAATATAACTCTCACACCATCAATGTCGATCGTCTCATACTGTTTTTTAAAATAATCTCGAATTACGGCGGTTACTTTGAATTTTATTTCATCTGGACAGTCAACTCTGATTTCGGGAGTAGAATAGTAAGACGGAATTTCTGCAACAAGCTGGGACAAGCTTTTGTCTGATTCGGAAAGTATCTTTAAGAGCCTTGCTGAAGCATATATCGCATCGTCATAACCATAATAACCTTCCGCAAAAAACATATGACCAGACATCTCCCCTGCTAATAAGGCACCTTCTTCTTTCATTTTCGCCTTAATTAATGAATGTCCAGTTTTCCACATTAAAGGTGTTCCTCCAATCGATTTTATATACTCGACCAGACCTTGCGAGCATTTAACTTCAAAAACAATTTTTGCCTTTGGATTTCTCTTGATAATATCAGCGGCAAAGATTGCCAAGAGTCTATCGCCCCATACAATATGTCCTTCGTCATCAATCGCACCAATTCGATCTGCATCACCATCAAAGCCGATACCCAAATCCGCATCCAGTTCAAAAACGGTGCTCTTAACATCTCTCATATATTCGGAAATTGTTGGGTCAGGAAGATGCGCCGGGAAATTGCCATCGGGGTTAAGGTTAATAAACACTGGTTCAATACCCATATTATTGAATAACTCTTCGATAACAACGCCAGCAGTGCCATTTCCGGAATCGAATACGACTTTGAGTCCGCTTTTTATAGAAATTTTATCGGTAATCATTTTAATGTAATCGGGAATTGGATTCAACTTGGATAATTTCCCTTTACCTGACTTAAAATTTCCAGATTCAATCAGTTTTCGTAAGGTCTGAATTTCTTCCCCATAGATAGTCGTCTTATTAAGACCAACCTTAAAACCATTAAACTCTTTCGGATTATGACTGCCGGTAATCATTACTCCGGCATTTTTATCATAGTGAAATGCGGAGAAATAGAAAACCGGGGTTGGAACTAAACCTAAATCAATCACATCACAACCAGAACTCTGAAGTCCGTTAATTAACGCATCACGGATTCTTTCTGAAGAAAGCCGAACATCCCGTCCGATAATAAGTTCTTTTATCCCTTTTTCTTGGACATAAGTCCCATAACCTTGACCGAGTAAAAAAACTACCTCATCGGTTAAATCGCGGTCCGCAACACCCCTTATATCATATTCTCTAAAAATTTGTGGATTCATAATTCAAATAAATAATTTAACTTTCTATTTTACCGTACTAATAACAAAAGTCAACCCTGCACCTATTTTTCACGTGCTAAGGATGACCGACAGAACTATTGGTGTTACATCCGTTGAATTTGCAAACAGGCGCGAGGTTATCTTATTGTAAATAAAACTCTTGACAAGAATTTTACTTTATTGTATAATATGGTAAAAGGAAATTCTGTAATGGGTTTATTAACAATTGCCCAAGGAGGGGCAAATGAAAAAATATCAAGCACTTTTTTTCGTTTTATTATTTATCTTATTAAATCAAGCCGTATCTGAAGTAATCGATAGGTACGATTCAGAGTCGTTAACTACTTATAGCGATGTAGGAATCATCGACATTTTGCTCCCGGAAACTCTTTACATTGGCACATATATAATGCCACAAGCTATCATTGGAAATTTTGGCGATGTTAATGAAGCCTGTCAAGTGAGAATTCAAATACACGATGCATACGACAATACTTTTTATGATAATACTCAGCCGATTTTTTTATTACCTGGGGACACAATGACTGTGAGATTTAGCGGTGCCGTTGTTGAGCCAAGTTGGTACGTCGCAAAATGCTCTATCTTAATAAATGATAGCAACCCGACCAATAATGTCAGAAGTGAAACTTTAGTTGTCCTGCCGAACAGACTTCACGTTTTCCGATATCGTGATATGGGCGTTATTGATATCCTAATAGCTGATACGCTTTATGGTGGTCAAACAGTACCCATTCAAGTCAGAATCGAAAATTTCGGCAATGTTAATGAAGTAGGTGTGCCAGTAACATTCTATTTTTGTAATACTGGTTATACAAATACACAAATGGTATCGCTTAATGCAGGATCTACGACAATTTTAACTTTTAATAATGTATATTTACCGCCCGGAATTTATTATTTCGAATGCGTGGTTGGGTTAGCTGACGATAATCCTGCAAATAATGTGAGAAAAAAGATTGTGGTTATTCTGCGGACTAATATTGAAGAATTACCACCCAGTAGTAAAAACCAAGAAAAGAAATCGACAATTACGAGAATATCGGATTTCAAATCTCAATTCGAAAGTAAAAAATTAATAATCTTTGAACCTACTGGTAGACCAACCAATCTTAACACGCTTAAATCCGGTGTCTATTTCTTAAGAGTCCCTAATAAAGACGAGCTAACAACTCGTAAAGTTATGCTCATAAAAGAATGAAATAGCAGGAAACTCTGACCCTACTCCCATTCGATTCTCTGCTCGAAGCTGTGAATTTCTTCGGACCAATCCCCGATACTTTTAAAATCTCTTCTTTACTCTTAAATTCGCCATATTTTAGACGATAATCAATGATTTTCTGTGCTACAATACCGGACAGCGCTTCCAGTTCTCTATTAGAAGGAGTATTAATATTAATAAGAGTCGATATTCGTATGTAGTGTTGGTATCATCTTCTTAATAGCTTTCAGCTTGAACAACTGACTGCATATCATTTGTCGTCTTCTTTATAACAATTGCTTCTAAATTTTTGTTGTCTTTATAATTTCGAAAAAAAAACACCCACACCAATAAGAAAAGTAAAACAAAGGAAATATAAGACAAGCCTTACCCTTGCATTCATATCTTGGTGTGGGGGTTAGAACTTAAATAATACCCAGAAATTTAAGTCCACCGAATTGGTCTCGCGAGCACGCTGCATGTCACTATAAAGCGTATAGCCGGTTGTCAAACCAGATTCGACGCTATTTGACAAGCGATATGATGCAGCAACATCGGTGCCGAGATTTTTGTCGTTTCTCGATGTACTTGCCCTACCATCATAACCGACATTTTGCGAAAAAGATTTATTGTATCGCAGGTTCCAAGTGAGATTTAAGTCGGAAGATAATTTCATTCTTCTTAAGAAAGGGACTGGTATCCCATTTGGTGCTGAAAAAGTGTAAGAAAAAGCAAGGTTAGCTCCGGTTTGTTTTGTTTGCGTAGATGTCGAACCATTAGATAAGAACACTTCTTCTTTAGATTCTGAATAGTTTGTCGAGATATTCGTTGTCAGTCTACCTTTCCAGGTTGTTGACCAGGATGCCAAAGGTGAGAAGTTTTTCGAGGTGCTTTGGCGCTGCCCTTCCAGGCGAAAACTATCCGCCGACATCGTTCCGCTTTGTCGTTGCTCGAATTTATAACCGGTTGAGAGTTCCGAATTACTTGCCAAACCAAATAGTAATTTCTCGAGCCTTCCCAAGCTCAAGCTCACATCCGGCCAGGTTATGAAATTATCCGCATTGACATCGTAAGTAAAGATGTTTTTGTTTATGCCTCTGCCATATCTGAAGTTTAAGTTAAGGTTTTTTAGATTCGCACCCGAAGATGCGGAAATATCTTCCGAGTTCTGGCGAGTGATCGCTCGTGCGCTGAAGCGAGTTGAATCAAAGCGAGCAAAACCAAGGCGGTATAGAATCGGTGGTCGGGCGGTCGCGGATTGGAAGTTGGCATTTTGCTCTTGAGAATAACTTAAATCAATGCTTTGAAACATTCCGCTCAGACCATTGAACGCTTTACTGATATTACTGCCATTGCTGATATCACTAATTTTTTCGAATATGGTTGGTAAGCTTAATTCAGTTGTTACATCGATATTCGAATTATTCTCAAAGTTTTTATTGGGAACGTTTAGTAACTTGGAATTAATTTCAGCATATCTGCTGTCAAAGGTAATACCGGGCTTAAGAATGTCAAAAAGCTCGATCTCATAATTGGCATTAAAATTCTCTTCATTATCCGTTTCAAGTCCTGTTTTAATGCCAAATAATTTATCCGGGCTCTGCTGCAATAAATCACGGCTCGAGCCATAAGAATAACTAAGGTCAAAGTTATCTAATGGTGAATATTCGACATCAACACTCGCATCCGCCGCTCTTAATGTGTCAGTCCTTATATGTCTCCATAGAGAATCAAGACCACGACGTGTATAACGAGCTGCCCTGCTATCAGTAACATCCAAACCAGCACGAATACTGTTTGGGAAGAGAGATATATCAGTATCAAAAAGTGTCAGACTCAAATCAGGATTAATTGAGTAATCAACACTGCCAAACCGAGAATACGATGTATCAAAATCCAATGCACTGATACTATTTGCTTTTCGCTGTCCTAAAGAAAATGATAACGCTTCCACCGTATAGTTAAGTATCGGATTTCTACTCTTTGCTTTGGAGATATTATTCAAAGATAATTGTTCATCGGTGCTAGCTCCTTTTTCTTTTTCCGCGTCAGTCCTCGATAAACGCAAATCTGAGTAACGCGAAGAAAATTTAGGTAGTGTACTACTGGTGGAGCGCCGATACGAAACCGGAATCGAAAACCCCAATGTCGGTAAAATTCGGTCTAATGCACCCCTTATTACATATGAGTAAGTAGTTCCGAAACCACCAGTTTTAACACCTCTCCCTTCGCTGAAGCGACGAAAATTCGGATCGGAATAAACTAAACTAAATGAAGCCGTTGCTAAATCAGAAAGCGTAAATGATGCATTTGACTGAAACCCATAACCGGGCTCGGCACGCGGATTAAGCAATCTAATATCATCGAACCAAACGTTACCCGAAATTATTGTTTGACTGCGATTTTCGATACCTAATACTTGATACCGGATATCTTCAATTGATGGCGTACCGAAAACACGATAATTGCCAATTGTCGTATCCACCCGATCTCCCTTGAGACTCTTAATATACACTGCCGTATCAAGAATAATATCGAATTCATACCAGCCCGATCTTCCTGCAACCGCACTGCCACTCGAAATCGGTGCTTTAAATTCATAATAGCGGGTTGAGTCACTACCGAACCGGAATATAAAATTGGGGTCATTAACATCATTATGCACATAAATCCTTATTTTTTCGTAGTCACGATAATCCTCTTTTTCAAAAGTTGTTTTTGTTGCAATGCCTATGTGCCCGGTCTTTATACTATCATAGGTCATCGCCAATGATGCTTCATACTCGGTCTGCCCGGTTGTTGGGTCTTTACGTAATTCAAATGGTGGAAGGTAGTTAGGATCGGTAGTCTGGCTAAGTGAAGCAACCTTGACTTGTTCAGAAGAATCAATTGCTGGACTTGAAATAGTATCTAATCTTACGACTCTAGCATTTCGCCAGCGAGACCCAGCAAAAGTCACTGAATAAACATCAAATGTATCTTTAGTTTCATAACCGGAAAACCAAACACGTACGATCCGAATATCATCCCACTTTGGCACTCCCTCCGTTCGGAATTTATTAGGGTCACGTAGAATAGACGAATCAGTTAACGGAATTCGCAAAAGTTTCCAGTCGTTAACCAGCGGAGTAAATAATGCACTGTCATTTAGACTGACCGTATATTCATAGTAGTCGTTATTTCGCGAAAATCCAGCGTGATCTAAATCTTCGGTATCCCATTTCTTATTTTTTTCAGTACCAATCGGATTCGTGATCTTATCATAGTCGTCATTACCGTCGTCTTCAGCTGTATTAGCTTGGTCTGGTGCAAATACTGTATCTAATCCAGTATCTTCAATATTTTCATCTAAGATACCATTATTATCGCGGTCTTCGTTATCAAGAAAATTGTTATAGCCAGCAATTTGACCATTTTTGGTTCGTCGTGGTGCATCCTCGTCAATTCTGGTTGCAATTGTAAAATTAATTTTCCCATATTGTCGTAATCTTGGACTTGTTCTAAGGACAACTTCCAGATTTTCAATTTCGCGCAGATTATACCCGGATTGCGAAATACAGGTCATAAGCCCTGCCCAAGAAGATGTATCATTGGGTGTATAGAATACTCTCAAGTATTCGACCGTTTGGTCCCCTTCTTCGCCCAACCCAGTTCCAAAAATAGAATCTTTCCTTATCTGCTGCGTTGGGTTATACCAGAATAAACGTTCCGAAGTAAAATTAGAAGTGTCTTTTTGTGAAGGCACTGATGAAAACTGCCAGAACAAACCACGCATTATAACGTCTTGGGTTAAAGTCGTCTTTTCAAAATCATCAATATAGGTTATGCCCCGAGTATTAGGATTAGGCAAAGAAATTGCCCCTTCAGAGGAAAATGAAAAAGATGCGGGGGCATCGGCTCGGAAAAAAGGCACTTTCTGTAATACATTAGTAATAAACTCTGGACTGTAACTATACGACGCATCAGTTTCAGCAATCAGTCTTTGAAACGGCTCAGAACCCAAAGTTGCCCTCGGCTCTGACCCGAGCGCTTCCTGACGATAGAATAAACTCGACCCGATTTTACCATTCTCTGATAATTTCCATTCGCCTCGTGTCCCAAGTAAGGACTTCTGCGACATCGAAAACAATGGTCGGTATTCATAAGTAACTTTTACATCAGCATTTTGCGGTAAAGGTTTTTTAAAACTTAATTCGCCGGTAAGGTAGTTAATCTCATAATCATCTTTTGTTTGTAATTGCCCGTTAATATATACTTTTTCTGACCCCTCTTCGATATCAATCTGCCCCAAGTTAAAACTTCCTTTTGCGGTTGAATAGCTGACTGCAATTTTGTATTTTCTCCCCTCCCCAGAAGCAAGCGAGGTTGACCAGTAAATTATCGAGTCTCGAACTGAGAGTATCGTGTCCGCAAAAGGGAAAGGATTCGGAAAGATAATGTAACCGCGTGTCGCATCAAATTCCGGCCATTCAACCCTTTGATTATTATCCGGGTCTAACCCAAGAATTGTTATGTATGTTTGCCCGGCGGTAGGTCGACTGTTATCCGTTTCGTAATCTAAATCATTTTCCGTTCCCGGGTCATCGCGCAGGATTTTAATTTCATCAATTTTAATTTCTTTGGCACCCAAATAATAAATATTTTTTAACTCGTAATTCCAACACAGTGATGAAGTATCAGCTCGTCTCGGTACAATTAATTTCAGCACTAAGGTTCGCGTAGTATCGCCTGGAAGTATCCTACTACCACCGACCGTGTCGTTACCAAGAATATAACTTACTGCAACCGCATAATTGCTTGGCAGCGGGGCGTTGTTAATGAATTCGATAGCATTCCCGTTCTCGTGAAAAATATAATCTTCGCCTCTCACTTTTAATAGATATTTACCAATGTCTCGGTCATAGGAATAATGTGGAATCGACTCTGGAAAATTTGGGAAAACCGTAGCAATTGCAGGTTCCCCATTGGGATTATTTGGGTTATCGCTCATATAGACTTTTAAATCGGTTACCGGATTAATTGCATCAGTTATGCCAATATAATAGAATGTCCTGTTTAAAAATTCAGTATCGAATATTGTATCATAAACAACCCGGGTCTGACCTCGGAACTCTTTTGTTTCACCTTGTGATTCCTCCCTTGATGCGATAGCATATACATCTAATCCGCCAAGTTTTGCTTTTCCTGAGGCTCCGAAAAGTCCTTTTGTAGCTGGCAAATCACCGGTATAGCCTGTACCGGGAATTACTAACCTTGTATCGCCAAATTCTAAATCCTGTAAAATATCATCTTCCGTGCCTGTGTAAGATAATTTTACCTTGTTCCGTCCAGCAAGTTCTCTTTCTGAATCGTGGTCAATCAAAACTTTTGTGCGTTCACCGATTGTTCCTTCCAAGTTTACTTTTAATGCCTGGTCCATCTTTAACTCAGGCAAAAGCCTTGGTCGATTTGTTGTCTCGGTAAACCCTTTGGTAAAAGTCTGACGACCACCAAATGTAATTTTATCACTGCCGGAAATATTTATTCTACTGCCTTCCCCAAAAAGCGGAATTTTCGGTAATTCGACATCTGGAATTAAACCCATCCGATCAAATGGCTGTTCGCCTTGCGTTTGCCTCCGTTGGCCAGTTTCTCTTGAACGCGAAATAATATTTTTATAAGCTGATACTGCAAAATAATCAGTTAAAGGAATAACTTTCTCAATACCGAGGAAAATTGAGTCTTGCCAAATCTCATAGTAAACCTGATTAGTGACGAAATCAATTCTTTCTCTTATTTGGTATGGCAAAGTCAGCCATATATAATTACTGCTTCTTGTAACGGATACCGGTGTAGAGTCATTAGGGATAGAATCATTTGGAATAGAATCGTTATTGTTCTGAGCATATAATGGAGAAATTGGAATCATCAAGAAAACACAAAGCGCTAAGCATAATATAAATCTATTTCGTAATTCTTTTTTCATATAGCTGTTTTTTGATCTTTTAAAACTTTACTAAATTTATCTTTCAATTTTAATACAGAAAGACCATATCGGTCAAGTAATTCTTCACGTTTACCTTGTTCGATAAATGTATCTTCAAGTCCGATTCGAACAAATTTTCCAAAACTTATATTCTTTTTTTCCAAAAACTCCATCACCGCGGAACCAAATCCGCCAGATAATATATTCTCTTCTACGGTGATAATAATATCATCGTCTTTTGTCAATTCTAAAATGAGAGTTTCATCTAGTGGCTTCACAAACCGCGCATTAACTAGGATAATTCTACTCCCTGCCTTCCGCAATCCATTTTCTTTAATCATTTGAACTGCCTGAAATGATGGCATCACCATCGACCCGATCGCTAAAATGATCGTTTTAGATTTTTGCTTTTTGATAATTGAATTATATACTATCTCTGCTTTACTAAATTCTACCTGATTACTGTCATTTAACCAGCCATTATAATTCAAACTCCCTCGAGGATACCTTATAGCAAAAGGTCCATTATATTTCAATGCCAATTCTAACATTTTTGTTAATTCTTTGGAATCTTTTGGTGCAGTAATAGTTAAATTTGGAATAATTCTCAAATACGATATATCAAAATTACCGTGATGGGTTGGACCATCTTCACCAACAATCCCAGCACGATCAACCGCAAATACAACTGGTAGATTTTGTAACGCAACATCCTGAATTATTTGGTCATAGGCTCGTGCTAAAAAAGTTGAGTAAATCGCTACGACTGGTCTTAGACCTTTTAATGCTAAACCAGCCGCAAAAGTAACCGCATGTTGTTCACAGATTCCAACATCGAAAAATCGCTTTGGAAATCGATTCTTAAATTCTATTAATCCAGTTCCAAGACACATTCCCGCCGAAATTGCACAAATTCGATTATCTTTTTGGGCTATTTTCACTAATGCTTGACCAAACACCTCGCTTGTACTCGATGGCTGGTCATAAGAATTTACAGGTTGCTTTTTTGCAAATGGCCCAATCCCATGGAAAATCTCCGGTTCATTTTCAGCTGGCAGGTAACCCTTGCCTTTTTTTGTGACGACATGAAATAGAATCGGTTCTTTCATACCTTTAACTTTCTGAAAATTTTCTATTAGCATTGAAAGATCATGCCCATCAAATGGTCCTAAATACCGAAAACCCAGCTCTTCAAAAATAATTGACGGTGCTACCAGACTCTTAAGTCCTTCCTCAATCTTTTTTGCTGCCAGTCTTGTTTTACCTCTTAGGTTTTTGGGTAACACTCCTAATAAATTCCATGTATCAGCTTTCAGACGATTATACATTCTACCCGTTATGACACGATTAAGATATTTTGCCATTGCTCCCGTGCTTCTGCCAATTGACATCTCGTTATCATTTAAGACCACAATCAGATTTTCTTGGCTGGCGCCGGCATTGTTTAACGCTTCAAATGCCATCCCGGTAACAATCGAACCATCACCGATCACGGCAATAACTTTAAAATTTTCTTTGTTGAGTTTCGCGGCGGTAGCTAATCCTAATGTTACGGAAATTGAGTTTCCTGAATGACCACTATCAAACACATCATATTCACTCTCTTCACGCTTTGGAAATCCGGCAACGCCACCATAAGTACGTAAGCTTGTGAATTTATCCCAACGTCCTGTAATGAGTTTGTGGGCATAACACTGATGTCCTACATCCCAGATAATTTTATCGTTTGGTGTATCGAAAACGTAATGGAGCGCAATAGTTAATTCAACGACACCCAGGCTAGGCGCTAAATGTCCACCGCGTTGACCCACTGTTTCAATAATTCTTTTACGAATATCATGAGCCAATTTATCTAGCGTCGCAATATCCCATTTTCGGATGTTTTCTGGTATTATATTATTTCCGTTCATGCTTTACGTTCTAATATAAAATCGGTAAATCCTATAAAATCGGCAAAGTTAACTCCAAGCTTTCTGAAAATTCTCTTTGCATTTTTTTCATATGATCGTGATCTTTCAATCAAATCTTGTCGCTTGATCTTAGAATCTAACAAATCATCGGTCGCTTGAAATAATAATCCTAAATAAATTCCTGCTTTTGCTATATTGTCGATTATTTTGTCTTTTGCACCAGCAACAATTGCACCAATCTTCATCGCACCCGCAATCAACTGTGCGGTTTTCTTCTCATCGATTAACTTTTGTCCTTTGTCTTTTGTCCGTCCAATGCGGATTTGACTTTTTTTCTTTATGTCCAGTAGTTGTCCTGCAACTAATCCAGTCGGTCCACATATTCTTGCCAATTCTGCAATTGCTCGGTTCTTTCTTTTTTCATCAACTGGCGCTCTGGCAAAAACTTCGAATGCAAAAGCAAATAAGGCATCAGCTGCTAAAAGTGCTACCCCTTCATTGAATGCTTTGTGCAAGGTTGGTTTTCCGCGTCGAAAATCATCGTTATCCATACTTGGTAAATCGTCCTGAATTAGTGAAAAAGTATGAATAAATTCAATACCGCAGGCAAAAGGCATCACGCTTCTAAATTTTGAATTTTGAATTTTGAATTTTGACTTATTTTGCACAGCATTTACCGCTTCATACGTTGCTATACATAATACCGGTCTGATACGTTTTCCACCATTAAATACGGAATAGTGCATCGCATCGTACAGAATTTTAGGTATATAATCTTTCTTAAAAGATTTAAAGATATTAATCAGCTCTTCATTAATAATTTGTTTATAATTTTCTAACATATTCAACGCTATCCTTTGTCCACCCAAGAGGGATTCGCTGCTTTTACCGTATTTTTTACAAGCATTGCCACGGTCATTGGACCGATACCACCCGGTACCGGCGTGATTGCAGAAACAATGTCTTTTACTGCATCAAATTCGACATCACCCACTAATTTTGTCTTATTCTCTTCTATAGCTATCCTATTAACACCGACATCAACAACAACCGCACCTTCTTTAACCATGTTTCTTTTTACAAAATGTGCCTGACCAATCGCGACGATTAAAATATCTGCTTGTCGAGTATAATTACCGATATCTGGTGTTTTGCTATGACAGACCGTTACGGTCGCATTACCAATTTTATCTTTCTTTAATAACATATTAACTAATGGTTTTCCTACCAATTCTCCCCTGCCGACGATAACACAATGTCTGCCTTCAATCGTAATACCATATCTTGTCAGAATCTCAACAATGCCAAGTGGTGTACAAGGGTAAAAGAACGGCGATTCACCTGAGACCAATCTTCCCAGATTCGTTGTCGAAAGGCCATCAACATCTTTGTATGGTTTAATCGCGTCTAAAATCCTTTGGTGATCGATGTGTTTAGGTAACGGCATCTGAACTAAGATACCATTAATGTTTTTATCTTCATTCCACTCATTAATGATATCACGAAGTTGCTTTTCAGTTATATCATCCTTGAGTCTTAGGGTCTGACTTTTGATTCCTACTTCGGCACAAGCTTTCTCTTTATTTTTAACATAGATGAGCGACGGCGAAAATTCTCCAACCAAAACCACTCCTAAGCTGGGTGTTACGCCCAGTGCTTTTAATTTACTAACTTCTTGTTTCAGTTCGGCTTGTATTTTACCGGCGAGAGATTTTCCGTCTAATATTAACATTATTCGTTCCGCTTTACTTTGAGTTTCATCCCGTCTATTTTTACAACTTTAACTTTTTCTCCTTTATTAATTCTGCCTTCAGTTGACTGGGCATTCCATAATTCACCATGAATCATTACCGTTCCTTCTAAATCTAAATCGGTTGTAGTCAGACCAAGTTCCAATAATAAACCCTCTTTACCGGTTACAACTTTTTTCTTTTGTGCTCGAATTGCCATTCCCACAATCCAGCCGAAAAATACTACTGAGAAAATAACTACGGCAATGATAACATGAATCGCTAAGCGATAATATGGCGCAGGTGACTGAAATAATAAGAGCGAGCCAATTACTAATGATGCTATTCCGCCAATTGTCAATAAACCATGAGATGTGATTTTAACCTCCAGAATAAAGAATATAATCGAAACGCCGATTAATGCCAACGCCGCATAATTGGTTGGCAAAAGATGCAGCGAGTAAAATGCCAAAATCAAACAAATCGCCCCCGCCACTCCCGGAAATATCGCACCGGGCGACTGTAGTTCAAAGAATAGGCCATAGATACCAAGCATCAGAAGAATATACGCAACATTAGGATTGGTTAAAAATAAAAGAAATCTCTGACGGGCGTTCATTGGGATTTCTCTTTTAGATGATGAGCTGAAACGCGAATCAGTCGCGAAAGAAAAACGAGCCAACTTGTCGCCAATTCCTTCTTTTTTCTGCATAATTAATGAATCCAATTTAGCAAGCAAACCAGCATCGTCATTTGCAATAAAGTCAACCACATTCAATTTGGCCGCTTCGGCAGCACTGACCGACACCGATTTTCTAACTGCTTGTTCTGCCCATTCTTTATTTCGGTTTCTTTTCTCGGCAATTGAGATGATGTAGCTTGCAGCATCATTTGTGATTTTGTCTTGCATTTCCGGTGTAACTTCTTTCCCGCCAATTGATACAGGATGTGCCGCACCGATATTAGTGCCGGGCGCCATCGCCGCAATATCCGACGCAAGAGTAATAAAAACACCGGCTGAAGCAGCCCGGGAACCTGATG
>Ga0315279_10007036_pt1 | contig 14014 bp, 15 predicted proteins | sample YL17G06_20_MG_FD_203694 | JGI IMG/M metagenome (GOLD analysis project Ga0315279, IMG submission 203694) | Sediment microbial communities from Yellowstone Lake, YNP, Wyoming, USA - YL17G06_20 | ecosystem: Environmental > Aquatic > Freshwater > Lake > Sediment | place: USA: Wyoming | collected... | reverse complement strand
ATTGTGCGGGCTTGTACCGGCTAGGAAATCTCGCAGCCCCGAATAACCTGGGGGCTCAAATCCGAATCCTTCGGGCAGGAAACGGTCAAAACTCGGGAAGAACACGCGATAATAGGCTGGCAAATAATTCTCGTGCTGTGCTAGGACCTTTTTTGGGTGTTTTGCTTAACTCGATGTGGGATTAGGTGCTTAACGAGTCATCCACTTCGTATCGGTTGCTCCGTCACTTTCCCATAGTCGCCTGCAAGGTCTCGGTGGCGATATCATCCCAGCCCGGACAGCTATCGGTTCCAGAGGCTTACCTCAGGGAGGCCCAGTCCGCGGAACAACTTAGCTGTTAATGACGGAAATGGGTGGATTGGAAAAACGGGTTGCACCACCCACACGCGGACGGCGTGTCCCCCCGACGGATGACGACTGTCAGGCGCGGTCACAGACCCATCTGACTTCATGAGTGGAGTATAATTCGGGAAACCATTTGACATAGTAGAGAGCTGGCCCGCTAGGCTCTTCGATAACGGAGAGTTCCTCTCGCTGTTCCGAACCTCGACTCGCGCGTGCGGTAATAATTGCTCGCGCCGAGCTGAGGTAGTATCCTTTAAGCTTCACCTTGACCTCAAGAAGCCTAGTGGGCGAAATCACTTCAATCTTGTAGGCGGAATGTCTTTCCGCCTCGTACCCCGAACTCGAGATCTCCATTGAGGTGAACAAGATATCTCCGGGTTCAAAGTTCCCGTGGTTCCGTTGGACTTCAAAATAGTATTCAGTTCCTTCAATGCCATCGGATGTTGCGGGGGTGACATTGTGTGTCGTTATTCGAACCCCATCAATCTTGCCATCAGCTCTTAACAGAGTAGCAGAGGGCTTGTCCTTGAAGGCCCTTGGCTTGCCCTCTAGAAACTTGGCATCGTAGAAGGCGGGAATAGGCTCACCCATTAAGGTCGATTTCTTGCTCGTCGCCTTGAATCGATCGCCGTCGAATTCAATGCTTTCATGGTATCTTGAGGTATCATAACCAAAACTAGTGACTTTGGTCCTATATTCCTCCTCTTGTGTGTATGGAAACTCACGCGAGGTATGACCTCGTAAGAGTGATTTGGAAATCCAAGAACTAGGCAAGGTTAGGCCAAGGGCGTCGGTAAAAAGTGCAAGCTTTGTAATCACTTTCATGTTCCAGACATTTAGAAACTTTATTGAATCATCGTTTGCAATCAACTTGGGCGCGAGCTGCCCAATCCAAACAGCGACGAACGCTCCGAGAAGACCCCATTTCAAGAATATCAGCTGGAACCACGGACTCATCCAATCGGGAAGGGGAATACTGGTGAAAGGCCACATCGTCATCTCCGGGAATGAGGTCAACTGAGCGATCAGGAATACCAGCATGATTACGAAAACTTGCCTTCCCGAGAGGAATCTAGCAACAGTTTTGCCACTGGCCGTAACCTCAGCGTGCGTCGAGTAAGCTCTGGGAAATTTCGTCCTAACGGCATCTAGGCGGCGCAATTGCAGGGATAGGACGCTTACCTCCAAGCCTTCGACAACTGCTAAGGTGATCAACAAGCATACAAGTACAGCCAGTGAAGCCCAAGCCGGGAACCCATGCATTAGCACGTCTTGTCCAGTCGACACTCCACCCAGAACGACATAGGAGCAGAAGACCACAAAGAGAAAGACCAGCGCATTCTTCAACCACCATGCGAATGTGGCTACTCCAGACCTGAAAGCGTCAGTCGTTATGTCAAGATGAAAAACGCCCCGAAGTTCAAGCACTAGTGCTCGAAAAGCTTGAGCATCGCTTGGTACTTTCTGCTCTTGGACAACCTCCCTTAATGCTCCCAAGATTCTTTCTTGCGGAACCTTGGCGGGTTTCCTGCTTTCGTGGTGCAGTAGAAAGTATTCTATCTCGTCATAATTCATGCCAAATCTCGAAAACTCTTTACATATGAACGCAACGAGTTCCTGTTTGCAACGAGGCGACTCCATGTCGAAAATAGCTCAAACCCTTGGACAGGGACAGTGCCTCCTCATGGCTCATCTACCACGACCACGGGTCCAGCTTTCATCGGGGCAGGACCGCTTCCGCCCATCCACTTTAACTCCAACTTCAAGCTGAGTTCTCCCCTTGGCATCCGTTCGTAAGCCACTATGAACGTGCATTGGTCTGGGGGCTGTACGATATGTTTCTCCCCCATGCCGGACTGCAGAGTGACCTTCCCGCTCTTAGCTAGGGACGAACTCACTTTCTGAAGAAATTGCCCGATTTCAGCGAGGGTTTCGTCGCGTTCATCTCTGAAGAATATCTCTGGGCCATACGGCGGTGGAGGCGGAGCCAAGAGCTCTTCACTCCTGCTTCAGTGGATAAGGAATCGCGCCAAATCGCGAGATCATTGCGACATGGGTAACACGTTCTGGTGTAACCTCTGTCTCGGACTTGACCTGATCGTTCTCCGACTTGCGACTCGTACGCACCAATTTGCAGCATCCGCCCGAGGAGACTGAGCAGGCTTTCTGCCCTGACCTCACTTATTACACTTGCGATTCGCGAACTTGAATAACCCTGAACCATGACACTCAGTCAGTGTTTGAGCAGGCGGAACAATCCCGTTTCTTGATACGAAGACAGCAGGATTGGAGGAACTATGACGTACGGCTTGTCAGCTTCTTCCCGCGCCCAGAAATCCAGCAATAGAGAAAGGACCAGAATTCCGTTGCTGGGCAAGCACTTGGGGCCAGATAGCGCGGACCCAAATGAATTGGGAGCTTCAGAGCCCCCAAAGGTCAGGCGAGTAATCCAAACGTGCCTCTAGACAACGTATTGCATCCCCCAATAATCCTTACCAGTACCCGAGAATATAGCGAAGAAATAGATTCCCCATAATTCGACTCTCCTAGTTTCTGACTTAACCACGACCCAGGCTTGAGTCATTCGTCACTTTCGCTTCCGTGAATGGACGAGCCATTGGAGGGTAGGTTCTCAGTGAAGTCCTTCGCCAGTTCCATCTTGTCGTTGACTTCTGCCAAGAGGTCAGTCAGCTTTGAAGATAGCATACCAATCTCGTTGAGCAACCAGACGAGTTCTAAGGGTCTCGTTCCCATGTTGGTCTGAATATGCGGAATAGAGAACTTCCTCTGACAATCATTGCATCTGTACCGTCTCGCGATTCCATGCGCGTTGTATCTGAATCCACATCTTGCGACGTCGGGTGAGCCACAGTAGCGGCATTTCAAGTGTTCTTCATCGAGTGGTTCTGGTTGAATCTTTGATGTTGTACGATGCAAGTACGCCGCGTACAGATGAACGCACCATTCGTCGCCAGCTCCGCAGTCGCAGGTCCATTTGCCCTGTTTAATCTCAACTATCTGCCAGCCAACAGCGCTCGCCGTTTTGGCAACAAAGTGATTTGATGAGAGCCTCCGCACTAGGCCTTTCTTGAAAGTCTCAAATCCTTCCTTGCGCACTTCGTCTGCGATCATTTCTTGGTCTCCTTGACCATAAGCGCTTGAGCACTTTTTGGACAGGATTTGATGAAGGGACAGTACACGCATGCCGTTCCGACTTCGGGTTCAGGTATCTCTGACCTCTGGAAGGCAAGGTGTAACGCAGTTGTGCGGTTGATCATCCACTCCTTTCGACTGCCGAGAGGAACCTGTTTCGGCAAAATGGTTTGATCGTCCACGTAAACGAGGACAAGTCGATTGACAGGAATGCCGTAAAGGTCGAGTAAGGTGTAATAGCACTGAATCTGTTCGACATGATTCTCGCGAGGAATGTATCCTTTCTCATGCTGCCAATTCACGAAGCGTGTGGTCTTCAGATCGTAGATGGTTGCCGTATCTGGATCGTAGGCATCCACATGACCGACGATCGCAATAGTTCGGTCGTCAAGTTCGAAAGTCGTCTTGACACGAAGCTCACTCCAGCCGAAGGATCTCCCGACATAGTGGAGAAGTGTGCCCCGAAGCTTTCTCCAAGCCGATTCTACTGATTCCTCAGCACTGAGCGTCGTTCCGAAGTAGGATTGCGCGAGACAATGGGTAAGCGACGTAACGTGATACGTGTCCGGTTGAGGCTCGAATCGTTTCCAAACCAAGCGGGACCAAAAGCTAGGAGGCAGCAGGTCGTTGCAGGAATCGCATGTGAGCACATCCCTACGATGACTGCAAATCACAGAATTGGTTAGGTATCTCAGCCTCCACAGACACAGGATCGTCCGCAGCGAAGGGTTATGTTTCAACCACTCTTGCGCGTCTTCCCAGAATCACACGGATTTCCTCAGCTATCTGCCACGCACTCTGGCTATCCCTTGTTTCTATCAACACAATGGCCAATTCACATACCTCTGTAACAAGGTATGTCTTGGCGCAATTTAAACATTACCGTTATACCGTCATACCGCCTACTTCTTTGACCCCTTGGGGCCATGAGTCATGTAGTAGCGGAGAGCCTTCTCTATCTCGTCGCTCAATCGGCGGGCAGAACCAGTCCTAGCGACAACAAACTGGATCCATTCAGTCCAGAGATCCTTCTCGATAACGATGGATGTCTTCTGCTTGGGCATGGTCAGTACTTACGGTAGAAATGCCTAAAGGTATTGCGGTACTGAGTAGCTCAGCTAGTCTGGCCCCCGTGTTTGTCTACTTAGATCAAGGAACAACGCGAATTGGTCAAGCAGTTGAACGCCCTAGATTAGGGCGCTCTAGTTCGTTCTTTTCGACGGACTGGACATTCATCAGTCCTTTCAGACTAGACAGAGCGATTGTCCAGCCATTCTCCAATTGACCCAAGGATACGTAACTGTGATATTCTTGAAACTAAGCAACAAGGCGATCGATGCCAAGGGCTCTAACCCTTATTTTCGTATTTGTCCAGATGGCCCGTAGCGACGAACGCTCAAAAACTCGATCTAGGTATCTTTCGTAGTAATCCCTTCCCTGTTCGAGGAGTTGCATTGCAACGTCCCTCTCCTTCTCAAGAACAAACTTGTTGTGAACCGCTCGCGCTTTCCAATCTCGTTTCAAGAGTTTGGGATCTTGCTTGCAAGCTGGGCATTTGCAGTTGATGAGCACACATCTCTCCTCCTTGCTCAGCTTCGGAATACCAAAGGATTCTTTCAACTTGCCAATGTATCGCCAGCCCCGGCCTGGCAGGATTATTTTGCCGTACGCGGCTCCACGTCTGTAACCGGCGCTGTCAGTGCTGTCAATGCCACAAAAGTACCCCATGTGAAGCATGAGCGGTGAGCTGCCAAAGCCCATCATGTGAATCCCGAAATCTGATTGTGAGCGTACTTGCAGAACGGTGTGCAAGATCATGTCGATATACGCCCTAGTTGGATAGCGGTCGCCAAAAAACGTGTAGGAACCAAACGCTGACGAAAGTACTATGCTTCCCACCGCCACGAAGTTGGCATCTGCGTTCTTTTGAAGCCACTTCACATTCTCCTTCAGCGACCTAATACTCCAAGCATGAAGGGCTGGGACAAGTTCTCTCAGGCTTGTGGTTTCCTGCCAATCGACAATGTTCTTCTTGGTTTTGTTCCATCTCTTCATCATTAGCTTCCTTGAAAGACCTGTATTGAAAGGAAAGTCAAGAGGGATAGTCTTGTCAGGGTGCAGAGCCTCCTGGACTTGTTTGACTCTTTCTGGGTCTAAGTTCACATTCTTCCGTAGAGCCGTGTAGGCCCCATTGTCAAGGAATAGTTCCCTGTACGGATATGGAATCCTTGGTTTGTAGCTATGGTAGTAGTTGATCTGAGAATCCATTACTTTGGCATATTGCTTCAGATATCGCCCGTCAGCAAGAAAATTCTTGCGATGCTCTCCCATCCAGAGATCCAAAACATGGGATGCCATCGAATTATCGACGGGCATCTAGGCCCATCTTGCGTTGCCGAGGCTGGTCTGTCTTATAAGGATGCCGAGACCCTTGGCAATTCTGCGTATGGTTTTCAAGAAACCGCTAACTCGAATCTAGCTCATCAAATCAAGTTGCTCTGCTACTAGCTCATCTCGCTTGCAACAAATAGTTGAGAGTGGCCATTCGTCATGAAGGTCAGTGTTTCCGCTCGATCTACTGTGTGTTGGGCCTTAGGATTAACCACTGTCCGCGCCTGATGATGTGGCGACTAGGTCCTCATTTGACTTGTCCTTGTCTTCTTCAAGCTTCGAAATCATTGTTGCGACAAGTTTCTTGGTCGGATTGCCATCTTCTAGAGCACCGTGAATGCTGTACAGCAAACCCAGTCTTCCTTTTGGCTTTCGAGAGTCAAGGGGGAAATCATCCTGAAGACTTGAAAAGAAGGTAAGCAGTTCTTGTAGCGTTTCCAGAACGCGAGGATAGAAATACGCGAGATACTGCAAGTTTCCGTCGAGTCTTTCCAAGGCGTAATGTCCTCTGGCTTCGTGCATATGTGCAATGCGATTTCTGATGGTCATAGAGTGAATTAAGTTGTCACTCAGCTCAATGGCCTTCCTTCTTGCCTCCTCTAATCCTAGTCCCAGGCTCTTGCCAAATCTTTCCTGCATCTCTGTGGAGGACGCCATCAACAAACGAAGGATTAGCGGAAAGTCATATTTGCCTAGGATTGGTTTTCTTCCAATGCCCAGCGCCTCCTCCAAGGTCAATCCGCGTTCTGAGAGCAAAGGAGAAACTAGGCCTGTTGATATTAACCCGCTGCCCTTCAAGTATGCAAGTAAAACGTCTGACAATATACGGTCATAGAATTTCTCGTAGACCGAGAACAATACCAAGTAAAGCATTGCAAACTGATCGTGAAGCCATCTTATCCTTAGGCTTGCATCAACTTGGGTTGAGTTGCCCAGAGAAGTCAATGTTCGCTCTTGACAACTTCTTAGAACGTCTGCCAAAGCTTGGGCCTTGTCGGGATCAATTCGTTTTAGGCTTACGAAACTATCTACCATCGACTTGCCAGAAGAGACTAGTGATTCGACGCGTTCTGTAACTAGCTCCTTGGTCAAATACTCAAGTACTACATCGGTAAGACTCAATTCTCCAGACAAGCGGCTGTCACTTGGACTGACTCAGTTCCCTACGCAGCCCAGCCAAGATTGCCTCGCTTTCTGGGAGACCCGGAGCAACGATGGTGAGCTTGAGCGGCACATCCTTGCCCCCCTTGTACGCAACTCTTTGGAACCTAATGCTGGCTACAAGTTCTTTGGATTCAGGTGTTTTCCAGTTCTTTCTGAAATCGAAGCTAACATCACGTATCGCGTAGTCTGGGATTTTCTGTTTCACAACTTCTAATACTTGATCGGGAACCACGTGGGCTATGTCGGCTGTGATTTCATCTTCTATGACTACACTCTTGACCGCCGACTCTGTGTATGGAAAAGCCCCAAAAAGCTCTACTACAGTCTCTCGAATTTCATCAATCTTCTTCCGACACAGATCTTCATCCCTTCCACTGACCTCAATTCTTCCGTCTTTGAACAGACTGAACTCTAGGCGACTCAGAAGGTCAACACCGTCATAGGATCTGCCCCAGTCAGTCATGCCCAATCTGCCAAGTAGTTTCCTGCGTTGCTGTCCTAGGTCCAATTTGTAGAGGTCGGGCCTCTGTGGAGATGCCTCTAGAATGTATGTGACCGTCTTCATGGCTTCGCACTAGTTAGTTATTTAACGAGCACGGCTTACATATTGATGTTGGTAGAGATGTCGGTCGCAACACTCCTTAGGCAGAACCCGTTCGAGTCACCAGCTGTTCCTATGAAGGGTAAGATTCACTGGGCTGATAGAAAGCAACTCTTGAGTTCCATTGTTTCCTTCATCAAGGGACAGCCTGAAAAGTGGACAGAACTATGGGTCTTGCTAGGGGAATACGGGAGTGGTAAAACACACTCCTTAGCATATGCGCGAAGAATCTGCGAAGAGGAAGGGATCCCCGCTGTCCTGCTACCCAATCCTGGCTCGTCGTTCACCGACATTCTGGTCAATGTAGTGCAATCAATTGGATTCGACACTCTGGTTTCGTCCTGTCGTGATTTACTTGAGAGAGACAAAGCGATACTCATGCGACAACTTGAACAAGAAAAATCGGGTCCTTTAACTCCAGAAGCTCTTTCGACGGAAAAGCTCCTTCGCTATCTTTTTCCCAACATGGATCTTAATCTCGCAATGATCCTAAACCAGTTAATGAGTAACCGGAACGTGGATCTTTGCAAGACATGGCTGTTGGGCAAGACCATGACAAGCGGGGAGTTAGGTAGGCTGAATGTTTCGTCTGCCATTACGTCAGACGACTACGCTGTAAGGGTTATGACAGACGTAGTCCAGATAATTGTCTCAAGATTCGGAAAATTCGTTCTCCTCATCGATGAAATGGAGGATATTGGTAGTATGTCGAAGGCAAGGGCCATTTCTTTTGCAAAGGCGATGAGAAGATTCATCGATGAGAACGTGGCGGGCTGCAAGGTCATTTTGGCTTTTACGGGAGAAGGATTCAATCAATTTCTGAAAGGATCTGGCGCATTTCTGGGGAAGAAATACCCTGCCTTGGCGGAGAGATTGGAACCGCGACTTGAATTGAAGAATTTAACAGTTGAGGAGACTCAGCAGTTCATCGAGGATTTTGTGTCATCAGTATGTAAAGGGCCGATCGAAAAGATTCTAACGTCTAAGGCAATTCGAGAAATCCAAAAGCGAACAGATGGGAATCCGAGGGCGATCATATCTACATGCCGTGCATTATTCGCGGATGCCATTTCAAAGGGCAGATTTCCTATAGCTCTTTAGGGACAGAGAAAATCGTGTAGAACTTATCGTTGTGAAACAGCCCCCTGCCCTCCTGCTTGATGTATCCAGGATTCTGGTATATTGACACCCCTTGTTGGATTAGTAGTTCGAGTAACATCGAAGAGAGAGTTGACTCTGGAAAGAAGTAGTTGTTTGACAGAAGTATCGCCTGGACGGCAGTCTTGAGCGCCTCCGTGGGCAGGAGGGGGCTCGTCCCCAGAATACCGCTCTTGAACTGTGTCAAGGACTTCTGCAAAGCGTTTTTCACAAACGATTTCGGAGGAGCTGATACAGTGCTGCCGAAGAATGCAGAAGCTCTAAATCGTTCTGAGTAAGGGTCGATACCTGCGAGGCTTAGCTTGTCGGCTTGAACAAGCCGATTCACTTGGGTCTGCAACGCCACGCTTTCATGCAACCCAAAGCGATGTGAGAAGTTATTGCGAGAATCCTCAGGAAATAGCCTATCATGGATCTCTGTTTTTCGCATCTTTTTCTGACAAAGAGCAACTAGGAAATTTGCGAAACAGTCCCAGTCTACATCAGCCATGGCTTTGAGCACTACGTATCGCGCGAGCACCTTGCAGACTTTCAATCTGGACACTCGTCGTTTCACCAGCTTAGGCAACACCAGCAAGGAGTATCCTCGCGATGAGAGGTTGAAGCCGCGCGGCTCGTCACGCGATTCCAGAAACCCTAACGCCCAAAGGTTCTTCCTCAATTCAAACTGTCGCCAGCTTTTGACATCAGGCAGCGTATGTTCTTCCCGGTCGAGTGCATCAAGAAACCTCTGCGCTAATGGAACATCAATCCCTGAACGGTAGTAGTCCGATAGTTGGCAACGCACCATCCGCCCTGAAACAACTGAGTTCATGGACGAAGTTTCACGATATTCCCCAAGTGTCTGTACCTAGTCCTTAAACTCGCTTACGACGAGTTTGGGCTCGATATAGTTCTTATCAGTAAGTTTTGTGTCCTTTAGTTTGTCTCGCTCAGTCGGCCCGGTCTCCTCTAATGCAGACCTCGTCCAGAGGATTCTATGAGTTCTCGGATCTTTGGATCGTCTCAATCCAAGGTCGTTCTCAGCTTGCCTCACCCATAGGGCAGGTGCGCTTCGTAGACTAATGCTGCCTTCCCTACAAATCTGGCTGTAGGTTTTGCCCGGCCAAGTTGTGGGCGTTAGCTTTGCCACAACATCCAGCCACTTCTGATAGATGAGTCTCTCGGTGATGGGTTTCTGTTCAACTGCTGAGTAGACCAAGACTCCCTTGCCGTTTACTGTACATTTCATTGTCTGACTCGGCTGGAGTTCAAGGAAACGAGAGAACTCGATGGGCACCGTGAGGTAGTCTTGGAAGTGCTGCTTCTCCGCATACTTCAGCGACTTCCGCCGTTGCAACTGCACGTAGTGTTCCGTTCTCATTTTCAGTAACACCACGGTAGAACACTGCGTGATAGGTCGTTTCGTCCCAGTCGGGCCGCGCTTAGGGCGAACAGTTGCTTTGTCAGCATGCATGCCCAGAAGAAGGCGGCGACTCTTTGGAGTCGTCTAGTCTTCAGGGTCTTGAGTCCGACGTGGTCTTTGAGTGCGGAGTTAACTCGTTCGGAGGCGCTTCGCATGGCGGCATAGCGTTTCCATTCTGGTGAGTTGCGCCGAATTGGCAAGATTGCATCACTTCTGCGGGTGCCTGTGAGCTTAGCCATTTTCGACGCGCGGGGATTCAGTTGAATGACTGGTTTTGCACCATATGCAATCGTTAACCAGAGATTTTTTCTGGAGTCGTATTGAGCGTCTGCGACTACGACCCCAAGCGGCAGCCCAAGGTTCTTGACTTGCCTGAGGATACCTGGATAGAGGCGGCCTTCGTTTGCATTGGCTGGTGTTGTGACTCCAGTTATGGGAACCTCGTATCGATCATCGGTCGCAATAGTGAGTCTATACCCGAACTCAAAAATCGGTTTCCCTGAGGGGTTGTGTTCTTTGTATCCGAATCTGGCATCAGGATCTGTGGTGGAACGAATTCCACGATTGTTTCTAGCATAGGCCTTGACTACCGTGCCGTCGACTGACATGATCTCTCCGAAGTCAGGCCAGTACTTTCTCAACTCCCCTACGACTAGTCCGCTAATTCTGCGGAGCCTTTCCTCGCCTATGCGAGTCACAAAGTTCGAGAATGTCTGGTGAGAAGGAACTTTGGAGAGTCCCGTCAGTCCTAATAGTCGCGGGTTTGACCGAAGTTCTTGGCATAATTGGCGAAGTGACTGCGTTCTTGTTCTGTAGAACAGTGCCTTCAGCATCGCCAGCGCGTCATAGGGTGGTCGTCCCAGTCTCTGGCAGTAGGCCTCGTCTAGCACAGGTTTGATCTCTGAGCGCAGACTCTCCAGAGTGACCATCAACTGCTCGATAGACGGGTTTTGCGGTGATTGAGAGTCTGAGACCTGCATTATTGTTACACCTCAACATATGCGACCCAACCTGCTGGCGCGGAATACCGCTATACCGTGAGCGGTACTAATTAAGGTTTCGTCTGAGGGACGATTGGTGACATGCATGAGCGCCAATGCGGGTGCTTTCATTTTGATCATGGCGAGGCGTGTCTTTCCGTGGATATAGGTGTAGTAGTCCACTAAACTAATCATCTCCTACTATACGTAGTATAGTAGGAGAATCGGTCCAGCGAAGACTGAACCAACGGAGTGTTTCTATGATGTGGACCCCTGCCAATGCGGAACTGCTGAATGTGATTGTTGAAGAGATTGAGAAGCGAGGTCCTTGCAGGTTCAACACGCTTTGGGAGGTTCTTCAAGACCGATTCGGAAGCAAGACGACCTTCAACGTGTATTTGCAGGCGCTTGTGAAGCAAGGAATCATCAAGCGTTATGGTCATAGGATGCTCCCTGGAGGTCGGTGGAGAACGGTCAAACGGGGACCCCATGTGAAGTACTCTCTGGCTAAGACCTCGCCTTTGTCGGCCGAAGCTCCGAAAGAGAGACTCGGAGAGTGGGTGGAAGAGAACTTGAGGAGATCGAATCTCGACTTGCTCACGGCGGTAGAGCAGTGCTTGGAAGGCGATGGAGGCTGGAAAGAGCTGTATGGATATTTCGAGAAGACGATGAGATTGAACTTGAACATGTGGTGGAACCAGAGAAGAAGAGAAGGATTTCCTGAAGCCGTACGCGACATCATCAGGGATGTCGAGAACCAAAGAAGGCAATTACAGAAGGCCCTAGGAACCGAGAAGCCGACGGACAGCAGCTCAGGAACTGAGAAGCCCACTGACATCAATGCTGGAAGTCAAACGAATAATCGACACGGTGCGGTCTTCCGTGCAGAGGCTGGAAAGAGGCTCAAGAAACACGACTGAGATAGGCTGACTCGACAGCACTAGCAAAAGCAAAACCCACGGCGATGAAGCTGCTCGCGAGTACATGATCGAGTCTCACGGCCAAAGGTATTATGCAGGCCAGTGACAAAATCTACAATTGGATGGCAAACCCCATGGGTTATCCTCCAAGGGTGTGGAAATTCGCCGCCGGACACACGGGCAGCATAACCTTCTGGAATGACTTCAGAGAACATGATCGAATCGCCCTGGGGCACTTGAAGAATCGCGATCTGTCGAAGATCCGGGACTCCCCGAAACTGGAGATCGAACTACGCAAAATGGGTCAGAGTTCGAACGTCGTAAGGCAGTTCAAGGATTTCTTCAGGATGAAACGCGGCGACATAGTGCTCTGCTACTTGAGGGTAGGTAGATTGATGGGAATCGGACTTGTGGAGAATGATAATGACTACCGTTACTCAAAGAAGGCATTGAACAATGGGCAGAACTATCCCCATCGCCGGGCTGTTACTTGGTTGAAACATTTCGCAGAGCTGGATCTACGCAGACACCCAGATGTGTATCGTGCCCTAGTACCACGAGGGCAGTCTGACACTATCCACGAGGTCGACGACAAGAGAGTCATAGGAAAGGTGTTGGGCTGGGTCAATAGACATCTCAACGACATTTCGCTAGAGATAGCTCAAGCAAGCGAACTCACACACTCTAGGAAAGAGAGCACAGCACATCGCAGAACAGAGGGAGGAGCAAGTGCAGCTGGAGACGAGACGCTGAGACCTGAAGAATCGCGCGACACGACAAGCGATACCGCCGGGAAACGGCACCGGCATCTGGCTACGGAGACGGGTGTGGATTTGTTCGAAATCGGCCGGGTCTACTTGCGCGTGGATATCCACGCGCGATATGGAGGGCAGGGGCAGGGAGGCATCAGTACACCAGCCGAATACCCGTTCATCCTGCTCTTCAGAGAAAGTGGCCAGAAGTATGGATACAGAGACGGCTGGGAGGCAGATGGAACATTTCTGTATACCGGCGAGGGGCAAGTCGGCGACATGCAATTCATCGGCGGGAACCTCGCCATTCGTGACCATGCATTGAACGGCGAGGATCTTCATCTATTTCAGTACGTTTCTCCCGGCAACGTTCGGTACATCGACCAGATGGTCTACGCTGGACACAAGCTTGTTGGGGGCGTTCCAGACCGCAACAACAATATCCGAACGGCAATAGTGTTCCAGCTTGTGCCGATGCAAGCACCGGCCGCAGCTCCGCGAGAGACTCCAGTGGATTCTTCCGGCAAGGAGGTGCGCCGGAGCTGGTATTGGGATGCTCCTTTGCATGAGGTTCACGCCGCTGCTGTCGGAGCGCAGCAGAAAGAGATGAAGGCGGAGCAAGTTCGGCGCAGCGTCTATCATCGAATTGAAGCGGTAAGAGCATATGCCCTACGACGAGCGAATGGCCGTTGCGAGGGTTGCGATCAACTGGCTCCCTTCAAGACGCCTGATGGGCGCCCATATTTGGAGCCCCATCATACTCGCCGAATATCTGATGGCGGACCAGACCACCCTCGATGGGTCATTGCGGTCTGCCCAACATGTCACAAGAGAGCCCACTACGCCGACGATGCTGAGACATTCAACGAGTCATTGAAGTCTCGCTTGACAAGGCTCAACAGCCAAGAGTGAAGAAGAGATGGCGCTCGTGCTTCAGAAACGAACTTAACTCGACAACTACTTAAGCACTTAACGCGTCAACGAGACGGAAAAACCCAGCCGACTTATTTGCCAGCCTAGATAAATATGGTGGACCGGGCGGGATTCGAACCCGCGGCCTTCCGGATTGTTGGTTGGCGTTTCTTGCAAACCGGACGTTCTTCGGCCCCAGCGATGGGCATACCAGGCTGAACTACCGGCCCTAC
>Ga0315279_10007034_pt1 | contig 14015 bp, 11 predicted proteins | sample YL17G06_20_MG_FD_203694 | JGI IMG/M metagenome (GOLD analysis project Ga0315279, IMG submission 203694) | Sediment microbial communities from Yellowstone Lake, YNP, Wyoming, USA - YL17G06_20 | ecosystem: Environmental > Aquatic > Freshwater > Lake > Sediment | place: USA: Wyoming | collected... | reverse complement strand
CGCAAAGTGATAATCCTCAACGCCAGCCTAGCCGCCATCATGCCCGACGTGCTCATACTCATAGTCTACACGTTCCTAACCATGACTGTCGCCATACCGTTGTTTGAAAAGGCTATGAGACGTTGAGGTAGGAGTGACAGAGCGTGGAACCGCCGCATCTATCTGAATGGAAGAAGCTTCAACCGCTGCAGAGAAGAATCGAACAGGGCTCAGTTGAACTAGAGAAGCAACTAGGTATCGCCTTGATTCCCGATAATGAAGACCGCGTCAGTGCACTGTGTAGAATGCCAGGATTTGGCCCTGTCCTTGCATGCGCAGTGCTGACGTTGACCTGGCCAGAAACTTGCGGAATTCTGGACAATAATTCATGGCATGCTCTAGGAGTTCTCGGGTTTGATCTGCCGCCTAAACCATACAGTGGAGGAGGCTTTGCTGCAGCTGAGGCTCTGCAATACCAAGACATCATCAGAACCCTAGGAAGAATCACGAGTGCATTACCTGTTCAAGTACCAAAGCCTTCTCCTCATCTATGACTTGAGATGACAACTTCGCTGATTTGCAGATTCAGGTCTGTTAGGTTCTCAATACCCTTCCCTTGAATGATGCCTCTTGCGGGGGAGACGGGTTTCTCGCTGCAAACCAGTGACCTCACATTTTCACCCTTGTTCTGCGTTATGGTTTCTGACGCGGAGAGCGTTCGACAGATGAGCAAGCCAGATTCATTCGAGGCTCTTAGGAAGTTTCCAACGAGGAGCGGAACCTCATCGCTTGCAGGAGCAGATAGGACGACCGCTGTCCCAGCTAAGAATCCACCCTGCAGACCTTCGTCCAGTCTACCGTAACCCGTTGAAACCTTAGCCCGTAAAGTAGGGCTGATTGAACCTGAGTCGTCACTCAAATTGCGAGGTTCCTAAACCCATCTAGTCGTCAAACTGCACAGAATAGGTTTACGGTTTATCACAGACTAACCTCTTTTCCTCGAAACTCAGAGATAGGGCAGTGAAATTCAACCTGAGTAGGTGGGCCAAAAGTCTAGACAAAGAAACAAAAAAGGAAGATTTAGGCGTGAGCGAAGAAAAAGCAAGAAACGGTGGGGCCAGGGGATATCACCCCCACGACTTAATGCGGTTAACGGCCTCTTCTGACGGCTCCACGGTTGAGGACTTGCCACAATAGCATCTACGGAGGTTCGTTCGTTCTTTGAACTCATCAAACCATCTCACAACAAGAAGTCGTTAAGTAGCTGCGGGATTGGATAATCATTTCATCGAGTTCTGAAGGCCCCGCTCATGCACCCACAAAGGGTTGCACCTTATGGTTCTTGGAAATCGCCTATCACATCAGACCTCGTCGTCGCGGAAACGGTTTGGCTCGGAATTCCACCCATCTTAGTCGACGGGAAGGACATTTACTGGACTGAAGTTCGCCCCGCTGACTCGGGGAGATACGTCATTGTAAAGCGAAACGCGAACGGACTCACAACCGATGTCACTCCGAAAACCTTCAATGCCCGCACAACTGTTCATGAATATGGGGGCAGTTGCTGCGCCGTTGCAAATGGGACAGTCTATTTCTCGAATTTTGACGATCAACGGATCTATCGCCAGGGTTCCGATGCGAGCCCAAAAGCTATCACGCCGGAAGCCAAGTTTCGCTATGCAGACTTCATCTTAGACCATCGCCGAAACCGCATGATTTGCGTCCGTGAAGACCACACAAATCCCGGCCAGGGAGCCATCAACACCTTGGTTGCTGTGGACGTTGAAGGCAGAAGTGACATGCAACTACTTGTTTCAGGCAATGACTTCTACTCTTCGCCAAGGCTGAGTCCTGATGGGAGTCGTTTAGCTTGGATCACTTGGAATCATCCAAACATGCCTTGGGATGGAACCGAATTGTGGGTCAGCGAAGTAAAGACAAACGGAACCCTAGACGGATCAAAGCGGGTTGCTGGCGGTCTTACAGAATCAATATTTCAACCCGACTGGTCACCAGAAGGCGTTCTCTACTTCGTTTCAGACCGGACGGGTTGGTGGAATCTATACCGTTTGCGAGCAGACATCTCGCAGCTATACATCGAAGCTCTCTGCGAAATGACCGCTGAATTCGGGCGTCCGCAATGGCTCTTTGGATATTCCACTTACGGATTTGAATCAGCGGACCGTCTGATCTGCACTTACGCCAAGAATGGAATGTGGCACCTCGCTTCTTTGAATACGACAATTGGTAAGCTCGACGCGATCAAGACACCTTATGTTGGAATACGAAATCTACTAGTTGAACCGGGACGAGCCCTATTCGTGGGCGACTCGCCCACAGAGCCGACCTGCATAGCCCAGTTTGAGGTAAATGCTGGGAACATCGAGGTTCTTCGTCGATCGAGCAACATTGTGATCGACCCGGGCTACCTTTCAGCTCCGGAGGAGATCGAATTCCCAACCGAGCAGAGTCTTACAGCTCATGGTCTCCTCTACTCACCAAAGAATCAGGATTACCAGGCACCTCTGGACGATAAACCCCCTCTACTCGTCGTTAGTCACGGGGGGCCTACCGGCGCTGCTTGGCTTGGTCTTGACCTCGAGTTGATTCAATACTGGACCAGTCGAGGATTTGCGGTGTTTGATGTGAACTATGGCGGAAGCTCAGGCTACGGCCGCGTTTATCGCGAACGGCTTAAAGGCAAATGGGGTATCGTTGATGTGGATGATTGCACGAACGGAGCGCGTTATCTTGTGGAAAGTGGTCGAGTGGACGGTAATCGGCTCGTCATTCGCGGTGGTAGCGCAGGGGGTTACACCACGCTTGCCGCGCTTACATTTCAGCGTATCTTCAGGGCTGGGGCAAGCTACTATGGACTCAGCGATCTGGAAACCTTCGCCAAGGACACTCACAAATTCGAATCACGATACCTTGACAGTCTGGTCGGGCCCTATCCGGAGAGGCGTGATCTTTACTTCGAGCGTTCGCCGATTCATTTTACAGAGCGCCTGTCAGTCCCCATTATTTTCTTTCAGGGATTGGAAGACAAGATTGTTCCGCCTGACCAAGCGACAAGAATGTTCGAAGCTGTGCGGGCAAAGGGATTACCCACAGCATACGTTGCGTTCGAAGGCGAACAGCATGGCTTCCGGAGGGCCGAGAATATCAAGCGCTCACTTGAGGCAGAACTCTACTTCCATTCGAAAGTCTTTGGTATCGAGCTATTAGAGCCACTGCAGCCGGTTCCAATTGAGAACCTATGAGAATTGTCTCAAAGGCATGTATATTCAACTCAGATCGGATCTCACTTCGGGATCATGGTGGGGCCGGTGGGATATGAACCCACCAATATCGTGGGTACAATGCGTCCCCACATAGGCCTTCTGAACTAATAGCCGAAGTCCGGCGTTTACCTTGAAATGATTTGCAGATTGCCTCTATTATCAGAATTCGGCAACAATCCAAGGATAGGACGAGTTTCGATTCAGTGGGTGGAGCTGAAAGCGCCGAGGGTGGGATTTGAACCCCCGCAGTTCTTGTGCCTGGCTCCGCGAACACCGGATGATTGTCATCTCGCGAGCTTTTCTCGCCGGGCAATCGATTCACGGAGGCACATAGTGCATATCTTGGACTAAACTCCTCTGGTCAGTCGCGCCGATTGTCCCAGTTCAATTCCCTTTGCTCGCACCAGGTGACCCACACACACGCGAAAATTGACGTCTACCGACGGTTCAAACTACGGCGCCAGCAGGTGTCCAACAAGGAATGCATCTGCTTTCGGGTCAGAGAATACTTGGAACCCTTATTGATCTGGATGGTTTTCGACATGACTTCATTGATCGGCCAAATGAATTGTGTTTTGTTTGGCGCGACCGAGTAGCGCAACTGTGGACGGTCTGAGAACAGAGCGTCAAGAACAGCGTCTGCTATCTTTTCGGGGATGGGGCACTTCTTGATGCTCTTCACCCATTCATAGAAGTCGCGCTGCAACTCGTCAATCTGCTTTCTCGTCATGATGGAAGGAACGACGGACTCGACTCTCCTCCTAAAGGTGGGCACGCCGGCTTTCGCAATGTTGGACCTAAATTGTCCGGGCTCGACGATCGTGATTATCTTTCGGCCGGGTTCAGCGCGTACGCGACTGCTCGGTGGAAACCCATTCTTCTGCCTTCCTCCCAAGCCGCGGCAGAGGCTTTCGGCCCGAGTTGATCCCTCGCCCGACCCAAATACTTCGCTAGGAGAGCATCCCAAAACGGCCACGACACACTAGAAGAGAGAGAGAAGAAGAACCCAGAACCAAGCTCCTGGCAGTGAGCAGCGGCTGCTCCACCCAGGCGAAGTGCTCGTTCGGGTTGCGACATCCCCGCGAATGCCATTGCTATTCCTTGCATCTCAGTAGCGGCTTGAAGCATGTCACCGAGTTCGAGCGCAGCCCTTAGAGCATAGGAATAATGCTGATGCGCAGTGGTAACGTCGCCCTCGATCAAACCGCAGTCTGCGATGTAATGATGAGCCCCCTGCTGCGCTAAAGGGTCGTTTAGACTCATGCCGAGTGCAAGCGCCTCGTCGGCCAAGGGGCGAACTTTCATGACTTGACCCCGACTGACAAGCACCTGACAAACGCCAAGAATGGCCCTGTTGATCAGCCGTTTATTCCCGCCCTTTCGGTGCAGTTCGAGGCTTTCTTCAAATCGGCTAAGTGCGGTTGAATCGTCACCTTCAGTGAAAGAGGCCCAACCCATGTCTCCGATTGTCAACGCGACTTCGTTTTGGTCGCCGATCTCTCGCCATAAGGTCAACGCTTTCTCCAACTGCGTCCTTGCGGTAACGTGGTCACCCTGGAATGCCGCCAATATCCCCGCGCCATTCAGTGCTCGCGCGTAGAATCTGTCACGGCCAGTGTAACCCTCAAGCGCGTCGGCTAGACGTTTTCTGCCTTCAGTCAGATGCGAATGGTTCTCCCAGAACCAAGACAGAGCGCCAGCCAGTTGGAGTTGAGTCTCCTTCCCTGAAGCCCTCGCAAAATCAAGGGCCAGCCTGAGGTTGTCGTGCTCGGTCTCAAGCCTAGAAAGCCCCTCAGCCTCGGCTTCATAGCGGTCTTTGTAAGCGCGTTCAGCAAAGTCGAGGAAGAAGCTGACAAAACGCTTGCGTGTTGCTTCCAATTCATCGCCTGCAGCTAGGCATTCCGAGGCGAACTCGCGAATAGTCTCCAGAAAGCTGAAGCGTGACTCTCCACTCACCTCCGCCTGCCGCAGTAAGCTCTTTTCCATTAGCGCGGACACACCGTTCAACACGTCCAGATCGTGTTCGGTGTTGCATACCGATTCCGCTGCCTCCAGCGTAAAGCCCCCAACGAAGATAGAAAGTCGCCTGAACAGTCTCTGTTCCTGAGCATCGAGTAGATCATGACTCCACGCGATGGCGTTTCGCAGTGTCCGCTGTCGGGCTGGCAGATCGCGAGCTCCGCTCGTTAACAATCCTAGACGGCTCTCCATTCTGCTCAGCATGGTTTGGGGTGTCAGGATTCTGATGCGAGCCGCAGCCAATTCCAAAGCCAAAGGTAAACCGTCCAAGCGAACGCAGATCTCTGCCACAGTACGCGCATTATCATGCGTGACTTCGAAATCTGGTTTCACAGCATGTGCCCGTTCTGCAAACAACGCCACGGCTGCATTCTCAGACAATGCTTCCATGGGCGGCAAATGCTTGAGATCGGGTAATGTGAGTGGAGGTACAGGAAACTCGCGTTCGCCGCGGATACGCAGAGCTTCTCGACTGGTGACAAGAAGCTTCAGCTTCGCACAAGCCGTCTGTAAATCCGAAAGTTGCGAGGCTGCTTTGATGATCTGTTCGAAGTTGTCGAGAACAAGCAGCAGTTGCCTCTCACGCAGAAAATTCTTGAGGCTATCAATTACGGGTCGTCCGGCGTCTTCTTTCACGGCCAAGGTTGTCGCTAGGGTGGAGAGAAGTAGGTTAGGGTCAGTGATTGGAGCTAGCGCGACGAAGAAGACACCGTCCGGAAAACTTCCAATGAGGTTTCTCGCCACCTCCAATCCAAGTGCGGTCTTTCCAGTGCCTCCTGGACCCGTAAGAGTCAGTACGCGTATATCGTCACGCAGCACAAGAGGCCAAGCGTCGGCCAGTTCCTTCTCACGACCGATCAGAGGGGTCGATTGAACTGGGAGATTGCTGGGTGGAGCTGATTTCGCCTCGGGCTGGGCAGGCGTTTTCGGAGCAGCTAGGTCGAGTAAGAATTCTGGTTCGGTTACCGTAATGCCATGCATCCATTTGATTCGAAGAAACTTCTGAAGTTGACCTTTCACATCTTTTTCGATGATCTCTAGGTTGCCGTCGAACAGGTCTAGAATGGCTTGAACTTCTTCACTTGCATGCATGTACGGGTTGAGGACGGATAGGGTTGTGATACCCTTGGAGCGTAGCTTCTCCAAGAACTCGTTAAGCCATTTACGAGTCTGGAGCGCCTTATGCCTGAGCAAGACGTCCGATAGAATCTCTATCACAATACGCTTCGGTTGAACGGAGCCTATAGTCTCGGCGATTTGAAAGTTCAATTCTGTAAGATTATCAATGCCCTTTCCTGGAAGAAAGTTCTTGGACGGTGAAATTGGCTTTTCACTGCAAATCATGCATTTTAGATTTTTATCATCAGGCTGTGAAACAGCTTCAGCGGAAGATTGACTTCGACAGATTAGGAGACTTACCTCGTCAGAGGCCTTGAGGAAGTTTCTCACAAGAATCGGAACTTCACTACTGGCTGGAGCACTCAACAGAACAGCGGAGCCCGCAACAAAGCCCCCCTTAAGTGCTTCATCCAGCCTACCATAACCAGTCGAAACCCTACCTCTAAGAGTAGAAGCTACCGAGGGGCCACCATAAGACACGAGATTCCCAAACCACTAACAGATGCCAACATTGAGAGAAGAAATTTTCGGTACGCCCTGATATCAAGCCCTTTTTGGCTAAGTTGTTTAGAGGATAAGCAAATGCAAGCTAGCAGGAATTGGATACAAGGTCGCCTGCCAGAATGATCCTTCAGCACGAGCCTGAGTTGATACAGGGGGTGGAGTCAAGAGCGCCGGGGGTGGGATTTGAACCCCCGCACTTCGCGTGCTTGACTCCGCGGACACCGGATGTTTGTTATTGGCCACGTTGGTTTCGTCGAACAAGTAGTTCACACGCTTCCTAACTGCGTATCTCGCACTAAACCCTTAGGGCGCGATGACAAGAAGTGCCCAATAGTGGAAGGGAGGAGATAGGGGATTGCTCATATACATTGGTCGGTGGCGTGTTCCCGCAGCAAACAGTAAGAAACTCGAAGAAATGTTTCGCGCAATCTTGGCGCACGTGAGATCCAATCGAGAAAGATACCCTCAACTGCGGTCAGCTGTGATCTGCTCTTCGGTTGAGGCGGAATCGTCGGAAGAGGATTGGCTCTGGGTAGAAGAGTATGCAGACCGAGAGGCGTACGAAGCGTTCTATAGGGAACTAAAAGAAGACAAAACATTCCTGGAAATCCATGATAAACAGTATGATTTCTGGCGCCTTATTGTTGACGGCTCCTTCAAGGGTGAACTGTACACAGAGAGGGCGAGATTCTAGAAAGCGAGCGCCGAGGGGAGCGCAGCGATAGCATCCATAATCCGAATAATATCAATTTGCCCTGGATGTCGGATGGGACGGAAAGCGCCAAAGCGTACAATTAGAGGAGGCCTATCAGGCGAGCCCAATGCTCGGGGAACTTTCCACTCCGGCACTGATCAGATCGATAGAAGAAAACCCGTGTCAGCTTTGGAAATACCTGTCCGCCCGTTGGCCGCGGATGGAAGTTCACGACGACCCGAAAATGCTCTGGTCCGTCAGCAACATACCATTTCCGTTGTTCAATAGCGTCTTACGCACCCGGCTCTCACCAGACTCCGTAGAGCGAGCCATCGTGACAGCGATTGCAAGATGTAAATCACGTAGCATTCCTTTGCTATGGTGGACATGGCCAAGTACGCGCCCTAAGAACCTAGGTTCCTCCCTCAAAGCACACGGGTTCATCCACGAAGAAGATTCCCCGGGGATGGCCATTGATTTGAGGAAACTGGACGGGAGCCAACCTGCTCTACCAGGCTTGAGAATTGAGCTGGTGGATAATCCAACGAGGCGGAAGCATTGGAGCCACACCTGCAGGGTCGGTGCTGAACTTCCAGAAATCGTGGAAGAGGCCTTTTCAGATTGCGCGGCATTAGACTTCACGCCTGGAGGGTCGCTCTACAATTGCATAGGTTGGCTGGAGGGACAGCCTGTTGCGACGTCCTCCTTGTTCTTGGGGGCAGGAGTGGCTGGAATCTACAATGTGACCACAATTCCGGCGGCACGCCGGAAAGGCATTGGGTCCGCAATGACTGTAGCGGTTCTTGACCAAGCCCGAACCCTAGGATATCGGGTGGGTATCCTCCATTCAAGTCCGATGGGATTCAATGTGTACCGCAAGTTAGGATTCGAAGAATACTGCAAAATCAACCAATATGTGTGGACCGCTGAGAGCAGATGAGAGAAACCGATAGAGTTCTGGCGATTCATTTAACGACAACGACGACAAATCATCGATCGTGATGAGGAGAAATTCTGGATCAACCTGTTGCCACCCCAAGTCTCAGCAGTACGTTTCGGCGCAGGCTCAGTGTCCGCCGTCAAGAAGATCAGTAGTCTCTAGATGGAAGTCGGGAGAACAAGGGCATCAACCAGACGAGATCGACGATCTGCAATTTCTTGTGGAGACTTTCTAGGTTACTCCTCGCCTGCTCCAAGGAAGATAACAGAAAAGAAAGATGAGGGAATAACAGAATCCTACTTTCTTAATTCGACTCTGAGCTTCTCAAGTTCAGTCCAGACTTCTCCTCTCTTAGACCCCGGAACAATCAGAGCGTCCCACTTAGGGAACCACTCATCCATGAGTTTCGCAAGTTCAGGGTCTTCACGCACAGCCTTCATCCACTTGTCGTAACCTGCATGGTCTTCATACTCGTCTAGGAACATCCAGCTTTCCTCAGACGACCCTTCTTCAGTGAAAGGGAAAAACGAGACTTAGCGTAGTAAAACTTCTCCGGATGAGACCTCTGGTAGTCCATCATTTCACACCAGACCTCAAACTGCTTGCTGCTGTTCTCTTTAGGAATACGCCATCTAACGATGTTGATCAACAACTGGTTCACATCCTTGTCAGTATTCTTGGCTCTTTCCATTCCTCTCTTAGGATACTGTACAGGTAAGCGTCTCTCACTTCTCCTCCAATGAACAAGTATTTGCGCATCGTCCCTTCCTTCTTGAAACTCGTCTTCTCCAAGACCTTTTGAGAAGCCGCATTCCTTACATCAGTACAAGCTTGAATGCGCATTGTGTCCTTCGAGAGAAACAGGTAATCCACCATGATCTCAATAGCTTCGGTGCAGTAGCCTTTCCCTCTCTCGCTCGGAACCAAAGCATAACCGATTTCCAGTTTGCTGCCTGTAGGGTGCAGAACGTGGAAATGGGCTATGAAACCAATTTTGGTTCCGTCCTTTTTCTCAATTATGAACGGCTTCAGCTCAAGGGGGCTCTCAAGAATCTTCTCTGCCTCCGTTTTGGAAAGTTGCCGAAGAGGCTGAAATCCTCCTAGAAACTCAGGACTGTTAAGCCATTCTGCAAAAAGTGGCAAGTCCTCTTTCTCCACAATCCTCAAATTTACAAGCTTTCCTTCAAGCATCTCAATTCGCCGATCCGTCAGAAATCTGGACTCTAGGTACGCTGCGTAAGAGTACAGTTTGTTTGAGAATTAACGTTTGTTCAGCAGTACTGTCTCAGGTGGTTTTTGACCGAAGCGTAACTTGGAGAGAGACTTGCTGGACATTACCTTTCCAGTCTTTCCCAGGTGAAACCACACTTAATCGGTCAACACGGTAGGGCCTGTTCGCTTTGCAAGTACTGGGGTACTGGGTTAATCAAAAAGCGCCGGGGGTGGGATTCGAACCCAGTGGTGTTTCTTGAACTCACTTTGCGGACTCGGTGGTGTCTTTTCGATGCGGGGGTGGAGCTGAAAGCGCCGGGGGTGGGATTTGAACCCACGAGACCTTGCGATCATCGGATTAGCAATCCGACGCCATACCAGGTTGCCCGATCACCGAGGAGTGTGATCTCTTGGCTACCCCGGCACACCACACCGCGCTGTAATCGCTGCACTTCTAGAATAGCCTGTCGGAGTCCCACAAGCACACGCAGAGGTTGTTCTAATATCTCGATTACGATGACTTTGAATACGCGTTAAATGGCCTCTGTGAAACCCTGCAGATGAGTCGTCAAGTGAAGAAGCACAATTCGAAATTCCTAGTTTTCGTCATCGCAAGCTTGCTGCTATTTTCTTTCTCTGAGGTTTCCGCAGCTGCTGTCGCCCCGAAGGCGCAGGTAATTTCTGTCGTTCATCCCGATCATGTTCTGCCGGGAAGCAAATTCGATGTCACAGTAATCGTGGAGTATTCTGACAAGTTTCTTGCCGATGTTGGCATCTGGGACGCGAGAGCAGGCGAAATGATTCGAAGTGTGACCCTAATCAGCGAATTCACGGGACCAGGCAATGCGAGTTTCGGCTTCCAGCTCGCCGCCCCCTCTTACGAAGGTATATGGAATCTCACGGCGATAACCCGAGTCTGGTGGCAGAACGGATGGTACCAGGACCCGAAGGGAGTCACGCCTTTCGAGGTCACGGTCTCAAACCTCGTGACACTCACTCTGAACACGCAAGGAGCAGACTCCACTGTAACCCTCGATGGCCACGAATATGAAGTAGGCAGCACGACGCCACTCACTCTGCAGCTTCCACTTGGCATTCATTCAATGGACGCATTGCCGATGATTCAGGGTCAGCAGGGTGAGCGACTCGTTTTTGCTGGTTGGAGTGATGGGATGAAATCAAACCCACGTCAGATCCTCATCAACCACGAAACGAGCATCACAGCCGTCTACAGAACCGAATACTACCTGTCTGTTACGTCTGATGTGGGCATGGGTGTGGGTTCGGGGTGGTACGAGAAAGGTTACCGAGCGAGTATCGCAGTGACCCCTGACTTCTCTGTTTCCGCTTGGCTCGGACTCGTCACATATGACTATCACTTCAGCAAATGGTCTGGGGATAGCAGCTCCAAGGACAACCCTTCATCAGTCCTAATGAATGCCCCCAAGAGTGCGAGAGCTGAGTTTGTCCAATCAGGAACAATAGTCGACCTGTCCGCTGCCGCGGGCGTCTTGCTACTCGCTTCCATCTTGCTTGCAGCAAGAGGGCTGTACGTTCATATGAAGAGCAGGCGAGGGAGAATCAGCAAGACCGTGGGGTCGTTCAGGAAATCGCTGATTCCTCTGCTTGTTATTGTCGTCGTGCTCTTTGGGTTTCTGAATGTGGCTCCTGCACATGCTGAGTTCATCTTTCAACCGAATGCATCAGTTGTGAAGATCGGGAATGCCTCTTGGTACTATTGGAATCAGGCCCCTAGCGACACTTGCATACTTTGGTTGGGTGGAGGTATTTCGCAAGAGACCTTCATCGGGTACAACTACTATTGGATTAATCCGTTTGAGTACGAGTCCTTCGGAACGATAAAATTCGTTGAGGATCTAGCGAAGTACTATTGTGTAATCGCGCTTGAGAAGGGTGCAGACAAGGCTCCCAACCAAGCCGGTGACCGAACCATATACCAAGAGCTCTACCAGATCCAATCAACCATAATCGCAGACGTACACAACTGGATCAAGAATCAAGGTTACCAACACACTTTCTTGGTCGGGTACTCAGTCGGAGGCCAAGCAGCGGCACTGGAGGTTGCCCTCCGAGATCCGCAAGGGTGGACCAGCGCTGATGGATTAGTTCTCATAACCGTCCCGCTAGTGAACAGCGTCATCGATCACGCTCAGAACATCCGCACGAACCTACTCTTCCTCTATGGAGGGAATTTGCCGGAGTTTGTTACGACTGGACAGAGGTTTTACGATAACGCGCCAACAGACGGCTGGAAAGGCACCTACTACTATCACAAGGAATTCCACATCTTAACCGATGTCGGCCACGAAGTCTGGACCGTACGCGAAACAGGCGCTTACACGCGAAGGGCACTCAACGTGGTCGCAGGTTTCGTAGAGAAATCTAAAGCCCTCCAATTCGCACCAGAAGCAAACCGACCAGCTAGGGAAGTTTCAACGTTGAACCTTACCTCGGTGCGCGCTCCCGAAAAAGTCGCCACGGGAAGCGTCTTCGTGATAGAAGGAAATGTCAGCTATAATTCCACAGCGCATACGACCGTGGCTCTGGTGGTCTATGACAGCGGCAATAATGAGACTGTAAGTGTGACGAGCATCGATCTAGCGGGTGAAGGCACTCGAACTGTCCGGCTTGTAATTCCTCCGATCTCAAACTCATCCGAGCAATCGTACCTAGTATTCTTGGCGGAGAAAGCTGGCGATAAGTGGTCACGGGCCGGATCACCTGCACAAGTCGTGGTTACGGTTTCAGACGCGATTACTTTGACGATTGTGACGTCGGTACCGAATGCTACCGTGCTCATTGATGGCTCCTTGCGTGCTCTTCCCGCTAATGGGAGGAGGCAGTTTGAGATCTCGCGGGAGTTGCATTCAATTCAAGTTCCGCCCGTAATTCCTCTGAACACCACTGCAAGAATCGTGTTCACGCAATGGGACGACGGAACCACGTCGCTCCAGAGACAGGTACTCGTTGAAGATGACACTGTTCTCACTGCTTTCTATCGAAAGCAGTACTTCGTCAACGCGAGTTCGCCTTACGGCACGGTTCAAGGATCAGGTTGGTACGACGAGGACTCCACAGCAACTGTACTGCTCCAACCGAATATGATGGGCCGAGAGGGAGTCATCTTTGCCCATTGGACCGGGGATTCAACTGATAGTGCTCCACAGACTCAATTATTTGTGGACTCACCTAAGGTACTCAAGGCGCAATGGAATTCATTCAAAAATGCGGACCACCAGCTTTCTTCGCAGGATTTGAGCTGGCTTCTGCTCTCAGCGGTCATGTTCGTTCTTGTATTGATCTTGAACCTGAGAAGACCTACGCAGACGTCGTAAGTTTAGAGTCACTTATTCTGCCAAAGGCCTACGACGTTTCCTTCTGAGTCCTTGAAGTAGGCGGCGTGGCCCATGTCGCCAACCGCTTCCTTTCCCCCAACTACCTTCCCGCCATTCTGCTCGATCTTCTTCAGCGCTTCGTCAATGCTCTCCACGTTGATCGTTATCACGGGGCCCATTATTGGTTCCTGGCGTTCCAGCATCCCACCATTAATTGCACCCGGCTCCTTGGGCATACCTTCTTCGTTCGTAGGCACAGTGTTCAAGATTGTGTACCCCATCCCAGGAAAGCTATTCATCTTCCAACCGAAAACAAGGCTGTAGAACTTCTGAGCACGCGCAATGTCATCGGCCGGGATTTCAAAATGCACAACTTTGTCCATAGTAACCTAACCTCGACATAGATCTCCGTAAAACAAGAAAAGCCTTTGTGCATCTTAGTCAAGGTCAAGGCTTAAGTGCACTTCAATGTCTGAGCCAAAAAGAGTCACGTCAAACACCACCGTTGAAATAGGTAATCTAAAGGTCACAAACAAGACAGCAAACTCCATCTTGGTTAGATCACAGTCGGCGAATTCAATTGAGGTAGTCGACTGCTGTCTCGAAGAGCAGGGAAAGTAGCCTCCGGGGTCACAAGCTTGTGGAAAGGTGCTGTAGTATCGATTCATGTTGCACCTTCAGCCAATCAACCCACGGTTTCCGTGAAAGAAGTCAGCGCTGTCGCAGGCAAAGGCCTTGAGGGAGATCGATACTCCCAGAAGACGGGCACTTATTCAAACAAGCCTGGTCCCGATCGCGAGATCACTCTAATTGAAATTGAGGCCATCGAGGCGCTGAAGCGCGATCACGGCATTGACTTGCAGCCAGGCGATGCCAGACGCAATGTCGTAACTCGAGGTGTCCCGCTC
>Ga0315279_10007031_pt1 | contig 14017 bp, 5 predicted proteins | sample YL17G06_20_MG_FD_203694 | JGI IMG/M metagenome (GOLD analysis project Ga0315279, IMG submission 203694) | Sediment microbial communities from Yellowstone Lake, YNP, Wyoming, USA - YL17G06_20 | ecosystem: Environmental > Aquatic > Freshwater > Lake > Sediment | place: USA: Wyoming | collected... | reverse complement strand
ACGAATTGACTATTCTGAAGAGGTGTTAAATATTGCTTATCGATGCACTGCTTGTGGCGCCTGCTCTGTCTCCTGTAAATACTTGAATGACCTTGAGCCCCTTGAAGTTATTGAAGCGCTCCGGAAAAAAATTGTGGAGGATGGACAAGGGCCACTCCCTGTGCACCAAAAATACATCCAATTAACCGAAGAGGTCCATAACCCCTATGGTGAAGCGCCAGCCAATCGCCTTGCATGGCTTCCTTCGGATGTGGTTGTCTCCAAAGATGCTCCACTGGCTTATTTTGTGGGTTGTACTGCTTCCTTTCGGCGACAAGAAATTGCGATCGCCACCGGTCATATTTTAAATAAAGCAGGCGTGGAATTCCAATTGCTCGGTGAAGATGAGTTTTGCTGTGGCAGCCCAATTATGCGCGTTGGTGCTGATGAACAAGTAAAAAGTTTAATTCAACGCAACATCGAGGAATTTAAGGCGCGTGGCATTCAAAAAATTGTGACAAGCTGTGCAGGCTGCTATAGCACTATGAAAGCGGAATATCCTCGCTATTACAAGCACGATATTGAAATTGTTCACACGAGCGAATTACTCGACCAGCTAATTAAAGAAGGGAAACTGACTTTCAAAAAGGAATTGCCCTTAACCGTCACCTATCACGATCCATGCCATTTGGGTCGTTGTTCAGAACCTTATAAGGAATGGCATGGACAAATTATGGAACCAATTTCCCTCGTTAGAATTCCCGTGCCGCCCAAACCTTTACGAAAGGGAACAAACGGCTGTTATTATCCGCCTCGCAATGTTCTACAGGCAATTCCCGGACTCAAATTAGTGGAAATGGAACGTATCAAGGAGTATGCCTATTGCTGTGGAGCGGGCGGCGGGGTAAAAGCGGCTTTCCCAGAGTTTGCAGTAAATACCGCTCGACGACGGGTCGAGGAGGCCAAAGATACTGGCGCGCAAATTCTGGTTTCTTGTTGTCCCTTCTGTTCTACTAATCTCCAAGATGCAATTAATGCTGATAATACCGACTTGAAATTCTATGATTTAACAGAACTTGTATTAATGGCATTGGAGGATGAATCTTAAAATGGGAGAAGAAACCCCACTTCAAGATACTGAATTTGAAGCGTTAGTCGCCATTGTTGGTTCTCAAAATGTATCTCGGGAACCTGCTATTTTGGATTCGTACGCCTTTCAATGGTGTGCCGAAATCTTTAATGTCATAAATGATAGACCTCCTTCGCGCTATTTCATCCGCCCTGTCGCTGTCATTCTCCCTGGTTCCACCGAAGAAGTCCAGCAAATTGTGAAAATTTGTAATCAATATGGGCTGAGCTTCAAGGCTCTTTCTACAGGATTAGGTCCTTGGAATTGCGTAACCACTCCTCGTACTATTCAAATTGACTTGCGTCGCATGAACAAAATAGTTAAAATTGACCCTAAAAACCAATACGCCGTAGTGCAACCTTATGTCTCAGGGGCTCAACTTCAAACAGAAGCAATGAAATACGGCCTGAACTGTCATATGCCTGGGGCTGGTCCCCAAGTATCCCCCTTAGCAAGTGCAACTAGTTTGGGGGGGCCTGGATTCACCTCTGCTTCGACAGGATATGCTGCACGGAATGTTTTGGGTGTAGAATGGGTCTTACCAACTGGTGAGCTCCTCCAATTAGGATCTCTTGGGATGAAAAACGAGCCGGATTGGTTCACAGGTGATGGTCCCGGTCTTAGCCTACGTGGGGTCATGCGGGGCTTCATGGGGGCTATGAGTGGGCTTGGGGTCTTTACTAAAGTCGCTACTAAACTCTATCCTTTCCCTTGTGATCCTCATTGGAAGGTCACGGGCGAATCTCCTAACTTCAATTTTGAGATCCCAAACTATCTTCAATTCTGGATTGTCAATTACCCTAATTGGGAAGAATTGGAAACTGCTTTCCGACGATTTGAAGAAGAAGAAGTAGGCTTCATGTGTTATTATGCCTCCACAGCAGCAGTTGTTGCATCATTTTCGCGCTCGCGAGAAGAAATGGCAAGTCAGTATGCTATCCATACTCGATTAAAGCGCCCTCTCACCGTTATGGTTGCTGCTGTTTCCGATCGTGAATTTGCTTATAAGAAAAAGGTTGTGGAAGGGCTTATCGAAGAGACCGGTGGCAAAGATTATACCCCGAAGTTAAAGATCCGGAATGTGTCCTATGCAGAAGCGCTGAGATGCTTGCTCGGTTTCCATGGATTTCTGGTGAGCGGGGCGTTTCAGTCCGTTTTCGGAGGAATGGATTCAATTGCTTTGGCGGTCACAATGGCACAGAAAAATGTACCGCTTAAAAAGCAGTATATTGCCAGAAAGGTGATTGCCGATGATGGGGGAGAAGGCGTCTGGTCAACTACCTATGAACATGGACAAATGGCACATTGCGAAATGCCCACGATGTACGACGCAACAAACCCTGAAAGTATTATTGGCATGGCTGAATATGCTAATGCAGCTGATGAGATGGCTATTACAGAGCATCTAGGAACCCCATTCTTCGTTCAAGGTGATAAGACTCATGAATGGTTTGGTCCCCATTGCATGAATTATCATCTCTGGATTCGAAAGATTAAGGAAGCCTTCGATCCACACAATATCGCAGACCCCGGATTCTATATTTCCTCAAAAAAAGAAGCGTAGGATTTGGGCGAATTATGCTTGACGATTACACCTATACAGCGCTTGAGAGCATCGTCGGTCCTTCGAATATTTCACAGGAACCTGCTATATTAGATACCTATGCCTTTCAATGGGGTGCTGAATCATTAAATGCTATAAATGACAAGCCGATATCCCGCTTTTATATTCGCCCTGCAGCTGTTGTTCTCCCAGGTTCCACGCAGGAAGTCCAGCAAATCGTGAAAGTCTGCAACCAAAACAAAATCAGCTTTAAAGCCTTCTCCACAGGCTTAGGACCCTGGAATTGTGTTTCCACTGAGCGAAGCATTCAAGTGGACTTACGGCGAATGAATAAAATCCTTAAGATTGATGCCAAGAACCTCTATGCCGTGTTGGAACCCTATGTTTCAGGCGCACAGCTGCAGGCTGAAACAATGAAATTTGGACTGAATTGTGGAATGCCTGGTGCGGGTCCTCAAGTTTCCCCGCTAGCGAGTGCTACTTCTATGTGCGGAATGGGATTCACTTCCGCTGCAACAGGATTCGCTGGGCGGAGCGTGCTCGGCGTGGAATGGGTCTTACCAACCGGCGAATTGCTGCACCTTGGATCAATAGGACAAAAGAATGATCCCGATTGGTTCACTGGCGACGGTCCTGGTCCAAGTCTGCGAGGGGTCATGCGGGGTTTCGTCGGAGCTAAGAGTGGTATGGGTATATTCACCAAAGCAGCAGTTAAACTATATCCTTTTCCCTGTACACCTCAATGGATTATTCGAGGCGAATCTCCTAACTATGAATTTGAAATCCCTAACTATCTCAAACTCTATATTATCAGTTATAAGGATTGGAATGCATTAGCCAATGCCCTCCGGCGCTTTGAAGAGGAAGAATTAGGCTATATGTGTTATCATTTATCAACCATTGCGACTCTAGCTGGATTATCCAAGACAAGGGAAGAACTAGGAGCGTATCTTGGTAGAGCTTCTCGGGGATTAAAGAGGCCTTTAACGGTTTTGATTTCAGCTCTATCGGATCGCGAATTGGCTTATAAGGAGAAAGTCTTAGCTGGATTGCTTGAAGAAACCGAGGGAGAAGATTATACAGAGAAACTCAAAATCCGCAGTATAAGCCTCGCTGAAGGACTGAGATGCATGTTCGGGTTTCATGGGTTCCTAACAACGGGCGCCTTTCAAAGTACTCAAGGGTGTATGGATACAATTGATAATTCAGTTCGGATGGCGCAGCTAAATGCCCCTCTTAAGCGGAAATACATCGAGAAAAAGGTCATCGCGGATGATCGAGGCGATGGCCTGTGGCTGGCCTCCTTTGAACGCGGGCATATGAGCCATATGGAATCACCTACAGCGTATCAGTGCAATTCAGAAGAATCCGTCCTTGGGATGGCGGAATATGCGCATGCCTGTGATGAACAAGATTTGACGGAACATTTAGGAATCCCATTCTTCATCATCGGTGATAAACAGCATGAGTGGTTCGGTCCACATTGTTCCAATTACCATCTCTGGCTACGGAAAATTAAAGAGGCATTTGATCCGCAAAATATAGCGGACCCGGGATTCTATATCTCCTCAAAGAAAGAGAATTTATAATTGAAATTCTGATGAAAATCTATTTCTTATTTTTGGGATTGTTATTCAGTTAAATTCTTTTTAACAAAAAGGGTTTTTAATTCGCTCATCAGTGCGTCTTTTGGGGATAGATTAGGTTTGAAAACAGCGGGCTGTATTGGAACGGCTTGAGGTATTACAGGAGGGGACGGCGGTTGCCCCCCAGGCTGGGCAGATGGTAGCAATTGCCGCTCAATTCTATCAAGACGGTCGTTCAATGTTTTTTCAATACCTAAAATTAGATCCACAACGCCTGTAATTAAATCGCTTAATGCCTCCATTTTCTTCTTTTCTTCTAAAAGCCCTTTATTGAATAGCCCCCGCATCATTTTTGAGAACGATGGAGAGGGTGCCAGCTTATGGAAAATCGAACTGGTTTGAATTTCAAAACGGAAATTGTAGGATTGGAATATTTGTGTTACTAATTGGGTCATATTATCAATTTTTTCAAGAAAACGAGGATCATCTAGTAAATCAGGGTCACATTTATGAAGAAGAATGATAAATTCTGGGGATTCTTGTAAATATTCTACAACGTGCAAGATATTTTGTAAGTAATCTAAAGCCTCAGGTTGGCTTTTGTCATCTTGCATATCAATCAAGAACAGGATAATATCCGTGCCCAAGAAGAAACGACCTGGCGTTTCTATATACGCTTTACGATAGACTTCTTGCCCACCCAATTCAAAGATACTGAATTTCTGGTCTTTTATGACTACGTCGTTCCTTTGCAATCCTAACGTAGGTTTCAAGAGCGAGAGCCCTTCAACGGCCCCAACCAACTCTTGTTTCATGACTTTTAATAATGCTGTCTTTCCAGCATTTGCCAAACCTACGAGTACTATCTTCTTCTCTTCGCTTGGCTTGTAATCTCCAGCTTCTACAATAAATCTTGCCGCAGAAATCAATAATTCCAGTTTTTTCTTCGTGATTTTTTCTTTTCTTAAAAATGCCATATTTTGTAGTACTGTCTCATATGACAAATTTGCAAAATCTTTGATAGTTTTCACTTTGAATACGTTACAGATTAATTCACTCTCATTTGTCGTAAGATCGCGAAAATGATGGATTGATAAATTTTGGATATCCTTTACTTTCTCTGGCATATCCGATTCTACTAGCAGATTCTTTAAATGGGTGAGAATCTCCTCTTGAGATTTTGTGACATCTAATTCCTTTACCTTTTCTGCTAATTTAGACATTATCGCGGTCTCCGCATTGTCATAATATAGCTCTATTCATGAAAAATAACTTAAGTAAAAAAAATTTACTTGCCTCTTTATGAATTGCTAATGAACGCAATACTATGGTTTCAACGCCAGATAATATAAAAAGATATATGCATTTTTTTCTCAATCTTTTGTTTTATCTGAGTAGTAAATTGATTGGAGTTTGACCTTATGTTGGCAATACTTTTCTCCTGTTGCCTTCGATTTTACCACGTGCACTTCGACAATGGGAATTTCGCTGTTTTCTTCATGGGTCATGGCTATGTATTTTTCTAAGAACCCATCGACAATACAACAATAGGGAATATCTTTTTCAATAACCCCCTCCCAGCAAATCGGGCAGTTCTTATCGTAAACCATCAAGCCATCGTCAATCTTTTTAATCAGAACAGGATAATAGAACGCAAAATCGACAATATAACTAATTAGTGCAGCTAGGGAATTTGTTTTAATAGGTCTTATATAATTATATAGGGTAGTTGCAACGCCCTCCCCGATTTGGCGAAGTGCATCAATAGCTCCTTGAGTTCCATACTTTTCTTTCATCATTGAAACAATTTGAACATAAAAGACTGTAAATAAGGTGTTATGCACCTTCATTTCCGCTAATTCAGTCCTTGATAATTCTCCACGCGCGGGTGTTATCCATTTCTCCAATGTGAATTCGCCCTGACAATTTTTGGAAATTTGATTTAAATTTAATATCACATTTTGACTTTAAAAATATTGCATATTTTTGATAAATAAGGGTTTTTAAAAAAAGAGTTTTGATTTCAGACTTGATTCCCAAGGTAATCAATAATCATTCAGGAAACAATTTTAGAGAAATATTTCTTGAATCAAACCTTGGGCTTGTCCAAATTGGGAAACATTTCCTGCGAAACTTTCTAGGTCATGTTTGAATTTAGTTTCAAAGCGCTGCACAAATTGACTGAGGGCGGTGCTTGTTAGAGGATTGGGGAAACCAGAGGTAACGAGGGCTCCAACACAAAAATTTCCGTCGGCAATTTCAATCTCAAAATATTCGTAAGACAACCGCTGCATTTTTGTTTCCTGATGCGAAAGTTCAGTACCAAACGAGGTAATAGCCTGGAGGAACCCCGATATCAAATCCGAATCCATGGATTGCTCCGAAAAATTATAATTGAAAAGACTTAAGCCCGTGTTTTTATGAATGAGCATAAAGGTGTATAGGATTTGCTTAGAATATTGAAAGGCGATTTGGTGCAAGCTCTCTTTTAGCCGTGATGTTTCACGGGCGATTTCAGAACGTGTAGTTTCATCAATAGCTGCTTCATAATAGATATTTGCATTAGTCTCTGCAAAGATAATTATTGATTCCATCCAAGTTTGAATGTCAAACTGAAGGTTTTTATAAGTTCTGGAATAAATTTCTTTTTCTTGATATTTCTCCAATTGTTGAAACCAATTATTAAGGGTTTCCGTCAATTTTAAATCAGGAAAATACGATTGGGCTTTGATTTGCAATTCTTTAAGAAGGAGCAGGATATCATCTGCTGACTCTTGCCTATTACATAGATCAAATAATTCAGTGAGGCGGGTACTGAATTCGAACCCATTGAAAATCATGGCACGAACTTTTTCGACGGAGGTTGAGATTTTCATCGTATAGGAAAGCGACATGTTAATTAAATTTTTGATGTAGGCTATGAAGCCGGTCGACTGCTTCAAATCTTCCATATAGACATCAATGATGATATTCTTGTCATCCATATGCAAATCCACTAAGATAGGATTGCCGGTAATTTTCGCCTCCCCTGTAAATAATGATACTAACGGTTCTCCCTCATCGAGCAGTGAAACATCCAACGAGGCAATCTGCTCCCTAGCGATTCTAAAGGCGTCCGCCTTAGCAATTTCACGGTAGGGGATTTCGACGTGGCTTACCTGAAACTTCTCTTTCATTTTTAGGACATCTAGTAATTTCAAAACCCGGGGTTGCACGAGCGGACATTTTATTTGGACGATAAGCGGATTTATTTCACTGGAATACAGCCTGCCATTGTTATCATGGTATATCACGGTCCCATAGATTTTTGATTTACCACAAGTTAGCGGGACCAGAGAAAAATCTACCCCCCGTGATTCCTCCGGTTCAAGCAGCATAATTTTCTGGGTCGGTTGCGCTACTTCGAACTGTTCCTTGATATTCAGCATTACTGATATTTCTTTAATGTTTTCTTTAGCTTTGTTTTCAACAACCACTTTGAATCGGATGCTGGCTCCCACGTAATCATAAGCCCGTTTAATAAGCAGGGGCGCTTCACTTACTTCTTTCTCAAGCTCCATGGTGGGTTTCAAGTATTTTTCGAGAGTGCCAGAGACTCTCTCGCCGAGTTTTAAGTAAGTTTGCCCATCCTTTTCAAAATTTATGATTAATTTTGAAGTAAGCAACGGTTCTAAATGATAATCAACCATTTTGGGTGAAAGAGCTTCAGCAAGATTTTGTTTTAGTTGATTTAAAGTCAGCTCATCATTTGTAAAAATGTTAGTAAAGATGAGTTTAGCATTTGCATTTTTGAGCGCAAGGATTGCCTCTTCATTTTCAGGTAGGAAATCAGAAGGGAAATAAACCAAATATTTTAAATAATTCTTTCGATAAACAAATTTAAAATTTTCCAAGATTTTCAGGTGTAGGTTTGTAACATGTGGCTGTAAATTTAATTTGTCCCTGATCTCCCTAAGATGCGCTCCTGGATTTTTAATGATGTATTGATAAATTGCATCCCGCTTCTGATTGGCAAGAACCTGAGTTTTGACTAGTTTTTTCTCAGGAATTATAATTTTCTTCAAAATTAATTCATAAATCGTATTGTTTATTTCCCTTTCTGGAAGTTTTAATCTCTTTTTCGCTTCTCTATATAACGTTTCAATATCCAAAGGCTTTTTTTGGTTCGTTAATTCTTCGGCGATGCTAAGAATTTCCAATGCTGCCTGTGGGATGTTTTTTAAATCATCCAAATTGTTTTTACTCCGTAGCTTCAAGGGTTTAATTCTTTATTAATTCCTTTAACTAGAACATTCCGCATATTAAGACTATTTCTAATCCTTAAATAATAAAAAAAGATGCAGTAAAAATTATATTTCGGTTAATTCACTCAAGAATTCCCGCTTTTGTTCCTCTGAAAGGTTATTAAATTCGCCGATGATTTCTAATTTATCGTCCAACGGTGCATCAAGGCGTTGCAAGAATTCGATTAATTTTATAGGAATGGTTATAAAGGTTTGCTTTAAGTAGTTGCTCAGTTCCATATCTGACAATTCTAGTAGTTCTTCAATAGCGATCATATTTTTCTGCAGCGCCCTAATTTTATCATCTATAGATAAGTTCTCTTTCCATTCCGATTTAATTTGCTTCAGCTTGGCTGTTGAGCCCGTTAATGGCGCAGAAGAAATTTTTCTGCCCTTTGGTTTGCTCCGGACTTTGAAAACTACAAGGCTAGCGACTGCTGCACAGGCTCCAATAACAATAATAATGATTATCCATTTGTTATCTTCCGTTGGATTTGGCGGGTTAGAGAGCGCCACTGTTACGCTCCAACAGTTCGACATTGTACTATTTTGGCTAGGATTTCCCGCAATTATAACATAGAAATAGGTTCCATTCTTTCCTATTACATCTATATATTCCGACTGGCTGACCACGGCTCTCGGAATGAGCGAATTAACATTAGTGATAAAGAAGGTGTCTCGATAAACATAGTATTTAGTTGTGCATCCAGTATCGGTCCAATTCAAATGAATCCTACCGTCATAGCTTATACTTGGTAAGGGGTTCAAAGCAGGGATTCCAGGGACTGAATAAAGAGCAACTGTAACACTCCGACAATTCGATAGTGAGCTGTTATGGCTAGGATTTCCTGCGATTATACAATAGTAAATGGTGCCATTACTCAGTAATATATCAGTATACGCCGATTGGGTAACTATCATTATTGGAACGAGTGAACTAATGCTTGTAATAAGCTTAATATCCCGATACACATAATATTGCACGGTATTTACGGTATCCGTCCAATCCAAATATATTATGCCGTTGTAATTCGCACTCGGTACAATTTGACTCAAAATCGGGGTATTTATGGAGGGATAAATTTCAATTTTTACACTCCTACAAATTGACAAGGAACTATTAAATCCCAGATTCCCCGCCACTATTACATAATAATAGGTACCATTAATCCCTATTATATCGAAATAACTCGATTGGGTAATCACCGCAATGGGAACGAGCAAATTAACAGAAATAATATTAGCCGTATCCTTATACACATAATATCTTATGGTACTTGTAGTATCGGACCAATCTAGAAAAATTGTGCCATCATAATCCACGCTAGGCATAATCGGATTTAGTGTAGGAATACTTGGAATCGGGTATAGTTCAACGGTCACATTTTCACAGTTAGAAATTGAGCTATTAAATTTGGCATTTCCCGCAACGATAACATAATAAAATGTGTCGTTAACTAATAAAATATCCGTATAGTAAGAGTGCGGCACAATGGCTATAGGAATCTGAGAGGTAATAGAGGTAATTTTTGATATATCCCGGAAAATATAATATTTCGTAGCATTGATTGCATCAGTCCATTCCAATTGAACTACCCCATTATAGGTTACACTTGGACTTACTGGACTTAAAATCGGCGTTTCTGGGGGATTATAGAGGTCAATTGTTACATTTTCGCAGTTAGAAATAGAACTGTTATAACTTGGGTTCTCTGCCACTATTACATAATAGTAAATTCCGTCAATCAACTCGGAATATGTGTAATCAGACTGAGTAACAGTGGCTACAGGACGGAGCGAGCCTAATTCTGAAATAAAAGAAGTACTCTTATATACATAATATTGAACCGTATTAATCGTATCAGTCCAATCCAAAGTGATTGTTCCGTATGTATTCAGATTTGGCACGATGGGATTCAAAATAGGAGTATTAGGAGGCGGATAAATTGCGACTAGCACACTTCGGCAATTGGAAATGCTGCTATTATGCACGCTATTCACCGCCATAATTACATAAAAAAAGGTGCCATTTACCGCCGAAATATCGGTATAGTTTGATTGAGTAACTATAGCATAGGGCGTACGTGCCGTAACGGTTGTAATGGTTGAAGTATCTTTGTAGATATAATAGTTCAAAGTATTGATGGTATCGTTCCAATTCAGCCGAATTGTCCCGTTATAGCTTGGTAGAATGGGATCCAGGAACGGCCACCCCGGAGGTGGAACAATCATAATTATCACACTCTGGTTGTTTGAACATGCTGAAGCGTTATAGCTGGGGTTTCCTGCAAGGATTGCGTAATAATACCTTCCATTTACGGAAACTACATCCGTATAGCTAGTAGTAGTAACCATTGCAATAGGATGGAGTGAGTTAATATTAGTAATGGGGGATAGCTCGCGATATATATAGTATCTTGTCGCCGATGTCGCACTAGTCCAATTGAATTTAATGATCCCATCGTAATCTGGACTAGGCAGGATAGGATTTAGAGTAGGAATGCCCGGGACGGAATAGACCATAACTGTTACACTTCTGCAGTTCGAGATGCTGGAATTTCGAGAGGGGTTGGAAGCGACAATTACGTAATAAAAGGTCCCACTCACTCCGATAATATCAGTGTAGTTCGATTGAAAGATAGTGGCTATGGGTGTAAGGGAATTGACGTTAGTTATGAGCGCGGTATCCCGATAAACATAATACTTGGCTGTATTTACCGTATCGGTCCAATCCAAGTTAATGATGCCGTCGTAATCCGTGCCCGGATTAATCTGTCCTAATATAGGGGTGCTCGGAAGCGGGTAGAGGGTGACCGTAATATTCCTGCAGATCGATATCGAGCCGTTAAATCCAAGGTTGCCTGCCACGATCACATAATATACGGTGGTATTAACGGCGATTATATCTGTATAGTTCGACTGAAACACAATAGCCAAGGGGATTCGTGAGGTTACGCTCGCTATGAAAGCGGTATCTCGATAGACATAATAGCGAGTTGTACTTGAAGTGTCGGACCAATCCAATCGAATTACGCCATCATAGTCTGGTCTGGGCGTGATTTGTGCAAGGCTTGGGGTGCTGGGGATTGGTTGGCGCTGCACTAGGACACTTTGAGAGTTTGAGACTGAACTATTAAATCCTGGATTCCCTGCAATAATAGCATAATGAAAGGTTCCATTAACGTCAGAATTATCCGTGTAGCTCGACTGAGTCACTTTGGCAATAGGTTTAAGCGTCCCCACATTACTCGCATTAATTGGAGCTGTGTGTTTATACACATAATAGCGGGTTGCATTTTGTGCATCGTTCCAATCTAACTTTATTTGACCGTTATAAGAGATACTCGGAAGGATAGCACTTAAAATTGGCGTAGCAGGGCGGGGATAAGCAGTGACGTTCACCCATTGATTATTAGAAATCGTGCTCCAGCAGCTCGCATTTCCGGCAACAATCACATAATAGTATTTTCCTAAAGAAGGCACTGCACTATCAATTGCTTGATATGGAGTAACATTTTGAATAGGGCTCATTGAGTATAAATTGAAAAAGGAGCTAATAGGCGCATTAAACTTTCTATATATAAGATAATATGCTGCCCAGGGCAAGCTTTGCCAAGTTAGGTGAACCCACCCGTCATAGGCAGGATTTGGGGTGATGCTATAAAGAATGGTTCCCCAAAGATATGCATTTTTTTCGATTATATTGTTTAACCCGCTGATATAATTGATCCATCTTCCGTTACCAAGTATTTCATTCCATGTTATTGCCGAACGATTTGTAGAAGTAATAGAGACTCCATATTGAGTATTATTCTGAATCTTATTGTATCTTATCGTTGTATTAATATTTTTTAGAAGGCGAATACCCTCCGAAAAGTAACTAATATTGTTCCATGTTATTGCAGTATGGTTTGAACTCTCCGAATAGATGCCAAATTGTCCGCCCTTATAAATTTCATTGGAATAAATGGTAATAAATCTCGAATTTAGGAGATAGATCCCAATATTGTTATTCCTAATAGTATTTGAGCGTAGGCTCGAATTCCCCGCTGAACTTAAATAAAACCCGTAATTGCTTCCTGAAACAAAATTATTGGTGAATTGGGAGAAGAAGGAACTCGACTGAAATCCGTAATTGGTATTGTTAATGGCGAAATTATTTTTCATAATAGTTGAATCCGCCCAGCCTACTCCAAAGCCGTTCCCATTTTTGTATGCGGTATTATTGTAGAAACTCATGCTATCCGCACTGCTGGTATAGAATGCATAATTAGTATTTTTCCAGCCGGTGTTGTTAATAAGAATACTACCTCCAGATCCCCAGAAAGACAAGCCACTGGTGTTGTTCCAAACCTCATTCTTATAGAAGGTGGCCCCGCCACACCATAAATCGCCAGCTTGGCCATTATTATAGAATTTATTATAGCTGAACACCCAGCCCGTTGCAGACGAAACGACCATATCAATTGCTACATTATTATTGTGAAGTGAATTATTTTTTATCAGAACATTGCTTCCAGGATGTTGGAACTGCAACCCAGCTTGCTCATCATAGATGTTATTCATCTCAATAACATTGTTATCGCTACCATATTGCATATAGAGTCCAATATTCGCATAACCGATGGTGCCTCTATTGCTATAAATTATATTGCGTGTAATATTATTGGAAAGCGAATCCGCTATGTAAATCCCTGCACCAAAATTGTGATGAATCCGATTATTTCTGAGCTTATTCGAGTCAGAATATTGGAGGAGAAATCCGGTTCCCCCTAACCCTGCTGTGTCTTTATTATTGAAAACAACATTGCCAGAAAACCAATTATTATCTGAACCATATAAGGAGAATCCGGCTGCGTTAAGGCTATCCGTATTGTTATATGCAGTATTATTATAGAGAAAATTGCCCTTGGAATTGGTAAGGTTAAATCCAATTTTATTAAATTTAGCGGTATTGTTAATTACTTGACCATTTGTAACATTATTAAAGTAAAACCCATTTTTTCCATTGAATACCGTGTTATTCCGTAAGATAAAATAGTTGGTGGTATCAGAAATATGTATCCCATTTCCTCCATATCCATTTATAACCCATTTTACAATTATCCACGGGTTACTAGCGCTCCCATTACCTGTGAATCCATATTTCCCGAAATCCGCATTCTGAGCTATTCTAAGCCTGTAGAATCCTCTCACCGCAGCAACTTTCACACTCTGACAATTAGAAAGAGAACTGTTTCCATTCAAATTTTCTGCCATAATTGCGTAATAATAGGTCCCATTACCGCTAACTACATCTGCGTAAGATGACGTAGATACTACCGCAATAGGTGTTAAGCCTGTTGTTGAAGTAATAAAAGATGTGTTCCTATATACGTAATAGCGGGTTGCATCCATTCGGTTAGACCAGATAAGCTGGCTATCCAAATTAGGATTAGGATTTGGGGTAATAGGGTACAATATTGGTGTCATTGGG
>Ga0315279_10007030_pt1 | contig 14018 bp, 12 predicted proteins | sample YL17G06_20_MG_FD_203694 | JGI IMG/M metagenome (GOLD analysis project Ga0315279, IMG submission 203694) | Sediment microbial communities from Yellowstone Lake, YNP, Wyoming, USA - YL17G06_20 | ecosystem: Environmental > Aquatic > Freshwater > Lake > Sediment | place: USA: Wyoming | collected... | reverse complement strand
CCACTTATTGGTATTGGGGTCCCTCAGGCGGTGCTGGAGACCGCCGCGGGCGCGCAGCTTGTCGAAACCCTCGGGCTTGATAGTCATCTGCTCGCCATCCAGCAGGGCGGTGAGACCCTCCTGACCCGGCTCGGGGCGCTTCTCACCATGGAACCTGGCGGCTTTCTCGGGCAGGTAATCGGTGGGCTCCTCGTAGGTGGTGATGAAGCCTTCGAAGTTGCGCAGGATGATCTTATGATCCGACATGCTGATCAGGTAATTAGGCATGACGGGGATCTTGCCGCCCCCGCCGGGCGCATCGATCATATAGGTGGGCACAGCAAAACCGGAGGTGTGGCCGCGCAGACCCTCCATGATCTCGATACCCTTGGCGACGGGGGTGCGGAAGTGACCAGCGCCATGCACCAGGTCACACTGGTAGATGTAATAGGGGCGGACGCGGATGCGCACCAGATCCTGCACCAGCTGGCGCAGGATGTGGACGTTATCGTTGACGCCTGCCAGTAGCACCGACTGGTTGCCAAGCGGGATGCCGGCGCGGGTGAGCTTATCGGTGGCCTGGGCCAACTCAGAGGAGATCTCATTAGAATGATTGACGTGGATGTTGAGCCACAGAGGGTGGAACTTCTGGAGCATATCGCACAGCTCGTCGGTGACGCGCATGGGCAGGAAGACCGGGACGCGCGAGCCGATACGCACGATCTCGATGTGTGGGATCTCGCGCAGACGGGTGAGGATCTCCTCGAGGATCTTGGGGGCTAAAACGAGCGGGTCGCCCCCGGAGAGCAGAACATCGCGTACCTGAGGGGTGTGGCGCAGGTACTCAAGCTGCAGCTCGAATTCGGCACGAGAGAAGGTGGCGGCTGGGTCACCCACGATGCGCGAGCGTGTGCAGTAGCGGCAGTAGGAGGCGCACTGGGTGGTGACCAACATCAGGACCCGATCGGGGTAGCGATGCACGAGACCAGGGACGGGCGAATGGGCATCCTCTGACAGTGAGTCGGCCATCTCGGCGGTGAAGGGCACCATCTCACAGTCATTGGGGATGACCTGCTTGCGGACCGGGTCTTCGGGGTCATCGGGGTCGATGAGGGAGATAAAGTAGGGGGTGATATCCACGCGGAATAGGTGTGGGGCGGAGAGGGCATTTACCTCATCTTCGGTGAGGGTGAGGACTTTGCTGATCTCTTCCACGGTGTTGAGGCGGTTGCTCAGCTGCCAGCGCCAGTTATTCCAATTCTCGTCTGGGACGTCTTTGTAGATGGGCGCTCGCTTGGAAATGAAGGGGTGGTTCGACATTAATTTACTCCTGGGGTGTATATCGCGGTAAAGGTACGGGGAGTATATCCTGTTTTTTGTGAATTTGGGAGGGAGGGAAGAGACATTTTAACCACAGATGAACGCAGATTTACGCAGATAAGAATTGAGAAATGAAAAATTACTATAAAGCAAAAAGAGAAAGAAGATATAACCGCGGTATCTGCAAAACCAGCGGATATCCGAAGAGTGGAATAAACGCAGATAAGAACTAAGAAAGAATAATTAACTATAGAGCAAGAAAAGAAGGAATATTTAACCACCCCCTCCAAGTGCAGTGGGGGCAGGCAGATGAACGCAGATAGAGCGCAAAGATTGGGGGATTGACAACGCTCACAAAAAACGCTCGCGCATCGCTCGTATAAATAACTCGCGATATTTCGGGAAAAAATCACCCTCATTGCTTCGGGCTTCACAAACAGAAAAACGCCCTCGATTGAATTGTACATAATTCAAAACCATTCAATTAACCTTCTTGGTGATGGATTGCCGGTGGTTGAAACCACCGGCTACGAAGTGCACCAAACCCGCTTTGCGGGTTTCCTACCAGCAGCCGGTGGATTCCATCCACTGGCGTGGGCTGGAGGGAATATTTGGGTAGGGAAGAAATGGATCCGACCCTGGATATCGCTCACAGAGAAAGGTCGCGATACTGCGTCGCAAAGTACGCTCCTTGATAACGAAACGGAAAGAAGGCATTTTGGGTGGAGGATGAGGGCATTTGAGGGACATGAATTGTACCTGTAATAATTCAATTCCATTCAATTAATCTTCTCCTTGGGGATGTGGGTTGGAGAAGGTCAGATTGGCATCCTTTTCAGTAGAGGCGGGAATGGGGGATGGAGCTTGTTTGTTGATGAGCCTGGCTTGAACCTGGCGGATGGCCTCTTCGATATCGGGGTCGAGTTCATTTTCGAAGCCGGTGATGAGGTAGTGCACGCGGAGGATGCGGGTGATGGCAGCAGAGGAGAGACAGAGGATACGAAGGATATCTGCCAGCTTGTCCCTGGTGGGTGTGGCCTCGCAGGATTCGACCAGCTTATTGGTGAAGACGCGGATGAGGGCGATCTCATCGAAAAGGCTTTTAAGGTCGGTGACTTCTTCAGCGGAGGGGTTGTGTTTTTTAACGCGAGTGGTGTAGAAGCCGTGTTTGAAACCATTGAAGTTGCCGAGGGGTGCGCCGCGGCGGCGGGGAAGGGAAGAAGACATAGGTTCCTTTCGTTGGAAGGTTGGAACGTTCAAACGTTTAAATAACTGAGTGTTGGCAGGTTTGCTCGATGTGCGAGAACATATACCGATATGGGAGAGCACATACCGGTAAAGACCAACCGGTACAAGGGTGGATTTATCAATAAAAACCTACCATAAGAATACATTCATACCGATGAAGAACAATCGGTACAAGAGTGGATTTATCAATAAAAACATAATATAGGAATCCACCCTTGATTATAGCACAAATGTTCTAATCCACAAGGGGGTTAGGAATAATTTAAGATTTCTAATGTAGAGAGGTGGATTAACAGATATGAAGCGGTACCGAGACGAAAAATTTCCACCGGTAAACAGATAAAGATGGCACCTACTAATAATCCAGCCTAACTCTTCAAATCAACGATTTGCTTCTTCTGTTGGGTGGATAATAATTAAATCAGTATCATTGGATTAGAAGTGAGAATGTCTACGTTTTTGCCTTTAAAATCTGAATCGTGTGTAACAAGTTTTAAGTTGTGACTTTGGCACAATCGAATCAATATCTGGTCGTTAAAATCGTGGCCCCCATTCTCATATTCATTCATGAGAGCATCGATATCGACTCCAGAAAAGTTATTGTCGATACGGGAGGCATATTTTAATATTTTACGAAGGGCATCAATAATAGCTTTAGCAACTGGTATGAACGCTGGACTGTTGCGATATTGCTTGAATTCCGGACGAGGAGCCTTGGTTGGATAGTAGATGTAGTATTCCATTCGAGCAAAGCGATTGATAAATTCGGAGACGATTAGCACATCCACCAGTAGATGGCTATTAGCTTTTATAGCATTATTAAATGCCCTAGAGTAAGTGCTTATTTTCGGATCGTTTGGATTACCTTGTGGACCATAAATATACAACCAGATATTAGCATCAAAAAGGAGTTTATCGGCAGTAGAAAATGGATAGCCTATAATATCCACCGATTTACTCATTGTCATCCTCCATTGCTTCATGCCGTGCAGCATCAATTACTTCTGGATCTTTAAAATATTGTTTGGCAGTATAAATTACACGTTTGAGTAACGCCAAGTCATCCTTTTCCATCTCTATTACAGATAGACTTTCTCTAAGTAATTTATGTGGGTATTTTCCATAAAGCTGCCCAACGGCAGAATTCAAAAATGCGGAGGTGAGACTTTCGATATTATCAAATGATAAGCGCACTGCTTTTCCATCATGCAGGGCTTGTGTAATCTGATCGAATACTTTTTGCCCATCCTCGGATGCAACACATAGGCTGCTGCCTACGATCTCATAAACACGTAGCGTTATATTATCTTTCATTAAGAAATCCTTTTGTTAGAAAATGTCATCTGGCGACTGTTCAGATGATAGTATATATGTATTAGTATCAGCTGTATTAATTTCAATATTTACAACCGTACCCGGGAATGGATGGGGAAGCAAATCCTTATTTACAGTCCCATCGGAGCACTGTTCCCAATAACCGGTATCAGAAATGACCTGAATTCGCCCCTTATTTAAATGAATGAATTCTCGAAGCAATTTTAATCCAAGTCCACCTGGAATAGGACCTGTCTTCGTAGTATTTCTTCCTTCCATTGCCCAATTGATAGCTTCCGGTGGGGGTAGTATTAACTTTTTCTTGTCCTTAAGATTTTTAGGAATACCAATACCTAAATCCGCGATAGCAAAGTCTATACGTTTCTTAGCAGGAAAATGTTGCCCACAGGTGAAAATGCCCATTTCTGTCTTTGAATGACTGACAGCATTACTAAAGAGCTCAAAGATACTCTCCCAAAATTTCTTTCTTAGCGCGGGTGACATATCCGGAATCGCTTTATTTTTAAAATGCTTTTCGATATAAGAGCCAAAATATCGGTCGTCTTTCCGTTCAAAACGGTTATATTGAATTGTTGTACCATATTCATCTAATTTCTTAGCATGTCCATAATAACTAAGGAAACCATTCTTTTGTAGGATTTTCTGAACAGGGCCAGGGATATTTTTAAAATTCACCGTATTTAGGCGACGGCTGGCGCGATATAGTATTGCACCAAGCGGCGAACACATGTTAGCATCCAACCAATATGTTGTACTGAGATTTAAAACGATTGGAGAGTATTGAAGCTTGTTTGTGCGTTCAGATAGATCAACCAGGGTAGTGAAACCGTGAAAATCACTCCTGATAGATGGCAAAGAAATTTCTATACCGGAAGACATGTCACAATTATACACGGTCACAGCTTTGAAGCGCAAAAAGCGATGAGGAGGTTGTAACCATATATTCGAAAATCATTAGGTAAACTTTTTCTAAACAACCTGTAATGTAAGTAATAAACCGCGCCTACCCCCCACGAGGCTGATTTTCTCACTCGTTAGTCCATAAAACTCATTCACCAAGGCATCGATCTGGGCATCGGTGGTGTCGATCTGGCGTTGGAGCAGGGATTTCTTGGTGGGGGTGTTGCTGCTGGCGAGTTGCTCGATATAGCTGCCATAGGGCACACCGTCGTCACGCAGGAAGTTGCATTAATTCCACAGACGTTGGACAATTGTAGAGGATTCAGTAACCATTTCTATTTCGATGTCATCCTGGGAAGAAATGTGTCCATGAATTTAAGCATCATCTCCACACCCCATTGTTTTGCAGGTTCATGCTCTTCAGGCGGTTTGGTAATATGAAATGGGGTTAAAGCATATATACGACTAGCTTTTGACGCAGCAAGCTCATCCCAGGATAGCTTTACCCCAATCTCATCTTCGATAGCATCTTTTTGTTTATTTAACAACCCAAATATAAGCTTATTTGATTTCCTGTCCCCGGTATCGATATAGACTTCTACCCTTAAGAATGATTCCTTTGGGAGAACCCAATTGAAAATGCAACCTCCTCGATTAATTATTGAAAGCCAATTTTGTTGTGATGAAGCTCTTTGTGCCTGTATAGCACCTGGACGTTCTTTTTTAATTATATTAAGGATGTCGGTAAAAAATACAATATATTTTGCTTGAATTGAATATCGGAACGTAACTTCTTTTTTGTCAAGATCAACGCTTTGTACCAACCATCCAGCGCGAATCCAGGCAACTGCTTCTGGATGTGTATAGTCATTAGACCACCAAGCGCGGTGCTTATGTGCAGAATCGGGCAGTTGATTTCCAAGAAGTATTTCAATGTCCTCAAATTTCATCCGAATAATTTTGTTATCTCCTATTTCATCTATCAGCCATTCTTCCAGGGGGGTATATTTTCCTTTTGTACCGCTTAAATTAACATGTGTTGTAGAATGCTGTAATAAGGTATCAGAAATTTCAACTCGACCAATCCCGGAAGTGGTTTTGGGACGAGCAGATAACCAATCCATCGCTTGTTTTAATTGCCTCTTCTGAAGATTGGTAGTCTCACCTCGGAAATGCATCAATTTGTTACGTACATCCCGGACCTTCTCCATATGACTTAAAAATATATCTTTGGATGTAAAAAAAGGTTCGAACCTATCCCAATTTTCGTCTGTTGTCATCAATTGCACTGTTTCCCATAGCGTTAGGTTATCATAATCTCTGGCAAGAGAATCCGGGTCTTTTTTATCGGGTCCGAATGCACGATACAATGCAGCTTTCATCTTGGGTTCTGTATCTAAGATGGTTTCGATATATTGCCTAAGTGTGACTTCAACATCCTGGACACGGATCATTTCATCGGAGTAGTTGCGAAAAAATTGAGTTATATCATAATCAGTCACGATACCAATTGGTATATGATTTTCTACCACAACGACTGCATAATTGTTCTTTAGCTGGTCTAAAGCCTCGAACACATTAGCGTCAGGTGATATTTTAGTTGGGGTTGCCTGACAATGGTCAACCGTCATATCCAATAATGAGCTTTTCTCACCAACATTGAAATAGGTATTAACTATGGATTGCTCAGTAATAATACCGGTGAGTTCGCCGAAATTATCTACTATTGGCAGCTGGCTGTAATCATGTTCCATCATTAATGACAATGCCTCACGCACTTTAGTTTCTTTTTTTATGCATAGAGGCTTCTTGCGATCCTTAATAAGTTCTGCGATTGAATACAGCATTGATAACTCTCGCTTTCTTATTATCTTTTTAAAGTAGGAATTTCAGAACAATTACAAAGCCAGGTTCTTCTGATTTGAATTATTCATGAAATATACTAATTAAATCTTGCGTTACTAACCTCCCCTCAAGAGCCCGCTTGAGAATTGCCTGGGATTTCAATGCTACTTGGGATGATTTCCTTGAGATGCCAGCTTACCAGCGACCATCGACTGCCAGGCTTTCCGCGGATAAAAACAATATTATTATCATCATGCAATATCATCCGGGCTTGTAATAATTTTGTATGAGTTAATTCATTTTCCTCATATGTGGTAGATACGGATATCAAAGTTACCGCAGGTGATACATCTTCAATTTCTGATAATTGCCAAGATTTTAGTTGTTTTCTGTAATATTCTTCTCTAATATATCGTGGAAATATATTAACAGGATCTTCAGTTCGAGAGTGTATGCATTTTGCCATGAAACCGTAATTATTGGATTTCCAAAAGTGGAAAAATTCGGCCAATTTCCGTTCAGGCATATTCTCATCATAATCAGCAGGATCACCAAAAATCGGAACAGTTTTTCCAATAATAATATCTCTTGGTTGCCAATTTTCTATCGCTTTTTTATCCCTTTCATTTTCCTGCCATTGGTCGAATACTTCTTTCAAGGTTTTTTCAGGCTTTTGAGGTGGAGCTTCCAATTGATTGCGTTCAGCTTTTATTGCCCAGTCTCGTGTGGCAAATAATGCAACCCAGGCTTTCACTGCTACTGTTCGATTATCATAGCCTAAGTCCATGCCATGAATTATTCCATGCCGATAGGGTATATTTAATGCGTCGGTTACAGTCTTTTTTCGCGTTTTGGTTAAAACAGAAACTAGTTTTTGCAACCCACTACTATGTGCGGCAATAGAATCCCATGCAGTTAAATTTACATCTTGAGCAAAAAAACCCCTTTGTTGAATTTCATTAACCATTCCATCTAACAATGATAAAACAACAAGCACCGTAGAATAATACCGCTCCTCCTTGAAATCAATTAAGGCTTTCTCTGCTAAATGCATTCGACTCCTAAATGCCTCTACCGAAATCATGGATTTGAGTTCTCTTTCCACTTCTTCAGGAGAATAAAATTCAACTAAAACTATTTCGGCTTCATCTAATTGTCCCGATTTCCCAAGTTCAACTGTCTTTTTTGCAAGATCAATATTCATACGGCTGTACATTATCCAGCCTTTTTCGCTAAACAATGTATTAAAATCATCGGGAAGAGATGTCAATTCATCTGTTTGTGCCACAAGGGGATCAACTTTCTTTAATGCCTCATCGATTTCTTCCACGTTGGCACCTAATGCTTTGAAAAAAGGGCGGAGCAATGGCCACGCTTTCTTCACCGCAGAGAAATTCTGGGCGTCCTCACGTATTTTTTTAAGAGATGGAATATCCCTTATGGGTTTATCTTTCATTCCCTTACCCCAAAATTCCCTTAAAAGCCTGCGTGAGAATTATTTGGTGGAGCCGGCTCGCCCGTTTCACATTAGATTTGACGAAAAACTTGCGGGTGACGCCGATGCGGAAGGCGTAATCTGGGGCTTTGGTGGCACCACCGACCTTGATGGCATCTTCGATGATCACGTCCTTGTAACTGTAGACATAGCCGTGCTTGTTATATATGTCCCAGCCGAGCACATCGTAGAAGGGTTCAATGAACTCACCGCGCGACTGAGCCTCGTTGTGTTCCAACGAACGGTAGGAGGCAAGCTGGTCAACTAATTGAAGGAACTTATCTGGAGCGGGCATGTGTTGTATAGTTAATATACACCCCATTATGGTAGAAGGCAAATACGGGGGGAATCCTTCGATATTCAATCCGTGCAGGCGAGTTTGATGGTTTTCGAACTCGGGGGGTATCAACCCACGGTGGTTGAAGGACCGGGATCGACAGCTCGTACCTCCCTGCAGGCAATCCCGGCATCGCTCATAAAGAAAGCTCTTCATTGCTCGCAAAGAAGAGCGGGAGCACGAAGACGCTGCAGGCTGCTCGCGATGCTTCGGGCAAAGATCGCTCTTCCTCGCTCACAAGAAACGTTCGCGAGGCTTCGTCGCAGAGAACGCTCCTCGATGTTTCGGACTTCAAAGAACGAAGAACGTCCTCAACTACAAAAAACGTCGGGTCGTTACCTGCCCTTACAAAACCAACCACCGGACTTATACGGGACCAGAGACTCCAGTTACACATTGGAGAAGATTGCTTCACTCGCAGAGAACGCTCGTTCGCAATGACATCGGAAATGTTACCAACGATCCCGACTACAAGATGAGCACAAGCCTTGTGCCCATACAAAACCAATCAGCGAAAGGCGGGCTCGGTGCTCAATGGGAGGTGCTACCTGGTTGTTCATGACCCATGCGAGTCAGGAGATCATATATGGATAGGGTTGCCCAGGGTGATGCCGGGAGCGAAATGGCTATTGGATATAAACGAGAGACGCCCGAGGGGGGCGTCTCTAATAGATTTCTTTACTGTTTCGGAAACGATGCTTATTATGGGACCACCTTTAGCAAGCCTTCCATCCCACTCGTATCGTGCAACAAGCATTCGTAGGGAATGTCTCCACTCATATCACCGATCGTCAGGGTGTAGCTTTTCGGACCAGGGCCAATTGGGTTCAATAAACCGGAGCTGTAGATGCCAGTACGGGTCAAAGGCTGGCCCGGATTGATCGGATTCAGCACATCGGGGTTAATCAGTAGAATCGGCGGGAACGGGGGTGCTATCGGGGTGATGAAGGGGATATCCGCAGCGCCGTTGAGGAAAGTGACGGTGTGTGGGGCATCATTCGTCGAGCTAAGCATAAAGTCGACCGTGTCGCCTGGGTGGACGACCAGCTTCCCGGGGAAGAAGTCCATCAGATCGTACTGACCTTGAGACCAGCCAATCAGGACAGTGTATTTGGTGGTACCATCCGGGTTATGCTGCGGCGCAGGTACCTGAGACATAGCCTCACCGAACAGGGCATTGGCGTGGGCAAGCTGTAGATTCATATCCTTTTGTGCCTGGTCTGCAACAGCGGCTGGGGAGGGGATATTGACAGATGAAGGATCCACCACGACCGTGCCGGACATCATCACGCCATGAACGAGGCATAAATACGTGAAGGTCCCTGCTGTGGGGAAGGTAAGGCTGAACTGCGTCGGCTGACCCGGGTCGGTCGACATGATACCCGAGTTGGCATAGGTTCCGTCATATATGCCGCCTGGAGGGATGCTGGGGAAAGCAGCTTGCGGGTTGAGCATGAACGACCCTGGTGGGAAGGGAGCGGGAGCAGGCACGAGGAGAGCGGGTGAATCTGCGCCATTCAGGAAAGTGACGGTGTGGATTTCGTGGGTATTCTGCTGCCAGAGCACCGTATCACCTGCGTGAATATGCAGCGTGGCGGGGAAATAAGCCATTACGCCGCTTGCGCGGGAAACGTTCTCCGCGCCAACCAAGACGGTATACGTCTGCGCTGAATCAGCAGATACGGCAGTGGGCATGGCCAGGCCAGTGAATAAAAAAGACAGGATTACGATTACACTGAATATCGATGACCGTTTCATTGTTTTTCCTCCTATGAAAAACAGATTTGAAATTGTGCAGGTAAATTTTCCCAGTCGAAAATATTGTAATCATTTATTTCAGAATATATTAGGCAACATAATTAAGATCTTATGAGTATCGTACTGCGATGCTTTTCCACTTTTTTACGGGGCGGATCCACAATCTCTGCCACGATCGAGATATGGCGGCGCAGCTGAAGATGAAAACTATGGCTTGCTTATTCAATTTTTCACATGGTTGACTTTCTCAAGTTTCTATTCTATAATGTTTGTAGAACATCTCCCTGAAACAAGCATCGTAAGCGGAAGTCGGGCTATTCGAATGTCCCGGTAATGCGCCGGAAATCTTAAAAGCCGCTGGCATCAAGCTAGCGGCTATTATGTTTGTATTTGGATTTAATAACGCCCTCTTACAGGCATGTACAAATTGGTCGCTAAATACCGGTGAGGCTTCCAAAAGATGAGCAGGGGATGATATGGTGGTGACAAGCAAATTCAAGACAACAAAGGAGGAAATAAACGATGAAATACCTGGTAATTGCTAACCCAAGTTTAGCCCAAATCCCGCTGGACCAAGCAGTAAATTTATATAAAGCTGCTATAGCCTGGACCGACGAGGGACTTAAGAATGGAAAGGTCGATTGCAATTACGTTTACGTCGGAGGGGGTGGTTTTTCCATTGGCAATGCAAACTCCCAAGAGGAGCTTTTCGACGTGCTTCTTTCGTATCCGCTGTATCCGTTCTTTGACTGGGAGGTAGAACCACTAGTCGACTGGAAGCATGCGATGAATTCAGTGATCGAATTTTATAAGAAAATGGGGGCAAAGTAAACCGGTAAGCAGCATGATTTTCAATCAACGATAGAAAACCCATCGTTACCACCATATCTGCAATACAGGGTTGCCAGCCTCTCCAAAAGGCTTGACTGACAACCCTGGATTTATTGATGATTGCAGCGTTATGTCAGATGGTTCCATACTAAATTCGATTGATTAATTCAACGAATTCGAGAATATGGATTCAACCTGACCCGGATAGATCAGGCGGAGCAGGAAGGAGGCGTTCAAGCTTCATCTTGAAGGCTCAGAACCCCATCTCGAATAGCGGTGTGCTTCGTTCCATCGGGGAAGACGAAGCTCAGGCGCTTACAAACAATGGGATTACCTTTGGCATAAACGATGTCTTGATGGACCACCTTGTTCGGGGCGGAGAAGTCTTGCGGACCGATGGTTCCTCCAAGGTGATCACTTCTCCCATACGCCCAATGGAAGCCTGCCTTCTCGTCTTCCAGCACATTTCCAGTGACAACAGCTTTATCGTTGCAGCCAATTGCCACCTCGGCAATGTTTCGCATAGCCTTCTCATGGCGAAACTCCTGGCGCTTCTTAGCCGCAATTGAGCCGTCGCCACGCACATCGATGACCTGATTGTTCTGTACTACGAATATGGCCATTTCATCGCCGTAGTCCACAGGAATCTCGCCCCTGGTTTTGCTGTCAGGACTTTCATTCGGGACCACGCATACCTCTCCAGAGGGAAGATTCCTAAAGCGAAAGGCATCTCTATCTGCGCTTGGGTGCAAACGACCGTTGTCCTGGATGACGGGCTTATGGTCAGACTTATCGAAGTAGCAGCTATGCCCAGTGGAGAATAATACTTCGATCCCATCGGATTGGTTGAAAAGCAGTGCAAGCTGATGGCAGGTCTTGGCGATAAGGTTGTAATCCGCAGACAAGCCTGTCTCCTGCATCGCTTTGGTGACTAGCGGCATACTCACTACACGTAAGTTTTCAAATTTCTTGGTAAACAAGATCAGCGGTGCCGAAGCTGAAAACTGAGGCATGGAAATAATGATGGTCGAGTCTCTGGCAGTATCCTCGAGGCGAACTCTTTTTCCTCCACTCATGCCATACTCTGGCAGCTGGCTGTTGTGCACACCGGTGGCATCATACTCAACGAGTGGGTTGATATGCAGGCCGTACTTCGTGGAGAAATGGGCGATCTCCTCGAGCCATTCTTCCGCCATCTGACGTCGTTCCTGCCATTCCTGGGTGTCGTATATACCATTGTGCGGTAAGTCAACCATGATGGTCACGATTTCGCCACGCTGGGGAGCGAAGACATCTACAAACAGTTTTTCAAGTGAGAAGAACATGATCATCCTCCAACAGGTTGGCGGCACGAGGCGGATGGTCGCCCCGTTGCATGGCGTCAGCCACATCCACGAATAACGAGCCAGCTTCTGTAGGGTTACCTTCAGACATCCATTGGTTTGCTTTTACCAAAACGGCTAGCTGGTCAGGCGTGAGGGGATTAGCTTGAAAACGAGCACGTTTGCGAAACATGAACACCTCCTGTGTTCACTAATCGTTGCTATTATTTATAAAGACGGTTTATCCAATTGCATATTATCATCGAGTAGTCGCATTATCCCAGGGCTGTCCAACCAAGTGCTCCGCGGTGATATAGAAACTTAACAGCTTATGGGCATCCGCGACCTAATTAACCTACCATTGTTTCTTTTATATTGTTCAATTACGATAAGCATTTGTAGTTGCCGTGAGAATTAAGAAGAATCCCCGAGAGCACAAGACGCATCAAACTGGATGATCTGGAGGGCAGTGTGGACGTGGGAAGTTGTTAGATAGCATCCTAATTAATTCATTTAAATTATAAAGACCAGCATCCGAAAGAGCTTGTCGGGCCTACCGAGAGCTGTAACTGACAACACAGTCACCTACCGATGATCGTAAGGTAACATAAACTATGGTTGCCTCAGGTAGCTCTCCTGATGATCCATCGCAAAAGGCCAGGCCATCGCCGGAGTCAGTACCACCACAAACGCTTTGCCCTGGGTATATAAGGTCGGTTATTGCTTCAAATCCATAACCGGGAGTGTTTGAGGAGAATTGAACAATAAATGTTATGGTTACATTACTCCCAATGGGTACTGTGGATGGATCAACTCCACACGATGCTATTACGATCGGTGCTGGTTCGGTTGCAGTTGGCGCGGGAGGTTGGATCGGAGGGACTGCCGTATCCGTAGGAATAATTGGACCAGAAGTTGAAGTCTTCCGGGGGGTTCGTGTCTGTGTGGGAACAAAAGGTGTTTGGGTAATGGTCGATGTCGAGGTTGCTATTTGGGTATAGGTCAGGCGTGGTGTGTACGATGGGCGTGGAGTAATCGTCGGGTTAGGAGTGTAAGTTGGCAACAAGGTTACAGTTGGGAACGGAGTATCAGTATAAGAAGAGGTTGCGGTAACTAAAGTTTTTTCTATAGGAATATTGGTGTTTGAAATTGTCGCAGAAGCAATTAAGCCAAAATCTGATGTACCGACAGCCTTGATCTTCTTATATCCAATTATCATGGCAGCAATAACAAGTAATATCCCTCCAATTCCGGCGAGGGTAAACAATAAATGTTTATTAATGGTTACAGGTATTTTTAGTTGCTTAATAGAAATTTTCTTTTTAGGCTGGCCAATTATTTCAGATCTATATTGTGCCTGCTGCGAATTAATTACGGCTGTATTAATTAACCTTTCCATTTCAATAAGATAAATTTCCACACTGTATTCTGGATGATTTGTAATCTTCTGATAAACAAAATGAATGGGGGAAAACAGAATATTTTTGATATAAACGAGCCGATCTGAACCATTAAGTGTCCATGTACCACCCCACTTCAGACACATATATTCTCCCAGATAACTACCCCAGATATCTGCTGTTTGCGAAATAGTGCTACTTGAGTGGTCATCATTTGGAAGATTGGATAAACTCTGATATACCTGATC
>Ga0315279_10007029_pt1 | contig 14020 bp, 10 predicted proteins | sample YL17G06_20_MG_FD_203694 | JGI IMG/M metagenome (GOLD analysis project Ga0315279, IMG submission 203694) | Sediment microbial communities from Yellowstone Lake, YNP, Wyoming, USA - YL17G06_20 | ecosystem: Environmental > Aquatic > Freshwater > Lake > Sediment | place: USA: Wyoming | collected... | reverse complement strand
TCCGGATGTCTGGCGCCTCCAATCCATTCCCTACACTAGCGATACTTTAGGCGCCCAACAGCTGATCAATAAAGAAGTCGATCAAACGCTGGATCTGCGCCCGTTCGTGGTCGCCAGCATCCTGGCCCAGGCTGAGCACCTCAAGACCTGGACCGGCCGCAAACCGCCTTATGGCTATCTGGACTGGTGGCCGATCTCGGTGCAGTTCTGCACCGCCAAGCCGCCTTTCGACAATCCGAAAGTGCGCTGGGCCATTGCTTATGCCATCGATCAGCAGAAGGTGGTCGATATCGGTTGGAATGGTGCCGGCACTGTTGCCTATGGCCCATTCCCCAACTTCCCCAAGCTGGTCGCCTTAATGGACGGCATCAAGGACATCACCGATCAGTACAACGTCCTGGAATACAACCTGGACAAGAGCGCGGCCTTGATGACTGAGGCCGGCTTCACCAAAGACAGCGAGGGTTTCTGGGTGGATGCAGAGGGCAAGCGCCCCGATTCCGACATATACGCAGCAGTCCCGCTGTTCGGCGATCTGGCCCCGATCGTTGCAGAGCAATTGCGCCAGGCTGGTTTCTTCAGCCAGCACAAGGTTCCTCCGGATGTCTGGGCTGCGAAGGTAGATGGACGGGCCTCGATGTTCCTGTTTGGCCACGGCGGTGCTACCATCGACCCGTATGACACCTTCAATCTTTATACCCAGGTACCGCCAGAAATGGGACAGCAGAGTTGGGGCAACATCACCCGCTGGCAGAACGCTGATTTCATCGCCATCACTCAGGAGATGAACAACACCGCTATGGACGATCCGAAGATGAAGGATCTGTTCCGCAAGGGCATGGAGCTGTATTACAAAGAGCTGCCAGACTGCCCGCTGGTGCAATGGTACCATCGCATCCCGCTCAACACCTGGTACTGGGACAACTGGCCGGATGAGAACAACATGTACATGAATGCCGCTATCTGGCATTTGACTGGATTCCAAGTGGTGTACGGTCTGAAAGCTACTGACAAAACATAAGCTAGCCTCGTGAAGTTTCGTCAGTAGGATTTCCAATGCGCCAGGGGACCCGGATCTCAGGTCCCCTGGCCAAAATAGTAAATCTTGTCTCTTTCCAATCAAAAGAGAGAGCAGGTTGTTTTGTGCGGGTTCCGGCGTGCTTCAGTCGCGGCGCCCGCACAAAACATCTCCTGCCCCGTCATGGATGTGGAAAAGAGAATACGGAGATAGAAGATGCGGAAATACCTCGTCCGACGTGTATTCTTCTTAATCATGGTGGTGTGGACCGCGGCCAGCATCAATTTCCTCCTGCCGCACCTGACCGGCCGCGACCCGATCAAAGAGATGATGCTGCAGCGCATCGCCAGTCAAGGGCTTACTATATCTGCCGCCACGACTTTGATCCAAAACTATACAGAATTATTTGGGTTGAATAAACCCCTGTGGCAGCAATACATAACCTACATCTCGGGGGTTGTACAATTAAAGTTCGGGTATTCGATCCCCAATTATCCACGCACGGTGATAGAGATCATCATTGCCCGCGGCCGGATGACTCTGCCATTCCTGTCGGTTGGGATCGCGCTGGCTTTCATCATTGGAGTTTTGTTAGGTGCGATATTAGGCTGGAACAAGACCCCACGCTGGCTGAGCAATATCATGGTTCCCCCACTGTTGGTGTTCGCCTCAGTGCCGCAGTTCCTGGTGGCTCTGGTATTGATATACTTCGTGGCTTTCCATTGGAAGCTGGTCCCGTTGGGCGGCGCGTATTCCCGCAATTTGGTCGAGAACTGGCATTCCACGAAATTTCTCCTGGATTATGCCAGGCATGCTATACTGCCCGTCCTGGCTATCGTCCTGGTGGAGGCTTCCGGCTGGGCGCTGGGCATGCGCGCCATGATGGTCACGGTGGAGGGCGAGGACTACACCACCTTTGCTGAGGCCCGCGGTCTGAAAAGCGGGCGTATCTTCTTACGCTACCAGATACGTAACGCCTTTCTGCCTTCATTAACCGGCCTGGCCCTGCGCCTGGGTTTCATTATCACAGGTTCAGCGGTCGCAGAGACCTACTTTAACTACAACGGGATCGGCAACACGCTGGGGGCGGCCATAGGCAACTTTGACTACTTCCTGCTGTACGGAATCGTGCTCATCATGGTGGTCAGCATCGCCCTGGCGACGTTTGTCATGGACCTGATCTACCCGCTCCTGGATCCGCGCATTACCTACCGGGCGCAGAAAGGATAGCCATCATGAAAGGATTTTGGGATTACACCAAACGCAATCCATCTTTTGGGATCGGGCTATTCATCCTGTTAGGCCTGATTTTATTTTCAACCGTAGGCCGGCTTTTCATTAATCAAAACGACGCTTACACGCAAACGGTCGACTTCAACCAACCTCCCAATTCCAAGCACCCCTTTGGAACCGATAATCAAGGCCGCGATCTCCTGGCAATGATGGTGCTCGGAACCGGTATGACTTTAGAGATTGGCGCGATTGCGGGCGGCGTCGGCCTGGGTGCAGGCATTGTTTTAGGGTTCGTGGCCGGTTATTACGGCGGCCTGTTCGACACCATTCTGACTTCCATCATTGATGTCTACATGACTATCCCCAGTTTCCTGATCCTGATCCTGGTGGCTACCACGTTCAGAAGTGTGACCCTGGGGGTGACGGAAATGGGCCTAATCGTTGCCCTTGTATCCTGGGCTGGATCGGCGCGCGCCATCCGCGCCCAGGTGCTGACCATGCGTGAGCGACCATTCGTGATGATGGCGAAATTAAGTGGTATGGGCTCACTCGAAATCGTGATGAAGGAGCTGGTGCCCAACCTGCTGCCCTTCCTGGTGATGAGTCTGTCAAACTCGGTTTATGGCGGGATCAGCTCTTCACTCGGTCTGGAGGCGATTGGGATCGGCAACCGCCGCAATCCCACCATGGGGATGACTCTGTTCTACGTGAACTACTACTCGGCTTTCTTGCTCGGGCTGTGGTGGTGGATCCTGGAGCCAGTGGTGGTCATCGTGCTAACCCTGACTTCCCTGGTATTGATCTCTATCGGCCTGGACGAAATTGCCAATCCCAGAAGGCGGAGGAAAGTGTGAGTACCCCCCTTATCGAAATCAAAGATCTGAGAACTTATTTCTACGTCAGGGCTGGCACCGTCAAGGCCATCGATGGTGTTAACTTAATCCTGGAGCGCGGGGTAAAGCTGGGCCTGGTGGGCGAATCGGGCTCGGGCAAAACCACCATGGCGCTGGCGATCATGCGCATGATCAAGCCACCCGGCACGGTCGAGGGTCAAGTTTTGCTGGACGGCGTCGATCTGGTCAAGCTCAGCGGCGAGGAGATGCGCAAGACCCGCCTGGGCCAGATCGCCATGATCCCGCAGGGCGCCATGAATTCTCTCAACCCGGTAGCCCGTATTCGCGCCAGCATGGTGGAAGGGATGACCGACCACGGCATCCGCCTGAGCAAGGAAGAGATGAATAAGAGGATTGAAAACCTCCTGGAGATCGTTGAGCTGCCAGCTAAAGTAGCCAGAATGTATCCCCACGAGCTGAGCGGCGGGATGAAACAACGTGTCACGGTTGCCATCGCCATCTCGCTGCGCCCTAAGGTGCTCATCGCCGATGAACCTACCAGCGCGCTGGATGTAGTCATTCAACGGCAGGTGATGGAAACGATCACCCGCCTGGTCAAAGAGCTCGAACTATCGATGATCCTGATCGGCCACGATATGGGGCTGATGGCACAGAGTGTGGATAAGCTGGCGGTGATGTATGCCGGTAAATTAGCTGAAACGGGTGATGTTCGAGACATGTTCGCCGACCCCATGCACCCATATACCCAGGCGTTGATCAGCAGCCTGCCCGTTCTCGGGCGGCGCGGTGTCTTCCATGGGCTGCCTGGCATCCCACCCTCGGTGATCAACCCGCCGGTTGGTTGCCTGTTTGCATCCCGCTGCCCGAAGGTAATCGCTGGCGTATGTGTGGAACAGAACCCCGTCCTGCGCGAAGTGAAACCGGGGCGTTGGGTGTCCTGTCATCTATACAAGGAGTAGGTCAAAGATGGCTCCTCTCATGGAACTTCGTAACGTAACCAAAACTTTCGGCGGTGGTGAGAATAGAACCATAGCCCTGGATGACATGACCTTCGGGGTTGAGCCCGATTTCCCACACATCATCACCATTGCTGGCGAAAGCGGCAGCGGCAAGACCACCATGATGATGCTGCTGTTGGGTTTTTACGAGCCAACCTTAGGTACCGTTCTCTACAACAATGTAAACATCTGGAAAATGTCCCGCAGTGAAACGGTCGACTTCCGCAGGAACGTTCAGGCCGTCTTCCAGGATCCTTTCGCGGTTTACAACCCCTTCTACAAGGTGGATAACCTGCTGAGCATCCCCATCAAGAACTTCAAACTCGCCAACTCCAAAAAAGAAGCACGCCAGTTGATGGAGAATGCACTGACCCGTGTGGGGCTGCGACCCGAAGAGACCCTGGGCCGCTTCCCGCACCAGTTGAGCGGTGGCCAACGCCAGCGGATCGCCGTGGCGCGCGCCCTGGTGCTCAATCCCAAGCTTCTGATCGCCGATGAGCCAGTCTCGATGGTGGATGCTTCTCTACGCGCTACGATCCTTAAACAAATTCGCGAGCTCAACCAGGATCTGCACATACCAATCTTATACATCACCCATGACTTGACCACCGCTTATCACGTGAGTGATTACATTCTTGTGCTCTATCGCGGCTCGGTGATGGAGGCTGGCGATGTGGAACAGGTAATCCGTGATCCCAAACACCCCTATACCAAGCTTCTGGTGAATTCGATCCCCTGGCCCGATCCGAACCAGCTATGGGGAGAGGCGGTAGAGGCTTCTACGAAAAAAGTCACCGCGGAGCACGCTGGCTGTAAATTTGCCAGCCGCTGCCCGCATGTATTTGAAAAATGCTTGCAAAGCCAACCGCCTTTATTTATCAGCTCGGAGGCATTATTGAAAAGCACGGTGGGTCACGCTTCAGCCTGCTATCTTTATGAAGGTTCCGATGTGTTGACGAAGGATCAAAACCTGATCCAGTTGTTCCACAAATAAGCGGCTATTTCGAAAAACAGGGTGCGGCTGGGCTAAGCGGTGCTTTGCACCGCCGCCAGCCGCACCCTGTTTTTTCGGAGAAAACTCCGGAAATCAAGATGATATCAGTAGCTACGTTGATGATTACACCCTGATTTCCGGTAGTTTTTGAAACTTTCTGTGAATTGAATAAGAATTAGATTAATTAAATTGCTTTTTGGTCTCATTACTGGTATGATTATTCTTCGTGTCATGGAGTTATCGTCTTAATGTGTGCCAAGCGTAAAACCCCTTACGGGAAAAGTAAAATCCATCTCCCGGCGGGTGATCAAGCGGAAATTCAAGTACTATACATCCATCCCGCTAAACAAGGGGTGGATTTCCGCGTTGGCGAGAACATGGGACGCGCTTATGGTCTCATCCCGGTAGGTTTACCAGCCATCATCAATCTTTTAAAGCAAAACGGGATCGCGGTGCGGGGGATCAATTATTCTTTGGAAAGACAGGTCAATCCCGCATTCGATATCAAACACTGGCTAAAGCAATACAAGGCAGCCCAGATCATTTTGATTGATCTGCACTGGTACGAGCACAGCTACGGCGCTATTCAAGCTGCCCGCCTTTGCAAAGAGGTATTACCGCACGCTTATACTGTTCTGGGCGGACTGAGCGCTACGTGCTTTTCCAGCCAGATTCTCGAACAATTCCCCGAAGTCGATTACATCATCCGCGGTGACGCCGAAAAACCATTGCTGGCACTGGCGCAGCATATCCTGCAGGCAGGCCCAGCCTCCTCGTTGACAGATATTTCTAACCTCTCCTACCGCCGCGGCGAGGCGATCATCGAGAACGCCTGTACCTATTGCGCCAACACAGCCGATCTGGACAGCCTGGATTTTGCTGATATCGGTTTCATGGATCACTACCGTGATTATTATATTCATGAATACATAGTCACCGATATCGAGGCTGCCCGCCAGGCATTAAAAAGCAAGCCCTTCTGGGGAAAATGGATTTGCACGGCGAGGGGCTGCAAATATGAGTGCTCTTACTGCGGAGGCTGTAAAAGTGCTCATAAAACGCTTGCCAACCGGGACGGGATCGTTTTCCGTTCCCCTAGGGCAGTGGTCGATGAAATTCAGAAGCTGCAAAATGCGGGCGTCATCCAGGCGTCTTTATCTTATGATATCGCCGAATTAGGTGACGAGTACTGGCAAGAGTTCTTTGCATTGTTTGGAAGCAGCGGCGTAAAAATCGGCTTATATAACGAATTTTTTCAGCTGCCTAAACCCGAATTTATCCAAGAGTTTGCCCGTCGGGTAAACATGCCCCACTCCTGCGTGGCACTCAGCCCGTTATCAGGTTCCGAGCGCGTCCGGTGTTTGAATGGTAAACTATTTAGCAACGATCAACTCCTGGACACATTGGAATATCTAGACCAGGTAAATGCCAACATCTTCGTATATTTCTCGCTAAATTTACCAGGTGAAAACGAAGTTACTTTTCGCGAGACGGTCGATCTGGCGAATCTCATCTACGATTTCTACCCGCACTCGCGGTTAAAAATCCTGAACACCATTCACACCATCGATCCGTTATCCCCCATGAACCTCTATCCTGAAAAATACGGGATCGAGAGCAGCATGTCTACCTTCATGGATTATTATACCTACTGTGAACAGACCCTATTAGCCCTGCCCGAGGCTAAAACCGAGAAGCTGCGTGGTTTCAAGCTGGCTGAGCCAGAAAAACGCCTCCTGGATAGAATGGTTCAGACCTGGGAAAAACACCGTACGGGCAAAGAGAATAGCTGGTGGCCTGTTCCACCTAGTTGGTAAATGAACGAAAACATAGAAAAGCGAAACCGATCTGAACAATTGCGCGCGATCACGCATAGGTGGCTGGTTTATCTGGGTAAAACATCTTTGTATGCTCTAGGCATCGCCGCGCTCATTGGAATATCTTTCATGTTTACCGGAGGCTTTTCTGCAAAAACCTACAGCGACCGTCTGTTCGCCGCTGGTATTCTTGTCACCATGGTCGGCGTGTTTGTTTTCATTACCATGGCAGGGACCCGTAAAAACATGGGGCTTCCCACGATTGCCAGGACCGAGGTGGACGCGCGCAAGATCATGGATCGTACTCAGGAATTAATAGAAAAAGCAGAAAACCGGTACGACGCAGGCGCTCAGGTGTGGGCTGTAGGCATCGCTTGCTTAGTCTTAAGTATATTATCCTACTTTCTGCTATCCATTTTTAAATTCTAAAGCCAGGTTTTTATGTACTGGCGTTGGTCGAGTAAGAAGTTTCAGTCTTTAGAGGAGTTCGAATGTACAAGAAAACACTTTCTGCCCTTTGGCTGGTTACCAGCCTCTTTACTATCTTGCTGACTTCTTGTGGAGCAGCCAGCAAAGGAAAGGCAACCCCTACCCCGCTTCCCCCCATGGTCAGCTATGAAAAATCGGTATTCACCGTGGAAAGCGGTCCGATCGTTTCCGAAAAGAAGGTCTTCGGGGAAATCGTACCCTCCAGGCAAGATGACCTGTATTTCAAAGCCTCCGGATATATCGAACGGGTTACGGTGAAACAAGGGGATACGGCTAAGAAAGGTGATTTGCTGGCTGAGATGCAAGTGAAGGATTTACTCGATCAGCTTGAACAAGCCAACATCGACCTGGAGGTTGCTCAGGCAGCACTGGAAAAAGGTAACGCAGAACGTGAGTACAACCTCCAGCGATCCCAAATTGACGTAACCATCCTGGAGAAAAACGTTGAGCTGGCCAAACTTGACCTGGAAAAAGCCTACACGAAAGAGGATCGTGAGAGAGCGCAATTACGTCTGGACATCACCGAGCAAAATCTTGCTCTAGCGGAACTTAGCTTAACCCAGGCCCAGGAACAGGGCAGCACATACGAACAACAGGCTGTAGACCGGAACCAGATCACCGTAAAACGATTGGAAGCATTGATCGAAGAGCGCCGTATCTACGCGCCTTACGACTGCATTATGCTCCGCACCAGCCTCCGACCGGGAATACAAATCGAAGCCTTCGATACCGTGTTCAAAGTCGGCGATCCCAGCGAGTTGGTCGCCCGCACAAGCCTGGATTACGAGTTAAACAAGACCATGAACAAAAATACCGAGATCCGCTTGTACCTCCCTGAGGATGATATTGAAGGACCCGGAACCCCGGTTACTTTTTTACCCAGCTTCATGCCCCTCGCCACGGAGGAAAATCCGAACCAATTAACGAGCGTAGGACAGGATTACTTTTATTTCTCACTGGCGCAAAACCTCGACCCTTCATTGATCAAGGTGGGTATGCAAGTAACCTTGATCGTTGTTATCGGTCGTAAGGATCAAGCCCTGTTGTTGTCCCCGGCAGCCATTCGGGAATATCGCGGGCAATATTTTGTAGTTGTTCTCGAAGGAGATCGGCGCCGTAGAGTAGAAATCAACGAAATTGGACTGAAGACTACCGACCTATGGGAAGTTATAGGCGACCTTAAAGCAGGCGATCAAGTTCAGGGGCCGTAGGCCAGACCCCGGCAGGAGATTAACCATGCTTATCTGGCTTGTCAATTTGTTTTCACTGTCGAAAGTAGTCTTCAAACGGCTACGGCACAACCTGGGCATTGCTTTCAGTGCCTTGATCGGCATTGTGGCAGTGTTATCGATCATCGTATGCGTACCTGTATTCTCACACGCAGTCTCCAGTGATGTGCTTAGCCAGCAGCTCAACGCAAAATTGATCAGCACCCACCGCTACTTGTTCAGTTTGCATATCTACTTCCTGGACTCGCGTTCAGCCTCCGTTTTATCGGTGGAAAAAACGGAGCAACTTACTGGCATTATCCAGCAAGATTTCTCCAAGTTCCTGGGAGTAAAACCATCTCAAATCATCACCGAGATCCAATCAGGGGCAACAACCATGGCCTCGTCGGCTGGCGGCGGGTATAACGATCCTGGCATCGCATGGAAATCCTTCCGCTTCTTGTCGAACGAAAAACTACCTGAGATCGCCAGGATTGTGGATGGAGAATGGCCTGCACCGGATACGTCCAACGAAGGGCCGATCAAAGTTGCCGTATCGGAAAATCTGGCAGACGAGGCCTTTTTGAACCTGGGAGATCGGTATACGATCGGCGATAACACCGAGGTTGAAATCGCGGGAATCTGGCAGCCCATTGATGAGAATGATTCTGCCTGGTTCGATCCCCCTGATGTAGGTTATGCCGATAAGCTCTGGATCCCCCAAGAAACTTACCGTGCGCGCGTAGGGAACGCCATCCGGCAGTCCGTGTTCTATGTAGCCTGGTATGTTGCTGTGGATGAAAACAGCCTTAACTACCAACGCGCTCCGCAGTATGCACGCGGCATCACGCGCTTGAGTCTGGAGCTCGATCGCTTACTCCCCGGGACCACCATTGACTACTCGCCATTGGAATCTCTGACAGCGTATCAGAAACGGGCAGATGCATTAACCACCTTGTTCTATGCAGTGGGCGCGCCGATGATCGTACTGGCTCTGTTATTCATCGGCCTGACAGCCCGTATTGCAGTGCAGCAATATGAGCAAGAGACTGCCACCATGCGCGGCCGTGGAACGAGCTGGGTTCAGATCGCCTTCCTGAACCTGACAGAAAGTATCATCCTGGTGATCATCTCGATACCTATTGCCCTGGTGGGAGGGTGGCTGGCAGCCAGTGTGATCGGGCAAACCGTATCTTTCTTGAAATTTACAGCCCGCCCCTGGCTGCCCTTCTCCTTTGTTGGCCTGAATATACTCTGGCTGGGGATTGCCATCACTTTAATTGTCGGGGCGCGCTTTTTCCCCATTCTAAGTATCTCGCGCACAACCATCGTGCGTATGAAGCAGGAACAGACGCGCGGCGGGAAAAAGCCGTTTTGGGAACGCTTCTACCTCGACTTCCTCCTGCTCATCCCAGGTATCTACGCGTTCCTGATCATGCGCGGTATTGCCAAACCAGCCAAATTCCTTGCCAAGCTGGAAATAGCCTCCAATGAGCAATACCGCGACCCCCTGCTGTTCGTGGCTCCAGCGTTGTTTGCCATGGCAGTCTGCATGATCACACTGCGTATTGTCCCTTTACTCATGCGTCTGCTTTCTGCCGTCATCGAGCGTTTGCCGGGGGTGTGGGCTTATCTATCTTTACAGCAGATCACCCGGCGGCCTCAGGACCATGCCAGCGCGCTGCTGTTGATTATGATCTCCCTCAGCCTGTCAATCTTCTCAGCCTCTACAGCTAAAACGCTGGATCAATGGTTGTATGACTCGGTTTACTATCAAACCGGTTCCGATTGGGCCATTCATGAATATGTGCAACAAGGGGGAGGCTCCGAGTCCAGCTTTGGACCACCGACCGGTACGAGCAGTACAACGACCCTTTCTGATCTGGATATTTTCACTCCTGGATACGTCAGCCTTGAAGACCACCTACGCTTGCCCAGCATCATCGGCGGGACACGAGTTGGCAAGTACTCGGGAATTTTCTCTTATGGTGTAGGCGAAGAGCCGTGCCTAATTATGGGAATCGACCGGCTGGATTTTCCCAATGTGGCCTTCTACCGTGACGATTTCGCCTCAGAATCTCTGGGTGTGTTGATGAACGCTCTGGGCGCTGAGCCCATGGGCGTGTTGATCCCAAAAGACCTGGCGGATGAGAAAAAACTACGCAACGGCGACCAGATCAACATTTCCGCTGGCATTCTGGATCAAGTTTACGAACTGGAAATGGTTATCGTGGGTACTTACAATTATTTCCCCACCATCTACCCATCAGCAAACCCGACATTGATCCTGAACTTGGATTCTCTGTTCGAGCATCCAGATGAGGTAATCGGCTACGATTTTTGGTTCAAACTTCGCCCAAACACCGATATCACCCTGCTCAATTACCAGGTACGACAGATGATCGGCTTGAACATAGCTCTCATCAAAGAGCGTGGGAATGCGCAAGAAATAATCAAAGAGGACCAGGCTAAGCCGGAACGGGTTGGGCTGTTTGGCATTTTAAATGTGGGCTTCATCGCTACGGGATTGATGCCCGGCATCGGCTTTGTGTTGTATTCCTATGCTTCGCTCCGGCGCCGCTTTATCCAACTCGGCATCCTGCAAGCTATCGGGTTATCCGTGAAACAGTTGATCGGCTATCTGGTAACAGAGCAATTCCTGTTGATGGGAATAGCCATTTCGTGCGGAGCCGCCATCGGCCTAGTAACCTGTTACATTTTTGTGCCATTCCTGCAAGTGGGAGCGGCGCCTGGTGTACAGGTACCGCCCTTCAAAGTCTTGATCGGATGGGCAGAAGCCGGCTGGCTCAGCCTTGGTTTCAGCGCCGTCCTTTTCCTGACCACCTTGGGTACTGTGGCTTATCTGGCACGATTAAAAGTTTTCCAGGCCGTGAAAATGGGCGAGACACTCTAATAGCTGGCTTGTCCATGCAGCCCAGGAAGATATCCTTAGGTTCGTTCTCGCCGTATGAGAGTATTAAATGCTAAATGAAAATGGTAAAAAACCTCTGATCGTTAGTGAAAACCTGGTCAAAATCTACAAGGTTGCCGATCTTGAAGTCGTAGCCTTGCAGGGACTTGACTTGGTGGTAGAGACTGGTGAGATGCTCGGGATCGTGGGTAACTCGGGATCCGGTAAAACTACCTTTTTAAATATCCTCGGAGGGCTGGACCGGCCTTCTGCCGGGTGTATCACGGTCAACGAGTTGAATTTACTCACCCTCTCAGATGCTACCCTCAACCGCTACCAGCGTGAAAAAGTTGGCTTTGTCTGGCAGCAGACGGGTCGGAACCTGATCCCCTACCTAACCGCTCAGGAAAATATTGAGCTGCCCATGACGATGTCGTGGAATAAGACCCCTCACGAGAAACGCGAGTGGTCCAAAGAGCTGCTCAACGCTATCGGGTTGTACGATCGGCGGAAACATAAACTGACCGAATTGTCCGGCGGAGAGCAGCAACGCGTTTCCATCGCGGTCGCGCTGGCGAATAAGCCCGTACTGCTCCTCGGCGACGAGCCGACCGGTGAAGTGGACACTGCCACCGCTCAGACTATCATGAAAACTTTCCGCAACTTACAAGAGCAGTTCAGCCTTACCATCATCATCGTCACCCATGACCCCCGCATCGCCGGGCAGGTTGACCGCGTGGTCGCCATCCGCGATGGTAAGATCAGCACCGAAACTGTCCGCCAGATCAGCCAGATCGAACAGGTCATCAAGGGTGGAGAACAGCATACGGGCGGTGAAAACCCCACTGCCGAGAAAGTTGAATACCACGAATACGTGGTGCTTGACTCCGCTGGACGGTTACAAATTCCGCGCGACTTCCTTGAAGAGTTGGGGATCGGGAAACGAGCCTTGATGGATCTGGCTGATAACCGCATCGTCATCCGGCCTACTGAGGAAGATATACAAGCCGGGGAACGCAAGCGCCTGACCCTGGAAGATCAAATTGCACTGTTGTTCGCTGAAGAGCCCAAACCGCAACGCCAGGGGTGGCTTGCCCGCAGGCGGCAGCGTCAGAATAAGCGAGGGAATGCATGACAGATCTCCCCCCCAAAGAATCCTCTGCTGAAGCAGTAGCTCCCGTTAGCACACCACCGCCGGATACGGGCACCGCCGGTACGCGAATCATCTCTGTGCAAAATGTCAGCCGCATCTACCGCGTCGGGAATACCAAAGTCGCGGCCTTACGCGAGTTGAGTATGGACGTGCCAAAAGGTGTTCTGGCAGCCCTCAAAGGCCGGTCTGGCTCGGGTAAGACCACCCTGCTCAACATCATCGGCGGGTTGGATCACCCCACAAGTGGGGATGTCACCCTCTTTGGCAAGCCCCTTTCGCGCATGTCGAGTGCTGATATTACCAATATACGCCGTCGACGGATTGGATTTGTCTTCCAATCCTTCGCCATCATGCCGATGTTCTCTGCGCTGGAAAACGTGGAGTTGATGCTGCGCATCGCAGGTGTGTGGCGCGGCCGTCGCCAGCGAGCCATGCGCTGTCTGGAGATCGTTGGTCTGGCCTCCTGGGCACAACACCGCCCATGGGAACTTTCTGGAGGTCAACAACAGCGCGTAGCTATCGCTCGCGCTCTTGCAACCCACCCCGATCTGCTGCTTGCAGATGAGCCAACAGGTGAACTCGACAGCGCCACTGGACGGCAGATCTATGCGCTATTCCGATACATCGTTGCCCACGAAGGTGTCACCGTGGTGATGGCGACCCATGATCCCGTGATAGAAGAATATGCTCATATCGTATACGAATTGGGTGATGGGCAAATAATAGATATCCGGCAGTCCAACAATCACTGATCCTTTTATGGATCATCGACTCGGCCGGCGAGAGTAGGCTTCCAGCGTCGCTCTCTCTGGTTGAGAACTGAGCGGCTATGAATACCCTTCTTACAGTAGTTCTTGCCGGTTGCGGCGGGATCAGCAGCGCCTGGTTGAAACCTGCGACAAATATCCCCGGGCTGAAAATCGTCGGCCTGGTGGATATAATTGAAGAGAACGCCCGCAAGCGTGCGATCGAATTCGACCTACCGCAGGCCGTTACCGGCACGAATCTCGATCGTGTGCTTGACTCAATTCACCCCGACATCGTATTCGATTGCACTGTTCCTGAGGCGCACCTGCCCACCACACTCGCCGCCTTACGTCATGGCTGCCATGTACTCGGTGAAAAACCCCTGGCAGATTCCATGGAACATGCCCGTGAGATGGTCGCTGCCGCACAAACCTCAGGCAAGCTCTACGCCGTAATGCAGAACCGCCGTTACCTTGAACAGACTCGCAGGATACAACATTTCATCACCTCGGGCGCGATCGGCCCCCTGAACACAGTTAACTGCGATTTCTACATGGGCCCGCACTTCGGCGGTTTCCGCGAGCAGATGGAGCATGTA
>Ga0315279_10007027_pt1 | contig 14024 bp, 13 predicted proteins | sample YL17G06_20_MG_FD_203694 | JGI IMG/M metagenome (GOLD analysis project Ga0315279, IMG submission 203694) | Sediment microbial communities from Yellowstone Lake, YNP, Wyoming, USA - YL17G06_20 | ecosystem: Environmental > Aquatic > Freshwater > Lake > Sediment | place: USA: Wyoming | collected... | reverse complement strand
AAAAGAGGGGTGTGGGGAGATTTTGCGATGTCAATTCAATTTTGTGATCCTTAATATGAAGGCTGATGATTGGAAAATGAGTGAGTACGCCTCAATGAACGAACAGCTCGATCGGACCAGAGCTAAGGTGATAGTAGCTGGAGTAGATATTGGAGCAGTGAGCTCCAAAGCTGTGATACTGCTGGATGGACAACCCTATGCATTTTCTCAAGCTACAACCCGGACGCCCAAAGAATCTGCTGTCAGGGCTATTAACGCGGCTTTAGCTAAAACACAATTAAGGTTAGAAAATATCCATTACATAGTGGGGACCGGTCGTGGGAGGACGCAGGTTCCGTTTGCACATAAAACTATATCTGAAATTGCGTGCGGCGTCGCAGGGGCGGTACACATTTGGGGCCCATCTGTGCGTACCGTGCTAGATGCTGGAGGTCAAAGTTGCAAAGTAATTCACTGCACCGAAAAGGGGAGAGCAACCGCTTTCCTTTGGAACGACAAATGTGCTGCGGGTATTGGACGCTCGATGGAAGCATTTGCTGATCTGGTTAAGAAAGAAGTAACTGAGATTGGGAGCATCGCCCTTCAATCTGATCAGTTCCCGAAGCTAAGTGACTTTTGCGTGGTGTATGCTCAATCCGAAGCTCTAGATCTAATTCGAAGCAAAGTACCGCAAGAACAAGTAATAGCAGCTTACCACTACGCTATGGCTAAGAGAATCAGCACATTAGTAGCTAGATCAGGTGTGAAAAAGGATTTCGTAATCATTGGAGGACTGGCCAAGAATCCGGGAATAATAAATCGGTTGGAAAGTATCTTGAAGGTAAGCAGGTTAGCTCCTAAACCTGAATGGGATCCTACATTAACAGTAGCTCTAGGTGCAGCTCTATTTGCCGATGCTTTCTATAGGCGGCAACAATCTGACACATCAACCCACAGCAGGGGTAAACCAGGTACTGTCAACATAATTGTGTAAATTTCTTATAGAGGGGCAAATTAGGACGTACCTTCCCTATTTTTGTTGTTCTCCAGCTCATCTCCATCTTCAGTGATATGAATGCCAGGAGAGAGGCAATTCAAGAATTCGGTTTAGGGGCAAGGTATTGAGGTTTTCGGGACGGAGGGATTTGAGAGAAGGTGGAGCTTGGTGTTTCAATAGGGTCTATTTATTCCCACAGCCTCATTGGTATGTGGGAGGATCAAGAGGACGGCAGTCTGGGACCGAGGAAAACCCCCCGGCAGAAAGCCATTCATATGAAGGGCAGAGATCATGCACTGCGTGTCTTAGCTGACTGGCAACTTGCCTTGCCGGATTGGCAAGCCTACTACGATGTCCGATTGAAGAGCGAGCACATGATCAGGATAGCGAGAGAATGGCATTGTGACTATGCGTTAATGCACTCCAACCGCGGATGTGAGGGGACTAGCGTCGGGTTACCCGAGAATAGAGCAGCACTCATCAATGCTGGAATTCCAACCCTCGCCTTTGAGGGGAATATGGCAGAACCAGGAGAGGTCGATGAAGTCGGGATAATTCATAGAATAGATGTATTTATGCATGCTCATGACCATAAGCGGCTGGAAAATTGACATCATTCAATCCAGTTAGAATACCGATGCTGAGGATTTGACGATGAAATCGATGGAAAAGAATAAGAAGTACTGGAATCCGGTCATTGAGACGCTTCCTCGAGAGAGGATTATTGAGATTGAATTAAAACTGAAGGCAGTCAATAAGCCTTCTCTCTATGCGATGAGAGAGGCAATTCATCCTCCAAAGAGGAGATAAAATTTGAATGAGAGATCCGGTGAGAGTAACTTGAATGTCGTAATCGAGGCGCTTCAAGACTTGATTTCTCACATTAAGTGACTTGAGGGGGTGAGGCCTTTGCAAAACGGCGATGCCCTATCTCGAAACCATAACGTTCGTTAAGGAAGGAGAATCTATGGAGACCAGAGATGGTGCTCGGGCAGCCGAGCTTAAAAGGATTTATGCTCCGTCGGTGGCCCTATCGATAGTCGTGGCTGCCCTCGTTTCTTTTGCCTGTAACCTTGACAAGTTTATCTACCCCCCGATCATTCCGTTAGTGGTGAAAGACATCCATATATCTTTTGCGCGAGCGGGCTTCCTTATGGGTATCGTCGGGATTGTGGGTATCTTTGTGGCGATCCCCGGCGGCATCATGATTAGCCGCATAGGCATAAGGAGTTCGGGTGTGCTCGGTCTTCTCATCACGGCCCTCGGCTCCCTGATCATCGTTACTGCGACCAACTATTGGTTTATGGTTGCGGGGCGAGGTATCGCCGGGTCCGCCGAACGGCTCGTGCAGATCGTTGGACTTACGATCATAGGAGTTTTTATTCCTCGAGAGAGAAATGCTTTTGCCCAGGGCGTCCTCTCCGCAATGATTCCGATCTCCGTTGCAACCAGCGGAAGCACGATGGGCTTTTTCGGCACTGTGTATGGCTGGCGGAGCGTCTTCGGGGTGTCGATAATCACGCAGGTCGTGATAGCCATCCTCTTCTATCTGCTCTTTCTCCATGCAGAGAAGCCGGAGCAGAAGGCCCCGCAGCCAGGCTTCGGGCAAGTTCCTTCAAGCAAGCCCGAATCGATCTGGAGCAATGCGGAAGTCTGGAAGCTAACCATCATCTGGGGATGTTTCCAGGGAGGTTCTTTCATCATCGCCACCTGGTTCCCAACGTTCCTCAAAGAGACTCTCAGGGTGAATGTGGGTGTCGCTGCCCTCATGGCGTCCATCGGCTGGTGGGTCGCAATAATCAGCTCGATTGCGATCGGCTGGCTATCCGATCTTAGCGGAAAGAGAAAGATCTGGATTGTGGGCTCGTCAATCGCTGTGGCTATTTGCGGTTTTATCCTTCCCCTGTCTTCCACGGCTGCACCCATCCTCGTCCTGATTGCGCTCGCCGGGCTTTTTGCGTCCATGCTGCCGCCTACGCTCATGGCGATGGTGCCGGAAGTGGTAAAGGACAAGCGCCAAATCCCCCAGGCTTTTGGCATCCTGTCCGCCGGTCTATCACTCGCCCTCTCCATTATGCCGACGCTCGCCGGCTGGCTGCGGGATATAAGTGGGGCCTTTACAAGCACACTGTATCTGATGGCATGCCTGTCGATCGTGTGTGCCGTTGTCGGTTTAACGCTGAAAGCCCGTTGAACAAGGACGGGTAAGGCCCGAGGCCCGTCTCCCGAGGGTTCGAGGGGCTTCAGAAGTTTTCAGAATGACTGGCCAGGATCTCACAGCAGGAAATGGGTGAAGCGAAAGGGGTGGAATCGATTCACGATGAGGTGACGGAAAGCGAAAAGCAGTATAAAGTCATTGCTACAGAGAAAAGGTAACAAAGGAGGTGTTGAATGGAAGAGCAGCAAGGAAAGGTGAACGTTTTTGAAGAAACGATGGCCCACATGACCTACGTCCAGATTGAGGAAGCAGCCCGGAAAGGGGCCGTTGTCCTCTTTCCTGTAGGGGTCGTTGAAGAACACGGGCCCCACCTGCCTTTAGCCGTCGATGTTTATGGAGCCTACCTTCAATCGAGAGCCGTTAGATCGGAACTGGAGAAGAAAGGGATCAAAACCCTCATCGCTCCTCCCTTTTACTGGGGGATCAATGCGGCGACAGGTGCATTTGGTGGTTCCTTTACTTCCAGGGAGGAGACGGTAATCTGGGTTTTGCGGGATGCGATGTCCAGTCTGAAAAGGTGGGGGTTTGATCAGGTCTTCTTTATTAATCACCATTTAGATGGCAGTCACATGCAGGCAGTTGACAAGGCGATTCAAGAGGCCAGAAAAGAGGTCGGGATAAAAGCTTATTGGATTATGGATCCATTCGTCGCAAAGCGACTCGGGTATAAAGGAGATGAAGACCATCTTCTTCTTCATAGAAGTCTCCTGCCCGCCGGACCGCCTCCTCTGTATCTTGACATCCACGCTGAAGGATATGAAACGAGCGTCATATGGTATTACCTTCCTGAATTAATCAACATAGAAGTCTGGAAGGAGTTGAAGCCAACAAATCTGACATTTAAAGATCTTGAAGTCTGGAGAAAAGGGGGAATGGATGCGAGGAAGGTTACACCCAATGGATACTTTGGGGATCCCACAACAGCCAATCCGAAAAGGGGAAGGGAGGAGATAGAAGCTTATGGGAGAATCGCCGCCAAAGTGATCGAAGATTTTACAAAGGGCTGCTATTCTCCTCCGAAAGAATCTGATAATAAATGATGAAATATATGAGGTGCGCACATGATGAGGGAATCTGGACCTTCTTTGTGGTCCAGAATTTCTCCAGTGACTCGATGATTACTTCAAAGGAGCGGAAAGGGGGACCTTATGAGAAATTTAAAGGCACAATTTCAGAGAGGAGGAGTTCAAATGTCAGCAAAAATTATACTGGCGATCTTATGTATCATGGGAGTCTGCACAACAGCTCGAGCCCAATTGCAGCCCAAAGGTATGTATGCCGATACCCTTCTATTTAATGGTAAGATTGTAACAGTCGATCATTCTTTTACCATAGCCCAAGCGGTTGCCATCCTCGACGGGAAGTTTATCGCAGTGGGTACCAACAAGGAGGTCAAGGCGTATGCCGGGCCCAAGACGAAGAAGGTGGACCTCAAGGGGAAGATTGTACTACCAGGATTTATAGACAGCCATCCCCATATGCTGGCTTCTTACATGGCGAAGGATATCACGGTTGATGTGTCGGTGGTCAAGTCTATTGAAGAGATTAAAAAGCGTGTCGCTACCGCTGTTAAAACGAAAAAGCCCGGCGAGTGGGTCCTCTGCTCGGCGGTAGGCGAGCCTCCTGATTACATGGGAGGGGCTGGCTGGTTTGACGAGAAACGGTGGCCGACGCGCTGGGACCTCGACGAAGTAGCTCCCAATAATCCGGTTCTTATCCAGGGTATCATTTCCGTCTGGTCACCCCACCCGGCAATCCTCAATAGTTACGGCCTCAAGGTACTTGGGGTTACCAAGGATACGCCCGACGAACCGAAAGGCCTCATTTTCATCAAAGATGAAAAAACGGGCGAAATGAACGGCCAGCTCGAAAGGGCTCATTTCTGGAGCTACGGCAGGCTGTTCTGGAAACTCCTCGGAATGCTTCCGCGGCCCAGCTTTGAGCAGTCTCTGAACGGGATAAAGGCCAGCATGCAAAGATGGAATGCAGCCGGAGTAACTGCCGGCTATGAAGGGCACGTTGTGGGCCCTTCCGATATACGGCTTCTTAAGGAGCTGGAGAACCGGAAAGAGATGACGATGAGAATACTTTTCGCTTACGAAGTCCCCAAGGAATTGGATAAAGCACCCATCGAACAGGTGGAGAAGTGGATCTGGGATATAGCCTCCTATTCGGCCGGCCGTGGAATAGGAAATGACTGGCTCAGGATAGGTGGCATGACGGTATCCACGGACGGCCCCGTGCAGCTCGGAGTGGCTGTCATGAGAACTCCCTACCTTGGACCTTTCGGCGAGACGACAGAAGGTGTGCAAATGTTCTCTACGCAGAGACTGAAGGACATATGCTTGCTTGCGGCGAAGCATGACGTCCGGATGAATGTTCAGTTTGCCGGCAGCAAGACGACCGATGTCGGTCTGGAGGCGGTTGAATACGCCAACAGCCAGATTCCCGTAAATGGCAAGCGATGGATATTCCAGCATGTCCAACATCCTACCCAAGAGCAGGTAAAGAGATATGCGGAATTGGGCATCTACAGTACTACAGTAGTGGGTTTCGAATATACCAAGGGGAAGGAGACGTTTGTCAGGCGAATGAAGGCCACCAGCACAGAAATTATCGATACCCTTATGCCCTTCAGATGGTTCTTCGATGCGGGAGCAGTGATCGGTAACAGCACGGACGGGGCCCATTATGAACCCATGTGGAATATATGGGACTTGCTTACACGCATGGACGGACGGACCGGCGAAATCGTGATGACCTCGTGCAAGAAGATTTCCCGGGAGGAGGCGATCAGGCTCAACACCATAGAAAATGCGAAAGTACTTTGGTGGGAGGACAAGATTGGTTCGATTGAGCCGGGCAAGCTAGCTGATTTAGCGGTGCTCGATAAAGACATCCTCACCTGCCCCGTGGATGATATCAAGAAAACAAAAGTATTGACGACGATGATTAATGGAAAAGTAGTGTATGGGGGATTTTAAGTCAATAACTGTTTTATGTTTGCTCACCTTCATTTTTATGGGCAAGGGTTGCCCAGGGAGATTTGTGATGCGACATGGATCAAATGATGTGGTTCCTTGACCATTCGATCATTCTTGGAATGATAGCTGTATTGAAGATGAAATGCGAGGAAATGAGAGTGAGGCATTTGGGTTCACGCAGAGTTTTTTAAGCAGAGATGATTTGAATCGAAAATGGAAGGGGGAAACGTGACAAGAAAGGAAGAGAGTCGAAAATACTGGAACCCGATTATTGAAACACTGCCACCGGAGAAGCTTCAGGAGATTGAGCTCAAGCGTTTCAGGGAGCTTCTGCGATGGGCCAAAGATCAGTCTCCCTTCTATAAGAGGAAGCTCCACGGGATCGAGCCAGAAGACATTCGGACCATGGAGGATGTGGCAAAGGTTCCGGTAACGGAGAAGGATGAACTCAGAGCAGCCCAGGAAGGGAAAGAGCCCTTCCTCTACGGGGAGCTTTTGGCTGTTCCTTCCGAAAGCTTGTCGACATTCCACCAAACCTCCGGGACGACGGGAAAGCCTGTTTACATCCCGGATACATACGAGAGCTGGCAATGGCTCGTGGAAGTCTGGTGTTACCTTCTCTATGCTGCGGGTTTCAGACGATCGGATCGTGTTTTCCTTCCCTTTGCCTACAACGTCTATATTGCTTTCTGGCAGGGTCATTATGCAGCAGAAAAGATTGGATGTGAAGTTGTTCCAGGAGGGGCCCTTGACACAAAGGGCCGTATTCGGAAGATGAAAGAGGTGAAGGCAACGGCCCTGATGAATACCCCCACCTATGGACTTCACATGATTGAAGTCTCCAGGGAGATGGGGATCGACCCCAAAAAGGATCTCAACGTGAAGAAGATGATCTGCGCGGGAGAGCCGATGCCGGAACCGACCCGGCTCCGCCTGGAAGAGGAGTGGGGTGTGGATGTTTATGATCATATCGGCGGGACAGAGTCCGGGGCATGGGCAGGAATGTGTTGCGAAAAGAGAGGGATGCACGTGATGGAGCCGCATTATCTATTCGAAATGGTTGATTTGGAGACGATGTCTAAGCCGATCCCTCCGGGAATGAAAGGGGTTGCAGTGATTACCCCACTTTGCCGGAGATGTATCCCCCTCATCCGATTCAACCTGAAAGATGTGATGAAGGTAATGGATGAACCCTGCCCCTGTGGAAGGGCCTCCATGCGGGTTGATCAGATCGGAGGACGGGTTGATGATCTTAGAAAGATTCGAGGAGTCTTTTTTAGCCCAAGCATCGTGGAAGAGGTGATTCGGGGACAATTTCCAGAAGCGGTGGAATTTGAAACCATATTGACTCAGGAAGAGGTAATGCCTGTTCTCACTCTCAGAATAGAGTTTAACCCTTCGATCAACGAGGGCCAGATCAAGGAGCTCAGATTTCGTATCAGGGAGAGACTCAAGATAAGATCAAACCTGACCTTTGAGATTGAGATTGTTAAACCCGGGGTCTTGCCCCGTTACACCTTAAAATCGAGTCGGTTTAAGGATCTCACAAAAAGATGATTGGAGAGGAGAGTATGGAATACGATCTGAAAGCGATGGACTTAGAGATCAAGGCCATTGAAGAGGAGACAAAGCGGTTGAAGGAGTTGGGCCGTGGCTTTGAAGCGGTCGAGAGAAACGCTGATGCCATTTTAGCCTTCACCTACCTCCTCAAGAGGAATGTTTCTGACATCATTGAATGAAGGGCAGGTAACCTAACTTGGTTCATCTAACAACAGAGCAATCAAGAGAGCGAAAGGAGGAAATTTAGATATGAAAAGGACGTGGATTATCTACATTATTGTTGCTTTTATCATGCTTAGCTCTACCTGTTGGGCTGCAGAGGACTATCCCAAGAAACCCATCGAAATTATTGTTCCTTACCCCGCTGGCGGAACCACTGATTTGAGTGCGCGCATAATAGGGGAGAAATTTAAGGAGTATTTAGGTGTGCCCATTGTCGTGATAAATAAACCCGGGGGAGGTGGTGCAGTGGGTGCGGCTTACGCGATCGAGTCCAAGCCGGATGGCTATACGATTCTTGCCCATACTTTTGGGGTGGTATTGCGACCTCTGTTTGAACTTTCAGTTCCTTATCGGTATACTCAGCTGAGACCCATTGGTACTTTGGGACCGTTCGAGCATATAGTCTCGATTAATAAGGACCTTCCAATAAGAAATCTCCCAGAATTGGTGGCTTATGCCAAAGAGCATCCTGGGACCCTTTCTTATAGCGTTAGCGGGAAAGGGGCTAGTAGTTACATCTCTATTGAATTGCTGAAGATTAGAACAAAGCTTACGGATATGCATTTACAGGCCATCTCTTACCCTGGGGATCCTGCAGCGTTGATGGCCTTGCGGGGGAAACAAGTGCAGTTGAGTGTGACTACCACTTCTATGGCTTTACCCCACATTAAATCAAAAGAAATAAGCGCCATTGCGATCCTATCAAAAGAAAGGGATCCCCTTCTCCCCGAGGTTTCCACCAGCATTGAGCAAGGATTCCCCGAAGTCATTGCTACCAGTTATTACCTATACTTCACCCCTCAGAACACTCCCAACCATATTATTGAGAAATTAGAAAAAGCCCTAGAAAGGTCACTTCAGGACAAAGGCGTGCAAGAAAAAATCAAGAAAATTGAGATGACTATTGGTTTTAAGAATTCGCGGAACACTCAGGTTTTGATGGATACCGAGTACAACAAGTGGTCTCAGTTAGTAAAAGACGAGAAGCTCATCGTCAAATAGATTGCAGGATAACATGAATCGGATAAGTGGATTTGTCATCCTCCTTTTGGGGATGGGCATCCTCTGGCAGGGGAAGACGCTCAAAATGGGGACCTTTAAAACGCCAGGTCCCGGACTTTTCCCTTTCATATTAGCTACCATCTTGATTATCCTCTCCCTTTTTCTGATCATCCCGAAAGGGAAGAAAGAGTGCGTGGAGAAGTTGTCTTTATCCTGGTCTAAGAATGTGAAGCAGTTAGTCCTTGTCTACGTCTTTCTGCTTGCATATTTCTTTTTCCTTCAATCCTTGGGTTTTATGACTGCAGGTTTCCTTTTGATGACGTTCTTATTTACGAGTATTTCTTCTCTGAGATGGTATATCGCGGTACCAAGTGCCTTTATTTCAATAGGCGCCTCATACTTGATTTTTGAGGTACTTCTAAAAAGTTATCTGCCGAAAGGTGTATTAGGGTTCTAATACAGTGGAGATCTTTCACAACATTTACACCGGCTTCAGTGTGGCTTTTCTGCCGTCAAACCTTTTTTTCTGCCTATTGGGGGTTTTCTTTGGAACGTTGGTAGGTGTCTTACCAGGATTGGGGTCACCTGCAGCCATTGCCCTTCTATTGCCCGTTACTTTTTATATGACTCCGGAAAGTGCCCTGATCATGCTCGCGGGAATTTACTATGGGGCGCAATATGGTGGTTCCATTACCTCCATCCTGATTAATATTCCGGGTGAAGCTACTTCGGTTGTGACTTGCCTGGATGGCTATCAGATGGCTCGCAAGGGACGGGCTGGACCGGCTCTTGGGATATGCGCCTTTGGGTCATTCATCGGTGGGACTCTCAGTGTCCTGGGTTTGATGTTGGCAGGACCTTTTTTGGCTCGCTTTGCACTCCGGTTCGGGCATCCCGAGTATTTCGCTCTCACTTTGTTAGCTACTGTGGCCCTGACCTTCCTTGCTAAGGGATCGAAGATCAAGAGCTTTATTTCAGCGATAGTAGGATTCTTTGTAGGAATAATCGGGATGGACTATATTTCAGGAGTTCCGCGTTTTACGCTTGGGACAACCACACTCCTGAAGGGCATGGGACTTGTTCCCGTTGCAGTAGGTCTTTTTGGTATTGCAGAGGTGCTTTCAAATATCGAAAACCTGATAGACCGGGATATTTTCAAGACTAAGATTAAAGGACTGCTACCGACTCGAACAGATTGGCGAGAATCGATCGGGCCGATTACCAGGGGTTCGTTACTTGGATTTTTACTCGGCATCTTGCCCGGAGGCGGCGCAATCGTTGCCTCTTTTACTTCTTATGCGATAGAAAAGCGCGTTTCAAAACACCCGGAAAAATTCGGAACCGGCATGATCGCTGGAGTGGCTGGTCCAGAAACTGCTAACAACGCGGCTACCGGTGGTGCCATGGCTCCCCTTCTTTCTCTTGGTATTCCAACTAACCCCGTCATGGCTCTTATGCTCGGAGCAATGATGATCCATGGGATCAAGCCTGGTCCTTTTCTCATCACCGAACATGCGGGAACTTTTTGGGGTGTGATCACCTCAATGTATGTGGGAAACATCTTTCTCCTCATACTGAATGTTCCGTTGATCGGTCTGTGGGTGAAGATTTTGAAGGTTCCTTACAGGATACTTGTTCCAATAATCCTCCTATTTTGTCTCATAGGGGCTTACAGTATAGAAAATGACTTTTACGATGTGCTCATCATGCTGGGTTGGGGAGGGATCGGCTACCTTATGCGTAAGAGCGGTTTCGAACCGATTCCCTTAATATTTGCAATGATTATTGGTCCTATTATGGAAGATAACTTTCGGCAGGCACTGTTAACTTCGAGGGGTGATTTCAGCATCTTTTTAACGCATCCCATTTCAGCGGTATTGATTGGTGTCAGTTTCCTTATCCTCCTTATACCGCTCTTTCCCAATGTAAGAGAAAAGGTCAGCAGTTTTAAGGGGGAACTTTAGCAGGTTTTTCAGAATACGAAAAATTTATGGTAAAGAAGACATGTGATACGATCTTGTATAATGGGAAAATCCTAACCGTCGATAAGGATTTTTCAATTGCTGAGGCCCTTGCAATTGCACAGGGAAAGTTTGCTAAAATTGGGAAAAATGCTGAAATTCGCGCCTTGGCCGATGGAGACACAACGGAAATAGACTTGAAGGGAAAGACAGTTGTTCCGGGGTTCATTGATACTCATCCTCACTTGATCAATGCCGGAATAAGGAGAGCCACCACTTTACCTCTCACAGGACTTGGTTCAATCCAGGCCATTAAGAAACGTATCTTGCAAAAGATTGGGAAAATACCCCGAGGTGAGTGGATAATGACGTCTCCAATAGGAGAATCACCCGACTATTTCGGTCTTCCTGATACTTTTGATGAAAAGAGATGGCCTACATGTTGGGATTTGGATGAAATCTCTTCTCATAATCCAGTTTATATTCCCACACCTGTTAGCTGGCCCAATCCTGCAATCTTGAATAGTTATGCTTTAGAACTGCTTGGAGTAACCAAGGGATATGTTTCCGAGCAGCATGGTGTGCGAATCTTAAGAGACCCGGAAACAGGTGAGCCGAACGGCCAATTTCACGGGCTTCATTTGTTTAATAGTTTGAGTCCTTTATATAAGAAACTCCAAACATTACTGCCAAAGCCTCCATTAAGTGTGATCATTGAAGGCATAAAAGCGTCGATGCTGGACTATAACGCTGCCGGGATAACAGCAGGTTATGAAGGCCACTCCACATTGCCAGTGCATCTGCTGTACTGTAAAGAACTGTGGTCTACGAAAAAGCTGAAGGTGAGACTACATTTTGCCTATGAAATTGACACGACAAAATCCATGGCTGAGATTGAAAGCTGGATGAAGGATTTGGCCCATGCAACAGGCTCCGGGTTCGGTGACGATTGGCTAAAGATAGGTGGAGTGACTGTATCGATCGATGGACCGACGCAATTTGGCGAATCGATCATGAACAAACCTTATATAGACCCTTACGGAGAGCCTACAACAGGAATACAGAAGGTATCCACCAAAAAATTGAAGCAGATTGCGTTATTAGCAGCGAGAAATGACTTACGCATGAATATTCAGGTGGGTGGAGATAAAGCAACAGATATTGCTCTGGAGGTTTATGAGGCGGTGAACCGGGAGGTTTCTATAAAAGATAAGCGGTGGGTATTACAGCACATTCAGCATCCCAGTTATAAGAATATTGTTAAGTGTGCAGAGTTGGGGGTGGTTGTCACTACAAACAGCAATTTTGAGTACAGCAAAGGCGCAGAAACTTACTTGAAGAGGTTGGGGGGTGACTATTGTGATAGGGCAATACCCTTTAGACGTTGGATAGACGCTGGGGTCCTCGTCGCTCAGGGCACAGATGGTGCTCACTATCAGCCGATGTTTACGCTCTGGAATTCATTAAAAAGGATAGACGGCCGCACAGGAAAGAGTTTGATGACCCCGGACAAGGAGATCACTCGGGAGGAAGCACTTCGGTTGTATACAATTAATGGAGCTCGTGTCCTCTTCTGGGAGGATAAGTTGGGTTCTATCGAGGAGGGCAAACTCGCCGATTTAGTTGTATTAGATAATGACATACTCACCTGTCCCATGGATGAGATAAAAGAAACCAAAGTACTTATGACGATGGTTGGCGGAGAGATAGCTTACCAAAAGAGTTAGATCATTCCAAGATCAGCTAATAATAAGCAGAAAGGATTCTTAGATGGGCTATTCAATTTTCGATGAGACAATGGTAGATTTGACATGGCCTGAGATTGAAAAGGCTGTTGAACAAGGTGCTATTATTTTGCTGCCTACCGGAGTAATAGAGGAACACGGTCCTCACATGGGTCTGGGCGTCGACACTTATTGCAGTTACCTTAGATGCAAAATGGTAAGACGCAATCTCGAGAAGAAGAATATAAAGACACTTATTGCTCCACCCTTTTACTGGGGGATTAATAATGTTACCGGTTCTTTCCCTGGTTCATTCACCGTCAGAAAAGAAACGATGAAGAACGGTCTCTACGATATACTTGCCTCTTTGAAACGTTGGGGTATAACAACAGTATTTAATATCAACTGGCACGGTGATCATGAGCATAATTTTACTATCTTAGAAGCTGTAAAGGAGGCGCGTATTGATACGGGAATTAGAGCCTACTGCGTTCTAGATGATTATGACGCCAAGCGTTTCGGACTTACCGAGAGAGAGGCACATGTCATTTTCTGGAAGAATCCCAGGAAAACTAAACTTCCTTCAAAACGTCTTGAAATCCATGCTGATATGACCGAGACGAGTGTCATGACAAGTTATTTTCCCGATGAGGTCAAGGCGGAAATAGCCAGAGGATTGAGGCCCACCAATTTAACGATTGATGACCTTATGGTATGGAGACAGGGGTGGGGCGATGCCAAAAAGATGACACCTTTAGGTTATTTTGGCGATCCCGGAAGATTTGATCCGGCGATCGGAAAACAGATCATGGAGGAGGATGCACGAAGTTTAGCTAATCTGATCGAGGCGTTCCTTAACGGCACCTATAAAGCCCCAAAAATCTTAGTATAGATTTAAAAGGAGGAAAAATGGGAGAAGTGGATATTCGATGTCGATCATGCCACAACCGGTTCAAGTCGCCGCCATTTCAAGAGTTAGTTGAATGTCCAACTTGCCTTACCGGATTGGCAAGCCTACTACGATGTCCGGTTGAAGAGCGAGCACATGATAAGGATAGCGAGAGAGTGGCATTGCAATTATGCGTTAATGCACTTCAACCGCGGATGTGAGGGGACGAGTGTTGGTCTGCCCGAGAATAGAGCAGCACTCATCAATGCTGGAATTCCAACTCTTGCCTTTGAGGGGAATATGGCAGACCCAGGAGAGGTCGACGAGGTTGGCATAATGCATAGAGTGGATGTATTTATGCATGCTCATGGGCATAAAAGGTTGGGGGATTGACATGCTCGAAAGCGATAAATTTTTATTAAAATATACCCCTGTTTCCTCTTTTAATCCCATCTCCTTCAATTCTGTTGGTTCATCTTCTTCTTTCA
>Ga0315279_10007026_pt1 | contig 14025 bp, 7 predicted proteins | sample YL17G06_20_MG_FD_203694 | JGI IMG/M metagenome (GOLD analysis project Ga0315279, IMG submission 203694) | Sediment microbial communities from Yellowstone Lake, YNP, Wyoming, USA - YL17G06_20 | ecosystem: Environmental > Aquatic > Freshwater > Lake > Sediment | place: USA: Wyoming | collected... | reverse complement strand
AATCGGCTCCTGGCAGGAAGCCCACCGCGCAGGCCGGGTGCGTTCCGAGGGGAGAGACTACGAGATGCGCGAAGGCGACGTCGTGCTGTTCCGCTTCAACGTCTAGCTGGCGGCAACCGCCCCCGTTTCCGTAACGAGCCCCTGGGCTCAGAACCGCGCACAGGTGCGCGCAGCTTGACAGGGCCGCGAAGGCCATGCTAGAATCCGGCCTGGGTGGGCCGGGCCTGAGCTGGCGGTCGGTGTTGGCGGCCTGGGCCGAATCGGTGCTGTGGCCCCATCGTCCAGAGGCCTAGGACGCCGGCCCTTCAAGCCGGAAACGGGGATTCGAATTCCCCTGGGGCTACCAACGCCGCCTGCGCGCGGCAAGGTAAAAGTGAAAAGGGAAAAGGCACGATCGGGCAAGAAGTCCTCCCTGCTCTTGCCTTCTCACTTTTGCCTTTTTGCTTCGCAACGTGGGCGCATGGCTCAGCGGGAGAGCGCTTGCTTCACACGCAAGAGGTCGGTGGTTCAAATCCACCTGCGCCCACCAATTGGGATGGGCGGCCCGGGGGCGAATAGCTCAGCGGGAGAGCACTTGCCTTACAAGCAAGGGGTCACAGGTTCAAATCCTGTTTCGCCCACCAGTCGCAGGCGTCGCGCGGAGCCGTGGTGCAGCTGGCTAGCACACTGGCCTGTCAAGCCAGAGGTCGCGGGTTCAAGTCCCGTCGGCTCCGCCAGATAGTGAAATAGGGTGCCGGGATGGCTCAGCTGGTAGAGCTTACAGCAGACGCTAGCATACCTAACTGAAGAGGGCCGATACGGGTGCCGGGGTAGCTCAGCTGGTAGAGCACCGGACTGAAAATCCGGGTGTCCCCAGTTCAATTCTGGGTCCCGGCACCAGGGATTGAGGCGACGGCCTGCAGGCCGTCGCCTTCTTCGCGGACGGCGGCGCGGTCCACCCCCGCGGCACCCTGGCCAGGTCAGCCTGGTGGAAGAAACTGGAGCCACGAACAAACACTCTCCACCAGCGGACGAGGGTGCGGAGTTCGAGGATGAGTCGGTGTGGTGAACGTCCAGCAGTGACGACGGCCTCTGGGGGTCCACCGTCCGCGCGTGCCGTCGTGACGTGCGCCCGCCACCAGTCTGGGTTGCGGCCTCGGGTCCGCCTTACAAGGCAACTCGTCCATGTGGTATCAGTTGCTAAGCCTCATGCCTCCGTATGTCCTTGTCAGGGGCCCGTGGAGCCGGCCTGACATCACGCCGCCATCCGGAAAGCCGTGACGCGCGTGTCTGGGAAGAACCGTCGCTCGATAGCACCCGGCAGAGTCTTGGCCGAGCGGTCAGGCCGCTGCCATCGATCCCCGCGGTGAATCAACGATGGGACCGCCCCGCCGATGGTCGAGTGTCCCCGCCAGTGGTTGTAGTACTCGGAGAAGTCATCGAGGAGTTGGCTCAAGTGATCCAGCCCTCGGATGACTGGAACGCGCCTGAGCCATTCCTGTTTCAGGGTCGGAATCGCCCGCTCGGTGATCGCGATGGAGCCGTGCCTGCCCACCGCGCCAAAGCGCTGCTTGATGTTCCAGTCCCTCAACAGCGCCGCGAACACCTCGCTCACGAAGACGCCTTCTTGGTCACTGATGAGATGCTTGGGCGCTCCGTGGCGCACAAAAGCTGTCTCCAGCACCTCCACCACCCACCCCGCGTTGGGGCCTTCCAGGGGACAGACGGCGACGACCTTGCGAGAGAAGTGGTCAATCGCCACCAGCACCCAGGTAGGCCAGACATGCCATCGCCACACCCGCGTCCGGTCTACCGACCAGACGTGATTGGGATAGCGGGCGATGATCTGCCTGGGCTTCACAGGTTCCTTCGCCTGGGCCAGTGCTGGGGCCGAGGCATCCGGTCTCGGGCGGAGCAGGATGTTGCGCACGGTGGAGGCGGCCACGAAGACTCCCAATCCCCACAGCACCATGGCGATGCGCCAGCGACCCCATAGCGGGTTCTGCCGGAAAATCTCCCAGATCAGCGCCGCGATCTCCCGGGGGGTCTTGTTCACCGGCTCCTTCGGCTCGTTTCCCTTTCCCAGCCTGCCTTCCTCAAACCCCTTCAGCCACCGCCGGACGCTGGAACGAGAGACCCCAAGCATCTCCTTGAGGCGTCGCCCAGGGATCTCAAAGTACTGCATGAGCCAGATGATGCGGAGCCGCTCCATGAGGGGATACGGCTTCCGGGAACGCTCCTCTCCCAGGCGGCCCTGGAGAACGGCGATGTGTGCGTCCCGCTGCTCCACCATGTCTTCCAGCACCACCACCCGCGCCTCCAACGCTGCCTCTCGGCTGGCATCGGCGGCGGCAGTCGCCCGTTCCAGGGCGAGACGTCGTGCCCGCCCAGCCCAGCGGGCGCTGACCACTAAAGCCCGAATCACCAAAGTAACGGATGCAGGAAACACCTCCATGCCGGTTCCACTCCTGAACGCGAAAGCGGCGCCTGGCGGCGCCGTGCTCTGGCTTCAGATGATACAGGAACAGGAAGGCGCAGACAACTCCCCAAGGCCATCAGGCCGGCTCCACGGGCGGTTGACAGGGACATCCGGAACCACCCCGACATGTGGGTCTACTACCATGCGGAGGAAGTGATCGCTGACCGAGGACGCGGGAACATCAACTCCGACGGGATCCTCACGCCGGGCAGCTTCACCGCGATCGAGCACCCGCCGGGGGTGACCAAACCGCGCGACCCGGCCGCGCGCTATCCCGTCGAATGGGTGGCGAAGCTGTATCCGGATGAAAACCCCAACCGGCCGCCCGCGGTCGGAAACTCCGAGGAGATTGTCTGGCGAATGCAGAACCCTTCCTGGCCGGCCGAAGAAGTGGCGAAGATGGCCAGCAACGTTCTCGGCTTCCATCCGTGGAACTGGAAGGAAGACGATCTCGAATCCTTGGCGGCTCTGGTGTCATACATCTCCAACAGCGATGATTGGCGCTTCTCGAACATCTCCGAGGTGTACCACTGGATGCGGGATCGCGACCTGCTGGCGCTGGAAAAGATCGCGCCCGACCGCTATCGCCTCGAAGCGCAGAAGGCGCACGCACCGCACACTCTCGAGCTGGGGCTCCCTCGGAACACCCGAGCCGAAGAACACGCCTACCGGGCGAACCAGTTCGACCGGCATTCCTGAACTCGTCGCTCTCGCAGCCCCTTCCTCGCCATGGCGGCGGGGGCCCGGCACCGGAAGCGGAAGGCGTCTTTTCTCACCGTGTTGGCCTGCGCGCGTCCGGGATTCCGGTCTCTCGCTTCGGGATCCTACCGACCTCTCATCTGATTGAGTAGAGCGAGCGACCTCTCGACGAGAACCAGCCCCGCGTTATCCGCCAGGTGCAGCGCGCACTCGACCTCATAGCCGCCCAGCGGATATGCGTCCGGGGTCGGGATGTACCCCACCGAGCCGTTCGCGTAGCCGAGCACATAGGTACGGGCATAGGGAGAGCCGGCCTTGGCCATCATGCCGAGCTCGCAGAATACCTCGCCAGCCCACCCCAGCAGCGCCAGGTCCCCGATGGCGATCGCCTGGATCTCCACCATCTCGACCGGCTTATCGCCGCGTGCCTTCACCCGTTCGAGACACCTGCGAGCCTCTTCAGGACCCTCGACCCGCTGGTCCCAGATGAGATACCGATCGAAGTGATAGTCCCGCGCCCGCGGTTGAGCCTCCGCCGCCCGCACGCGCTCCTCGGCGGCCTTCAGGGCGCGTTCCGGGTTGGTCGGCAGTTCGATCTTCCGGGAGGCGCAGGCGAGTTCGCTGTTCTCGAGCTTCACCGCCTTGGCAAGGACCCTGATCGTCTCGGTGGCGATCGCATCGCCCGCGTGCTGGGCGGCAAGGAAGCTGCCGCCGTTGAGGACGCCGTGATACATGGGGCCCTCCCGGGGATTCACATCACCGGCGGCCCCGTTGAAGAAGATCGAGACGCCCTTCCCCAGGCGGTCCTCCACGTAATGGCACGCGTGCCCCGGATAGTCAGCGGTCAGAAGGTAGTTGTCTTCGGCCAGGCAGAGCGCATGAGCGGCGTAGTTCATCACCACACCGATCGTCTCTCCATGAGCGTCATCGACACGCAGCACACCCAACTCCGGGTCGAAGGGCCCGAAGTGATTGCGGCCCAGCTGCACCCGGCCCCCAGGGAGCAACTCGCGCCGGTTTATCCCCGCCGCAGCCCATCCGCTGGCCACGGAGACGCTGCCTTCGGCGAGGCTGGCCACCGCCCCGGATATCGCCTCGCCCACGCGCGCGGGGAGAGACTCAGCGTATTCGCGTTCAAGATCCGTCGGCTCATCGCTCCAGAGGTGCGGCCCGGAATGACTGTGAGTCGCGCCCAGAAGAAGACCTTCTGCCTCGATCCCGTCTCGCGATGCGGCCTGTTCCCGAACCTGGGCGAGCAGAGCCGCCGGAACACCTCCCAGATCGAGGCCGACGAGCCCGACGCGAGATGATCCGTCATCCAGTACCAACGCGCGCGCCCACAGCGGGTCGTGTACCGCCAGGGACGGCAGCGTCCGGCCGGCGTATCCCGCCTGCCTGACGCCCGCAGGGGGTGTGATGTCGACCGCAGAGAGACCTGCCTTTAGCATGTTCTGTCCTTTCGTATCAGACCCTTGACACTAGCACAGTCCGACCTCTCCCCGTACCGAGAGGGCCGCTCTACAGGAACACTGCTGCCGCTGCGCGGCCGGGCAGGGCCACCTGCAGCTCTCCGTCCTGCAGCTCGGCCCGACAGCCCTCGTCGCCCTCGACCGACTTCGGCTCACGGTCCCAGACCAGCCGCACGGCCCGCGGCTCGTATTCGTAGTTGACGACCCCGACGACGACGGGGTCTCCTGTCTCCCTCTTGAGAACGGACACATCCACACGACCCTTCTTCTCGAGGATCCGCACGGCTGGCGTCAGAGCGTCCGCGATCAAGGCGAAGGCGCGGTCGAACACCTCCTCGGCGCCGGGCACTTCGCGCTCGATCTTGCGTCCAAGGAGGAATGGAACATGGACATAGAGACCGTCCCCGCACTTGGCGATAACGAGGGCAGGACGGTCAGCGGAAGTTCTCAGTGGGACCTGCACCCCGTCATCGAGAGCGAGCTCCTGGAGGTAGTCGGGGAGGTCCATGTCTCCGCCCGCGAGCGGGATGGTATCGCCGGCGTCGGAGAGAAGCTTCCGCTCGCCGGCTCCGAAGGCGTCGCGCATCCCCGCGCCGGGGACTCGAGGATACAGGTTGCCGTCCTCGTCGAGCAGGCCGAAGCGGCCCTCGGTCAGCAGCCGCCCTCCCCGCTTCACGAAGGCGATGAGCGCCTCCGCCGTGGCGGCCGCGACGCAGACATTGCAGGGGACGGCCATGACCTTCACCCGGTCGCGAACGCCGCCCCAGATGTCCTCTGGGGTCAGGAAGCTCGGGCTGACCCCATTCCGCCAGAAGCCTCGGAAGAACCCGCGATGCGCGTCCGTGTAGAACTCCTCGTCCCAGCTCTGGATTGCCTGGTAGAGATCCTGGGTGTTCTGATCGAACAGGATGGCGCAGCCGGAATCGTCAGGGACAGTTCCCGCGAGGTCGTCAGCATGGCGCCGGACGAAATCCGCCACGACCGAGGCTTGCTCCGCGAACTCGTTGGGATTGCCCTCGTAGTCGGTGAGCCCTCTGCCAGCGACCTGAACGCCGCGGATGAAGGGGCGGTACTTCCAGTAAATGACCCCCTTGACTCCGTTGAAGAAGGCCTGATGCCCCCAGAGCCGGAGGTGGTCGGACATGGATGAATGCTCCTCCGGGAACATCGACCGGTTGGGTGTCATGAGTTCCGAGATGATGATCTGCTTCCCCTGGCCTGCCGACAACTGCTGCCGCCACATGTGCGGCCAGGCGTAGCAATCCTTCAGCCACCAGCGGGGGTTGAACATATTCGCCCAACAGGACAGGCCGTACACATCCACAGCCTTCGCAGTGGCCCAGTCGGTCGCTCCACCATAGCCGCCGTCCCGGTTGTGCATCGTGTTGCACCCGAGGATGTCGGCCAGGATCAACGCCTCGGGATGGACCTCCCGGATCGCCGCGCCCCATTCGTGCAGACGCTGCGCGAAGTTGTACGGTCTGAAGCGATACCAGTCGCGGGCGGCGACGCCTGAAGACCAAGTCCGAACTCTGAGGCGCGGCACCCAGTCCGCAATGGTGTCGAAGTCAGGGAAGAACGTCGCCCACTTGCGGTTCAAGGCCTGGATGTCGGCGTACTCGTGCTTCAAGAAGTTCACGAACTCCTTGATGGTCCATTCATCAACCGCGGTGTAGTGGACCTCGTTGAAGATATCATAGGCAAGCAGCGCGGGGTGATCTTTGAAGTGCTCGGCCACGGCCTTCATGTAGTCGCAGATCAAGCGGCGCACCTCTGGGTGGTTGAGCGGCGGCACATCCTCCGCCTGCTCGCCGCCCGTCTTCCGCATGAATTCCAGCGTCTCAGGCAGGGCCTCGTGGTTGTAGTCCTGGCCCTGGAGCTCGAGGATCGCCTTGAGGCCGACCTCGGCGCAGATATGCATGACCTCGTCCACCGAGTCGAAGGCGAGTCCGCCCGGAGGATCGGCGTCCCACCGGCTGACGGGCGGCCAGAGCACGACCAGGTTGAACCCCAGCTTCTTGATGTTCGTGAGATCGCGACGGCGGGTCGCCGTGGTCTGCTCGGGCAGCACAAGATAGACGACTCCGTACGGGATCATCCCGAGGGTGAGATCGGAGGCTTTCACGTGTGTAAGTCCTTTCGCGGCATGTAAGCACCGAGGGGGAGGTGAGAGGTTGTCCTCCGCTTGGCGAGCGGCGGGAGGCATCGGGCCGCCTTCAGCCGGCCTTCGACAGTCACCGACCCGAGCGCGGCTGGAAGTAGCACCCGACTCCAGGTCGAGACGGGGAGCGCCAGGCGGTCACCGACGATCTCCCCTTCACCTTCCAGCACGATCACGATACAGAAGCGGCCGTCGAGCGGGAGCGACAGGGATCCCTCAACAGCGACCTGACGAACCTCGAAGCGGTCGGTCTGGGGCGGACCGAGCAGCATCTCCTCTCTGCCCCCCGGCGACTCGGCAACGGTTCTGGACTTCGGCCCGAAGACATCCTTGACCGTGGCTGCCGGATAGACGGTGTAGTCGAAGAGGTCCAGCACGCGATCGATTCCAAGCCCCATCGTGCGGGCAGACTCGGGCAGGTCGTACCCGCCTCGAGCATACTCGCAGCGAACCACGTAGTCGGTCGGCTCCTGCACCTCCACCATGAGCAATCCGGCTCCAACGGCGTGGGGGACGCCGCCCTTCACCAAGAGCACGTCGCCGGGACTCACCGGGATCGGGTCGAAGCAGGCGAGCATGGCGTCCAGGTCTTGGGACGCGATGATCCTGCGCCACTCCCGCGGCTCCGGCGGCCGTTGGAACCCGAGTAGAACGGAGGGAGTCTCCACGCGGGCCTCAAGCACCCACCAGGCCTCCGTCTTGCCATTGCGCGCGCGGAGATGCCGCTTCGCCCAGTCCTCCGTAGGATGGGCCTGAATATGGAGTCTGCCCGAGGAGTCCAGGAGTTTGACCAAGAGCTGGGGATCAGCGCCGAACTCGGCGACGTGCTCCGGCCCGAGCACCTGCTCCGGCGCCGCCCCGAAGAGCGCGTCTATGGCCACTTCGCGTCCGTCGGCGCCGACCGCTGTGCCGATTCCCTCATGCGGCGGCCGGTCGCCCGGATTCACGGCGCGCGTCGCCGAGCCGACCCAGTCCTCCGGCAGATGCGAGTCCGCCGGGCTCTCCTTCCCCTCAATCCGGTCCAGCAACCTCCCGCCCGGATACGTGCGCCACACTCTGTTGGGAGGAAGATGGAAAGGCTGCCGGTAATCCATGCTCCTGCATCTCCGAACCACCTCGTCCCTGAAGGGACGGAGGGACAATTGCCGTGCGCCATCCCGTCAGCGTCGCGGAGACATCGGCAGGCCTGGCGCGCGCCCCGGTGTCTGGTGTGGTTGGCCCACCAAGAAGATGGCGCTCGCGGTAGAGAACCGACGTCCGAGCCCCGATGGGCCGCGCTTCTGTGCGCCCGGCGTCGCAGTGCTGTGCAGGACAGCAGCTTCGTCGCGGCCCGGGACACTCCTGCACTGACTGGTTTGCGCCGCGGGAGATGGCGCAAGATGGCCAGTCTGGCCAACTCTCGCGCCCAAAAGACAAGCGCCGACTGATCAACCGGGATGTCCGGCCTACAGCCCGCGCGCCTGCTTGCGGTAGGCCTTTGGCGCGAGCCCCAACATCCGCGTGAAGGCCCGGCTGAAATGAGACGGATCCGCGTATCCCAAAGAATAGGCGATGTCTGTGATAGACAGGCGTGAGTTAAGCAGAAGCTCCCTGGCGGCGGCGAGCTTCAGCTCCAACAGGTGCGCGGACACCGGCACGCCCAAGTGAAGCCTCATCAACCGACCCACGTGGCTCGGGCTGTAGCCGACCGCGCGCGCCACATCCTTCAGCCCAATCGGCTTTCGGAAGTTGGCGGCGCAGAATTCCAGCACTGATCCTATGATCTCCCAGGAGGCGGCATCCGCCGGGATCGTTCGCGACCGGCTGGATCGCACCCTGATCACGTTTCCTCTCTCGATCCGCCGTCGCAGGATGTTGGTCAGGTAGACCCACAGCCCATACGCCGATTCCTCCCATCCGGTGTCCTGACCGACCAGCTCCGCTGCTATCGCCGCCGCAATGCTCTCTATCTCCGTCTGCCCGATAAGCTCGATCCGCGGTGTCATCTGGTACGTCGATGGCGGCGTGTAGACAACGTGCCCCAGTTCACACAGAGAGTGCTCGACGTGACACCAGAAGCTTTGGTAAGGTTCCTTCGGATCGGCCGCAAGCTCACAGTGAGCAACACCCGGCGGGATCAATAGCAGAGAGCCCGGCCCGAGCTCGAAGGTCCCGCCTGCCGTCGCCACCAGAAGCCCTCCCGCGATCGCCGCGGCAAACTCGTGGTTCGCGCTTGTATGATGGAAGAAGCCACGCGGCAGAGGGCTTTGCCTAAGGGCGGGAACGCGCAGGCCCGCGTAGAACCAATGGGTCGGCGGCTTTCCCCCCAACAGCGTCAGCGTGCCGGCCGCCAACCGCTCGCGCTCCCTCCCGTCGTCCTCAGACTCAGCCCGAGCCACCCAAGAGCCCCTCCCCATATCGCCGGCATCAGACCCCGCGGAATCAACAGAAGCCATGATGCCACTGCGACCGAGCTTGCGCTGCCCCATCCAATGCCACCTCTAGAAGGGCTGTCCTGCCCCACTCTTCACTTCCAGCCCGACCGGGTCCGTCCCTGGGTCCTCGTCGCGCAACGGCCTTCGGGCAGGGACGTGCCAAGCGGAGGACGAAATCCGCCTCCCATGTCGATGCCAAGAAAGCGCAGAGCTCTCCGGGCCGCAGTCCAGAAGAGCGAAGTCCACTATCGCGAGCGGGTGCTCCAGCTCGCCCAAGAGCGTCCCGCCGAGCACCTGCTCTATGCCGGACGGGGAGGAGAACGCCAGTCCGCCGCCTCCGGCAGCCCCCCACTCTCACTCTATCGTCACGTGGCCGAGGGAGTCGAGATCGCACTGCTGATCAAGGGCGCCGCCCGGGTCCTGACCCCGAGAGAAGCCTTTCACCTAACCCCTGGCAAGCTCTTGGTCATCGATCATGACGTCTATCATGTTCATCTTCCGGAGGCGCGCGGCCGCAACCATCTTATCTTCTGGTGCCATCTCAAGCAGACGTCGGCGGATCTCGCCGACACGCGGTACGCACCTCCCGATCCCATCGACTTCGGCCTTCCGGGGCTCGTGCTCACAGGCCGGACTGACGTCCAGAGCATCGGCGCTGCCATCGCAGCCGAGCTCGCCTCTCACGATTGGGGCTACCGTCAGGCGGCCCTCGACCTCCTGAGCTACTTGAGCTGCATTCTCGTTCGGCGCCTCCTCGAGGGCCGCGCAACACTGCGAAAAAGACAGGAGTCACCCGCGATCTCCGGCGACCCCGCCACGTGCCAGACGATCCATGCCGCTCTGGACTTCTGCGAGGCGAATTTCCACCGCAAGGTGACCCGAACCGAGATCGCTCGCGCCGTGGGCTACAGCCCGAAGCACCTCGGACACCTCGTCACGAAGAACCTTGGATACTCCATTTCCGACCACTTGCGGAATCTCCGCGCAGCCGAGGCCAAGCATCTCCTCGAAACATCACGTCTCTCGATCCGGGAGATCGCGCAGGCCGTGGGATATGACGACCCGACCCATTTCACGCGCGCCTTCAAGCGGGCCACAGACCTCTCGCCCCAGGCCTATCGGCGACGCCTCTCCGCCCTCTAGCTCTCGGCACGATGCGGCGAAAGCACATCTTCTTCCGTCCAGATGGCAGCCCCCGCGATCGCGCGCGCTGCTATCATAGTTTCAGCTAGCTGGTTGAGCTACCCGGGGAGAAGTGACGGCTCTCTCAGGCACCCAGGCCGCGCAGGCTGAAGCCCTTCGATCCGCCGTCCAGACCCACCACCGGGGGGAAAGGAGGCCGCAGCGAACGACATGCGGTGAATTCGTCGTCTGCTTCCCTGACGAGAAAACACTGAATCACGGAGGTATCCGAGTGAGGATGCATCGCCTATCGACGTTATGTCTGTGCGTATTCTTGCTCGTCCTTGGCGTTGGGGTAGCTGGCGCAACCAGCTACTACGTGGACAGCGTAGGAGGCTCGGACTCGAACTCCGGCACAGCTCCCGACCAAGCCTGGAAGACCATCGCCAAGGTCAACACCGTCAACTTCGCCCCTGGCGACAACTGCTACTTCAAGTGCGGTTCGGATTTCACGGGCACTACGACCCTTGTGATCGGTGACGACGACGATGGTACCGAAGCCAGCCCGATCACTTTCGCCACCTACGGGACCGGCGCGAAGCCCAAGTTCCGAAACTCATCCACCGGGGAGTGGACCAACGCCATTGAGATGACGAACTGTGTCTGGGTGGTGCTGGATGGGATCTATGCCTACTCCACCCGGTATGCCGGCGTCCGCTTGACGAATGCCGACTACTGCACCGTGAAGAACTGCGAGGTCTACGACACGGGCATGGGTATCGAGCTCACGACCACCGAGTACACCCTGATCACGCAGAACTACTGCCACAACATGGGGCCGGTTGTGAATACCCCGGGTGGCGATGACGACTACGGCGGGGTCGGCATCTGGCTCTACAGCGGCGAGAACGAGGTGTCCTACAACACCGTCAAGGACTGCCGCTACGACTCCTACGACTACGGCTACGACGGCGGCTGCGTCGAGTACTACTCGATGGGCACCCTGAACAACTGCTATATCCACCATAACTGGGGAGAAGGCAACGAAGGGTTCTGGGAAGTCGGCGGTGTTGATAGCTCCACGTGCTACAACCACACCTTCGCCTACAACGTGAGCTACGACTACGGATACTTCAACTGCATGCACCTGAGCGGCACGTTCGGGCTCGATATTGACAACGTCAAAGTCGAGCACAACACCGTCGTCCGGACCTCCGCGCTGTGGAACGTCGTCGGGTTCGACGGCGCTCCCGATGCCAACACCTACAAGCTGAAGAACAACGTGTTCCACGTGACTGGGACTGGAAACGGCGCGATCTTCGACGGGTACTCCGGTTTCACGCACGACTACAACTGCTTCTATCCTTATGGTGGCGATACGGTAGGCATCAGCCTGAACTCGCACGAGATTCAAGCCGACCCGCAGTTTGTGGACTACAACAACAAGAACTATCACCTCCAGTCCACCAGCCCATGCCGCAATGCCGGCACTGACCTGGGTTATACGGTGGACTTCGAGGGCAATCCGGTGCCCTCGGGCTCCGCACCGGACATGGGCGCCTATGAGTACCAGGAAGGGCCGAGCGCCCCGGTGGCCAACTTCTCCGGCACGCCGACCAGCGGGACTGTCCCGCTGACGGTCAACTTCACGGACACCTCGAGCGGCACCCCGACCTCCTGGTCGTGGAGCTTCGGGGATGGAGGAACTTCCACTGCGCAGAACCCGAGCCACCAGTACACCAATGGCGGGGACTACACGGTGAGCCTCACCGCGACCAACGCGCTGGGCAACGACACCGAGACCAAGACCAGCTACATCACCGTCGAACCTGCTGGTTTACCCGCGTTCGTTGCGGCCGGGACAGTGGCATCTGGCGCAGGAGCGATCACTCCAGCGCTTCCCTCTGGCATCGCGGCAAACGACATCCTGCTGCTGTTCCTTGAGACAGCAAACCAGGCCATCTCCATTTCGAACCAGAACGGCGGGACCTGGACAGCGGTTACTAATTCACCGCAGGGAACCGGCACGGCGGGGGGAACGAGCGCGACGCGACTCACCGTTTTCTGGTCGCGGTACAATGGGACGCAGGGCGCTCCGACCACCAGCGACTCGGGCAATCACCAACTGGGTCGCATCGTCGCCTACCGCGGTTGCGCCACTTCCGGCAATCCGTGGGATGTTACAGCCGGCGGCGTTGAAGCTACCTCAGACACCAGCGGCGCCATTCCGGGTGCGACGACAACAGTTGGCAATACGCTTGTCGTGGCGGCTATCTCTACGGACAAACCTGACGCGGCCGGCACGGCGAACTTCTCGGCCTGGGCAAACAGCAACCTGACAATCGTCACCGAGTTGACGGATAATACTGTTGTCGCCGGCAACGGCGGCGGGCTAGCTGTAGCAAGAGGCGGGAAGGCGAGCGCCGGGGCGTACGGTGACACGACAGTCACCCTCGCGACATCGGCGATAAAGGCCATGATGAGCATCGCGCTCAAGCCCGCGACTCTTTCGCCGCCGGTGGCGAACTTCACGGGCAACCCGACCAGCGGGTACGTTCCGCTGACGGTGAACTTCACCGACACCTCCACCAATTCCCCGACCTCGTGGTCGTGGAACTTCGGCGATGGCGGCACCTCGACCGCCCAGAGCCCGAGCCACCAGTACGCGAGCGCGGGCACCTACACGGTGACCCTGACCGCCACCAATGCCGCTGGCTCCGACCCCGAGACGAAGACCAACTACATCACCGCGAACGCGCTGCCGAACCCGCCGGTTGCGAACTTCTCCGGAAGCCCAACCTCGGGTACGGCGCCGTTGACGGTGAACTTCACCGACTCTTCGACCAACTCTCCGACCTCGTGGTCCTGGACCTTCGGCGACGGCGGCACTTCGACCGCTCAGAATCCGAGCCACCAGTACACGAGCGCGGGCAACTACACCGTCTCCCTGACCGCCACCAACGCCGGTGGCTCGGATGGCGAGACCAAGACCAACTACATCACGGTGACGGTGGCTCCGCCGGTGGCCAACTTCACCGGCACGCCCACCTCGGGCACGGCTCCGCTGACGGTGAACTTCACCGACAGCTCGACCAACTCGCCAACCTCGTGGTCGTGGAACTTCGGGGACGGCGGCGCCTCGACCGCGCAGAACCCAAGCCACCAGTACACGAGCGCGGGCAACTACACCGTCAGCCTGACGGCCACCAACGCCGGCGGCTCGGATGGCGAGACCAAGACCAACTACATCACGGTGACCAGCGGACCGACGGAGGTCACGCTCTACCCGAATGAGTTCTACTCGGACCCTGGCTACCACCCGGCGGATATCATCTCCGGGACGCTCAGCAACGTGCAGGCTGACGACAACGTCTATTTTGTCACCAGTCCGCACGATGCCGACGATATCTACTCCTGTGAGTACCGGTGGAGTACTGGTTACACCCGCTCGCAGGTCAGCAAGATCAAGATAGAGTTCAAGATGAAGAGCAGCCGCAGCGCATCGCCGGCGGTAAACGGCTGGGTCCGATCAAAGGATGGGTCGGGCCCGAGCGGCGACCTGCTCTTCGTGAACTACGTCACCTATGGAACGACCGAAATCACCAAGAGCGTCGAAACCACCAATATCAACAAGTACATGGGCACCGACGGATCTATCGCGATCTTCCTGTGTGGCTGCCCGCAAGACAGCAACGACTACAA
>Ga0315279_10007025_pt1 | contig 14026 bp, 17 predicted proteins | sample YL17G06_20_MG_FD_203694 | JGI IMG/M metagenome (GOLD analysis project Ga0315279, IMG submission 203694) | Sediment microbial communities from Yellowstone Lake, YNP, Wyoming, USA - YL17G06_20 | ecosystem: Environmental > Aquatic > Freshwater > Lake > Sediment | place: USA: Wyoming | collected... | reverse complement strand
CCTCCCTTGCTGCGACATGGTTGAAGGCCCCCTTCGGAGACCGGTGGAGCCCCCTGAGGACCCGGACCCCCCGAAGGCCAATCACGGCCCGGTTGAACGCGAGATCCCCTGAGGTCACCATCACCACACCCTCGCCCCGGGGGATGCCCTGGAGCGCGGAGATCACCTCTTTTATCGAGGGAGCGGTGATGATGGTCCCCCTCAGCACGCCGGGAACATCCCCGCTCCCGCCCGCTGCGACCACCTGGTCAAACCCGAGCTCGCGGGCCTCAAGTGCCATCCGCCTGAGAGAGGAGTCCCCCTCGGGATAGGGGTGGATGCACCCGTCGATGAGAGGCATGCCTGGTCGAAAAAGAGGGGGATTACTTCCCGCGGTTCGCGTGGGAGCGGATGCTCGGCCGGTTCTTCTCGGTGCCGATGCCCCTCCGCCTCATGCCGCGCCCCTTCCGCCCTGCGCTCGTCAGGCCCCGCTCAGCCCGCCCCCGGTGTCCCCGCTCCGCGACCCAGGAGAGATGCGGGTCGGTCCGGATAGCGGGGTGATGCCCATCCACCAGGATCACTTCGTACCAGCGGTGCCGGCCATCCTCCCCTACCCAGTAGGAGTTGAGGACCTCCATGTTGGGGAACTTCCTCGACGCCCGCTCCTCCGCGATCCGCTGGAGGCTCTTCGCCGGGGTCTTTTTCCTGACCCCCATGTGCGCCGTCCGCCGGCCGCGGACATACCGGCTCGCCCGCCGGCCGCCGCGGTGGACCTTCACCCTCGCAACAGCAATGCCCTGCTTGGCCTTGTAGCCGAGGGCATGCGCGCGGTCTATCCGGGTGGGGCGGTCCACCCGGACAACGGTCCCCTCAACTCTCCATACCTGCATCCGCTCCCAGAGGAGGTCCGCGACGCCGGATTCCTCGGCGTGCTTCCAGGCCTCCCGCACGTATGCGTACATCGATCGTACCATGGAACATTCACCTCAAGGTTCAGCCTGTTTCAGGCCACATTCCTTTCCAACGGGACGTATCCCGTGGTTCTGTATAGGTCGGCCGGGGATGATATAAAAGGCGCTGTCACTTCCCCTTCCGCTTCCCGAGGACACGGATCCCGTCGATCCCTGTCTCCGGGTACTGCCCGGCTGTGTCCTTCTCTGCCGACTTCACCATATCCCAGATGGTGAGGAGGGCAACCGAGACGCCGGTCAGGGCCTCCATCTCTACCCCGGTCGGTCCCCGGGAACGGACCCGGACCGTTGCCTTGATGAAGCCCTCGCCGTCATCAAAGTCGATGTCGATCCCCGAGAGGGGGATGGGGTGGCAGAGGGGGATGATACGGGAGGTCTCCTTCACCGCGAGGATCGCAGCCACTCGCGCGGTCGCGAGGACATTTCCCTTCACCAGGGCCCCCTCCCGTATTGCGCGGAGCGTTGTTTCGCGGAGGCGGATCCTGCCTTCGGCAACAGCCTCCCGTACAACGTCATCCTTCTCCGAGATATCCACCATCTGAACCTTGTCTCCCTTGATATGGGTGAACTCAGCCATTCCCGGCACCTCCTGCAAAGAGAACGGAGGGTATCTCCTCCACCAGATCGCTCGCCGTCATCCCGTCCCCTCTCCTCCGGGCCGCGATCATCCCCGCCGACCCGTTCACGTATGCGGCGATGCTGGCGGCCTCGAAAGCCGGCAGCCTGCAGAGGAGGGCTCCCGTGACCCCTGCAAGGACATCTCCGGTCCCCGCCACCGCCATCGCGGGGGAGCCTGTCGGGTTGAACCGCACCCTGCTCCCGTCGGATATGACATCCACCGGCCCCTTGAGGAGGATGACCGGGCGGTCGTCAGAGTGGCGGATCTCGGAGAAACCCAGCGAATCCGGGTTTCGACCGATGACCGGGCGCTCGTTAGAGTGGCCGGTCGTGGAGAAAACCGGCGAAGCCGGTTTTCGACCGATCAACCCCTTCGCCGCGTCCCGGACCGCTCGCCCCCGTTCGGCAAGCCCTTTTGGTGGGGGATTCCCGGTCATTCGCTGGAACTCCCCAGCGTGAGGGGTATAGATTGTCTCCTTCGAGACCGGTAAGGGTAGACGGAGGGCATCAGCATCGAAGACCGCCTTTCTGGCTGCCCCTGCCACGGCAAGTACCACATCGTGGCTCTCGGTCCCGAGGCCGTTCCCCACCACCACCGCATCAGCCCGTTCCACAAGGCCGAGGATCTTCTCGAGATGGCCAGCGGTGATGCGATCTCCTTCCAGCCGCTCGTAAATGAGGTCCGGGACAGGTTCGAAGACGGGGGATGCGATCCTCACAATGTCGGCCCCGGCCCTGAGCGCTCCCAGACCGGCGAGGTAGGGGGCGCCCTGGTAAGGTCCACCGCCGATGACAAGGACCTCGCCGTTCTCACCCTTCCGCGCATTCGACGCCCGCCGCGGGACCAGGGTGAGGTCGCCGGGGCCCATGAAGACCTCGGCCGCGAGGGGGATCCCGATATCTGCCACCTCGGCACCGTCGGTCTTGGGCCGGTGGAAGGCGCAGATCCGGGTGGCCCGCATCCCCGGCGTCGGGAGATCGGCTGCGATGACCGGGGCCTTCGCACCGCTGGCGAGGGCGACGCAGCGTGAGACGGGCTCCCGCGTCCTGCCCGAGGCACCGGTCCCGATGAGGGCATCGATGATGACATCCGCGGCGGTGAAGAGGGGCGAGTGGACCTCGACATCGGAGGCACACTTCACGGAGTGGAGGATAACGGCTGAACCAGCCAGGACACGGAGCTGCATCTCGGTCTCGGGGGCGAGGGGACCGTCAGAGGCGTAGATGACCTCGGTAGTGAGATCCTGGAGGTACCGCGCTGCAACCATCCCGTCCCCCCCGTTCCTCCCTCTCCCGCAGAGGACGAGGACCCGGGAGGGCGAGAGCTCGAGAGCCATCTCTGCAATGGCCCTCCCCGCGCTCTCCATCATCTGGAGGGACCCCACACCGAGGGTGATCGCGTTCCCCTCCACCGCCCGCATCCGTGCCGCGCTCACGAGCCCCTTCTCCAGGAACTCCCGCATCTCCGGTTCCATTACAGCTACCCTTCATCTGGAGGGAGATATATTCTATGATAATGGATCTCCTCTCGGATGTGGAGGCCGCCGCCGGGCTCGTGGCAGAGGCAGGCGAGGTGACTCTCGTCTCCCACATTGATGCCGACGGCATCTGCTCCGAGGCGATCCTCTCACTCGCCCTCGAACGGCGGGGGATCCCCGTCCGCCCGATCTTCGTCCGGCAGCTGGAGCCCATGACGATGGGCACCATCCCGAAGGACCGGTCCTTCAAGGTCTTCACCGACCTCGGCTCAGGGCAGCAGAACCTCCTCGCAGAGCATGGTCTCTCCGAGGAGGAGGTCCTCATCCTGGACCACCATGTCAGCCAGCCCGCGGGGAAGTCCTACCGCGAGGTGAACGCCCTCAATTACGGGCACGGGAAGCTCGCCGCATCAGGTGTGGCATATCTCGTCGCCCGGGCCCTGGACCCGAAGAACACGGATCTCGCCAAGCTCGCGGTGATAGGGAACGTCGGGGACATGATGGCCCGGACTGATCTGGGGCTGATTGGCCCGTCACGGGAGATCGCGGAGGACGGGGTCCGGCACGGCTCCATCGAGGTGGTGAAGAAGGATCTCAACTGCTTCGGCATCTCCACCCGGCCCGTCCACCTCTGCCTCGCATACAATGACGACCCCTTTGTCCCCGGCATCACAAGCAACCCGAACGGGGCCCTCCAGTTCCTCCAGCGCCTCGGGGTCACCCTGAAGCACCCTTCGGGGCGCTGGCTCGTCTGGGAGGAGATCCCAATCGAGGAGAAGAGGAGGGTGATCTCGGGCCTCGCCCAGCAGCTCCTCTCCCACGGGAGGAGCCCTGACCGGCTCCTTGCCGAGGCGTACCTCTTCCCCGGTGAGAACAAGAGGACACCCCTCCGCAATGCCTCCGAGTTCGCCACGGTGCTCAACGCCTGCGGGAGGTGGGCCAAACCGACCGTCGGGAGCAGGATCTGCAGGGGGGACCGGGGAATGGCCTATCGGGAGGCCGAGCGAATGCTCACCCACCACCGGGGGATGATCCGGGACCTCCTCCAGTTCATCCTTGAGAAGGGCGTGACCGAGATCTCCCACCTCCAGCATATCCACGTGGGGGACCGTTTCCCGGACACCATCATCGGGATCGGTGCAGGGATGGCCCTGTCGAGGCTCAACCGGAGGAAACCCATCCTGATCATGGCCGAGATGAGTGACGATCCCCTCATCACCAAGGTCTCCATGAGGACGAACGAGGAGCTGGTGCGGGGAGGCACCGATCTCCAGCAGGCCATCGTCGATGCGACATCCGAGGTGGGGGGGTCCGGCGGCGGGCACCGCATCGCTGCAGGTGCGTACATCCCCCGGGAACTCGAAGAGAGGTTCATCCACAGTGTCAACCGAAGGCTCGAGAGCCAGAATGCTCGCTCGGGTAAGGACCATCGCTGACTACCAGTTCGGGAACGGGGCAGGGAACGCGCTCTTCCCCGAAGGATGCGAGTTCCAGCTCTCCCAGACGGGCCGGGTGAGGCAGATCCTCCTTGCCGGGGAACGTCTCGCGACCGTTCGTGCAAGCGACGGGCGTCTTACCCTGTCCTATACCGGCGCAACCCGGCTCATCAAGGCTATCCCCCCGCCGGGATACCGGGTCTCCATCGACCCGTCGGTCTCGGAGTTCATCGCGAAGGGGAAGACCGCTTTTGCAAAGCACGTGATCGCCGCTTACCCCGGGATCCGGGCAGGGGACGAGGTGCTCGTGGTCACGGGGGATGACGAGCTCCTTGCCACAGGGACGGCGATCCTGGGGGGGGCGGAGATGCTGGCATTTAATTACGGTCCAGCGGTAAAGGTACGGCAGGGAAGGGAGAGCCCGTGTTTCCAGGACGAATGAACCCCCGGAAGATGAAGCAGATGATGAACAAGCTCGGCATGGAGATGGAGCCCCTGGAGGGTGTGGAGCGGATCGTCATCTCCACGGCGAAGGGGGACTACATCTTCGACGGGGCAGAAGTGGTGGCCATGACCATGCAGGGGGTCAAGACCTTCCAGATCACCGGCGAGCCGCGGTTCGAGGCGAAGGCGCCCCCCATCTCGGAGGAGGACGTCAGGCTCGTGATGGAGCAGACGAAGGCCCCCGAAGAGAAGGTCCGACGGACCCTGGCCGAGACCCGGGGCGATATAGCCGAAGCAATCCTGCGGCTCCAGGGCCATGGTTGAGGACGGGGACCGGGTCCTCCTCGTCCGAGAGGACAGGGAGTTCTACGTCCAGGCGGGGAACAAGCAGCTCGCGACCGACCTCGGGACCATCGACCTCTCTGTCCTCGTGGGAGCGGAGCCCGGGGACGTGGTGAGGACGCACCTGGGGTCAGAGTTCGTCGTGCGGATACCACGGGCGCCGGACTTTTTCACCCACGCGGCACGGAGCGGCGCCCCCATGCTCCCCAAGGACATCGGCCTCGTCATCGCCCACACCGGTATGAACCGGCATGACGAGATCCTCGACGCCGGCACGGGATCCGGGATCGCGGTTATCTACTATGCCGGCATCGCGAAGTCGGTGAAGACCTACGAGATCCGGTCCAACTTCTCAAAGATGGCGGCAAAGAACCTGAAGGCCGCGCACATCGATAACGTCGAGATAGTAGAGGGTGATATCCTCACCGCCGACGGGAAATACGATATCGTCCACCTGGACATGCACATGAGCCCGGAGCACATCGCCCATGCCCACGCGCTCCTGCGGCCCGGCGGGTTCCTGGCCTGCTACTCCCCGTTCCTCGAGCAGCTCTTCACGGTGGTTGAGGAGGCCAAGAAGGTCTTCCCCGAGGTGCATATCAGGGAGAGCATCGAGCGGGAGATCGTCCGGAGCCCCCGGGGGACTCGGCCCTCTACCCGGGTCTCCCACTCGGGATACCTGACTTTTGCGAGGAAGTAACGTCACGAAGGATCAATTACTAGTGAGCACAGAGAAGCCGTACCAGTATTCAATTCATCTTACTATTGGGCTCTTGGGGGACTACCGCCCCCGCCGCGGGCATCCCCCGCCAGGTACGGGGGCATGTGAAAGGCAGTTTTCGTGTAGATCAGATGTCCGGGGAATGGGCCTATCCTCACGCGGGGGACGCCGAAGCGGCGGGGGTGAGCAGAGCGAATCCCCAGGAGCGTCCTGCCCACCCCTGATTGGTAGTTGACGTTTTGATGAGCGGTTCAGAGCCGCTCCAGCGCCTCCCGCCCTGTCATCCCCGGCTTCACGCCGTGTGCCTGCGCAGATCCGTTGGCATCCTTCACGATTCCTGCCAGGAGGTCAGGGATGGACGCCACAGAGGGCCCGGTGGATGGTCTCACCCTTGCAGCAGGGTAGCCGAACTTCTCCAGGGCTGCTACATCGAATGCCCCGCATCCCACCATCCCCCTGTCTGTCACCACCGCGACAAGATTTACCGGCCCGAGGGGGTAGACGAACCCTCTCGCGGATTTTCCTCCAAGTTCCACCTTCACATCGCACATCAGTATCACTGGAACCATCTGGGAGGGCCGGGTCAAGAACCCTTTGCCCCTCCCATCGCCCTCTATCCAGACAGCCCCACACCAGCCCGGTCTCCTGCAGGGTGGATACTTCTATCAGGAGAGATGCCGAATAAATTCTGGAAAGCCCAAGACCGATACCGGAAGGGGGATCTGGAAAATGATGCTGTTCCTGGAAGGATCCGGGCACCGGGCAGGGTGATCCGGTGCGGCATATCATCTCTATCAGGGATTTTGAGCGACGGGATCTCGACTATCTCCTCGATCGTGCCGAGGACTTCGCAGCTGGAGGATACGACAGGAACCTCCTCGCAGGGAAGATCGTCGCCCTCCTCTTCTTCGAACCATCCACCCGGACCCGCATGTCCTTTGCATCGGCCATGGCGCGGCTGGGCGGAGCCAGCATCTCGGTCGATTCCGTCGAGGCCTCCTCCATAGCGAAGGGAGAGACCCTCGCCGACACGATACGGGTGGTGAGCGGGTACACGGATGCTATCGTGCTCCGCCACCCCAAGGAGGGCGCGGCACGGCTCGCATCCGAGTTTGCGCAGGTGCCGGTAATCAACGCCGGCGACGGGGCGGGGCAGCACCCCTCCCAGACGCTCCTCGACCTCTACACCATCCGGAAGTCCATGGATATCGACGGCCTCGAGGTGGGGATCCTCGGTGACCTGCGCTATGGCAGGACCGCCCACTCCCTTGCCTATGCCCTCTCCCTCTACCAGGTCACCCTCCATACCATCGCCCCCCGCGGGCTCGAGTTTCCCGAGGGGCTCCTCCACGAGCTCCACGATCGGGGAACAGAGGTGAAGGCCCACAGCGACGTGAAGGAGATCATCCGAGATCTGGACGTCCTCTACATCACCCGGATCCAGAAGGAGCGGTTCCCCGACCTCGGCTCCTACTACGACGTTGCCTCCAGCTACCGCATCACTCCCGAGACCCTCCAGGGGGTGAAGGACCGGCTCATCCTCCTCCACCCCCTTCCCCGGGTGGACGAGATCGATCCCCGGGTGGACAGCACCCCCCATGCCAGGTACTTCGAGCAGTCCAGGAACGGGGTCCCGGTCAGGATGGCCCTCCTCTCCGAGGTGATGCGATGAACCCGGGGGCACAGAACCGGACCCTCCTCGTAAGCCAGATCAAGGACGGGACGGTCATCGACCACATCACGGCGGGAGAGGCCTTAAACGTCCTCACGATCCTCGGGATCGCGGGCACCACCACCGAATCACTCTCGATCGCGACAAACGTGGCGAGCAGCAAGGAAGGGAAGAAGGACATCGTGAAGATCGAGCGGCGCGAGCTCAGGAAGGAGGAGGTGGACCGGATCGCGCTGATCGCCCCCCATGCCACCATCAACATCATCCGGGATTACGAGGTGGTCGAGAAGAAAGGGGTGACCATCCCCCGTGTCATCCGCGCCGTGGTGAAGTGCCCGAACCCGGGGTGCATCTCCAATGCGAGCGAGCCCATCGAGTCCGCGTTTGAGGTCCTCCCGAAGGGGCTCCACTGCCTCTACTGCGACTGGATGATCACGAAGGACATCGCGAGCCACATCATCTGACCAGCCGCCCCTCCCGGTCGATCTCCCCGCGGTGGATCCGGGTGCTCGAGATCCACCTCCCGTCGTCCGCAAGCACGCACGAGATCAGGTGGATATCCACCTTCTTCTTCCCCCTCTCCTGCCGGAGCCGGTTGATCTCCATCCCCACCGGGAGGGTCTCTTCGGAGACAACGAGGGCATCGAAGTCCTCGTCCGGGGCAGGCCCGAACCGGTCACCCAGGGGCTCGATGCGATACGCGGCCCTGAACTTTTTTCTCTGGATGAACCGCTCGAGCTCCCGTTTCCGTTCCTCAAACGGCCGGACCGGGTGGGTCTTTCGCCCGGCGAACTCGTCGGTCGTGAGGCCGATGACCACGCACCCTTCCTTCCCCGCGAGTTCGAAGGAACGGCCGAGGAGCTTGCGATGCCCTGCATGGAGCGGGTCAAAGGTACCGCCCACCATAACCTTCATTCGTGAGAGAAATGAACCTTTTATGGTATTATGGCTGGTGGTGAGGCCGGAACCCGCGGATTCATCGCTCCGACGGCAACGGTCATCGGGGATGTCTCGCTGGGAGAGGATACCGGCATCTGGTTCGGCGCGGTCATCCGGGGCGACAGGGACCGGATCGAGATCGGGACCGGTTCGAACATCCAGGACAATGCCGTTGTCCACACGAGCAAAGGCTACCCCGCCCTGATCGGGGAAGAGGTCTCGGTTGGTCACGGGGCGATCCTCCACGGCTGCACGATCAGGGACCGGGTCCTCGTTGGCATGGGCGCCATTGTCATGAACGGGGCAGAGGTAGGGGAAGATACTATCATCGCCGCGGGGGCCGTGGTCACCGAGGGTTCCGTGATCCCCCCGGGATCGGTGGTGATGGGGGTCCCGGGAAAGGTGGTGAAGCAGGCGACCCCTGACCAGAAGGCGGGGATCAGGAGGAACGCCGGGAGCTACATCGCTCTCGCGCGGAGCTACCGTCATGGATGAGGTCGCAGTCATCGGCGGAGGGATCGCCGGCATCCAGGCGGCCCTCGAGATCGCGGACCACGGGATCCGGGTCCACCTGATCGAGCGGGAGCCTTCCATCGGTGGGCATATGGCCCAGCTCGACAAGACCTTCCCGACGAACGACTGCTCCATGTGCATCCTCTCGCCGAAGATGAACGAGGTGGCCCGGCACCCCAGGATCCTACTCCACACGTGCACCAGGGTCACCTCTGTCGAAGGGGAGCCGGGAAGCTACCGGCTCACCCTCGTGGCCCAGCCCCGGTTCATCGACAGCGAGCTCTGCAACGGGTGCGGCGAGTGCGTCATCATCTGCCCGGTGGAGGTCTACAACCGGTTCGATGCCGGAATCGGCGTCCGGAAGGCTATCTACAAGCCCCACTCCCAGGCGGTGCCCGACCTCGTTGTCAAGGACGCAGAACACTGCATCGAGTGCGGCCTCTGCTACGATGTCTGCGACCTGGATGCCATACGGAAGGAGGAGGAGGAGAGGACCTTTGAGATCGAGGTGGCAAGCATCGTCCTTGCCACGGGGTACTCGGTCTTCGATGCCCGTAAGAAGGGGTCGCTCGGCTACCTGGTCGTCCCTGACGTCGTCACGAGCCTCGAGCTCGAGCGGCTGATCAATGCGAACGGACCCACAGGTGGGAAGGTTGTACGCCTCTCCACGGGGAAGATTCCGAAGAGCGTGGTCTTTATCCAGTGCGTCGGCTCACGGGACACCTCGATCGACCGGCCCTGGTGCTCCTGCGTCTGCTGCATGGCGGCCATCAAGAACGCCATCCTCCTCAAAGAGAAGTACCCGGAGATGGAGGTGACCATCTGCCACAACGATATCCGCGCCTATGGGAAGGGCTACGAGGAGTACTTCAACCGTGCCGAGCGGATGGGGGTCCGGTTCCTGAAAGGTCTCCCGGGCGAGGTCTGGTCAGACGGCAGGGGCCCTGCCCTCCAGGTGGAGAATACCGAGACCCAGGTGATCGAGATCCTCCACCCTGACCTGGTCATCCTCTCGGTCGGCATCGGGCCCGGTGAAGGGACGTGTGAGGTTGCCGGAATCCTCGGGATACCGCTGGAGAAGTCAGGGTTCGTGCAGCCCCTCGACGACAAGCTCGGTCCCTTCCTCACGAGGCGGCCCGGGATCTACCTTGCAGGCACGGCAACAGCCCCGAGGGACATCCCGGACTCGGTTGCCATGGGTGGTGCCGCGGCCATGCGGGCCTTCACCGATACCCTGCGGGAGTGAAGGCTGTGCCAGAAAGGCCGGAGCCAACCATATCCTGGGACGGGGGAACGGGATCCATCCGCTTCATCGACCAGACCCTGCTCCCCGAACGCTGCGAGGTCGTCACCTGCGGGACCGTGGAACGGCTTATCGTCGCCATCTCGCGCCTCGAGATACGGGGGGCCCCGGCCCTCGGTGTCGCAGGAGGGATGGGGGTAGCCCTTGCCGCGGAAAGGTGCAGGGAAGCCACGCGGGATGCCTTTCTCCGGGAGGTGGAGAATGCGGCCGCCCGCATTGCCGCCACGCGCCCCACCGCGGTGAACCTTTCCTGGGGGGTGAGCCGGGTCCTCGCCCGCGTGAGGGAAGCGGCAGATCCCGCTGAAGCGAGGAGGATTGCGGTCGAGGAGGCGGTCACCATGGCCGAAGAGGACCGGGAGACCTGCATGAGGATCGGTGACAACGGGATCGCGCTTGTTCCTGACGGGGCAACGATCCTCACCCATTGCAACGCCGGGGCCCTTGCATGCACCGAGTGGGGCACAGCCCTCGGCGTTGTCCGTTCCGCTGCCCGGGCCGGGAAAAGGGTGAAGGTCATCGCCTGCGAGACGAGGCCCCTCTTCCAGGGCTCGAGGCTCACCGCCTGGGAGCTCTCCCGCGACGGGATCGAGGTGACCGTCATCCCTGACGGGAGCGCAGCGTACCTCATGCGAAAGGGCGAGATAGACCTCGTCCTGGTGGGTGCTGACCGGATCACCCGGGATGCGGTCTTCAACAAGATCGGCACCTACATGCACGCCATCTGTGCCCGCCACCATGGCATTCCCTTCTATGTCGCCGCACCACGTTCGACCTTCGACCTCCGCTCGGGCGAGGAGGGGGTGACCATCGAGGAACGGGACAGGAGTGAGGTGAGCCGGTGCGGGGGACGGACCCTGGTCCCGGACGGGGCGCGGGTGAAGAACCTTGCCTTTGATGCAACCCCCCTCTCCCTCGTATCAGCCATCATCACCGAGGAGGGGGTGCTCCGGCCCCCCTACCATATCGGCGGCCAGGGATCGCCCTGATCGCCCCGGGACGAAGTATATCTCCTGAAACAGCCAATAATCCCGTAAAACATGCTTTTCGACAATCCCCTCTGGAACAACACGATGATCCTCCTTGGCGAGGCCACGGTCCTCATCGGGGTATTCCTCTTCGTCTCGGCCCTCATCCTCCTCATCATCGCCCTCGTCTCGGTGAGGAACGGGCATCTCTACCTCCCGAGGATCATGAAAACCTGGTTCTTCCTCCTGGAGGGGCTGGTGAAGGCCGTCTGCCGGTTCTTCGGCCTCGATGACCGGGACCTCATCTCGTTCTCCATCAAGCTCCAGAACTCCATGAACAAAAAGTCCTTCCAGGGTGTGCCGGTGAAGAAGAGGGCCGTCTTCCTCCCCCAGTGCCTCCGCTCGGCCCGCTGCCCGGCCAACCTCACGCCGGAGGGGATCTGGTGCCAGGGGTGCGGGCTCTGCACCACCGGCGATGCTATCCGGGAACTCCTGAGGATGGGCTACCGGGTCTTCATCGTCCCCGGGTCGAGCTTCATCAAGCGGATGGTGAAGAAGTACCGGCCTGATGGGATCATCGGGGTGGGCTGCACCCTGGAGGTGAAGGAGGGGCTCGACCTGTGCGACCAGCTCGGCATCCCCGGGATGGGAGTCGTGACCCTGAAGGACGGGTGCGTGGAGACCTGTGTGAACTGGAACGAGGTCTTCGAGGTAGCGTCCCTCGGGATCGCACCGGCCTCAGGCCCCGACAACCTTCACGAGCCTTCCCGATAGTTTCCCGGTCTCGGCCTTTCCCTCGACGGTGATGCTCCTCCCGCTCACCACGTCCCCCACCCTGACCCCGGGCCTGAGCCTGACGTCCCGTGCTGCCCGGATCATGCCGATGGCGGCGCCATCGCAGACCAAGACATCGCCGACCGCGACAAGGGGTCCCCGGATCCGCGCATGGTCCCCTATGAGGGCATTGCCGCACCAGACCCCCGACCCGACCGTCGAGCAGGGGCCCAGCGCGAGGTCCCCCTCCACCACGAGCCGCCCCCAGAAATGGGTGTTCCTGGGCACGAGGAGGTCCCCGTCGATATGGACGTGGCCTTCGAAGTAGGCTCCTCTCGGCACAATGAAGGTATCGTTCCACCTGTAGATCTTCACAGTCCCCACCACCTTTTCAGGATACCGGGATATGAAGGTTCCCGGAGAGGATGGCAGCTCCCGTGATCACGACGAGGGCCAGGAACATCCCCACCTTCAGGATGGTGGTAGACCGGGAAATCCGGACGCACTCCGGGGTCCTGCACCGGAGAGCCCGGGCGGCCCCGAAGAGGATCACCACGTCCGCCGCCCCAACCCCGACAAGGTAGGCTGGCCCCCACCACGGGACAACAGGGAGGAGGGAGACAGCGATTGCACCGAGAGCGCAAGCATAGGCTAATATTCCGGTCTTCTTCACACCGAAAACGATCGGGACGGTCCGGGCACCCGCGGCGCTGTCGCCAGCCACATCCTCTGCATCCTTCAGGAGTTCCCGGGAGAGCATGGCAAGGAAGGTGATCCCTGCAAGGGGCAGGGTCCTCTCCATGGCAGGGAGGCCGGCCAGGGCGCCGCCGAAGGGATAGATGCTTGCCGAGAGGTAGGAGACCGCCACGTTCCCCCAGAGGGCTGTCCGCTTCAGGGTGCGCCCATAGAAGAGAAGGAGGAGGGAGCTCATCACCGCGATGATGACACAGGGGAGACCCGCGGGGATGGTGAGGACGAGGCCAGCTGCAAAGAGGGATGCCGCGAGGATCCCCGTTGCCTCCGGGGTCACCCTCCCCGACGGGAGCGGGCGATCCGGGCGGTTGATCCGGTCGATCTCCAGATCGCAGAGGTCGTTGAAGACGTTCCCCCCCGCGGTGATGGAGAAGACGATGGGGACGAGGAGGAGCGAGACCGGCGCCAGGGTTCCCGTGGCAACGATATACCCGAGGAGAGCCGCGAGGCCGGCCACCAGGGAGTTTACCGGCCGCGTGATGGTGAGGAGGCCCGCACGGGTCATGGAGTAAGGAACGGTTGGACAGATGGGATATTCAAGGCATGGGTTCGCCCTGGGGGGAGTATATTGAGGTCGCTGAAGGGAGGCTGATTAACCGGGAATCACGCTCATGGTGCGCCTGTATCCGGTTCGGCACCCACCATGGTGGGTCTCTTTGAGAGGAGAGAGGTCTTGGCCATGGGAAGGATCCTTCATCAGGTACCTGGAACCTCCCGCACGAGATCCCATACACTCCGGGGGATGCCCGCGGCGGGGGCGGAAGTCCCCCAAGAGCCCACTAAAAAGATAAACAGTAATACCGTTCTGCAAATTCGATTCTCAAAGGAAATCGGTCATTCGTGGACGCTCCTGGGGGCTTCGCCTCGGCTCGCCCCCGCCGCTGCGGCGTCCCCCCTCCGTGAGGATAGGCCCTTTCAAGGGAATACGGCCTTTGGCATAGTTGCAGAGAAACCGCCTTTCAGATGTCCCGGTACACGACGGGGGATGCCCGCGGCGGGGGCGGAAGTCCCCCAAGAGCCCAACAATAAAATATTCCCTATAACCGTGATGTGTGGATTCCACGACAAATCCGAATCAGTGGGTTTCCTCTGGAATTTCACCTGATCAGACCCAATTA
>Ga0315279_10007024_pt1 | contig 14026 bp, 12 predicted proteins | sample YL17G06_20_MG_FD_203694 | JGI IMG/M metagenome (GOLD analysis project Ga0315279, IMG submission 203694) | Sediment microbial communities from Yellowstone Lake, YNP, Wyoming, USA - YL17G06_20 | ecosystem: Environmental > Aquatic > Freshwater > Lake > Sediment | place: USA: Wyoming | collected... | reverse complement strand
CTTTACTCTCAACCTCAGGGGAACTAGAGACATACTTGGCGAGCTGGGGCGGAAAAAGGGAAAGAAAATTCTTGTCGGTTTTGCTGTCGAAGTGAAGAACGAGCTTGAGAGGGGCAAAGAAAAACTGAGGAAAAAGAATCTGGATCTCATCGTTGTCAATAACCCGCTCGTTGAGGGAGCAGGTTTTGAGGAAGACACCAACATCGTCACTATGATTGACCGCAGGGGAAACGTAGAAAAACTCCCCCGACTTCCCAAATACGAGGTGGCAAGAGAGATTCTCAAAAGGGCGCTGGCACTCGGAAAGAAATGATGAGGTTCCACGTGGTGGTCACCGGGTGCGTGTTCCAGGTGTGAAACGAGTGCTTTCTGAGAGAGGCCTCTACCCGAGATATATGGCTCCACCATCCTAGGCGGCACCAGAACCATAGAAGGGGGCGGTTGTGTGAAGGAGCTCGAGGCGTTCGCCAAAATTGTCTCTGCAGCAAAAGGCTACTTTCAGACACGCCTCGCGATGGGGGAAGACTCCATCGTGTTCGACACGGGAAAGGGACGCTCAGAAATGGTGGACAAATTGCCCGAAGAGGCTCTGGCTCAACTTGAAAAAAGAGTCAGAAAGTGCAAGAGATGCCCGCTTCACAAGACAAGAACAAACGTGGTCTTCGGGAGAGGAAGCGGGAAAACGCGTCTTGTCTTCATCGGTGAGGCGCCTGGTAGGGACGAAGACATCCAGGGAAAACCCTTTGTTGGCAGGGCGGGACAGCTTCTCACGCGCATAATAGAAGCCATCCATCTTGACCGCGACGATGTTTACATAACGAATGTGATCAAATGCCGGCCAGAGGGCAACCGTGACCCTTTGCCGCAGGAAATAGAGCTCTGCTCGACTTATCTCACGGAGCAACTCGAGATCCTGAGACCCAAGGTCATCTGCGCGCTGGGACGCTTCGCAGCACAAGCCCTGAGTGGACTTAAACTACCGGTGGCGGGCTACAGGAATGAGAGTCTCTTTTATAGAGGGACAAGAGTCATCGCAACTTATCATCCGGCAGCGTGTTTGCGAAACCCCTCCCTAAAACGACTCGTTTGGGAGGACGTCCAGAAACTCATGCAAGTATTGAAGAACGCATGAGAAAGGAGTGAGGAGAATAAGAGAACGTTTCCATTGGGAGATGCACGCCGGAATGGAGAAAACACTATGAAAGCTCCAGAGCTTGATACAACGCTAGGCAGGGTGCCCCCACAGTCCATAGATGCCGAGCAGAGCGTGCTTGGTGCGATGCTCATCGACGCAAGTGCTGTGGGTAAGTGCCTTGAGCTCATCAAAGAAGATGATTGCTTCTACCGCGAAAGCCACAGAAAGATCTTCCGGGCCATAACTTCCATCCATGACAGAGCAGAACCCGTGGACCTGATTACTCTCGGCGAAGAGCTCAAGAAACGGGGAGAGATCGAGCAGGTTGGTGGCGCCTCCTATTTGGCCTCGCTCTTTGAACAGGTCGGCACCGCTGCAAACGTTGAGTACTACTGCCGCATAGTTCAGGAGAAGGCGACGCTTAGGAAGCTTATCGATGCCGGGACCACCATCGCAACCGATGCCTATGGCTCGAAAGAGGAATCAAGTTCGATTCTTGATAGAGCCGAGCAGCTCATATTTGGCATATCTGATACCAGGATGAGGCGTGGTTTCGTGGCCTTGCGCGACATCCTCGGACACAGCTTTGAAGTAATCCAGGAGCTTTACGATAAGAAGAAACATGTCACAGGAGTGGAATCAGGTTACATTGAACTGGATTCGATGACGGCGGGCTTTCAGGCTTCTGATTTTGTAGTCATCGCGGGGCGGCCTTCTATGGGCAAGACCAGCCTTTGCATGAACGTGGCGCAGCATGTTGCGATCAGGTCAAAGGTGCCCGTGGGAATATTCAGTCTGGAAATGTCCAGAGAGCAAGTGGTCTTGAGGATGCTTTGCTCGGAGGCACGCGTGGATGCCCACAGGTTGAGAACCGGGTACCTCAAAGAAGCGGAGTGGCCGCTTCTGACCACCGCCGCTGGGCAACTCGCGAAAGCTCCCATCTATATTGATGACACGCCAGCCATGAGCGTGCTTGAGATGCGTTCGAAGTCGCGCAGACTCAAGACCGAAGTAGATGTCGGACTCATAATCATTGATTATCTCCAGCTCGTAAGAGGTTTTGGTGACGCCGAAAATAGACAACAGGAAATCTCGCAGATTTCCAGGGCCTTAAAAGCTCTTGCCAAAGAGTTAAAGTTGCCGGTGATTGCTCTCTCACAGCTTTCCAGAGCAGTCGAGTCCAGAGGCGGAGACAGAAGGCCCGTGCTCTCAGACCTGAGAGAATCGGGCGCGATCGAACAGGATGCGGACGTCGTGATCTTCATCTATAGACCAGAGGTCTACGAACGTTCGGATGAAAACAGAGGCAGGGCGGAACTCATCATTGGCAAGCAGAGAAACGGTCCAATAGGCACGGTTGAGCTGACGTTCATAAGTGAGTACACACGCTTTGAGAGTATGTCCAGACTTCCTGAAGAGCCCTTTTAGTTGTACAAATCGGGCGCTCGAAGAAGATCTCCGCAGCGAATATCGGTTACACGATGAACGAGCGCTGGTCTCCTGCGGCCGGACTGTGGGTCCCCAAGGAAGGTTATTGTCGTGAATGCTAATCACACGCTTGTAGGGGCCGAGGATCTTGGCAGAAGAATTGTCGGAGGGATTGAGGAGACAGGAAAAGTTTTTCTGTTTTTTCTGAGCATACTCAGGGCGATACCCGGTTTTTGGAAAAAGGGCCATCTGGTCGTTGAGCAAATGATGGCCATGGGCATAGAGTCTTTGCCGCTCGTCGTTGTCACGTCGCTATTCACTGGTGGTGTTGCGGCTGTGCAGGCGGCGTATCAATTCCAGGACTACGTCCCGATGCGATACCTTGGCTCGGTCATCGGCAAAAGCGTTGTGATAGAGCTTGGGCCCGTTCTTACCGCGCTTGTGGTGGCTGGCAGAGTTGGGGCTTCAATTGCAGCCGAGCTGGGTACCATGAAAGTGACCGAGCAGATAGACGCTCTGGAAACGATAGGAATAAGTCCCATAAGGTACCTGGCTGTTCCAAGATTCATGGCCGGAATGATAATGCTTCCGGTTGTGACGATTTTCTCTGATTTTCTTGCGATTGCAGGCGCATACACCGTCGCGTATTTCTCTCTCGACGTCAGCGCGAATGTCTTTATGGAGGGCTTGCGATTATTCTTTCACCTGCGAGACGTGTTCGGAGGACTTGTGAAAAGCCTCTTTTTTGGCGTTGTGATTGCCACAATGGGTTGCTACTTCGGGTTTAGTGCCCAAGGTGGCGCAGAAGGCGTCGGCAGGGCCACCACAAAGGCCGTCGTAGGATCCTGTTTACTCATACTTGTGCTGGATTATTTGCTGGCCTCTTTGCTCTTCAGGGTAATCTTTGCAGGATAGTAATGGTGATTCTGGCATGATAGTAATCGAGAGATTGGAGAAGAGTTTCAACGGACAGCGTGTTCTGAGGGGGCTTGATCTCACAATCCAGGCCGGCGAATCTCTGGTTGTGATAGGCAGGAGCGGATGTGGCAAGAGTGTTCTTCTCAAGCACATCATAGGGCTGATGCGGCCGGACAGCGGCCACGTCTACATTGACGGTAAGGACGTGACCGTGATGAACGAGACTGAACTCAACGAGCTCCGAAAAAGATTCGGGATGGTTTTTCAGGGTGCGGCTCTTTTTGATTCGCTAACAGTGGGGGAAAACGTGGCTTTGCCTCTGCGGGAGCACACTCCTCTTTCGGAAAACGAAATCCTCGACCGCGTGAAGGAAAAACTCGGTCTCGTGGGGCTCGAAGGGATAGAGGGGGCCGGCCCGGCTAGCTTGAGCGGGGGAATGAAAAAGCGGGTCGGGCTTGCGAGAGCCATGGCAATGGATCCTGAGTTTATCCTTTACGATGAACCAACTACGGGGCTGGATCCCATAATGGCGGACGCAATAAACGATTTGATACGGAGTCTTCAGGAGAAACTTTCCATCACGTCCGTGGCAGTGACACATGACATGCGAAGTGCGTACAAGATTGGCGACAAAATCGCGATGCTGCACGACGGAAAAATCATTTACGAAGGTACACCGGATGAAATCCGTAAATGCGAAGACGCCACTGTGTGCCAATTCATAACCGGGAGCGCGTCAGGACCGATGACGAATTCATAGGAGGAGTTGATGGACAGAAGAGGAGCAGAGCTCAAGGTTGGCATGGCTGTGATATTTGCTCTCGTTGTCCTTGTCGGCGGAATAATCTGGATCAAGGGTTTTCAAGTTGCCAGGCAAAGCTATACCGTCAGAGTAGCTTTTGATGAAGTGGGCGGCCTCAGCGAAGGCGACCCCGTCACTGTACACGGCGTTACGAAAGGCTCAGTGAAGAACATAGAACTAGGAAGAGCTCAGGTCTACGCGGACATCTCCATGGAGAAGAGCATCGTCATAACCGATGACACAGAATTCATTATCAGAAACATCGGTCTGATGGGCGAAAAGTACGTGGCGGTTAGACTTGGCAAATCTCAACGGAGAGTTCCTCACGACGAGATTCTTCACGGCATATACGAGAGTGGAGTTCCGGAGGTGGTTGGTGAACTCGGGGTCGCGCTCAGGGAGTTTGAGCGAACCTTCAGTACGGTGCGCAACGTGGTGGAAGAAATAGAGAAAGAAGGGAAAATCAGGGGAACCTTTGAGGATCTGAGAACCGTCAGCTCTGAAATGAAAGGCACAATCGAGGAAAACCGAGACAATCTCCGCGCGTCGATAGAGAACATGAAGTACGCGAGCGAGAAACTAAGAGAGTTTGTTCAGGTGAGAGGGCCCGAGATTGACAACACGGTCTCCAGATTGACCGCGACGTCAGAGAGCATAGAGGAGCTTACTGGACAACTCGAGACGCTTAGCAATTCGATGGAAATCGTCTTCAGAAAAATAGAAAAGGGTGAGGGTTCGCTCGGAAAACTCGTAAACGATGAGTCACTGTACAAAGAAATGAAAACCACTCTGGAGGAGACGAGAGCCCTTGTCGCGGACATAAAGCAGCATCCCAAGCGCTATTTGAAATTCAGTCTCTTCTAAGGAAGGCAAAGTTTCATCCAACGATGACGACGCGACATGTTGCACAAAGAACTTGTTGCTAGTGGATGCAACAGCTAGGTGGCGCGGCACCGCGAGTACAGGTCTTGTCGGGCCCCTTTTCTAGCGGGAAATTTCAAAGAATGAAAGCTCAGAAAAAGATAGTCTTTGTCTGTCAGAACTGCGGGTACGAAAGCGGGAAGTGGTTCGGGAAATGCCCCACTTGCGGTGAGTGGAACTCCGCCGTCGAAGAAGAGAGAAGAAAAACAAGAGAGAAATGGGTCGAAAGTGGCATCGCGCTAAAACAACCGAAGCGTCTCGAAGATATCTCTGATTCGGAAGTCGATAGAATCGCCACGGGAATAGATGAATTTGACAGGGTACTGGGTGGGGGGCTTGTTCACGGAGAGCTTGTCCTGATTGGCGGTGACCCGGGTATTGGGAAATCAACGCTCCTGCTGCAGGTACTGAGCAAGTTGGCTCAGAAAGGACAATCTGGCTTCTACATCTCTGGCGAGGAGAGTGAAGCCCAGACAAGGATGAGAGCACGCAGACTTGGCGCACTGGCCAAGGACCTATTCGTCAGTTGTGAAACGGACGTGAGCGTGATCTTAAACCAACTTTCTGAGCTTAAAGTGGCGGCCGCCGTGATTGATTCTGTCCAGACGGTCTACGATCCGGATCTCGACGGCTCGCCAGGAAGTGTGGGCCAGATAAGGGAATGTGGTCTCAAGTTCTTGAATTTTGCAAAGACGCATTCCACGGCCATTTTTCTAGTCGGACACGTCACGAAAGAGGGGGCCGTCGCGGGCCCGAGGGTGCTCGAGCACATGGTGGACGCGGTGCTCTATCTCGAAGGAGAGAGGTATCAGAATTACCGTGTCCTGAGAGCGGCCAAGAATAGATTTGGCTCCACGAACGAGATAGGCGTTTTCGAAATGAACGAAACCGGACTCAACGAGGTCGCCAATCCCTCCCGGGTCTTCCTTTCGGAAAGAGATTCAAACGTTCCTGGCTCCGTCGTGGTCAGCAGCATAGAGGGAACACGACCCTTGCTCGTCGAGCTTCAGGCTCTGGTGTCGCGCTCCGGATATGGTTTTCCGCAAAGAGCCGCCACGGGCTACGATGCGAGAAGGCTTTCCGTGCTCCTGGCGGTCCTCGAAAGAAGGATGGGGCTCAGGATAGGCTCTATGGATGTTTTTATAAACGTGGCCGGGGGCATAAGGCTTGACGAACCAGGCAGCGACCTCGGGCTCGTTGTTGCAGTAGCTTCCAGCTACAAGGACGCTCCTGTCAGGGCGCACACAGCAATGGCCGGGGAAGTGGGCCTGGGTGGTGAAGTGAGAAGGGTCTCGCAGGTCGAGCAGAGGGTCAGGGAGGCGGCGAAACTTGGATTCGAAAGGATAATCGTGCCCTCCGGCAATCTTTCTGATGTTAGTTCGGTGAAGGGGATCAAGATCGTAGGGGTGGATGACGTGAGGGGGGCAGTCAATCAGACTCTGGAGAAACCCAAGGTTGAAAAGAAATCCTGAAGTCGCTGCGATCGTAGTGGCGGCCGGCGTTGGACGGAGGATGCACGGGAGAATGGGTGTAGGGGCGGGTAGGGGAACAGGCAGAGGAGTCGGCAGAGGAATACTTGGAGGGATGGACAGAGAGGGTGAGAAGGTTTTCGTAACACTCGGTGGAAAGCCTCTGCTCTTTTACAGTCTCAAGGCGCTCGAAGTCTCACCCGAGATAGAACGGGTAATCGTTGTCGTGAGAAGGCGAGCCCTAAAGAAATGCCGTGACCTTGTGAGCCGGCTTGGCTTCAAGAAAGTGCAAGCCGTCGTCGCGGGAGGCAAGAGAAGACAGGATTCGGTAGAGAACGGCCTACGATTTGTCGGAGAATCGCGATTTGTTCTTATCCACGATGGAGCGCGGCCTTTCCTGAGTAAACGGCTCATATCACGAACTCTTGCGGCATGCAGGAAGACAGGTGCTGCCATTGCTGCGCTTCCCGTCAACGATAGCGTGAAGAAAGTAAGAGGAAATTCGATAGACAAAGCGGTTTCGAGAGAGAACCTGTGGGCAGCCCAGACGCCACAGGTTTTTGAAACGAGAGTTCTTGAAGAGGCGTTTGGGCGCTGGCCACGGAACGTGACTGCCACCGATGATGCCTCCATGCTAAAGAAAAGCGGGAGGAAGGTAAGCGTCGTGGAGGGAGAATTGTTCAACATAAAGATCACCTTCCCCTCCGATCTCGCACTTGCAGAATCACTGCTGCGGTTGAAAAAAAGGCCCTGGGCTAGTTTTGCGGGAGCCCCGGGGAGACGATCGAAAAGGCTTATGACACATGGCGGAATCTAGTTTAAGAATCGGACTCGGTTACGACGCACACGCCTTCACTGCTGGAAGGCCCCTTGTGCTGGGTGGTGTCACAATTCCACATTCAAGAGGGCTTTCGGGTCATTCCGATGCCGACGTCATTTGCCACGCGATTGCAGACGCGGTTCTCGGAACCTTGGCCGCCGGGGACATAGGCCGATTGTTTCCAGATACGGATCCCAAGTACAAGGGGATATCCAGCCTCTTACTTCTTTCTCGTGTCACAGATTTGCTGAGGACAGAGGGTGGACGGATACTCAATCTGGACGCCATGATGATTCTGGAAGAACCCCGGGTTTCTCCGTACTTCGACCAGATGAAGGAGAATATTCGCAAAGCCCTGGGTATTGACGCCAGCGCTGTTTCGATTAAGGCCACTAGGAACGAAGGGATGGGTTTCGTAGGACGAGGTGAAGGGGTGGCTGCACTTGCCGTAGCCCTGGTGATGTTGCCTGCACCAAAGTGACCTTGCCCACATTCATGTTAGAGTGACACAATATTAAAGTGACACAATAAGCCTCGGAGTGACGAAGTAGCCGGCGCCATTGTGGCATAACCAGTATAGGAAGCGCCCTAGAGGAGAGACGAGTTCTTGAGCGAGATACGCGTTCGATTTGCACCGAGCCCTACCGGAAGCCTTCACGTTGGGGGCGCAAGGACGGCACTCTATAACTGGTTTTTTGCACAAGGGAAACGGGGGAGTTTCGTTCTCAGGATAGAGGACACCGATGTAACCAGGTCTTCACCCGAGTCAGAGGCGGGTGTTATCGCGGACCTGAAATGGCTGGGTATCGAGTGGGATGAGGGGCCGGACTGCGGAGGAAACTACGGTCCTTACAGACAGTCAGAGCGCAAGGACCTATACAGAGGTTTCGCACTCAAGCTTATTGATTCGGGAAAGGCATATCGCTGTTACTGCACCCCTGAGGAACTGGAACAAAGGAAGCAGGGCCGCCTTTCCACGGGTCAGTCTGCTCACTACGACGGCTACTGTCTCAAGCTTCCAAAAGAAAAGCTCTCGGAATTCGAGAAAAAGGGCAGGCCCTCGAGCGTCAGGTTCATCACACCTGCCAAGGAGTACGTGCTGGGGGACATCGTACGGGGGGAGGTGCGGTTTCCCACGGAAATGGTGGGAGATTTCATCGTTCTCCGGTCAGACGGAATGCCGACCTACAATTTCTCGTGCGTCGTGGACGACCACCTTATGAAGATAACTCACGTGATAAGAGCCGAGGAGCATCTCTCCAACACCCTCAGGCAGCTCATGCTTTACGAAGCCTTCCAGGTTGAGCCTCCAAGGTTTGCGCATGTTTCGATTCTTCTAAACCGTGCCAGGGCCAAGCTGAGCAAGAGGGACGGGGCCACCTCGATCTCAGAATTCAGGAAGATGGGCTACGTCCCAGAAGCTATTGTGAACTACCTGGCCCTTCTAGGCTGGTCGCCGGGCGGCGACAGAGAAATCATGAGCAAGGAAGAGATGGTCAGAGATTTTTCCCTCGAGAGGACTGCGAAATCCGCCGCCATATTTGACGTCGAGAAGCTGGACTGGATGAACTGTCATTACATCAGGGCCCTTGATCTGGACTACGTTTTCGACTTGAGCCTTCCTTTCTTTGCCGAGACTTCTCTCAAGGACACCGACAAAGAAAAACTCAAGAAGATTCTCGCTGCCTCGAGAAGAGGACTGGCAAAACTCTCCGACTTGCAGTACCATGTTTCTATATTTGAAGGCGAAAATCCGCAATACGAACCTGATGCGGTCGGTCTGTTGAAAGAAGCTCCATCGGCTGACGTAATCTCAAGCGCGATTAGATTGCTTGAAGGGGTGGTTGTTTCGTCTCAGATTGAAGCAAAATCCTGGCTTGTCGACGTTGGCCGCGAAACGGGCAAGAAGGGGAAAGAGCTATTTGTACCGATACGCGCAGCTCTCACCGGGAAAATTCACGGGCCTGAGCTGCCTGAGGTGATTGAAATCCTGGGTAAGGAGAGTTGCCTCAGAAGATTGAAGTATGCGATTGGAGGAAAACCATGAGGATTGCGGTTCTGATGGGTGGCGCCTCGAGCGAGCGCGAGGTTTCTCTGGCTTCAGGCCGGGAGGTCGCCAGAGCCCTCAAGGCGGTGGGGCATCAAGTTGTAGAAATAGACGTCAAGGATGAGCTCGATACTTCTCATTCGAGTTCCCCTTCGGGCAATAATAAGGCGCTGGTCAACTTTGTTTCCAATCCTGACATTGCGTCGAGTGAAATTGTCTTTATTGCGCTGCACGGAGGAGCGGGAGAGGACGGTACAGTTCAGGTTCTTCTAGACGTCATGGGCAAACCTTACACTGGCTCGGGCATGCTGGCTTCCGCCTTGGCGATGGACAAGTTTATCTCGAAAAGGATGTTTGAGCATGCCGGCATCCCTACCCCGGATTGGAGGAGTGTGGAAAACGCGGACTTGAAGAAAGTGGAGGCCGCTGTCTCAGAGTTGGGCGGTTTGCCAATTGTGACCAAGCCCAAAAATCAGGGCTCTACGATTGGAGTTAGCATAATCAAGGAAGAAACTCAGGTGGCGTCCGCTGTCGAGAGTGCGCTAAAGTACTCGCCGGATGTTCTTGTTGAAAAATACATCGTAGGCAGGGAGATAACCGTGGGAATTCTGGGGAACAAGGCCCTTCCGGTGATAGAAGTGGCGCCAGAGAAGGGATTCTATGACTACGAATGCAAATACACGCGAGGCAAAAGTAAGTACATTGTCCCCGCGAAAATCGCGGAGAGCAAATCTCGTGAAGCACAGGATCTGGCGCTCAAGGCCTATCATGTTCTTGGTTGTCAGGATTTTGCAAGGGTTGATTTCCGCCTCTCACACGATGGACAGCTACAGTGTCTTGAAGTGAATACCATTCCCGGGATGACAGGGACAAGCCTTGTGCCGATGGCTGCCCGAGCAAGTGGAACGGAATTTCCACGGTTAGTAGACGAAATCTGTAGGCTTGCGCTTTCCCGGCGAGGAATAGCTGTTCCATCAAAAGCGAATTAGCTTACGCCTCAGGTTCTGGTGGATTTGGCTCAAGTTCTGGTAGAATCCTAACGAAAACCTCACCGTCCATAGAGCGAAGGCAACCCAGGAGGGATAAAATGGATGAAGTAGAACTACTTCTAAAGGAGCTTACCGAGGCTGTCGGTGTCTCAGGGCACGAAGACGAGGTGTCCCGGATAATGGAAAAACACATGGTTGGGTTAGGAGCGGTCTCTCACGATAGGCTCGGGAGCCTCATATGCAAGAAGGTGGGAAAGGATAGCGGGCCCTCCATAATGATAGCTGCACACATGGATGAGGTAGGCTTCATGGTGAAGCAGGTCACCAAAGAGGGGTTTATCAAATTCCTCCCTCTTGGCGGATGGTGGGGGCACGTGGCTCTGGCCCAGCGCGTTACGGTTTGTACGTCAAAAGGGCAGTTTTTAGGGATAATCGGCTCAAAGCCTCCTCACGAGCTTCAGGACGAAGAGAAAAAAAAGGTGCTCGACTTCAAAGACATGTTCATCGACATAGGAGCAGCAAGCTACTTTGACGTAAAGAAAAAGCTCGGTGTGAAACCCGGGGACCCGATAGTGCCTTTCAGCCCCTTCACCGTCATGGGCAACAACCGGCTTTACATGTCAAAGGCATGGGACGACAGAGTTGGCTGCGCTGCCATCATTGAAGTCTTGCGCAAGCTTAAGAACGTTCGTCATCCCAACGTCGTGTTTGGTGTCGGCACCGTGCAGGAAGAGGTAGGGCTGAGGGGCGCGCAGACAAGCGTGTCCGCAGTGAAACCCGACGTAGGTTTTGCAGTGGACGTTAGCATCGCCCATGACATACCGGGAGGTGCCGACGGAAGAGAAGAGAAGATCGGAGCAGGTGCAGCGATCCTCGTGTACGATGGCTCGATGATTCCCAACAGGAAACTCCGTGACCTTGTCATCGGTGTGGCCGAAACCAAGCGAATCCCGCATCACTTTGCCTACGTAGAAAGGGGTGGAACCGACAGCGGGAAGATTCACTTGCACGGTACCGGAGTACCCGCTCTGTCCATCGGAATACCGACAAGGTACATACACAGTCATACTGCGATAGTTGACAGAAGAGATTTCGAAGCAGTTGTGACTCTCGTCACCGAGGTTGTAAAAAGCCTCGACGCCAGGACCGCGGCACAGCTCACACGCTAGGTGGGCCTCGATGGGTTTGCAGTTCACGCTCTAGGTGGCGTGGACGCTACGCGCTTCGCCATCGGCGGCGGTCGGGTTGCGTCCTACTCGCTGATTCGCACAGAGGAATGTAGAGCCTGTCAGGGAGGCAGGAAAAGAACAATGAGTTTCTTTCTCGATGACCTTCGGGCTGCTCTAGATAGAGACCCGGCCGCGACCAATGCGGCAGAAGTCCTTCTGACCTATTCTGGCTTTCATGCGATTTGCTGGTTCAGGATTGCGCACAGACTGTATCACTGGGGCGTGTCTCTGCTTCCAAAGCTGATCTCTCACATAGTGCGTTTCTCCACAGGAATAGAGATTCACCCCGCGGCCGAGATTGGGAGAGGCTTTTTCATCGACCACGGTACCGGAGTTGTCATAGGAGAAACTTCGATAATTGGAAACGATGTGACCCTCTTTCAGGGTGTAACTCTTGGAGGCACGGGCAAGGAGCGAGGTAAGAGGCATCCGACACTTGGCGACAGGGTCGTCGTAGGGGCAGGTGCAAAGATTCTGGGAGACATAACGATCGGAGACGACGTGTACGTTGGAGCAAATGCCGTGGTTCTGCGGGACGTCCCCGGCAATTCCACGGTCGTCGGCATTCCCGGGAGAATAGCAAAGAGAGAAGGGAGAAGAGTACCTTCTATTACGCTCGATCACATCCATCTGCCAGACCCGATTGCCAGAGATCTCGAGAGTCTTCACAGGGAAATCAGAAGAATCGAAGACTATCTAAAGAAATGGGAAGGTGGTCCGCAGGTTTCTTTTCTGGCTGAAGATGCTGGAGAGGCGGAAGAGGCGAGCCCAAGTCTCGAATCTTCAGACGAAAAACATACCGAAGGGAAGGAACACACCGGAGGGGCGGAGCACATCGAAGGGGAAGAACGCTAAAGATGGCCATCCAGATTTACGACAATCTTAGAAGAACAAAGGTAGAGTTTGTTCCTCTACACAAGGATTACGTGGGAATGTACGTCTGCGGTATGACCGTTCAGGACAAACCGCACGTCGGGCACATGTACTCGTCAATTGCGGGAGACACGATCAGAAGATACCTTGAATACAAGGGCTACAATGTTAAGTACATCTACAACTTTACGGACGTGGACGACAAGATAATACAGAAGTCGAACGAGGAAAATGTGCCATGGCAGGAGATAGCGCAAAGGAACATCGAAGCTTATTCTAAGTACGCACAACTTCTTGGAATAAGGCCCGCAACGGTCTATCCGAAGGCCAGCGAGCACATGCCAGACATGATTGGGCTAATCAGGAAGATCGAGGAAAAGGGCCACGCCTACGAGAGCCGAGGCGACGTATACTTTGCCGTGGAGACGTGGCCAAGTTACGGCAAGCTTTCTGGCAGAAGGCTCGACGAAATGCGCGTCGGAGCAAGAGTGGAACCTGGCGAGAAGAAGAGGTACCCTCTGGATTTTGCGTTGTGGAAGGCTGCGAAAGAAGGTGAACCTTCGTGGGAGAGTCCGTGGGGGTGCGGAAGGCCGGGTTGGCATATCGAGTGCTCCGCCATGTCTATGAAATACCTCGGAGAAACTTTTGACTTGCACGGTGGAGGCCAGGACCTCTTCTTTCCGCATCACGAAAACGAGATTGCTCAGTCTGAAGCTGCCACGGGAAAACCTTTCGTGAATTTCTGGATTGAAAACGGCCTCATGAATCTTACCGGTGAAAAAATGTCGAAATCCACGAAGCACTTTTTCTCCGTGGAGGACGTCTGCGCCGAGGTGAATCCTGAAACGCTAAAGTTCTACCTTATCTCGACGCATTACAGTAGCCCGGTCGAGTTTTCCAGGGAAAGGCTGGTTGAAGCAGAAGCTGCTCTCGGGCGCCTTAGGAACGTGATCAGAAATGCCACGATGATAGGCAAGGAAACAGATTCGACCCTCTGTCCGGCCGAGGCAGAGCTTTCTCGAACAGCAATAGAAACTGAGAAGCGCTTTGTCGAGGCCATGGATGATGACTTTAACAGTGCAAGAGCCGTTGGGCACCTGTTCGATTTGGCCAAGGCCATAAATAGGGAAATAGAGGCGGGAATCCTATCTCCTGCCCAAAAGGCCGCCATATGCGGCGCCTCTGAAAGAATGAAAGGACTTGGGCAGATTCTTGGCCTGTTCTGGAAAGAGCAGCCCGTGGCCGAGGAGTTCTCTCAAGAGGTAAAGGAGTTTATTAGAGAAAGAGAAATAGCCCGCAAGAGAAAAGAATGGGGTAGGGCCGATGAAATAAGGGCAAAGGTCGAAGCGATAGGCTTCGTTGTCGAGGATAGACCCGAGGGACCAGTCCTTAGGA